>QFCH01002327.1_pt1 | contig 341450 bp, 332 predicted proteins | sample 5346071 | NCBI WGS metagenome assembly QFCH01 (sample SAMN09062255, study PRJNA434731) | Human gut metagenome, whole genome shotgun sequencing project. | isolation source: stool timepoint B chromium assembly | host: Homo sapiens | collected 2015 | reverse complement strand
AAGAGGCGCATTGCCAGTTCCTTTTTCGCTTTTCTCCATGATAGAGGATATATTGGAGAAAAGCGAAAAAGGAACTGGCAATGCGCCTCTTATGGTCCTTGGTGCTGGCACTAATCTGGCGTATCTGCTCATAGTAATTCAGACATTCCACAATATCTGAGTCTTGTATCTCCTGCCCTGGCTTCCCTACATAGATTGAGAGGTCCGTCAGGAACCGCTGATATTGGTTGACCGTACTCGCTGAATAATTTTCAACGCGCATTTTTCCAATAAAGATATCCAATTCCGGGAAGCTGATTATGTTGGTGCTTAGCCTCGTCTCTCGTTTAGATACCTCATAGTTTCGGAGCACCGATGATAATGCCCCGTCAATCACCTGTAACGCTGGTCGGTCCAGTTCGTTGGACAATCGCGCCATCAGTTCGTCTTTCAGTCTTACTTCATCCATAAAGTTGCCTCCTTCTTACAATATTTGAATACCTATATTGTAAAAGAAGAGGGCTCAATCTGCCAGACTGCTTTACTGTGCGCAATACCAAGATTACAGATTTTGATAGCCGAATACATATTGACGATACCACTACCATTGCTAATCTTAGCTCCCAGATAAAAACAGGGTTCCAGTGTGTCTATCTGAAAAGCGCTAATTTAAAGCCCAACTATGGGCATGGTGTGATTTTAGAGTTAAATAATGCATCGGGACTATATGCGATAAGAATAATATCCTGGGATGATGATACACCCAATATAGGAATGTATTATGGCATTAAACTGAGTCCCTCCACGTTAATCAAGGATGTAAGTTACTTTAGCCTACAAGTCAATCGTTAGTTTATCCCTGATATTTGGTCAGTGATACATACGCAGAGTAACCATTAGGGTCCGTGACTATGAGCTTAGGGTTTTGATTATCCCATCTATATTCTAGTCTTTGGATGGAGACGCCAAGCTTATCATTACAATTAGTCCACGCTCCCCACACACCCTCAGTTTTAGCACGTGTGTATACAGTACCTCTATTGGTAATTGCATATATTACAATCCAGTCATTACTCACTGTTTTATGTATCTCAACATAGCCGTCTTGCGCATCTGGAGCACCTGAGGCTGTGCCGTTAGTTATTTCATAGCGTCTACGCAAAAATGTATTAAGTGGTGCATTGTCTGCAAAAGTTGCTATATCCCCGTTAATGGCATTGGTACGCGACATATTTATTAAATTGGTATTGAGCACACTAACATTCTCTTTCAGCTCGTTTGTTATCGCCGTGATTTTAGGTCCCACATCCGCTGCCAGGACCTGCTGCGCGTTGACGCTGTCCAACACATGGCACAACATGCTTTTTTCTATCATCTTGTTTGCCAGCCGCTCCAAGAATGCATCATTGTTAATCAGTTTCTCGAATAGGGCATTGTATACATTTGCGTGGACCGGGTCTGAGGTTTCCAGCTTCCTCAACTCCCGGATGAGCGCCGCCTGGTCTTCATCTATCTCAAAATTCGCCATCTTCCCTGCCTCCTAAAAGATATCGTCAAACGCAAAGGTCATCTCCTCGTCATCATCCTTGTTCTTGTCCGAACAGGTGCGTATCATCACCAGGTCACCCTCCGCATCACACAATGCCATCTCATTGATGGACGTGTTGGCCAGTTCCTCCCTGGATAAGGTACAGATATACCGGAAGTTGGTGTCCGTCACCTGCTCGATGCTGCTCAGGTCCTTCCGTAACAGCTCGTTTTTCAAGGTGTTATCATCCTCTGATGGCGTCCCGTCCGCGCCGTTCCCAAATGCCATCTGTGTGACTGCCGGCAATGCCTTGATGCCCGCCCTGGCCTTCAGTATCTTATTCTTACTCAACTTGGTTATCGTTGTACTTGCCATCAGATTTCCTCCTCTATGACTTGTGCATCCATATGTTTGGCTCCATCATTGTACGTGCTCCCATCATGGATTCTCCAGTGATGCCAGGTTGTACATGTCAGCCTTCCCTCCTCATCCTCCTCCATCCGGCTGCGTATGTGCAGGTAGGGCAGGTGGTTTCCAATCACATTGTCATGATGGATGCTTCCATCGTTGTCGTGCTCCCCGTTCAGGATGTTATTGTTATACCAGCGCATCTCCGCCCGTATCAGGATGTCATGGGGGCGGATGCATTCTTCCAGTCCTGCGTCCTGAATCCGGTACAGGAAACGGTAACGGTCCAGCCCGCTTACCTTCTTTACCCGCCGTACCTCCCGGCGGATGATATCATGGCCGAGGTCAAAGGAATCATCTATATCCCGGGACAGGATGACATAAAATTCCGCCCAGTGCTCCCGGCTGCCCTCCAGTTCATACGCCGGCACCATCTCCACATCGGTAAAGCCCAGGGACCGCACCGCCTGGAGCGTGCCCACCTCCGTCCCGCCAAGCCGGCAGGTGTCTGCATACATCATCAGCCGTACCCGGAAGTTTTCCCAGGTTTCGCCCTCATAGCGCGTCAGTTTCCGGTCCAGGCCATGCTCCGGAAGCATCCGTGGGCTGGCTGTCCTTACCATGCCTTCCTCCCGTGCCCGCCGGAGCATGGTCTTGTTTTCATCGAACAGCCGCCCGGTCACTTTGAAATAGATATACCACTGGTTCCTGGCCTTCCTTGCCTGTTTGAAGGGCGTGGACAGCAGATAATACATATATTCCCCGAATGTCTCCAGCATGGCGTCCCTCCTATGTGTTCCTTACCTTGACCGTGATACTCCCCAGCATGACCACATTCCCGGCCGGCAGCTCCACATCCACTGCGGGGGCCGTGAATACGGTCTTACGGTAGTCCGGTATGCTCTGGCGGAGCACATACCGGATATCATCCTGTAAGAATAAGTTGAAGTCCGTCCGGTTGGACAGGGACATGGCCCCCGCTATCAGGGACCGGGCCGTTTCCTCCACATCCGTCACCCCTGCCCCCTGTTTGAGGTACAGGGTGATGTCCACATCCTGATAGGTGATGGTTCCGGACTTTGCCAGGTAGTCCTCGTAATTATCCTTCAGCTGGTCCGCCGCCGCCTGGGCCTTGCGCACCAGCTCCTCGCTGGCTTCCCCCGCCGTCCCCACCACAATCACATCCACCGTTCCCTGCCCCCTTGGATGCTGGTCATCAATGTAGGCGCACATCACACCCGGGATGGCCTCCACGGCTGCCTTCAGCTTGGCCGATGTGGTATTGGTGGACAGTTCCTCCCAGCTGGACAGGGTCCGGCTGCGTAAGCCGGCTTCGCTCTCTTCATCTGCCCCCTCGGAATATATCCATCCCTGCCGGTTCGTGACCTGCGACACGCCCTCCAGGTATATCATGCTTACCCTTATCTGGTCCTCACTCACATTGTAGCGCGCTCCGGCCGCTTCCGCCTCCACCAGCACGCTGCCCTCCGCCTGGCCGGCCTGTATCACCGTATCCTCTAACGTGTAGTAGACCAGCTCATCCCCGTTGATGTCCGGGGCCGTCTTGAACATATGTCCCTTCGTCACGGTCAGGGCCTGCCCGTAATCGGACCTGACAAGGGTCACATATCCCTGGGTCCGGGTCGCCGCCTTCCGGAACTTGGAAAAGTCCGCCGCCTTCAGTTCCAGCCACCTGCCTTCCGCATGCCGCAGGAACTGGTTGTTCAGGATGGTCCGCGCCAGACGGAGCAGCTCGATGTGTATCTGCACGCAGATACGTGTCAGCCAGTAAAAGACGCCTCCGCTGCCCCACTTGGTGATGGTAAACCCTTCCGCCGCCAGCTCCTCCTTCAGCTCCTGCATCTTTGTATCGGCATCAGGGACCGGTATGATTTCATCCAGAATGCTTTCATCAATCAACGAGTTTCACCTCCGCCCCGTCCAGTTCCAGGTCCATCTGATAGGACACATCCTCATTTGCAATCTTAAATCCCACATGGATGTTCACTATGTCATCCCCCATCCGGGACACGCCAACCCCAATGCTGTGCGGGTTGATTTCATCCCGCTTCCTTAACTTTTCCGTGACCCGGTTCTTTATCTGCAGCTCCTCCAGTTCGCCTATCTCCCGGTGGCAGAAATCCAACAGCGACCATCCGTAATCGGAATCAAAAAAACATTCCCCCTCCATGGTCAGGGCCTCCAGGCGGATGTCCTGCAGGAAACAGTCCAGGCCGCCCGCCAGTGCTTCCTCTCCCGATGCCAGGGGGACCGGCTGCCCGGTATCGTCTAACATCAGGTCCGTTTCCGTCAGTATCATAAGCATCTCCCCAGGATGTACGGCCGGCACTGCCCATATAAAAGCCCGACTGCCACTACATCCCCTTTCTTCAGGACCTGCTCCGTCCTTATATAAGGAATCGCGGGAAAGGCTTCATCCGTCTCCCCGTTTTCCTTCAGCAGCCGCAGCGTCACATACGATGCCCCATCCTTCACGGTCCCTTCCATCACCTTTGCCTGGTACAGGGCCGGATGGCGTATATGCGGATAGTCTGTCCCTATGGTCTCATTCACCGTCAGTTTGACAAATTCGTCAAGAAAACCGGCCATTTTGAATCCCCTTCCTTCCAGCTAAAATGATACATACATCCTCACGCTTCCCGTTTCATCCGCCTTCACCCGGACCGAGGTCACAAGGGCCTCCCCGTCAAACTTCCGGTGTCTTATCCGGATACGCTCTCCCTGGTGAATCCACGGGACCCCGATGGTCTTGATTTCGTTACCGCCGTTCCATTGGTTGAAGGAAAGGATGTTCTTCCCTTCCTCCAGTACATAGATAAGCGTCTGCTCTTCCCCGGTCCCCCAGAAAAACCGGCCGGACCGGAAATAAAAGGATGCCTCCAGACCCCAGACCCGGCCCACCTCCTGGATAAGCTCCGCCACATTCATGCGCGGGACCGGGACCACATCCTTTTTGGGGTACATGGTATCGGACAGGCGGTAATCCGCAATCCCGGCCCTTCCAAGGCCGAACCGGATGATATCCTGCGGACAGCAGTCCAGGAAGGTCTCCTTTACGTAGGTCCGTTTCAGGAACAGTGTATCGTCCAGTATCCGGTAAGGCCCCAATGCCTGGCCGTCCGCCATGTATCCGGTTAAGAGCGTGTCATAATCCCCGTCATAGCCCAGTTCCACCTGGGCCGGGGCCATGGATGCAAGGTCCAGGAGCCCTGCATAACCGGGGTCATATTCCAAGGTGGCCCAGCTGCACTGCTCCCTCCGGTTGGAATGGCATTCCACGCGGATTCCCTGCGTGAATACCTGGTCCCCAACGGTTATCCGGAACCGTGGTGTAATCAGTTTCCGTTCTGCCATGCTGCCTCCTATGTATCCCGGGCCGGGCTCTCCGATGTCTTATCCTTAATCCTGGGGGCCTGGCCTCTCTGTGTGTTCAGGTATTCCTGGTAGCCGGTACTGATTCCCTGGGCCTGTGACGTCCCTGCCTTGCTGCCGGAGGATGCGTTTTTCCCGCTTCCCGCCGCCTTGGTCTGCACGGTGACCGGCAGGCACTCCCAGAATTCCAGCGCTGCCTCCCCATAACTGTTTTCCGTCTTCTTGGACAGGTCGATTCCTTTAAAATACACCAGGTTCAGACCGCAGGCCGCGGCCTGGCTGTTCACCACCGGCAGCGGTATGGCGGCCGTCTGCCCTGGCGGCTTGAACAGCAGCTGGATAGTCTGCACCATGCTCTCAACGCTTTCCCCGGCACTGGGTTCCAGCAGCAGGTCCACATTCATCTTCAGCGGTTCGTACCCATTGGGCTGGTAGCCCAGGGTCACGTTATTGTCATCCGTCACCGCGTCAATCACGGCGGCCCCGGTTATCTCCAGCTTCTTTACGAGGCCCGGGACGGCCACCCCCGCCACCAGCATGGATGTATCCTTTATGTACAGCATTCTTCCTTCCTCCCAGCCGCTTTCTATGCAGGCGTGACCGATACGTTCCCGTTGGTCTTTTCCTTGATGTCGTCAATCAGCTTGAATAAGAGCGGCAGGTCCTTCAGCCGTTCCAGGGACACATGCAGCTCCAGGCGCTGGATAACGGTCCCGCCTCCCTGCTGCTTCTGGCTCCATATGCTTCCCTGGCCGGACGGTTTCTTCTCTTCTTTCCCTCCGGTCAGCAGCCTGGCAAAGGCCGCACCGCCCTCCTGGTTTTCATCCCTCATTGCCTGGAACGCGTCTCTCGCCGTATCCGCCGGCAGGGAGGCCGTCTGGCTCATGCCGGTATGTATGGTCTCAAACACACGGCGGCCGGACAGGGTAAGCTGGGACAGGGGCCCCTCCTTCGCATCGGAAAAGGGCAGCATCTGCCGGATTTTGGACAGGGCTCCCTTCACCGCCTCCACCGGCTTGTTCACGGCGGAACGGATTCCTTCGGTAAAGGTCTCCATTATCTTGGTGCCGGACTGTTTGAACAGACCTACTGCCCCGTCCACCACACCACGGACCTTTGCCAGGCCCTGGCTCCACAGCTCCTTGATGCCGTTCATCTTTCCTCCCGTCAATGTATTCAGGAAATCAAAACCTGCCGTATAGTAGCCCTTGACGCCCTCTACCGCAGCAGCCGCAATCCCACGTATGCCCCCGCCATTCTGTTCATAGGCATTTTTCATGTTGTCCAGCTTCTGTTTGACGGTCCCGACCGCAGCCCCCATCACGTTGCCCATCACGTTCCGGACCGCCTCCATCCGGCTGCTGACAGCCCCGCGGACCCGGTTGAACACATTTGATACCGTGGAGACAATCGCGCCGCCAATGTTGAAGAAGAAGTCCTTCATGGCCTGCAGGCCCGCCCGTACTTTCTCCACACAGGCATTCCAGACGTTCTGGATGAAGGCGGATACCTTATCCCAGTTCTTCCAGAGCAGGATAAGCCCGGCCGTCAGGGCCGCAATCCCGATGACAATCCAGGTCACCGGATTGGCTAACAGGGCTGTTGTGAAGCCCCACACACTGGATATCAGGCCCGGAAGGGCCGCAGCTGCCGAAGCAATCCCCTGCCGGACCATGTTGAGCAGGCCGGCCCCCATGGCCTTGATTCCATCCGCGGCGTACATCCCGTAAATCCGCAGGGTCTCAAAGCCGCTTTTTAAGCCGCCCACCATGCCGATGGTCCGTGTTATCGCCGTCCCGAAGATGCCGATGATGGAGGTCACGCTCCCCGTCACGGTCAGGAACATCCCGAGGAACAGGACCGCGTTCAGGATGCCGGATGCAAGCCCCTGGTTCTCCGCAATCCATTCGGACGCCTTCCCCACGGCCTGCCCTGCCTTCCCAATCCAGTCATTCACGGTCGGCAGCAGGTTCACCCCCAGCTCTTCCGTCACGTTGTGTAACCGCTGTTTTAACACCGTATACTTCTGGGATTCCGTTGCGTTGATGGCCGTTGCCATCTCCTGGGCGGCGCTGCTTCCTCCTCCCAGTGCATCATACATATCCAGGATGCCCGTCTGCAGTTCGCCTGTCTTCCCGTACAGGAGGTCGATGACGGCCACCGCCTCGTCCGAGCCGAAGGCCTCTTTTATCTTTTTCTTCTCCACCGCATCAATGGTATCCCCATACTTGCTTTTCAGGATTCCCAGGATTTCCGGCAGGCTCCTGAGCTGCTTGTCAGCGTCCAGGAAGTTGAGCCCCAGCTTCTCACCCGCCCCGGTGGCGGCATTTAATAACGCCTTATATTTGGTGGCTGCCTCGCTGCCCGACATGGTGGCCTGCAGCATGCCCAGCACGGACAGTTGCTCCTCCAACGGCACATTGGCCGATGTGGCGGTCCCTCCCAGGGCGCTGATGGCCGAGGCCATCTCCGAGCCGCTGGTCTTATACGCCTTGACAGCGGTCGCAATACCGCCCGCAAACATCTCCCCGAATTCCAGGTCTGACAGTTCTGAGTAATACCCTTTATAAATGCCATACCCGGTCGCAAACAGGGAGGTCATCTCCCCGGTCGTGGACTTGGTGGCCTTGGCCGTCAGGCCGGCCAGCTCCGTGAACTGCGCCACCCCTTCGTCCGTCAGGGACGCGATGCCCGATTTGATGTCATAGGCGGCTGTGATGAAATCAGCCTTTGTGGTCCCGGCCCAGGTGTCTGAAAACTGTCTGGCCGCATCCTCCACCGCTTTCAGGTCTGTGATTCCCAGCGACTTAAGCTCTGCCAGGGCATCCTGGGTCTCGAAGGTGGAACCGGCAATCTTCATCATCCCGTTTGTGATTCCCACGCCCGCCGCCGTCATCCCACCTCCGGCCAGGGCCGCCATCCCAAAACCGGACTGCAGGCCCGACAGGCGGGAACCCAGGTTCTGGGACGCCCTCCCCATGGGGGCGGTCAGCTGGTCCACCATGTTCAGTACCACGCTCAGCTTATAAACAGATTCCATCCCCATGGTTCGTTCCTCCTTGTGTCACGGGCTCGCTTATGTTATGATGATGGTATAAAGATGTGTTTGGAAAGGAGGCGCTTGTATGTTCCATGGGCTCTGGCTCATAATGGCACTCATACTGGCCGTCAGCCTGTCACTGTACCTTGTGGTCATGGCCGTCCTTGTCACCGCATATCTCCTGTTCTGTGGTCCCTATCTGTGGTGGGCCTGTGCCCATCTCCCCAAGGACAGGCGGCCCTTCTCCATGGGACGGGATTTCCACAACGCATGGCGTTTTTACCGCTCCAGGCTGACCGGCAAGCCCCCGGTCTTTCTATGACTGGGGCTTTTTTATTCCTGGAACAGGTTTCCCAGTGCCCGGGTGAATCCCTGTTCCAGGTCATCCTGCCGCCAGCGGCGTGCGCACCTGGCCAGGCCCGCCAGACGGATGAAGTCATCCGCGTCCATCCCGTCCAGTTCTCCCGGTATCATGCCGGAAGGCAGGTACATATGGATGAGCAGCCGGCTGGTCCCCACGAAGTCCGCCTCCAGTTCCCCCTGCGCATCCTCTATAACTTTTTTACTGCGGTCGCCTTTGACAGGCCAAGCATGGCCAGCAGCTTCTCCCCAACCGACAATGCCATGGCCGGGTACTCCTTAAAGTCCGCCTCCAGCGTCTCCCGCTGGTCCGGATGGATGTTATCCAGGCAGAATGCCGTCAGGGCCTTGCTGTTTGAGGTCTGGACCGTCTTTAAGTACCGGTCGTAGGATGGGGTTTTGGGTTTACGGAAGAAATAGGTCTTGTCCTCCTCCGTCTCGTCATCCACCTGGAGGGTGACGGTCACCTCGTAATACTTCTCATCCGTCCCCTTTAGCTGCTCTCTCAGTTCCTTTGCTTCCATTTCTTTCTCCTCTTTCTTATAATTAGAAATTCACGCCGTTTAACTTCCCGCCACGGCAGGCAAAACCGTCCAGGGATACCGTGTTCTCCTTATCCCCCTGCTTTGCGGAAAAGCTGTGCTTGTTAAGGATGACCTTGTTTAAGACATCCGTCACCGTATCCTGGTCCTCATTGGCATAGGATACGGTTATCTTGTCAAGCAGCAGGCGGGACAGGGTCTTTCCCTTCCGTTTGCACCAGGCTAACAGCACGTTGTAATCCTCACGCCCCATGACCACCTTCACCGTATTCTTCTTGTTTCCGGTCCCATAGCCGCATGGTGCGCCTCCCCTGCGGTAAATGAGCTCCGCTTCCTGCTCAAAGTCATAGGATATCTCCGTGATGGCGATTTCCTCCAGCCCCGGGACATTGATGGTGATGTCCTCCCAGCTGTATACCTTTCCGTTGACCATTTCCCAGTCCCTCCTAATTCCTGTATGGGTTCTCCATGGCCAGGCTGAACCGGAATTCCCGGACATACCCCCTCGGCACAAAGGATATCACCAGGTCCAGGCGCTCATCCTGCAGGATGTTCACATGCTCCAGGTCCTCAATGGACACGGAACCGCTTGACAGTTCCCCGGCCTCCGCCATGTCTTCCAGGGGGATGTTCAGGGTCTCCAGGATGTTGTTGATATCCGTCTCCATGTCATCGGAGGCGCTGATATCCATCTGCACCATGTTGACAGCCCGCTTGTAGATTTCCCGTATCATCTTGTTCAGTACGCGCACATGCTCCGCATACCGGTAATCGCTGCCCTCGCGGCACAGCACACGCGCGTTGTTTACATAGCATCCGTCAATGCCGTAGTACTTACGCCAGGTCAGGTAGCCGGCGTCATCCAGCTCGCTGATATGGTCCTCAATGCCCTCCGGCATGAGCCGGGTCATCTTGGCCTCCGAGATGGAAAAGGTATCCACGCGGCCTATGGACTGGGCCACGCCGGCTATCCCGTACAGCCCCGCCACAATCCCGGCGTTGTTGATGCACTGCTCCCGGCCGTCCCAGCGTGTGTACTGGGACCAGGCGCTGCACACCTGGACGTAATAGCTGTCTATCCCCTTGGCCTCCGCCTTCAGCGCGGCGGTATATTCATCCAGGCTTTCCTCCGCCCCTTTATTACGTGCCTCACACAGGAAGAACACAGGGCGTCTGTACAGGGACAGGAACAGTTCCGCACTGGCAGCCAGGGAGGCCCAGAGTGCTTTCGCGGATGTCCCGGCCACATGGATGAACTCAAAGTCCAGGTCACTGTTATACAGGCTTTCCACCGCCTTTAGGACCGCGCTGTTGCTCACGGCCGGGGCCGTGGTTGAAAACCGGTAGGTATCCCCTGCCTTGAATTCTTCCGCAAATGTAAGGGTGATTCCGGTACCGGCAAGCTCCTTCTTCCCGCTGAGCGGGATGGTCTCCTCCGCTTCGTAGCTGTATCCGCCATTGACGGAGCAGCAGAAGGCTGCCGTATTGGGCGGTCCGTCCTCCGTTATCTTCAGGATGATATCATATGCGTTGTTCGGTGTCCCGCTTACGCTTACGGTCCCTCCCCCCGTCCCGCTGTGGGCAACCTCCCCGTTGGTACCTGCGGTCTCCGGACGGACCGGCACGCAGTAAATCCGGGATGCCCCGTTCTCAACGCTGTCAATGCAGGCGTCCGCCAGGGGGCTGAGCCCCAGCTTTTCCTTCATCTGCTCCGGTTTCATGCTCCCTGTAATCAGGATGGGGACCGTTGTCTCAACCGGGGAAGCCCCAATCTTTACGTGGACCCCGGTCCCGGTGCTTCCGGAATTGCCCAGGCTCCCGTCCTCCACAACAAATGTCACGTCCCTCAAGCTCATCTTGTTCCTCCCGTTCCTGCCATGGGTCCCTCCTTAAATGCAGTGACGGCTTCCAGGTATTCCTGCTCCGTCACCTGTTTCCCGGGCCTCCAGCCCTTCAGGCACAGGGTGCCGGCGTAGACGGCCGGACCCGTGCCGTGCACGTTGTACCAGTGTTCTATGGTCTCATGGACAGGCACAGCCGGTTCTGCTGCGGTCTCCGCGCCCGTCCCCTTTTCTTCCTTTGCCATTGCCTTTTTCCTTTCCCTTTCTCAGGCCGGCCGGATTCCTCCGACCGATGCCGCTTTCTTTTTGTCATCCCGGTAAATGCCCCCGTGGAAGGTGACCGGTATCTGGCATGCGATGTTGGCCTTCAGGATGCTGTCCTCCTTATCGACCCACTCCACCTCTCCCAGTTCAATGTCCACATAGTTTCCATCCAGACGGATTCCTTGTCCCAGCGCTTCTAAGAACGCCAGGAAGATGGCCTCACAGGCCTCCTCCGAATATTCCCCGATGACCACCTTGAAGCGGGTGTCCACGGCATAGACCTTGGTCCGCACGCACCGAACCCCGTTTTGGTCTTCATAGTTGCGTTTTGAGCCGTCTCGCGTGATGGTCTGGCCTTCCCGCAGCACCGCTCCCACATGGCTGTCCGTCTTCAGCTGCAGCCGTTTCCAGGTGGTAATCACTTCATTTTTGATTCCTGCCTTTTCAAGGCATTCCTTCAGGTATTCCTTTTCCCGTCTCATCAGGCCCTCCTGACTGCGTATTCCACTTCGCTTCGGATTTCCTGCAGGTCCTCATCTGAAATCCCTAAAAATGGCCTTGCAGGGATATGGATGGTCACCCTCTTTGCCGTGACCCACACACCCTTGTACCGGAACCTCAGGTACTTTGCCTTCTTGGCCCGGATGGTCCTCTCATCCCCGTACTGGTGCGTGGCCGCGTAAATGGTATTGGTCCCCACCGCCGCTCCGGTGGAATCCGCGATGGCCCGGATGGACTGCTTCAGGCGGGTGGTCTGGGTCAGCGTGATGCCCTGTCCCTCCTGTTCCCGCAGGGAGACAGGCCAGGGCTTCCCCTCCGGGCTTTTCCTGCTCCGGAACCGGTCCATGGTGGTGGACCGCAGCCCCTCCGCCACGTCCTTCATCAGTGCGGACCGGTTTATGCCCGACAGGCCCGCCAGCTTTTTCTGGAGCTCCGGGAAATCCCCGGACAGGGTTGTGGTCATCCGCATCTTAAAGCCCCCTCATGGTTGCCCTGGAAAACAGCCTTGGGCTGGATGATATCCGGAATCCCTCCGCTGCTGCTTTTGACGGGTCCGTGCCTTCCTTCACGATGTCGGTCTCACCTTTTGCCACCTTTGTTAAGAACGCGATGGCGTTCTTATACCGCGTCAGGTAGTTGTTCTCCCGTTCCCCTTCATCGATTCCCGCCCGTGAAATCAGGTTATAGACCGCGATGTCCTTTGAGTACTTCCGGATGACCGCCGGCACGGGGGACATGGGGACCGGGTACCGCTTCATCAGGTACCCGTCTATCTCCGCATCTGCATCCCCTATAGCCTCACGGGCCAGGGGTTCCAGCATCTCCCGGCGTTTTTCCGGGTCCTCAATGTACCGGTCGCCGATAATAGGGTTCATGGCATCCTCTTTCAGCATGTCCATGACGTCCCCCGCTTCACAGTATGCCATGTCTGTCTCCTTCTCTTCCCTTAGCTTGATTCCCCTGTGCTGCCATAAGCCATCTGCCAGAAACCGTAGCCTACGTTATTGCGCCCGTCCGCGCCGTACAGAAATTCGTCCCGCATGAATACATTGTCATCATTATCCGCCGTCTTACTGACCAGCTTTATCTTCTTGCGCTCCTGGTAGATGATGGGTTTCAGGGACCTCCTGGTGCACAGGAGATACCACGCGTCCTCCTGGGCTGCCAGTTCCGGCTCCACCAGAAGTTTTGCTGTCCCCTTGTACACATTGGAGCTGCCGTTTATGAACTCCGCTTCCAGTATCTGCCGTCCCATCTCCTCATTGGCCGGGGATACCACTAACAGGTCCGGCACCAGGCCCAGGCTCTTGCCCTTGTCCCCCACCAGGCTCATGATGGCGGTACGTCCCGCCTTGTAGGCCTCCATGGATAACTTCCTGGTGCCCAGGTTGGATACCTTTTTCTTTTCTACCGGGTGGTCCGCACTGAAAAAGGGCTTACCATCATAACACGCGTTTTTAAACCCGGCCATGAGTGCACCGTAGCACTGTTCATTGGGATGACGTGCTGCACACTCGCCAAGGTTCTGGAACATCGGGTTGTATACGCCGTAGGTATCATCCTCAATGTCATCCCGCGGGACCGCAATGGTCATCTCAAACTTCTTGTTCTTGATGACATAATCATAGGCACTCAGGTTCTGGATTTCACGGTCCCCAATCCATTCCCGCATCTGCGGCATCTGCCCCAGCCAGTTATAGGACTGGTCCCGGGTGGTGCTGGGTACTGTGGTTGCTATCTGCTGGTAGGTCGTTGGCGTTTCCGCCAGGGCCTTGTTGAAAATCACGCTGTATCCGATGGACATGCTCCGGATGTTCGCCTGGTTAATAATCATGGCTGTTTCCTCCTCATTCTTATGCTTGCTTACTCCGCAGCCGGCATGGCCGGCTGGTTGAACCACACCGTCACCCCGTCCGCTTCTACCGCCAGCACCGTTCCGGCCGGGCTGCTTCCCGTGGAGGCCATGCTGATGGTGACCGCATCCTCCAGATAGCAGGTCCTTAAGATATCCGTTGCCTTTGCCTGGCTCCCCGGGGTGGCGGAATTCTCCATCACGAATGCCCCGCGGCGCACCTTCACCCGGATGTCCCCGGCCTCCCCGTTCCGGTTATCCGCCGGCTCCAGGGCCACCCCGGCCACCGTGAGGTTGGCCGCCTTCGAGGCCGGCACCGCATATCCGTCCGTCCCAAGGGCCACCATGGTGGCCTCCGTGATGGCCGCGCCGGCTGCCACCGGCAGCACCAGCGTATTAGGGTCTAACTTCTCATTCCCCGTCCGTATCATCTTCCATACCTCCATACTTCTTTAAATCCTCCTCGGTCACGCCCTGGTTCTTTAAAATCCTCCAGTCAACCCCGTCCTGTTTCCGTTCATCCGCCGCAAAGGCGGTCTTTCCCATGGGGACCACCACCGGGGCCTTCTCCACAAATTTGGCAAAGCCCTTGGGGTCGGACAGGGCGTACGCGACCGCCCATTCCTTCTGGGCCGGGGACAGCTTCCCATCCTTCATGGCCAGGCCCACCAGTTCCTCCGCTTTCTGGCTGGCCGCCTGCTTTTCAAGCTCCGCCACCCGCCGCTGCAGGGCAGAGTCACCGGCCTTGAATGCCATGATTCTTGCCGTCACATCCTCTGTCCTTGCATCTTCCGGAAGGCCTAACAGGTCCAGCACGGTCTTGTTGGCTACCAGCTGTGTCCCTTCCTTTGCCGGGCCCTCCTTTCCTTCCTGGCCCCCCTGTCCTTCCTCCGCTGCCTGCTGTGTAAGCTCCTTAATCCGCTTCAGGACGTCCTCTTCTGCCGTCCCTTCCTCCAGCCCCAGAAGTTCAATCAGTGCACTTAATTCCATTCTTGGTTCCTCCTCTTCCTCAATGCTCAATGCATCGGAATTTATGATTGCAAACATACCGGTGATGGCCGGGGTATTGGTCAGCGCCGCGCTGTGGAACACCGCCGCGTGCTGGTCTGCCTTTTTAACCAGTACCACCGGGGACAGGTAGCGGTATTCCTTGTTGGCGATATACTCCCGCCCCTTTTTGGTCCACTCCACCCGGGCCATCAGGGCATCCTCACCCGGATACAGGTCCTTTATCCAGCCGGCCGCCGGGGCCTGCACGTCACTCAGGGTCTGGTGCTCATAATCAATCACCAGGTCCAGCCGGCGTGCCTTGAACTGCCGGATGATTCCGGCAATATCCCGGTCATCCACCTCAAAGTCTCCCTTTGTGCTGCTCACATGCCCTTTGGGCAGCACCCGGATGACCTCCGGCACCCCGCTCAGGTCGATTCCCGACAGGGGCCGGACCGTTAATTCCGTCTTCTTCATCCCATGCGCCTTTCTGTTTTGCGTTTTAACGCGCCATTGACGCGTTTTGACGCGTTAAATTTATCCGGGGCTGGAATTCACCGCCGGCTGCCCCGGATTGGCCTTACGTGCCTTCTGCTGTTCCCCATACAGCTTCCTTAAGACCGGTGGGAATGCAGCCAGGTCCGGCTTCCACTCCGCCTTCGCCGGGTTCGTCCGGAACTTCGGGTCCGGCAGCAGCGCCTCCGTCTCTCCTGTGGCCATATTGGACGTATCCGGCAGGGCCTGCTCCACGGTAAGCCCCATACGCCTTACCTGCTCCTCCGTCCTGGAGACAACCATACACCGGCAGCCGAATCCGTTGGGCGGATACCAGATATCCCACACCGGGGAATCCGCTGGGAATACCCGGCCGTCCATGGCCGCGTGGCTTTCCCTCACATGCCTGTCCCCGGCCGTCTGGTACTGCCAGTACCTCCGCCGTCCCATCACATCCGGGTCCGTCATCTGCTGGTAATGGCCTACGCTGTAGGCTGTAAGCATGTTCTGACGGAAGATACGGTCCGCATGATAAGGCGTCAGGCCGTCATAGCCCCTCTCCTCCAGGAAACGGTCCATGTTTTCCTGGAATCGTGCCTTCGTGGTCCCTTCCTCTATGGCCCTTTTCAGTTCCTCCAGGAACTGGTTCAGGACCTCAAGCTCCGTATAACCGGCAACCGAAAATGCCAGGGGGCGGTACCATTCCTTCAGTTTCCTGAAGTCCTCATACCGGATGACCCCCTTCCGTTCCAGGAACGCTAAGGCTTCACCGAACACCTCCGGCTCCGTCCCTTCCTTCAGTTCCTTTAATATCTGCTCATCCATCCTGCATCCGCCCCAACATGTTTGATACATACATGACCTGCTCCACCAGCTGGTCAAAATCCTTCACCTTCATGGCATTGTATAACTGCCGCAGGGCCTCCTCGTCCTTCAGCTGCTCCTGCAGGCCTTCCAGGCTGTCGCAGTGCTCCACCAGCTCCAGGACCGGTGACATCATCTGCCGGAAAAAGGCACCGGACTGCTTCACGGCCGCCTCCTCCAGGCGGTCCAGCACCCGCTGGCCGTCTGCTTCCTTTCCATCGGCCTTCAGTCTGAGGCCCTGGAACATGCCGGTGCCAGGCTGCCCCATCCCCTGCATCCCGGGAGCTGCCGGGGCCTTCCCAATGGTTTCCTCCCCCTTTTCCGGGGCCGGGATATTGAACTTCTTGTACAGCCAGCTCTTAGGGATTTCCAGACCGGTGGCCGCCAGGGTGTTCACGATTTCCGCGGTTTCCTTCAGGTCATCCGTATCGGTGGCGTTCAGGACGAAGTACGGTACATGGGCCCGGACGCCGAAGTTGAACTCCACCAGCGGCCGGATGAGGTCCCGGCGCACCGTCTCCATCACCGCCTTGCAGTCCGCCTCCGTCAGGTCCTTCCTCACATCGTTATGGGTCTTGGACTGGGCGTAGGAACCGCCGGAATCCGATGTCAGGGTCTGCCCCACGATGGCCTTGCTCATCTGTTCATCACAGAACCGGGCCAGCCTTTCATAGATATCCACGCTGGACTGCTTGTTGGATTCAATAAACCTGATGTCAGTCCCGGACGGCACGATACCCGCGGCATCCGTCCCCATCCTTACGATGGCATCCATCAGGGCTGCCTTATCCTTTTCACTGGCCGTTGCGTCATAGGTCCCCAGCCGCAGGGGCATCCCGTAGACCTCGCAGAAACTGACCCAGTCCTTCAGGTCATAGTTTTTAAACAGGTACATCCAGGCCACCACCCGCAGCACGCCATACCGGGAAGGGTGGCCCGAACGCGCCTTGTAACGGTGGACGATGAACTTGTTTTCCGGAAGGGGTATCCCTCCCGGGAACGCCTCCGTCCGGAGCATGAGCGCATCGGTCAGGGTATCATAATAAAACTTTTTCTGGTGGACGTACTCAATGTTCCCCACCACCACATGGCCGTCCCGGTATTCCCACTCGATTTCCTGGAAACTGATGCCCTTTCCGATGGCATCCAGGATGTCCATGAGGTTGTCGCTGAACCCGTCCAGCTCCTTCAGCTGTTCCTCCACGAAAGCCGCTATCTCCTGGTCTGTTCCGTCCTGCGAAAAGGGCTGCACCTCCCAGTCCAGGCCCGTCACCGCAAGCTTGCGGGTCTGCAGCTGGGAGAACAGATGGGTGTCCTTGCTTTCCATCTCCTCGAACAGCTCCATCTGCCGGAAGGGGTCCCCGGCGTCCGCCTCCTTGAATATCCGGGCCAGCTTTACCGGTGTCAGGCCGTCAGACGGGTAGCTGCTGAATTTATCGTTCACATCCCGGATGGCAACCGCTGCCATGATGGGCCCCCCGCCTTTTGCCATTTCCGGTGGTAATCCCTTCTTATTCTTCTTTGCCATCAGTATGCCCCCTCCCCAAACCGCATGGCCCGCCTTAACACGGACTTATAGTCTGTCTTCTTCGCCATGGACTTCACCGCCACCGCCAGGGCCACGGCCATCTGAAGGCCGTCCGGGGCATCATCATTCCTGCCCATCGGGAACTCCTCCAGCTGCTTAAGCAGCGTCTTATGCTTCCGGTTAAACTTGATATACCCGTTTTTAATGTAGGGCTGCAGGGACTGGATGCGCAGCATCTTGTTGGCAGTGGACTGGATTTCCTCGATGGGGATGTACTCCCCCAGTTCTGCCGACAGCTGCGCCATGACTTCCTTGAAGAAGTACTGGAACTGCACCGTCTCCACCCCGAACCGGAAGAACCCCTTATGGTAATCGCGCTTCAGGCGCCTTGACATCTCAAACACGTCCTGGATGATGGCATCCGGCTTCCTGCGTTCCACGCTGGCCGCCTCCACATACATGTATCCGGTGTACTGGTCCAGGGCCAGGTTGATGATGGAGGACGTGTCCGCCTTTTTGTTCTTCCCCAGGGACGGGTCATTGGACCCGACAAAGAGGTAGCGGCTGTCCGTAAAGTCCACCAGCTCCTCCTCGTAGTAATCAAACCACTCCGGGTTGAAGGCCGCATTATCCGGGTCGATGGGATTGTTCTGCAATTCGCTGTTAAAGGCCGCCTCTCCGTCTGAAATGCGGATGACCATCAGTTTGTAATAATCCATCTTCTCCGGCCACAGGACCTGGGTTCCTATCAGCATTTCCGCCTCGTTTGCCTCGTAAAATTCCCGGGCGTGTTCCTTGTGCTTATCGTCAAACAGGTTGGTATAAATCTCTATCCAGCGCTCCCACAGGTCCTCCCGCTTTGCAAAGGACAGCACGGCCTGATAGGTCCGGGAATCATACTCCGGATTCTTCAGTACCCCGCTGAGCAGGGAATCGTAATGGAGCACCGTACCGATGTACATGATATCCGTATAGGTATCCCCTGCTTTGGATACCGCCTTCTTAAACCAGGATTCCAGCTTCCGGCGCTGCTCCGCCGTGTTGACGTTCTCGTCATTCTCCACATCGTCCAGGACAATCAGGTCCGGCCTCCAGGCCCGGTGCCGGCGGCCCCGTATCTTCTTTCCGGAGCCGATGGCCTCAATCTTGATGTCCTGGGCCGTCAGGATGACATTCCCCTTCCACACCTTTCCCTGCTGCCGGCCGAAGTCCTCCTGGATGTCCCGGTTTTCCTCCAGCTCTGTCTTGATGTCCGTTAAGAACCCTTCGGCCTGGTCGGACGAATCGGACAGGATGATGATGTAATGCTTGTACCGGTACAAGGCCGCGTGCAGGGAATCCTTAAATGTAAAGTTGGTGGACTTTGCATGGCCTCTCGGCGCTGCCACCACGTTCCGGCTCCCGTCCAGCCGCGAGATGACGGCTGCTTCCTGGTATGGATTGCGCCCCTTCAGCACACCCTTGGTCCAGACTGTGTCCAGTTCTTCATGGAAGGCTGGGGATTTGCGGACAAAGTAGTGTTTTAAATAGGCCCGCCCAAAATATCCCAGGTCGATGGCCGCCAGGCGCTTTCTGAGCCCTCTCGGACCCGTCAGGGGATGCCCGTCCTGGTACAACCGCATCAGTTCCCGGCGCTCTGGCTCATGGTCCGTCCGGCGCAGGACATAGGCCTCAAACAGCTCCCGCTGATAGGCTTCCCGTTCCTGTTCCTCCCGGCCTTCCTCTTCGTCCAGGCGCTCCAGGTATTCGTTGATATCAATCATGCAGCATCAGCTCCTTTGCACGGGTCAGGATTTCCTTCAGTCTTACCTTCAGCTCCGGGTCTGACTTGATGGTCTTCATGATTTCCTCCTCCATTTCCTTAAAGGCCAGGTCCGCCTTATCCTTCATGTCCTGGCGGACCTTATCCTTATAGACCTTGGTCCGGCTCAGGGATGCAATCAGCCGTCCCACCTTGTCTAATGGCAGGTAGTCAAACTCATCCTCCGCTGTTGCCAGGCGGTTAATCAGACCATCCATCATCAGCATCAGGCCCGCCTCGGTATAATCCGCATCCGGGTTCTTTCGGACCACATTTACCAGGGCCTCGGTCCGGGACTGGGCCTCCAGTAAGCGCTGGGCGGCCGTGTTACTCCGGACCGCATACCGCCCCACGCTGCTTTTGCTGATTTCATAGCCCTTTTCCTTCAGCCAGCCGCTGACGTCCTGGTAGCTGTTGGATGTATCGGAAAGCATCACGTCTACCTGTCCTTTGATTTCAGACGGCAGTTCGTCAATCTTGGAGGATATGCGGTTCTTCTTCCTCGTCCTTCCCATCAGACATCCACTCCCGCGTCCTCTATGGTGCCCTCCGCCAGGTCCACACCGGCCTTGGTCAGCCGTATCACGGCGTCCTTGGCGTATGCGTTGTAGGCGGTCACCTTCAGGTTCGTGAACTCAATGTATCCGGCGTCCTTCAGGTAGTCCAGGTATTTGGTGATGTCCGGGGATACGATTAATCCCGCCGCTATCATGGAGTTGGACAGCTGCCTGGTCAGCGCCGTGTTGTTATATCCCTTTACCAGGGACCGTATGATATAGCCCCTGACTGCCTTGTTGTGCTGGATTTCAGCCAGCTCCCTATCATCCATCCGTTTTGCCTCCCTGTCTTACCAGTAACCGGTCCAGCTTGCTGTCCATGGACCGCATCTTGTCCTCCACCCCGTTCATGCTCCGGAAGAAATCCTCCCGCAGCACGAAGGTCGTGGCAAAATCCCCCTTGATGGAGCTCAGCTCCTTCTGTACCGCCTTGATGTCCGCCTCCTGCTTGTCCTCCAGCTTGGTGACCCGCTCGTCAAACCTGGCAATGGTGCTGTCCAGCTTGCTCCCGACACCGCTTACGGACCGCTTGAAGTCATCAATCATCATCTTTACCAGGAACCAGAGGACCGTCCCCACCGCAGTGGCTGCCATGCCGATTGTGACTGCATCGTTCATGCGCTTCCTCCCGGATGTCTGTATCTTGCCCACAGCTGTGCCAGCTTCTCCCAGCCGTACATGGCCAGGAAGGCCACATAAAAGGCCACTACCAGGGCCAGGACCGGTCCCCACCAGGCGGCCGCGGCCTCCGTGCCGGTCACATACCACCAGTAAACCAGCTGGCACAGGATGACCGACAGCACAATCACCTGCACGGCCGTGGGTATCCTCCCCAAAAAGCCGATTTCCTTGGTTACCTCCGTGATGACGCTGACCGTAAAGGCCGCCACCGCAACGGCTGCCATCATGAGGGCCAGCTGCTGGGTATACTGCCCCGCCAAGGTCTGTAATACGTTCTCCATTTCCCATTCCTCCTCGCTCGTTCTGTCTGTCCTGGGACAAAAAAAACAGGACATGACTTTCGTCATGTCCATAGGATAATCCATCTGGAAACATATTGTTAGCCCAAGCATTTTGGACAACTCATCTTTTTCCGGCCTCTCCGGATTCCCCGTCCAGGAACTCAAACAGGCTGATTTGTGCCGGGTCCAGGTCCCGTACAATCTGTAATATCTGGTTGGTGGTCAGGTCGTACTCCTTGGCCAGTTCCTTGGCGTTCCGGCCATTGTATTCCCGCCGTATCCGGCGGTTCCGCGCCGGGGCCAGGATGCGCTCCGCCTTGGGCAGGTATATCTTGTCCCCCATGAAATACCGGGACAGCTTCAGCACGTTCTTTAAACCTATCATTTCCACCACCAGGCGGTACGGCTCCGCGATATCCTCCAGGGTTGTATCCGCTTCCAGCTCCTCCATCAGCTCCCTGCGCATCCGTATCCCCTCCTCTTATTCCGCCAGGCCTTCCCACTTAAGTGCGCCGTCCGCATCCGGGGTCAGTATGACCGGCTCCGTGACCATGCCGCCGGCCCCGTCCATCAGGTACCATTTCCCATCTATGGTCTGCTGTCCCTTTACCATGGCACCATCACTTCCCAGATAGTACCAGTCTCCCTGGTACTGGTACCAGGTGTCCCTGACCATGCGGCCGGCCCCGTCAAACCAGTACCAGCGGCCATCCACGTCCAGGTACCAGGCGTTACGGACACATTGGCCTGTATCCCCCAGGTAAAACCGCCAGACGCCGTCCTCTTCCTGCCAGCCGGATTTCCTGGCCGGCTCCTCCGGGACCACGTCATCCAGCAGATAGCGCCGGACGCACACCAGTCCCTTGTTCCCGCGTTTGGTGGATGTCTTCGTGTTCTGGCGCTGGGTGCAGTAGGATACCATGTTCTTATAGGATGGGCGGCCGCTTCCGTGCCCGCAGATGATGGTATCCTCCCCGTCCAGCGTATGCACCATCTCCACATGGCCGATGGTCTGCGGCCGGCTCTCGTCCGTCCCGGCAAACTCCAGCATGTCACCTACCCGCAGCAGGCCGATGTCCCGCACCTGGCCGTCCCGGATGGGGACGTCCACCGTCACCAGCCGCGCGGACTGGTAGATGCCGGCTGTGTTCAGGATGCCGAAACCATATCCAGCTTCCTTGTATGCATAACAGATGGAGCTGGAGCAGTCGCTGTAATAGTTCCCATCACTGTGTTTCCGGTAGCAGTAGTCCCGCAGCGGCTGGCTGTAGTGGTTCCTTCCGATGAGCTCGTCATACTTCCTGGCCACGGCCTGTCTCTTTTCGTCTGCTTTCATCACTTGTCCTCCCTTTCATAGGCAATTTCCAGCTTCAGCTTGGATGTCACAATCAGGGACCGCTTGATTTCATCCATGCTCCAGTCAATCCCCTCATCCGGCAGGATGGCCTGTATCAGTTCTGCGTTTTTAATCTTTGATATGTAGTACAGGTCCATGTCCAGGTTGGGGGCGGCGGCCTCCGCGGCCTCCTCCGTGGTCCCCTTGCCCAGATACCCCAGGACGGACAGCAGTGTCTTCTTATCCTCCTTGTAGTCCCCCTTCAGCCTCCGGGCCAGCACCTCCCTCTGGCCCTCGCTCACCGGTACGCTCATCTCCTTCAGGTAATCCTCTAATGTGTACTCAAAGGTATAATCGTTGGCGGCAATGGCCTTCAGGGCCTTCTGCAGCTTCCTGTCCAGGGTATAGGTGGTCTTCGTGGTCTCCGTCACCAGCCCTGTGCACACATCCTCACCGATGGCCTGTTTTAACCGGGGCATGTTGAGGATGTCTATCTCCTTCGGCTCCGACACGGCCACATAGCTGCCATCCGTCCCGTACATGCGGCAGTACTGGTTATTCCGGTCCTTTAAGACCGACAGTCCCCGGTTCTGGATTTCCGCCTTGTATTTCTCCAGGGCGGACTTGGCATCCTCGGCCACCTTCATGGCCGCCACGGCCAGGTCCACCAGCTCCTTATCATTTACCAGTCCCAAATCCATCATGCAAGCTCCTTCCGTTTCTGCTTCACGTATTCATCCACCAGCTGGTCTGCGCAGGCACGGCAGACCCCTTTGCCATTTTTCTTAAGATGGATTTCCCCGCTGCCGCAGTAGATGCAGCGGGCCTGGTAGGCCCGGATGACCAGCTCGTTCCTGTCATTGACCTCCAGCTCAATGGCGTCCCTGGGTTCCATCCCCATGGACCGCCTGAGTTTCACGGGGATGTTGACCCCGCCCTTGCTTGTAATGCGCTTGTATTCCATTGCTTCCTCCTTCTTATCCCATATCCCAGGTATGTCCCTCCCGGATGTCCTGGGCATGCTCCTCATCCAGGCGGGCCGTGGCCGCCAGGAAGATGTCCAGCATGGCGTCCTTGACTTCCTCCACGCCCATTCCGCGTTTTACTGCCTCCGCTGCCACGATGGCGGCGAACACCCCCAGCATCCGGGCCATGTCCTCCATGCTCACGTCCGTCCCGCCCATCCGGATGGTCCCGTCCTCCCGGACCAGCTCTATCCGGGCTTGTGTTGGTTCCATAGGCCCTCCCTTAAAACTTCTTTTTTCCTATCAGCGTGTTGACGATGGCCTCCACCTCGTCCGCGGCCCGGGCCAAGCCGGCCCGGCTGCTGCGCATGACTGCCTGGTACCCTTCACACATCTCCTTCAGCAGACGGATGCGCTCCTGGTATTCCTGTATCTGTCCTTCCCCCTCCTGCAGGATGGCCTGGTAGGCACGGTTCTGCTCCTCCGTTTTACGCCTTGTCTCCTCCAGGCGTCCCTGGGCTTCCTCCAGGCGCTGGACCATCCGTTCCACATACAGTTTGTCCAGGTCCGGCCCGCAGCCAAGGTCCACCCGGTACAGGGTGATGACGTTGTGGTTCTCGGCATTGGCCAGCAGTATCCACAGGCCGTTCACATATACCTCCTTGGGTACCCGGTCCTTTCCGCCCTCCGTCCGGCCCGTATAGACCCGTTTCCCGTAACGCAGCATCCGGTTGATTTCTTCCTCTATCCGTTGGCTGTGCTCTGCCACATAGGCGGTTATCTCCAGCCGGCTGTCCCGGTCCTTGCACCGCTCGGCATAACGTTCCTTTGCGTGGTTGCTCACGGTATACATGGATGTTTCCTTTCCTGTCTCCATCCCTTCGTCCCTCCTTATTCATCCTCCGGCATGACATAGGTCTTGGGTGGGATGGCCACAAAGGCCGGCTGATGACGTCCGGTAACCAGGTCCGTCCCTCCCGTGCAGGAGATATACTCCGACTGTTTCTCCAAAATATCCTGAAGCACCTCTTTTGCCCGCTCCTTCCTGCGGTAAAACCCTAAGGCATGCTCCTTCCGGTCCGTCTTCCGGTTAAGCAGGAGCACGTAATCCGGCCGGCCGGTACCCGGGGCTACAATGCGTATCTCATCCATGGATTCCGTGGTCAGCAGCCGCTCCTTATTCTGTGTCAGTATCCACATGTTCCTTCCCCCCTTCACCATCCGGATCCATGCCGGTCTCCTCCGGCACTCCCGTTACCATCTCCCTTATGTAGCGGTGCGGCACGTTGCAGTCCACGGCATTTTTCATCAGTTCCGCGGATGTGCTTTCCCGTATGAGCCGGTAGAAATCGGAAAAGGTGACCTCCACCCGGTCCTCTTTTGAGAATGCATCCAGTAGCGTTCCCATCTGTTTCTCCTTCCTTCCGGTATCCCGGAAATGTTACTTTTTCTCAGTTTCCATAGCCTTCCTAATGGCCCTTAACTCCTTCAGGATTTCAATTAACACCTTCAGGGTTTCGACCTTGGTCGTATACTCAAACATTGCCATGATTTCACCTCCATAACCACCCCGGCTCCTGGCCTTTCCTCTTCCGTACCGGCCTCAGGACCTTCAGCCTGGTACCATCCCACAGGACCTTCAGCCTGGCATGGTCCCACTCCGCTGCCCAACTTCCACGCATGGGTTCCTCTATCCGTTCAATCAGATAACGAGCCTTATACTCCCTGCCGGTATCACTATAATAGGCAATCAGCTGATGATGACGGATATCCAGCAGTTCCATAAGTTCAGAGTTTCTATACTCCCCCATGTACCTGCCATGGTCATACAGCCTGAAATAGGCTGCCCGTCCTGCCATACCGGTCCCCCCTTCCCCTCAAAACCAGGCCTCATCTACCGGAGCGCTTCCACCATGAGCTGGATGCCTGCCTTCATCCCGGCTATGTAGTTCTCTTCCTGGGCCCTTCCTGATAGCTCAATATCCATTTCCTCTAATTCGTCAAACGCCTCCAGCTGGCCTTTTTTTAATGTTTTCCGGAATCTCTGGTGGGCTTCATAGTTCTCCTTCATCCAGCGTTTATATGCGCGGGAATAGTCCATTCCGTCAGCCGGACGGAAATCACCATGGAATATGCGTTTAAAGAGCTTCGTATGTTTCCCTGGCATGACTACACCTCCTGTCCTGCAAACGCAAAACACTCCGTTCCGATTCCTTCTTCATCCAGGACAATAATCCCCTTCCCATCCGGGATACCAAAGAGTCCATAAGCCGCCCAGTTGCAGCCAGACGCATCTCCCGCCTTCGGGGCCCCCTTTCCCGTATATCTTCCAAGGCACTCCTGGCAGGCACAGTTTGGTCCTTTGGCTCCGGCCTCTTTAAAATCCCTGATTGATGCAATATGTCCGCACATAGGGCACTCAAACTTCCAATCCATGTAGTCCTTACCAAAACGTCTTTTTCCTTCCTCCCTCCATTCCTGGATTGTCATTATCTTATGCGTGGCATCCTCAACGACCTTGGTCGCTCCTGTGTGTAACTTAATTGTCCGTTTCATCTCCACTCTCCTCTCTTTACTATTCTATCCTATGGCTCCGGCGCACTATCTCCTCATGGTACTGCTTTGCATTCTCCGCCTTCCGGTCCCATAAGGCCCACATGCAATGCAGGACCCCCAGAAGGTAGGACTGGGCAAGGGCCGCATCCGCCCAGGACTTTTCATCCAGATAATCCTGGTATTCCCGGTATTTCCGGTCAAACAACTGCATCAGTCCTTCCATCAGCTCAGCATCCCTTCCGGCGTATCCTTCTTCATCTGCTCCTTCTCTATTTCCCGGCGCACATGTTCCCCCAGCTCCAGGGTCTGCTTCAGCTGGACCGCCTCCCTGGCAAGCTGGCTTTCACGGAGAAGGGCCTCCACCTCCAGCTCCATCCAATCGGATTTTTGTTGCTGTGTAGCTGGATGCCCCAGGTAGATGGCCGTGGCTTCCAACTGCGCACATAGGAACCCCGCCATAGCAGACCCAAACGTCCCCTTACCTTCCTTATCCTTCATCCCCGGCCATCCTCCTTTTCCGGCTTCCGCTCCAGGATGGCCTTCATGGCCTCAATCAATCCCTGGCACTGGTAATAGGTCAGCCATTCCACTGCGTCCACCCAGTACATCCGGTGGCACAGGGCACGGACCTGCCGCTCCTCCCAGCCCAGCTTCTCCTTCAGCTGGCCTATCTTTCGGCGCTGCCGTCCGGTCTGCGGGTTCCCTCTGCGCTCCGGCAGCCTCCCTTCCTGCCGTTTGATATCGTCCTTCTGTTTCTGCAGGATATGGCAGACACGGGACAGCTCCGACCGGTTCAGCTCACGGATGCTGTCCTTCCCGGTCTCACGGGCCACCAGCAGGTGCAGCTCCTCCTCGGTCAGCCCCAGCTCCTTTGATTTGGCTAACCCCCACAGGGTCTTGATGGTATACCTATATCCCGTTCCCATAGGCTTCCCCTCCTCCTGGCAGGCAGGGCACTTCCCTCCTGAGCCGGCTCCTGCGTTCCTGTAGGAACACAGGGATTTGGGGTCCCGTCTCCCTGACCTTTGGCGCAGCCGGTTCCCGCACCTCCGCGGAACTGGCCTTCAGGTTGATATCATAGGCTCCCAGCTCCCCAAGTTGCTGGAGGATATATCCCATGATGTCCGCCTCCCCCAGGTTCACCTTGTCCTCCGGGCATGTGTATGTGATGGTCAGTATCTTGCGTTTCATCGTCCATTCCCTCCCTACAGCAGCATCATGGCGGATGCCTCGTTGATGATTGTTTCCGTGATGGTCGTCTGTTCCCGTTCCCGCATCAGACGGATGATGTTGTTCATGGTCCGGTCAAACAGCCGGAAACAGCCGTTCTTGCTGTTCCTGGCCCGGCTGGTCAGCACCTCCATGGCCCTCTCCTCCACGCTCCAGTCCTCCAGGTAGCGCTCTACCTCGGCTTTTCCCAGACCATGGAGCCGGTACGCAAAATCCATACGGTTGGCAAACCGTTCATCATACGCAGCCAGGTGGGCCTCCAGGGACAGCTCCCCGGCCAGTACCATCCCTACCGCGGCCGAATCCATGATGGTGCGCAGCAGCTCAATCTTCTTGATGGTGTACTTGTTGATGAGCTTGTCCGCCTCGTCCACTATCATCAGATACCCCCGGTTCACGTTGAAGAACTCACAGATTTCCTCCAGACGTTCGTCATTCGTACCGTAGCGCTTTGGCAGGCACAGCTGCTTCTCTATCCGCCTTACCAGGTCCCGGCAGCTCATGGACTCGTTGCACTCGATGTAGATGACACGGGGCAGCCTGGCGTACTGCTTCAGGCTGTAGGTCTTACCGTAGCCGGACCGCCCCACCACGATGGCGCTTCCCTGCTGTTGCTGGCACAGGTTGCAGATGCCTACTATGTTGATGTAATCATCGGATTCAAACACATCCGGCTTGCTTCCCATCCGGGGCGGCGCTTCCTCTTCCAGCAGCGGCTCCTGCTCTCCCGCTTCCTCCGGTTCTTTCTGGGAGGCAAACTGGCGGGCAATCTGCTGGGCATACTTATCTGCCACCTGCGGTTTTTCCTGCCGGAAGGCTGCTTCCTGTTCCTCTGTCTCCTCCAGCCACCTCTCCAGACGTTCCTCCAGCTTTACTGGCCTGCTTGGATATTTCCCGTTTAAGTACTGGCTCAGCATGGAGCGGGAGCACTTCATCCCTTCCTTATCAAACTGCCAGGCCAGCTCCGCCTTGTTCATGCCCTATGATTCTTAAGCGTGAGGCACACACGTTCTGCCAGACTTTTCATTTACGATACCCTTCCTTTCTTTATTCTGTATCCAGTCTTAACCGAAATATATGATAAGATTAATCACTGCTATATACGCAGTTAGCGCCACTCCAAGAGTGATACACTCAATAATTGCAACAAACCGGTGGTGTTTCCAATGGTGACATATCTGGATAATAATCAATACTATCTGCAACGCCAGGAGTAATGCCATTAAATATCTCATTTCTGAATCCTCCATCTCCTCGCAGGCTTAACCCATGTTGCGCAGCTTCTCCAGCGCCTCACGGCCCTGCCTGGCGATATATTCCGACTGCCGCGCCGCCTTCCTGTGTTCCCGGTAGCTCTCCTCCTTCGGCAGCGTGATGACCTTCTGGCTGTTCCCTGCCCCTTCTATCATCATGCTTCCCACGATGGTGTTAGCCTGAGCCGCGCCGGCAATCCGTTCATCCAGCGGACATCTCATTTCCTTCAGCTTCTCACGCACATCCTTCATCTGCTGCTTCTGGAGCCTGATGTGGCGCTCTAGCGCCTCCTGCGGGACCTTGTGGGCAATCTTTAACAGCTCCTGACTCTCTGCCTCACAAATCATATGGCCGTCCTGGGTGTCAAATACAAGCAGCCGGGTTACGTCCTCCGGGTCATACTTGATGTCCACAGGCCTGTCCATGTAATAAATCAGCTCCGGATGGTTATAGACCTGGCCGAATTTCCGGATTCCCACGTTATATACCCGTGCCCGTTCTGACTTCATCAGCTGCAGCAGGGCAAAGGATTTTGGCGGCAGGGCCTTCTCATACCGTTCCCCTTTGTCAAACAGTTCCTGCGGGGTACAGTATGTTTCTCCCTGGTTTTTCAGGCCCCTGTGGACCTTCACCGCATACACGTTGTGCAGGTAGTGGCTCCACTTCTCATAAAACTCCTCCATGGTCAGCAGCTTCCCCTGTTCAAGCATACGCTTGATGTCCTTGTCAATCTTGGCGCTGGTCCTGCTTCCTGTCAATGTACCCGTGTAACTCTTAAACCACCGGGAGAATCCATCGCATACCGTCTTAAACAGACGCTCTATTTCGGATTTACTCCATGGCTCATAAGGACGGCTCCGGTGGAAGTCCTCTATCCCAATGGTGTGATAGAATCCCGCTTTTACCTCCTCAAATCCGGCATACCGTTCTGTTTCTTCCCGGGTGGGATAGCGTTTGACGCCGGTCAGTTCCCTGGAGGTATAGTCCTTTCCGTTGTCAATGTTCAGGTACTTCGGCATCCCTCCCGGGGTTCCGTACAATACCTTAATCAGGGATTGCTTCAGTATCTGGGCATTGGCATCCCGGCAGATGATATCCCCCAGCACCATGCGGCTCCTGGCGTCAATCCAGGCCACCAGCTTAGGCTTGATGGCCGTCACCTTCCCATTAGGTAGCTTATAGGAGACCCAGCAGTCAAAGGTATGTTCATCCCCCAGAAGGACCTCCATGACCTGGAGGGACCGGGTATCGCGCAGGGCCTTCACCATCCGCTTGTTCTTCCACGCCCTGTCACCTTTGGCTGCAAGGAAATAGGCGCTTTCCAGCTGCCCGTCTGCCATCAGGTGGGAGATGTAACGGCATACACTCTGGTAAGATGGGATGGGCCAGCCATTGGCCGTACCGATTTCCAGCAGCTTGTCATACAGCATCTGGCGCTTTCCTTCATTCCGGGCAAAGTCCTTGTCGAACCAGATGTTGTGTATCTTCTGCTTCACTTCCGGCGTAAAGGTGGGGAAGGTGTTGGAATCCTTGGGTTTCCGGCACAGGCACAGGACCTTGTAATAATCGTAGTTGGCCCCGGTCTCCCGCAGCATCTTCAGGGCCCACCCTGCTGCCTCCAGGTATTTGTCCATGTGGCGGTACAAAGTCCTTTGGCTCATTCCCAGCTCCGCCGCCTTACGGATGATGTACTCCGTCTTGTCTGCATCCGAATAGTTGATGATGTCCTGCAGGAGCCGGGACAGCTCCACCGCCTTGTAATATGCCTGGCTGTGGTTCTCTATGTACCAGTTCACATCGGTATCCAGGTACCAGGGCTCCTCTGGGGGCAGGTTCTCCATCACGATATCACTTCCTTCTTCTGTATCTATCTTCTTCATGGCCCGGTAGGCCTTCTGGGCTTTGGGGCTTAGGTCAGTAAGTTTGATGTATTTTCGCTCTTTTCCACCAGATAAAATTTTCTCTTTTCGTAACACAATTTCTGCATTCTCTTCTCTACGGGAAACCTGTTTCATAAAAGTTCTATATAACATCCCTTCTAATTCAGCAGCATCTTTCATAGATATATAAATTTCTTCCATCAGATTTTCCCCTTTCTGTTGCAATTTGGCTGTTGGTATAGTACAATGCAGATGTGTATTTATCGGAACGCCCGACCTTCCCCCAGAAGTAGGGCGTTCTTCTTTTATGCAAGTCCATATCCAGCCCCCTATGCCACATCATTCTCATTTATCTTGAGAATTTTCAGCATTTGCTTCCGGTACTTATACCCAGGCCTCTTTCCCTTCAGCATCCGGCATAGTTCTTGAGGGGTCGTCCCCAATATATTTGCCAGCTGGACCTGGGTCATCTCCAGTTCAATCAGACGCTTCTTGACAATCTTTCCAAGCTCCCTTGTCTTTACATCTGCCATCTTACTCACTCCTATATAATCTTCTGGTCCGTTTCTTGCCTGTTCCAATCCGCTTAAGTTCCATTCTGCTTACCACTTCCAAAAACTCTCTGGTGTCCTTTATCACCAGCCAGTTCTCTGGTTGCAGGCCATGAAGTTTCATCTCCTTTTTCTGGCTTAAGGTTGGCTTTTTGCCATTTTTCATGAGAATTACCACCTCCGGTTTTATTTATCTGACCCTGTCAGGAAATGATACCCGTCAATCATTAGGCAGCCATTAGGGCTAATCCTTACTTCAAGATTTGCCAGTATCCTACGCTCTATCGCACTTATAATTGTTACCTCAGCTGATTCAGCCGTCCCTTTTATATGGGCTGTCGCTGATTCATTCAAAATCGCTTCAACTATGTCTTTCATTTCCCTCTTTTTCGGTATGCTCAATGCTTTCGTCTCGCGTTGGACCAGCTTCATGATTTTGACAAGCATATCACTCCGCTCCGTTGCCTGGCGCCACTTTTTTTCAAAGCCTTCCTTTGGATAGCCCCGTTTCCCTTCCAAGGTGTATTCATTGATACGTTCGTTCTCGTCCACCCATAAATCTTCCAGGTATAACAGTGCTTTATGCTTCCAGTCCTCTTTCTGTTCCTTCTCCTCTTCATCTGTTTCAAAATAATCAAGGACTTCAGCAAACATAAACTCTAAGTTCTTTTTTACCATCTGCCTGTCAGCCTTGAATGCATCCAGTTCAATAGTAATCCTTATTCCCGATGATTTTATATTCCCGCGAGCGTCTATTATAGATGGTTTCTCAAATGAAAATTTCTGCGGGATGATTTTTATTTCCGGCATTTCAATCTTCCCCTTTCTTAAGGTCTTTATATATGTTAAAATGGCACTGAAAGGTATAACGATACAGCCTTTCAGGGGAGGTGAGCCCCATGGTTATCTCGCCAAAGAGGCTGCCAGAAGTGAAAAATGATGCGTTGACCCGTATTGTTTCCTTCGCTTCTGGCAACTCGATTGACTGGAAATTCGTTTCCGGTCAGGTCAGTGAGGATGATTCCTGCTCTGCTGACTTTGAAGCAGATGCTCCGAAGCCAAAAAGCAAGTTCCGCCTCCATGGTGAGGTTTCCCAATATGGGGAATCATACCACTTCAGTGCCATTTAACATCTGGCACAGGGAACCATCAGCTTTGGCTGGTGGTTCTTTCCTTTTATAATCATAGGCCAGGAACCTGGCTTTCAAAGAATGTTGCTTATTCAATCAGACTTGATTGCAGATATGCCATGGATTCAAGTTCTTTTCCTTGAAGTAATCTTCAAAATGTGGTACTTTTGTATTGGCTTATAAATCATCCATATAGATATAATAAAATAGGATATCCTATTTGTCAAGCCATTTTTTAGGATATCCTATTGTTTATCTATATTCTTTCAGGAGGTTCTATGGATAATAATATGATTGGTCAACGAATACGTGAACGTAGACTTCACAAAAAGTTAACCCAAAAACAGCTCGCATCACTAGCTAAAATACGTGGAAGTATAAGTGAATTAGAAAATAGCAAGTATTTACCATCTGCTGAAACATTACTTAATATATCTCAAATATTGGATTGTAGCATTGAATGGATTCTTACCGGAGAGGATAGGATATCCGATAATGCAATTCCCGAACAATTATCGGATATCCTGCCTCTTTTAAAACAATTATCACCACAAAGATTGGAGGAAGTAAAAAAATTTATTAACTATAAACTCTATGAACAAGAAAATGACTCGGAGTTGTCATCAACCTCGAATCATGGAAAAAACGTCATGGACGGAAATAGTGAAATAGCCTAATTTTTTTTTCTTTGTTTTGGCCTATAAATAAACCAAATAGGGGCATTTGCTTTAAGCCCTTTAAATTTCAAAAAAATATCTACAAAGCCTTGAAGATTCAGCAAATGCCCCTATTTTTATTTTTTTTCAATCAGGGCATTTGCTTATCGTTGTCATTCGCTTAATTTTACACGATTAGTTTTATGTCTTTTAACGCGTTAATCCTTGATTCTGCGTACTTTTCACATAATTTTATAACATTGATTAACGTTAATTTTTAACGGCTCAAAAAAAGGACCTTTCCATCAATTTTCTTGAAAAAGGTCCTTTTTCTATATTATCCTCATTTTATTTGTCAATAGCGATTTTCCTCTAAAAACCGCCGAAACCCTTGATATACCGTCACTTCCCGCCATATCCCACTCACTCCTCCTCTGTCTCGGTTTTGTCAAATATCTTGGTAACCTACAATGATTAAACTGCCTCCTTCGTTGCCAGCTTCATTACTGTTTCTTCCGTTGCTTCCCCCATGTTCTGCTCACCGGTTATCTTCCCTTCCCGCATGATGATGATCCGGTCGCTCATATTAAGCAGTTCCGGAAGTTCAGAGGAAATCATGATGATGGATACGCCCTGCAGTACCAGCTGATTCATAATCTCATAAATCTCTGCCTTGGACCCCACGTCAATGCCCCGGGTGGGTTCGTCTAAAATCAGGATATCCGGTTTTGTGGCAAGACATTTTGCAATTACTACCTTCTGCTGGTTTCCGCCGCTTAAGTCCCCGGCCGCCTGATCCACATCCGCTGCCTTTACCTGCAGGCGTTTCATATATTCAGCCGCGCACTCCTTTTCCTTCTGGGAGTTCATGAAGCCTCCCAAGGACAGCTCCGGAAGGGAACTCATCTCGATATTCTTGAGGATGGACAACAGCAGTACCAGCCCCTGGTCCTTCCTGTCCTCCGGAACCAGGGCGAATTTGTTGCGGATGGCCTCTGTGGGGTTGTGGTTCACAATCACCTTCCCATTCTTATAAATGGTCCCCGCTGCCTTATCAAGCCCCATGACGGCCCTCATGAGTTCGGTCCGCCCTGCGCCCACCAATCCGCCAAAGCCAAGGATTTCCCCTTTGTGCAGTACAAAGGACGCGTCCTTAACATACTCATTGCTGATGTGCTCCACCCTGAGGATTTCCTCGCCGATATCCACATGGACCTTGGGGAACTGGTTTTCCACATTCCTTCCAACCATCAGGGAAATGACCTGGTCCGTATTCAGCTCACTTACCATTCCGCCGCCTGAGTTCCTGCCGTCCCTAAGGACCGTGATCCTGTCCCCGATTGCAAAGATATCCTCCAGCCTGTGGGATATGTAGACCATGGAAATGCCCCTGCTCTTAAGGTCCGCAATGATGCGGAACAGCACCGTGGTTTCCTCGGTTGTCAGGGAAGAGGTGGGTTCGTCAAATATAATGATTTTTGAGTCAAAGGACACTGCCTTCATGATTTCCACCATCTGCCTCTGCGCCACACTCAGGTCCCTGATATAGGAAAAGGGATTGAAATGGATATCCAGGCTGTCCATCAGTGCCAGCGTCTTTTCCTTCAGCGTCTTAAAATCCACCAGGCCGCCCTTTTTTGGATACCTTCCCATATAGATGTTCTCCATGATGGTCATGTCCGCGAACTGTACCAGCTCCTGATGGACCGTGCTGATTCCCAGGTGATGGGCTATGTTTGGGTTTTTAATATTTATCTTCTTATCTTCCAGGAAAATCTCACCTTCGGAAGGTTCAATCACGCCGGAGAGTATTTTCATCAGCGTTGACTTGCCCGCCCCATTTTCCCCTAAAAGGCACAGGATTTCTCCCCGGTACAGTTCAAAGTCCACTTTCTCCAGAGCCTTAATACCTCCGTAAAATTTAGAAATTCCCTGCATTTTCAATATCGTGTCATTCATATGCTTTCCCTGCGGTCCCTGACTGCAGGTCCTGCCTCCTTTCTCAAATCAGAAGGTTAAAATGCCGTCCCGTATCCAAAGGACCCTTCCACCAGACAGTTGTGCCTGGCCAGAAGATTGCCGGCGCACATGCTGAATTCAATCAGCTGGTCCTCATAATCCTCCCTGTCCGCCTGCCTTGTGAAATCAGGCAGCTGTTCCTCATGCAGCCTGTCCATGCGTCCTTTATTCTCTATGTAGGAGGAAATGAAGGCTGTTATCCAGGAATCCCCTGCCCCTGTGGTATCCGCCACCGGCGCCTCAAAATTATAAGGAAGCTTCCTGTAATACTTCCTTCCGTTATACACAATGGCTCCCCTGCTCCCAATGGTGGTCACCGCCAGCCTGCACCCGTAACCGTGCACACACCGGTGCAGAAGCTCCTTTAACTTCTCCTCCCCCAGGTCCTTGCCGGAAAAAAATGCAATGGTTATGTCCGGGCACACCGCTGCCAGGTCCTTTTCCTCCCACACATCTGAGAAGTCATACAGCAGCGGGACTCCTGTTTCCCTGATTTTGACCAGCTGGTCCTCAATGTGGCTGAAACAGCTGGAATGGACCACGTCAAAGGTCTTAATGTATTCCAGCAGTTCCTCTGTGATCTGCAGCGGATGGGACTTGACCACGCCTGCGTCATTCTCATCCGTGATGGTGCGGTCCCCGTCCTTGAGCCGGATGCCGCAGATTCCTGTCTCGCCCTGTACCCTGACGCATCGGGAGATATCCACTCCCTTATCCTCCAGCGCATGGACCACCATGTCTGCCTGGATATCCGTGCCCAGAACCCCTGCATATGCGGTTTCATGTCCAAGCTGACGGCCGTAAACTGAAAAATTCAGGCTGTTTCCTCCCGGGTACATGATGCCTGTGGTGTAGTTGCAGTCTACCACGTTGTCCCCTACCCCTATGAGTCTAAGCATACTTCACCTCTCCTTTAGTTGTTTCATTTATCATTATATCGATACATAATGTATTATGACGTTATAGTATCACACCGCCTGTCTTTTGTAAATACTTTTTTATATATTTTGTTGATAAAAAATGATTTTGCCAACCGGAAACTGGCACAAATGCCGGCGCTTTCCCGTCCCTCCCCCCTGCAGCCCTCAAAAAAAGGACATCCCTGTACGGAATGTCCTTTTCACATGTCCTTATTCTTTTTCCACATAAAGCAGGGTGTCCGCCAGCCTGCCCACCTCTGCCGGGGACCCGGCAAAACAGCTGGCCTCCTTAAGCTCCTCCCTTGTCCCGCACCCGTAAAGGCATGCAATGGAGGGAACCTGGTTGGCCTTTGCCGCAGCCACGTCATAGATGCGGTCCCCCACCATGACAGCCGCCTCAGGCTTTACCTCTTCCAGAAGGGCTGCCAGGGAACCTGCCTTATCCTTTCCAGGTATCACGGGGCGGATTTTATCTATCTTATCCCGTATCCCCAGCCTGCCTAACATCATCTCAATATAAGTACGGTCCGCATTGGAGCAGACCGCTGTCCGGTACCCCTTCTGATGCAGGCTGTCAAGCAGCTCCGGGACGCCATCGTACACGGTTTCCATGTCTTTGTACACATTGTCCTGATAATATTCAACCAGCTTCCAGAACCCGTCTGCCCGGGCGCACCGCTCCTCGCCGAACAGCTTCAGGTTTGTCTCCTCGGTCCGCTCCCCTATGGTCATACGGATTTCCTCGGTGGTCCACTCCCCCAGCCCTGTATCCTCCATGGCAGCCCGGATGGAAGGTACGATGAAAATATCCGTCCTGCTCAAAGTTCCGTCCAAATCAAATATAACCCACTTCATACCCGTCACTCCTCAATCAGGTTCCTGAATCCAAAACCGCCCCCGCGAAGGCAGTTCTTTGCTGAGTAAGACGCACCGTCCTGCAGCGCCTGGCGGACTGCATCCCCTGTCAATGTGGTTCCTTTCCTCCATCCCTGGTTCAAAAGGGATACAATCACGGCCGCAATAAAGGAATCCCCGGCCCCCATGGTGTCCAGGGCCTTGACATACCGGGCTTTTCCTTCCACAAACTCCCTGCCGTTATAGAACATCTGTCCCCTCTCCCCCATGGTGGCCACCACGTTCCTGCACCCGTGTCCGTATACCTTTTGCATCAGTTCCCGGATTGCGTCCGTCTCCATATGTTCACAGGAAAACTGTCCCAGTTCCAGATAGGGACAGGTCAGTTCCAGGAACTCATGGGTGCGGTACTTATCTTTCACGGAAAAGTCAAATGTGACCATGGCCGCCAGGTCCTGAAGCTTATGGACATCCTCATGAAGCTTGGCATTGCAGCTGGTGTGCACCACATCAAAATCCCTCAGGTAATCCACGTCACAGTCCCTTATGCGCGTGGTGTGCGCCCAGTTCTTTCCTTCGTCTGCCCTTATGTAGTCCCGCTCCCCGTCATACACGTTCACATCGCACTTCTTAGTGGTGCTGTCCTCATGGAATATACACTGGGACAGGTCCACATGAAGGGCCGTGAGGGCGTCCCGTATGATACGGCCTTCCCGGTCAGCCCCAATGCTTCCCACATAGGCTGCCCGGGCCCCCAGCCTGCTTGCGTGGGCAGCCACATTCACCGCGTTCCCGCCTGGATACATGATGCCCATGTTCATATACCGGTCTATTACATTATCACCTATACCAGCTACCTTCATGTCTGTCTTCCCACTCCTGTCTCATCTGATCAGTACTCCAGCTTCCTGTAATAACGCCGGATATCCAGGGAATGGTTCCTGATTTCCTCAAAGTTCTTGCTTACCCTGGACAGGACAGCGTTAATCACCACCGGCGAGAGCAGCCATCTGAACTTGGTGCTGATTCCGGGAAGCTGGTAATCCGCTGTGTCAAACACGGTAAAGTCATCGGTGTATGCCTGGACAAAGTTCTTAACGCGCTCATCCAGTCCCCTGGTCTGCCCCTCCGTCATGTTAAGGGCAACGCACACTCCTTTTTCCACAAGTTCTATGGTGCCATGGAAAAATTCAGGGGAAGTAACGGACTTTGTGCGGAGCCACTGGGACTCTTCCAGCACGCACATGGCAAAGGAATAGGTGGGGCCCCACAGGTTGCCTGATCCAATCCAGATCTGATATGGGTCGTCCTTGTACTTCATGGCGTACGCCCTGGCCTTTTCATCACTTGCCTTTCCCACGGACACAAGGGCTGCGGGCAGGTTCTTAAGCTCATCCGCGAACTGCACGTAATCATCAAAATATCCCTTATTGTGCAAAATCCTTCCCACCAGCATATACAGTACGAACTCCTGGGGGCGGCCGTCCTTATAGACGACCGTGTAGTCGGAAAGCCCTCCCAGGGGGGAACCCTCCACGCCGAGGACGGATATGATTGCAGCGCCCTTTTCCTTCACATATCCGGCCGCTTCCACGGTTTCTTTGGTGTCCCCTGACTTGGACGCCATGAACACAAGGGTCCTGTCCGTCAGACGGTTATTGCCAATCCCAAGAAGCTCTGCCGACACCTGGGATTGGACATCCATACCGGACATGACGGAAATCATATAATCAAAGGGCTGCATCATGGCAAGGGAACCGCCGGAGGCCGTGAACAGGATATTGTCAAATCCCTTTTCGCACACCGCATCGGCAATCGCCTCAATTTCCTGCCTCATCGCGTAGATATAAGCTCCGTTATCCAGAATCGCACGTTCATCAAACTTTACCATTTTTCATTCTCCTCCTGCTATATCTTCATTTTATACCACGAATATCCCAAACAGCGCTCCAATGATGCCCAGTGAGGTAAGGATTACAAGCACCCATGAAACCTTAACCTTTTTCTGAAGAAGCCCGTACACGCCCAGGGTCATCATAAGGGGCAGCAGGCTTGGCATGATCCCGTCCAGGATTCCCTGCACCGCCGTGGCTGAATCCCCGGCGCCCAGGCTTCCCGCTATCTGGATGTTAATCATGTTGGGAATCATTGCGCCAATTACCATGAGGCCGATAACCGCTGCGCCGTAGGTCAGCTTGGGCATCAGGCCAGACTCTTCCACCTTGTTTAAGAAGCTGGTCCCGAAACCATATCCGAACTTCAGGCACCAGTAGCGCACCAGGTACGCGGGTATGTTGTAAATCAGCCAGAACAGGATAGGGCCAAGGATGTTCCCGTTCAGCGCCAGGGACGTTCCGATCCCGGTGGCAATTACCCTTAGGGTCCCCCAGAACATGGAATCCCCGATTCCGGCAAGGGGGCCCATCAGCGCAACCTTCACACTGTTGATGGAGGAGGTGTCAAAGTCGGCATTATCGGCATTGCTCTCCTCCATGGCAGCGGATATCCCCATGATGGCAGTGGATACATAGGGGGTTGTATTGAAAAATTCCATATGGCGTCTGGCCGCTTCTATCTGAGCTTCCCTTTTCTCATATATCCGCTTGATTGCAGGCAGCATTGCAAAACAGTACCCCATATGCTGCTGGCGTTCATAGTTCCAGGAATATTCAAGAGAAAGTGAACGTATGTAAATGGACATCAGGTCCTTTTTCGTAATCTGGTTATTAGAAGTCCTCATCTTCCATTACCTCCTGTCTTACAACGGTATGGCTGCCCTGCAGCTCCACCAGTATCACTGCCAGCACACTTGCAAGCAGGGCGATCCCAAGCATGGGAATCCGTAAATACGCGCTGATTGTAAAGCCCAGCACAAAGAACACAACGGTTTTCTTTGTAAGGATCATGCGTGTCAGCAGCGCAATACCAAGCGCGGGGATGAATCCGGCGGCGGCCACAAGGCCGTTCTGGACAAATTCAGGGATGGACTCCAGCACCCGGTTCATCACCGGTGTCCCCAGGTAGAACGCAGCGGCACAGATAATCCCGCGGGGAAGGCTCTTGACCACAAATCCGCCCAGGATATGCATCATTTCCATCTTCCTGAATTCGCCTTCTTCCACATACCTGTCCGCTTTATGGACAAAGACAGGAAGCAGTACAAGGGTAAGCAGGTTATCCACCACAAGGTACAGGGTTGCTATGGGAAATGCCAGGGCCAGGGCCACATCCGCCCCCTTGCCGGTTGAGATGGCAAAGGCCGCCCCCAGAATCCCTCCGGTTATGACGTCCGGCGGAACCGCTGCCCCAAGGGTGATGGAACCGATAAAGACCATCTCAAGGGTGGCGCCAAGGATGATTCCTGTCTTTAAATCCCCCATCACAAGCCCCACCAGCACCCCGGTGATAATGGGACGCGACCCCAGATTGGTGCCCAGCATCCATTCGAATGTTACAAACATTGCTATGAATCCGATTAAAACTGCCTGCACTAACATAATAGTCCTCCTAAATGATTTCCTTTACTTCAATCTTTGCATCACCTGGAACCTGCCGTATCTCAATCCTGGTTCCCGCCTCTATTAATTCCCTTAAAAGGACCTCATCCTGGGCCGATACCGGAATGGTCTTATACAGCTTCTTAACCGCTTCCTCCCTGGGCTTTAAGCCGCCCAGGTTGATTTCCCTTATATTCCTGCAGGATACTGCCAGGCGGTGGGCGTCCTCAATGCTCTCCACTACGATGAAAAGCTTATATTTGTCCGTAACCCCGCTGTTCAGGGCCGTGATGGAGTCCTCGATGTTCTTCATCACCAGCTTTACCCCGTTGGGCTTGGCCAGCTTCAGGGTGGTTTTCCTGATTTCATCCTTCATGATCGCATCATTGGCAATGAGCATACAATCCACGTCCAGGGACTGTGTCCATGCCATGGCTACCTGCCCGTGAAGCAGCCTGTGGTCTACCCTGACTAATTTAATCATACCTTTCCTCCTTAAAAGTCCTCATCTTCCATATCCTGTTTTTCCATCATATCATTACAGTAAGCAATGGATGACCTGACCTGCGCAAGCACGGCCCGGATGGCATCCGGACCCACCTGGCCCGGCTGGTTAAGCAGCCCGATGACCAGAGGCAGGCTCATGCCTGCAACCAGGTTAACCCCCGGGTCCCCGGCGTACTTCATGAATTCATTGTTCACACTGCCCCCAAAAATGTCCGTAATGACAGTCCAGTGTTCTTCTGTTTTCCTTCCCGCCGCCCACTCCCCCACCATCTGTTCCAGGTTCATGGACGCTTCATCCACATAGGCGCAGAGACAATGGACATTCTCATTTGTCCCTAAAAGAAATGCCGCTGTCTCCTTCATGGCCCGCGCAAGGGAACCATGACTGGCCAACAGGAACTGTTCCATATTCCCACTCCTCTCTTCTGTTTATAATACATTATATAACATTATGTTACCACAAGTATACATCATCTAATATTGCCTGTCAATACCAGAAAGTCGCCGCCACCCGTAAAACGGGTGGCTCGGTGAACGGGTAAAACCCTTTGGTACCAGGCCAGCGTCTCAAGGCGCTGGCTTGTTCCAAGCCCCTATGCTTTTGACTCGTTGCCGCCCCTGAAGGGGCCTTCGTAATACCGACTAACCCTTAAAAGGGTCCTCGTACTCTTTTACACTTAATTTATCCACCATTTGATCGTATCTCTCTTGTTCTTTGATATACTTACGTATGGTGTCTTCATTTAAACCCACTGTGCTTACGTAATATCCTTCCGACCAAAAGTGTCTGTTTCCGAACTTATACTTTAGATTTGCATGTCGGTCGAACATCATTAATGCACTTTTTCCCTTTAAATAGCCCATGAAACTGGATACACTATATTTAGGCGGGATTGCTACCAGCATATGTACATGGTCCGGCATCAATTTTCCTTCCAATATTTCTACTCCTTTATAGCTACAGAGTTGCTTTAATATATCTCGCAAATCCTCTTTATATTGATTATAAATGACTTTTCGTCTATACTTAGGGGTGAAGACGATATGGTATTTGCACATCCACTTTGTATGTGCTAAATCATTGGCTTTCTTCGCCATATAAATCACCTTTCCTTTCTTTGATAGCGGCTTGGACACCTCTATTATAAATCGGAAAGGTGATTTTGTATAACTTCTTGACTCGCACCCGCATAGCGGGTGGTTTTTTGTTTCGCATGTCTCCATTTTTCGGAACACGAAAAACTCCGACATACTCAACAGGCTAAAGCCCATAAAATAAAAATAGCATCTTAAACTGATATTCAGTCTAAAATGCTATCTCTCGATATACAACCATCATACCCAATCACACATAAAACTTAAGGCGCTCCGTACAGTACATCTGCCTGGAAATATAAAGGGGGCTGCCCCCGGAGTCCTCATGCTTATCCGTAAACAGCAGCAATGCCGCCCCAGGCTTCACTCCCAGGATTCCTGCATCCGAGGAATTGGCGTAACACACCTCAAGAATGCGTATATGTTCTCCCAGCCTGATTTTATGTTTTTGGAGGATTTCAAACAGCGACTGGCTTAAATCCTCCCTTTCCAGAAACCCGAACCCTCCGTTATAGTGGTTCACCTCAATCATAGTGGGCACATCGTCCACGTAACGCAGACGCTTTGTGCACAGGATTGTCTCGTCTTCATCCATGCCGAAGAATTCCACATCCGCCCTGGTGGGATAAATCCATGACACGCTTAACACTTCTGTCCTTGGCACCTTTCCCTCCTGAAAACAGGAATGGGTAAAGCCGATCTGGTCATCCACGGAATACAGGGCCTTCCTGGAAGCCACAAAGGTCCCTTTCCCCCTGGAGCGGACCACCATCCCATCCTCCTCCAGCTCATTGATGGCTGAGCGCACCGTGATGCGGCTCACGTGGTATGTCTGCATCAGCTCTGCCTCAGACGGGATCCTGTCCCCTGGCTTCAGTTCCCCCTCATCCATCTTCCGGCTCAGTATGTCGATTATCTGCTTGTACATGGGAGTCATACTGTCCGGATTTACATTTTTACTTGTCCCCATCACACCCTCCATTTCCATTGTCTGTAATAGATATATTATAATACATCATAATACATTTCACAACATATTTCAATAGAAATCGGAGATACATTCAGATGGTGGGAGCGGATTTTCACACACACCCTAAACTTCACTCCAATTCATGGACAGCTGGTTCACCTTATTGGATAGGAAAAACTTAAAGTGCCTGCCTGAAAGTATCTGCTTGGTATAGTGCACCGGTATGCCTGTATGGGTGATGACGGTCTCCATCAGTACGAAAACAGACTGGGGAGAATCGAACTTAAGCAGCTGTGCCTCTTCTTCCGTTGCAATACTTGTCTCCAGCGTGATGGATGTATAGCAGTTATCCTCCAGCCGCATACCGGTACGGCGTTCAATCACCTCATAAAGGGACTGGTTTTCCATATCCACATCCAGAAGGAATTCAAACTGGCTGCAGGGCAGGCTTACATGCTCAATCATGACAGGCTTGTCATTCACATGGCGCAGCCGCTTCAGATATACAACGTCATCCTCAGGCGTAAGCTCCAGCTTTTTCATGATGGCCGTATTGGGCTTCTGCCGGTTCATGCCCAGCATATGGGTATAGGCGTTGATATTGTTCTCATGGCAGAACACGGTAAAGCCTTTAAATGTATTCAGGCTTGAAGAAATCTTAGGGGTCTGTACAAATGTCCCCTTACCATGATGCGTGACCAGAAGGTCCTGCTCCACCAGGTCGGCAATTGCATTGCGGATGGTAATCCTGCTTACATTGTACAGTTCGCAGAGCCTGGACTCGCTGGGCAGGGCCTGTCCCGGACTGTACTCCCCGCTGGTAATCCTGTTCCTGATATCTTCCGCCACTTGCTGGTACAAGGGCACTGCACTGTTTGCATTCAGCATATTCCACCTCTTTCAAAGACATACGGCCATCCCTTATGGATATCTTCCCTTAATACAGGGCTTGACACAAAGGTTCCATAAAGAGATGGCAATGTTGTTTTATGTGTTAATATAATATTATATTACATTATATCAGATGTGGGGGAAATTGGAATACACTTTTATACAAATATTCTGTGCCGCACGGCCATTACCGGAACCTGAACAGACCAAATCAGGATGGCTGGCGCCATCCTGATTATTACGCTTCACTATAATCACACATACATCCTGTTCCCATAATTAGGATACAGGATATCCAGAAATGAATCAATGTCCTTGCGCAGCTCATCCACCGCGCTGCCCACATTCTGGTCCATCAGATAATCAATCACCTTCAGGTGGTTCTCACACCCCATGCGTATGGAAATGGTCCCCCACCGCTCCCAGTGTCTCTGGGCATAGGCCCTTGTCATGATTCCTATGCTTTTTTGCAGCATGCTGTAGCAGTAATCATTGCCGCTGTAGGAAAGCAGCTTGAGGTGGAACCTGCTGTTGTTGTCCCAGTGCTCCAGGATGGTGGTGTCCTCATCACTGTTATGGCACTCTGTAAGGGTGAACTCCCTTAACTCCCGGATGTCCGCCCTGGTCATGATGGAAGCCGCGTCCCTTAGGCAGCCGGTCTCAATCATGATACGGAAATTAACAATATCCCGTATCTCCTTTTCGTTAATCCTGACCACCTCATACCCGTACCTTGGGTGACTTATGAGTACGCCTTCACTGCAAAGCTCAATCAGCGCGTCCCTGATCGGGGATTTACTGACCCCATACTTTTCTATTAACTGCTTTTCATTGATAATCTCATTCTGCTTGTAATTTCCCTCTATGATGTCCTTCAGAATAGAATCATAAATCTCAGTCTTAAGCGACGAAGGCTTACCTCTTCCCATTTACTTACCCCTCCATGTCCTGTTCAGCCAAACGTATTTCTTTTTTGTTCCCCTTAGTGCAGACTTGTGTAAATAACGGTGAAGTCAGTGCCTGATATCTGAACCAGGAGTGCGTCTGCAAAGCGACGGCGTAGTGGGTGCTACGACTAGCTTTGCAGGCGTGCTCCTGGTCCAGATAGCGGGTGCTGAATTCATTGGTATTTGCGCAAGGCTGCACTACAACATACGGTCTAACTCTAATAGGGATATTATATATGTTTTCAGGCCTTTTAGCAACATGTCAAAAGGCACACATTCATCCGGCTGGTGTCCCTGGCCATGGCCATTTTCAAAGGGGTTGGGGGCGTCCGGCACTCCGGGACCGAAACCAATGGCGCACGGCAGGTGCCTGGCATAGGTTCCGCCTCCCATTGTATAGGGTTCATAGTGCCTGCCCTGGACATGGTCGCAGATTTCACTGAGCACCGGAATGTAGGGATTGTCAAGAGGCACATAGGCCGGAGCCGACAATTCGCCCACTGATACCGCAAAACCAAGGGATTCAGCCCGTTTCTTAAATCCTTCCACCACCTGTGCGCCATCCACGGTAACCGGATATCTGGTATCAAAGGACACCTTCATCACACCGCTGCCTGCATGGACCACGCTGCCCACACAGGTAAGCCTGCCGGACTCCTTATCTTCAAAGGGAATGCCGCAGCATCCGCCGTTATAGTCAGAAGTCATTTCAGCCACGGCCTTTACCGCCTCTGCCCCGCTGCCGGTAAGGAGGCCGCTTCCTGTCAGGGCTTTGGCCAGCACATGGACCGCATTGACGGAGCCTTCCGGAAATGCGGCATGGCGGGAGATTCCAAGGGCGGTTACCTTTACATATTCCCCGTCCTGGTCCACACTGATTCCCCGGACACCGTCCAGCTGCTGCCTGGCATCCTTTAGGTCCACGCTGTTTATGACAGCCTCTGCCTTGGCCGGTATCACATTGACCACGCTTCCGGCGTGGAAGGAAACAAGGTTTCCCTCAAACCCCCGTTCAATGTCAGCGCGCATCAGCCCTTTTTCCCCGTAACACACAGGAAAATTGGTGTCAGCCACCAGGTTGAAATCCGGCACCTGCTGGGTCCTGCAGAAATACTCAATGTCCTGCATCCCCGTCTCTTCAGACAGGCCATAATAAACCAGGACATCATTCTTAAGTTCCATGCCGTGCTCCTTCAGATAGCGAAGGGCGTACAGGGCGCAGATGCCCGGCCCTTTATTGTCCCCCACACCCCGTCCGATCAGGAAGCCGTCTTTCATGGTACATTTAAGGGGCGGGTTATGCCATCCCTCCCCCAGGGGCACCACATCCAGGTGGGCGTAGATGCCAATCCTGCGCGGGTTCCGGGCAGTTCCCTTTACCAGCAGGCTGCCGCAGTAATATTCATGGTTTTCCACATGGAACCCATAACCGGCTGCCAGGGACGTCATCTCGTCCAGCACCTGCGCGCAGTTCTTTCCAAAAGGATATGTGTCATCCCCTTTTTCCGAGATACTGGGAATGGCCACCAGCCGGTCCAGGTCTTTTACAAATGCTTCTTTATTCTTCTCAATCCACTCATCAATTCCCTGCATTAAGCTGCTGTCAGGTTTAAACATGGTACGGTTCCTTCCTTCATCCACTTTATGATATCCGATGCTGTCATTCACACAGATGGCATGACACCATATGCCCATTGCCGATATCGTGAAGCTTTGGACATTCTGCGGAGCACCGCTCTGAGGCATATCTGCACCTGGTATGGAAATAACATCCTGCCGGCGGGTTCAAGGGACTGGGCACATCGCCTGTAAGGATTTCCCTCTTCATCTTGTTATCCACATCCGGAATGGGGATTGCGGACAGCAGGGCTTTTGTGTATGGGTGCTGGGGATTATTATAAAGTTCATCCTTGGTGGCAATCTCCACGATCCTGCCCAGATACATGACCGCGATACGGTCAGACACATACTTGACCACGCTCAGGTCATGGGAAATGAACAGGTAGGTCAGCTTTTTGGTCTTCTGCAGATCCTGTATCAGGTTCAGCACCTGCGCCCGGACCGATACATCCAGGGCAGACACCGGCTCATCGCATACCACAAACTCAGGATCCAGCACAAGGGCCCTTGCAATCACGATACGCTGCCTCTGACCGCCGGAGAACTCATGGGGATAGCGGTTCATCATGTTTTCAGGCATTCCTACCAGTTCCATGATTTCCTTTACCTTCTGGATTCTCTCCTCATTGGTTCCCGTGCCAAAGGCATCCAGGGGAGCCTTAATCAGTTCCAGAACCGTCATCCTTGGGTTTAAGGACGCGTATGGATCCTGGAATATAAGCTGCATCTTCCTGCGCATCTGGCGCATCTGCTCTTTGTCATACTTTGTAATGTCATCTCCCCGGTAAAGGACCTGGCCCGCCGTGGGGTTGATCAGCCTTAGTATGGACCGCCCCAGGGTGGACTTTCCGCAGCCCGACTCCCCAACCACGCCAATGGTTTCGCCTTCATAAATGGAAAGGTTCACCTGGTCAACGGCATGTACGGTTTTCAGAGGTTTTCCCATGAAGGTCTTGGCAGTGACAAATTCCTTCTTCACATCTTTCAATTCAACTAATACATTACTTTTGTCCGTCATTTCCAAAACCTCCCTCCGGCGCGTATTTCCAGCAGCGTACCTTCTGCTCCCCTATCTCATAGAGGCCCGGCTCCTGGTCAAAGCATTTGCTGCATGCCTCTGTACATCTGGTGCAGAACCTGCACCCCTTTGGCATTTCACTTAAGTCCGGCACGGAACCGGGGATGTTGAACAGACGCTCAGAGGAATCCTGGTCCAGACGGGGGATGGACTTAAGAAGTCCCTGGGTGTAAGGATGGAGGGGATGCTTGAAAATGCTCTTCACATCACCGTACTCCATCTCCTTGCCCGCATACATGACCATGACGTCATCCGCCATCTCCGCAACCACGCCCATGTCATGGGTAATCAGCATGATGGACTTGTTTTCCTTTTCCTTTAACTCCCTCATAAGCTCCAGTATCTGTGCCTGAATCGTAACGTCCAGCGCAGTGGTTGGCTCATCGGCAATGAACAGCGCCGCGTTGCAGGAAAGGGCCATGGCAATCATGACACGCTGCCTCATACCGCCTGAAAGCTGGTGGGGATATTCCTTAAGGCGCTGGGCCGGGGAGGGGATGCCTACTTTCATAAGCATCTCCCGGGCCCTTTCCCAGGCTTCTTTTTTATCCATCTTACTATGCGCGGTTATTGTTTCTACAAGCTGCTTTCCGATGGTCATCACCGGATTCAGTCCTGTCATGGAGTCCTGAAAGATCATTGCAATCTCGTTTCCGCGTATCTGGCGTATCTCTTTATCGGAAAGCTTGGTCAGGTCCTTGCCCCCGAACAGGATTTCACCAGATGCAATCTTACCGGACTGGGGAGGAATCAGCCTCAAAATTGACATGCTCGTCACTGATTTACCGCAGCCAGACTCACCTACAATACCAAGGGTTTCCCCTTTCTTTATATTGAAGGATACGCCGTCCACAGCAGTAACCGTTCCATTCTTACCGGAGAACTGGGTTACGAGTTTTTTTACTTCAATCAAATTCTCAGACATTTAAATACCTCGCTTTTCGTATGGAACGTCCTGAACCAGATTATTTGTTAACCTTCCAAGCCCATACATTCTTATTTACATTGTAATCAATGGCTCCCACGCGGACATTCTCCAGCTTATCGCTGTATCCAAACAGGTCATTGGTAAAGTACAGGAATGCCATAGGCATCTGCTGGAACAGGATCTCCTGGTACTTGTCATAAACTGCCTTACGTGCCTCAAATGTGATTTCCTTGGCGCCGGACTCACCTACCTCGCCCAGGGTCGGGTCGGTCAGCTGGGTAAAGTTATTCATGTAGCCTGCGGTTACGTTGGGCACGGACTCAGATGGGTCAACAGAACCAGCGGAACCGATGAAGCACAGGTCATAGTCGCCGTTGCGGGCATTGGTCAGAAGGGTCGGGAAGTCAAGGGTCTGGATTTTTGTCTTGATGCCAATCTTCTGAAGATCCTGCTGGATTAAGATAGCGGATTTCTCACGTACCTCGTTGCCTGTGGAAACCAGAACTTCCAGTTCACGGTTGGGATCCCAGCCCGCTGCCTCTACCATGCCTTTTGCCTTCTCAGGGTCATATTCAACCTTAAGGTTGGTATTATAGTACTTGTGGTCTTCGGGAAGAGGCCCGATTGCAACACGGCCCTGTCCCTGAAGGAGCTGTTCCACGATAACCTGGCGGTTGATTGCAAGGCTGATTGCGTGGCGGATTTCCTCCGGCAGGTATTCCCTGGTTGTGTTCATTGCCATGTACTGGTATGCGAAGGTGGGAACGGACATGGCCTTCACGCCTGGTGTGTTGTTGGCTGCTTCCCAGTCAGCTAACGGAATCTGTGTATTGCCGGAAAGGGCGTCAATCTCACCGCTCATGAGTCCGGAAAGGATATTGGATGACTGTACCTTCTTGAATACCAGCCTGTCAAAGTCAGGTGTCCCAAGGTAGTAATCCTTATTAGCCAGGAACTCGATGGACACGCCGGATTCCATGCTGTCAAAGATACATGGGCCGGAACCAATCGGCTTCTGCCAGAACGGGTCGTTAACCAGGTCCGCGTCTGAGATTCCGGAAAGCAGATGCTTCGGGATGATGAAGAAGTCACGGTTCACCAATGCGTATACAATGGATGGGTCCATGGGTGTCTTTAAGGTAAACTCAACCGTGTGGTCGTCCAGCGCCTTTACCTCAACGCTGTCCGTGGAGGTCTCACAGCCGGTCTCGTCCGTGCCTGCAAAATACTGCATGCGGATACGGCGCAGATAGTTGTATTCTGAGGAAGACGCAACCTGGGCAGAGTACACAACGTCCTCAGCGGTTACAGGCTCCCCGTCATGCCACTTGGCATCCTCGTACAGATGATATGTAATCTTGTCCTGAGCCTCGTTGGTCTCCCAGGATTTTGCCAGGCGTGGTTCAAAGGTCCCGTCGGTATTGATGGTCATCAGGCGGTCGAACATCAATTCATTTACATTGTCAGCACCTGCGTTGGTGGTGTTCATGACCATGAAGGTGTCCCAGTCGCCGGACTGGGCAATGGTGACGATCTTCTCACCCGTGCTGCTGCCGCCTTCTGCCTTTGGCGCCTCTGTCTGCGCCCCGCCGCCTGCCGCGTTGGCAGTTGTGTCTGATGTCCCTGCGGATGAACCGCCGCATGCTGAAAGCAGCATGGCGGATGCAAGGGAAGCTGCGATTACTCTTACAAAATTGCGTCTCATAATGTTCCTCCTGTTATTTATGATTTTCTTTTATATTAACTATTCCTTTTTATTTCTTCTTAATCTTTGTCTTGGAATCCAGCGCATCCCTGATTCCGTCACCCACAAAGTTGATGCTGGAAACCGTCAGCACCAGAAGGATGCCCGGCGGTACCCAGAGCCACGGCCTGGATGAAAGCACGGTGATGGACTGGGCAGCGTACAGGATATTGCCCCAGGAAGCCTGCGGCGGCTGGACGCCCATGCCCAGGAAGCTAAGTGCGGATTCCTGGATGATGGCCTGTGCGGTACGGAATGTAAAGTTTATCAATATGGGCGCGAATGCATTGGGCACCACATACTTTAACAGCAGGGGCAGGTCCCTGGTACCGACGGCCTTGGCCGATTCCACATATTCCTTTTCCCTGACCGACAATACATTGCCGTATATCAGCTTGGCAAAATCCGTCCACCCCAGCACACCGATTACCAGTGTTACGGTCCATACGGAAGGTCCGATCACAGACACCAGTACCAGCACCAGTATCATGGATGGGAATGACATGAAAATGTCTGCTGCCCTCATGACAATGGTTTCCCAGATACCCTTGTAATAACCTGCAACCAGCCCCAGGGGAACCCCGATTAAAAGGCTTATGACGGCTGAAAGAAGGCCTACCATCAGGGATACCCGCCCGCCGTATACCAGCCTTGCAAACACATCCCGTCCCGTGTCATCGGTCCCAAGGAAATGCCCTGGGCCGGGTTTGGCGCTGAACGCCAGTATATCGGATGTATACGGGTCCAGCTTCAGTATCATTGGCAGGAATATTACCAGCAGCACTTCTAATACAATGATAGCCACGCCAATCATGGCCAGCTTGTGGGCCGTGAATTTTTTGAGCACGTCTCGATAATACGAGTCCTTTTTTATAACTGTTGTCTCTGACATCCTCTTACCTCCCTAACGGCTCTCTCTTATCTTCGGGTCAAGCAGGCTGTAGGCAATATCGGTAAGGACATTTCCTATCAGCACGGCTGCTGCTATCACTACGGTTATCCCCATGATCATGGGATAATCCCTTGCATTAATGGACTGTACCATCAGGCTTCCAAGTCCCGGCCAGCTGAATACCTGCTCTGCCACAACCGCTCCGCCGAACATGAACGGTATCATGGTGCTGAGCACGGTAACCACGGGAATCAGTGCGTTCCTCAGGCCATGGATGATGACCACCCTTGGCTCTGTAAGGCCTTTGGCCCTGGCAGTCCTTATATAATCTTCGCTGAATACCTCCATCATACTGCCCCGGGTCTGCCTCAGTATGCTGCCTATATTAAATATGGTCAGGACCAGACAGGGCAGGATCAGATGGTTAACTGCCGAAGCTACCGTATGTACTCCGGCATCATACATTCCTCCCATGGGCAGTACCCGAAGCTTGACTGCAAATATGTAAATCATCACAAGGCCTGTAAAAAAGGTAGGAGTGGACGCTCCCACAAATGCAAAGCCGGATGAAGCGTAATCCCATGCAGAATAAGGCTTATACGCTGACATGATACCAAGGGGTACTGCAATCAGAACTGATAAAACAGTGGATGAAAGGGTAAGTATCAGTGTGGGTCCCAATTTTTCCAGTACCTGTCCCAATACAGGAAGGCTGTTCCGGTATGAGATTCCCAGATTACCCTGCAGCATGGCTGCAAGCCAACGGAAATACTGTATAATCGCCGGGTCATTCAACCCCATCTGCGTCTTTAAGGCTTCCATGCTTTCCTTGGTTGCCATGGGGTCAGCCATGAGCATTTCCAAAGGACTGCCGGGAGCCATTGCAGAAATCAGATAGACAAGTACAGTTATTCCGAAAAAGGTGGGAATCGCTACCAACAGACGTTTGACTGTGTACTTAAACATGTTGTTTATCGACCTCCGTATTTCCGTGATACTTCTTAATAGTAGCTGCGTGCCTGAACTTTAAGAATATCATTGTTATATCACTGATAATATCACAAGATGACAAAATGTCAATGGTTTCAGGTATTTATTAATAATATTTGGTTATAATGCTCATATTTTCGATGTTTTATTGTAAAAACCGACAAAAAAACAAATAAAGCGTTAAAACTATTGACTAAATTATTTTTACATGCTTAAATAGGTACCAGTTATTCCTGCGTGCCTGGATAAAATCAGGATATCCATTGTGTAAATATGGCTGCCGGTACAAAGTACTGACAGTACAACTGATTTTATTTAAGGAGGATTTTACAATGTCTATCAAACACAACGAACCTAAATTTACCGACCCAGCAACCATGGCCTGCCGCGGTGCCGTAGAGCACAGGGCAACCTGGATGGCCCTTCTTTATGATCAGGCCAAAAAACAGGGCGCTGACGCTGAGAAGATGTGCCGTGAGGCAATCCGCAAGTGCGGCCACATCCACGGTGACAATATGTATAAGCCACAGTGTGAGGACCCTGAAAGCGCAGCCGATTTCGGCAAGGCGTTCTTCAGCGGACAGGGCGCAAAGAACATGGAGATTGATGTCCTTGAGGCAACCCATGACGACCTGGTTGCAGAATTCCATCAGTGTCCCCTTGTACAGGCATGGGAGAAACTTGGCTACGAAGGCAAGGAGCTGGAACTGCTCTGTGACATGGCCATGGACGGCGACCGCGGTATTGCAGACCAGATGGGACTGACCCTGGACATCACCAAGACCATTGCTGCAGGCGACGGATGCTGCCATCTGCATTTCCACAAATAAAAACAGATACCCAGCAACTACATCCATGCTGCCATTTTCATATGGCAGCATCTTTTATTATCCGCATGATAGTGGTATCATATGGGTATCCTACCGGTAGTATCCACATAGGGATGATTGTCTGAGCGCTGTGCGCGGATCCATGACACGGTGTGCAGGCTGATTAAAATTGTATGCGGCCGGCAGACCATCAGCCGCAGAGGTGAATACCGAGGAGACTCCGGGAGTACACCACGCAAAAACAGGAGGAATTTCATGAACCAGAATGTGAAAGACAGATTTCTTACGTATGTAAGCTTTGACACCCAGTCCGATAGCTCCAGCAGCACAGTGCCGTCCACTGAAAAACAGCTGAAACTGGCCGCGTACCTGGCGGACGAGCTAAAAGGGCTTGGCCTTCATGATGTGGAGATGGACCAATACGCCTGTGTCTACGCACATATACCGGCCTCAGCCGGATGCGCCAGGCCCGGCCTTGCCCTGATTGCACATATGGATACGGCCATGGACATGTCAGGGGCCGATATAAAGCCGCGCATTGTAACCGGGTATGACGGGGGGGATATTGTCCTCAACCAGGAAAAGAACATTGTCACCAGGGTTTCCGATTATCCAAGCCTGGCACAGTTTAAGGGACAGGACCTGATTGTCACGGACGGAACCACCCTTCTGGGTGCGGACGACAAGGCAGGTGTTGCGGAGATCGTGACGCTGGCACAGTATCTGATGGAGCATCCGGAACATCCCCACCCGGCAATCAGCATCCTTTTCACACCAGATGAGGAGATTGGCCGGGGCGCGGACCATGTGGATGTGAAGAAGCTGGACGCCGCCTATGGATATACGGTGGACGGCGGAATCCTTGGGGAATTTTCCTACGAAAACTTCAATGCCGCAGGGGCGGTCGTGACAGTCCACGGCGTGACTGCACACACCGGCTATTCCAAGGGCGTGCTTAAGAACGCCATCCTCATGGCCATGGAATACCAGGGCCTGCTTCCGGTTTACGAAACGCCTGCCTGCACCGAGGGACGGGAGGGCTTCTTCCACCTGGACCGCATGGAAGGGTGTACGGAGACAGCCACCATGAAATATATCATCCGGGACCACGACCATGGGAACTACATGAGGCGCCAGGAACTGATGAAGGACGCCGCCCAATACCTGAACCGCAAGTACGGCGCGGGAACCGTGGAAATCCAGATAACGGAAAGCTACCTGAACATGTATGGGAAGATAAAGGACCATCAGGAAATGATTGATCATGTATTCACTGCCATGGAACGGGCGGGCGTCACCCCCATTGTGGACCCAATCCGGGGAGGCACGGACGGCTCCCGCTTATCCTACATGGGACTTCCCTGTCCCAACCTGTGTACCGGCGGGCAGAACGGCCATGGACGCCATGAATTTGTATCCATACAGTCCATGGAAAAGGTGGTTGAGATCCTTAAATATCTGGTTGAGCTGTATGCATAGGACCGGGGCCTGCCAGGCCCCCATCAAATGCCGGGACATGTTAAAAGGAGCGAAAGCGTACTGCCGCTTTTGCTCCTTTTGTTTTTTCCTGTTTCCTATCAGCAGCCGCGGGCTGTCCTTGCAGCCAGCCTCACCTTATCCAGGTCCTGCTCCGTGGCCAGCGTACAGTCTGCGCCCAGTATCAGTCCTTTCCTTCCAAAATCAGAAATAACCTTCTTCACTTCTGCCTCTACCTGGGCATCGCTTCCTTCCACCAGTACGCCGTGACGGTTGGGAAGTCCTCCCATCAGGGTCTTGCCGCCAAAAAGCTCCCTGCCCTTTTCCAGGTCATAGGGTACCTCAAATACGCCCCAGTTCACAACATCGGCGTAAGGAGCATAATCCCTGTATCTCTCCATGTTCAGGCCATCCTTGCAGATGTGCAGGAAGCAGTATCCGCCTGCATCCTTAATCGCCTTCATGACCTGAATCTCAAAGGGCTTAATCCATCTGGCAAATTCATCGTCGGTAAAGAAGCACTCCTCGCCGCCCAGGGATGCGTAATAGACAGAGTCCAGCCCTGCCTCTATGTAGCTCCTGGCCAGGTCGCAGAGCACATCCGTGATGCGCTGCATGGCGGACAGCATCTTCTCCTCATCCCAGCGCAGGAAATCCACCTGCATCTGCCTGGCCGCAAAGTAGTTGACGCCGGACTGCTCAATGGGATGGATGCCGGATGCGCAGATACCGTGAAGGGTTCCCATGGTAAACACATCCTTGTCACAGCGGGCCAGGATTTCTTTGGTCAGCGCCATCTGGTCCTTCATGAACCCGTCTTCCATGGTCATCCTGGGAATCAGCCTGTTATAATCATCCGGGGTATGGATTGTGCCAAACACTGGAATCAGGTTCTCATTCATGATCTTGCATATATCCGTATCCGTATCGTGGAAAAAGTCAAGATGGGCCTTGACGCATGCTTCCCCGTGTTTCTTTTCCTCTGGGAAATGAAGGGAAAAGCCGGAAGGAATCCCGTCTAAATCCTTTTGCTGGATTGCTGCAATTACTCGTTCTCTCTTGGTCATGGTTCAATCTCCTTTTCTTCTTGTTTATCTTATAAGGCGCCTTTAAAATACCCCGGCGTGATTCCGCCGGGCCGCACCCTCCTGTATTGATGTTGTCTATAATATATCACTGATATTATCAGCCTTCAAGGGGTTTTATTTATTTCTGCATATTCAACACATTGCACGGCTGTTTTTTATGCACTATATACAAATACAGTGAACAGGCCATGCCTATTCACTGTACTTCTTATCCCTACCAGCCATATTCACTTCCAGTTCATACTTCTCACCCACAATACTCAGCCCGTCCGCACATACCGGACGGCCGGAGGCATAACACACTAACCCAGGATAAACCGGTCTATGGCATATGCCACACCTTCCTCCTCATTTGACTTTGTTACAAAGTCACAGACCCTTTTCACTGCCTCCTGGGCATTTGCCATGGCAATCCCCAGGCCCGCGTACTGTATCATGGAAATGTCGTTAAGCCCGTCCCCGCAGGCTGCGATTTCAGCCCTCTCAAGCCCCAGCTGCAGGCGCAGGCGTTCCAGGGAAGAGGCCTTATCAATATCCTTTGGCATGATCTCAAGAAAGTAGGGTTCTGAGCGGAAGATGCTTAACTGGCTGCCAAAATACCCTTTCAGCTTATCCTCAACCGCTTCAAGATACCCTCCGTCCGCTGCCACCAGGCACTTAACAACCGGGAACGTGACATAATCCAGGAAATTGCCCACCCCCTTTACCTTCATTTTATTAATAAATGATTCTTTGGCCACATACGCGTCCTGAGGTTTTTCAGTAATGATCCTATCTCCCTCATATGTCATCAGCGCCGCGTCCAGGTCATGGACCTGGCCGTAAATCCCACCCATGAGCTTATGGGGTATGGTCTTTTCATAGATGGTCCTTCCCGTGGAACAGTCCACAATCCTGCCTCCGTTATAGGACAGGATAAACCCTCCGTACTGTTCCAGCTCCAGTTCCCTGGCCGTGGGCACCACCCCGTAGGCGGGCCGGCCCGAGGCCAGGACCACCTTTACGCCGGCTTTCTGCATGCGCAGGATTGTCTGTTTTGTATGTCTTGTGATTTCCTTCTTTTCATTGGTCAGTGTCCCGTCGATATCCAGGACCAGCAGCTTATACTTCATACAACTTCCTTTCCCCAAAGGAATCGCCCCGCCTGTCCATGCGGAGCGATTCCTGCGTTCCATCCGGATTCCCTTAAGCGGGCGGATGCTTATATGATTAATATTCCATCTGACGGTAATATCTCCTGGTGGTAAGAGGATGGTTCCTCTCCTTTTCCAGGTGGCAGCTTAAGCGTTCCGTCATGGCATACATGACCATGGGTGACACAATCTTCCTGTAATCGGGCCTGGTAAACGGCAGCTCTATCTCCTTGGTGTCAAATATATTGATGACCTTTGTGACCTTCTGGGAGAAGTTCATGACGCGGTCCATAAGGGGCCTTGTCTCGTCTTCCCCGTAGAACAGGATCAGGCTTGTATCTTCCTCTACCAGTTCCAGGGTTCCATGGAAATACTCTGCCGCATGGATGGATTTTGTCTTAATCCACTGCATTTCTTCCAGGATGCACATTGCATAGTCGTAGGCTTCCCCCCACATCATGCCGGAGCCGATTACCATATGGTAATCCGTATCCTTATGCCGGGCTGCCATTGCGGCGCATCTGTCCTCATACTGCTCCTTGGCCTTAATCAGATACGGCACCACTGCCTCGTACTGGCCCAGGAACTCATCATAATCCTCAAATTCCCCTGCATTTTTCTTAAAACGGCTCAGAAGGATGATCATGTAGGTATAGATGGCTTCACACAGACAGTCATCCTCTGCAAAGCTTGCAAACTTATAATCCGCATATTCACATACCGGCGTATTGTCATTGGACACATACACCATGGTCCTTGCCCCGGCTTCCTTACAATACTTTGCCGCTGCCACGATTTCCTTTGTGTTCCCGCTTCTGGTGGAGAATACACAGACAGAATCCTTGGTGAACTTCTTATGTCCTGCGGCCATGAACTCGGCTGCAATCACGCTGTATGTATCGATATCCGATGTGGTGTCCAGCCAGTACTTCATGGGCAGTGAATGTGCATAGGTCCCGCCGCATCCAATGAAAAAAAGATTGGTATAACCCTGTGCGCAGATTTCATCCACTGCTTTCTCAATCTGCGGCCTTAAGGCAATTGCATCTCCTACCACCTTTTCATAACGTGGGATATTGAAGTTAAACATGTTTTCCTACCTCCTGTAATATGAAATAGTTCATTATATATTGTCCTATGTCGTTATAATATAACATATAATATATTTTGTAAAGTACTATTTGATTTTTAATTTCATAAAAACTGTTTTACATAATTAAACCCTGATTCCGTGGCCTCATGTGGATTGGCACAGCAGGATGTGTCCCCGATTTCCAGGGTAATGTATCCCTCATATCCCAGCTGCCCCAATTCGGAGATATACGCACCGATGGGATGCTCCCCTGTGCCGCAGGGTACGTGGCCCGCAGGGGTCCCGTCCGTCATGTGGAAATGGCATATGCGCCCAGGGAACGCCTCAAAAAACTCCGGTATGCTGCTGCCGCAGGTACGCATGGGAACCGTGTCCAGGCATAATTTAAAACACGGGTCCTGGATTTCCTCCATCATACGCCTGGTGGAGTCAAAGTCATGGACCAGGTTGCTCTCAAACCTGCCCAATATCTCAAAGGCCAGCGTCACATTTGCCCTTTTTGCGCGCTCCACCATGGACCACAGGCTTTCCACGGAACGTTTCCATGCCTCTTCCCTGTCCTGGTCATAGTCTCCCCAACCCGCGCAGCACAGCATCTTATCCACGCCCAATTCTGCTGTCTGGTTGATGTATTTATAAAAATACTCCAGGCTGAACCGTCTCAGTTCCCTGTCAGACGATGCGATATTGTGAGGGTACAGCACCTGTTCCGGGGTCAAGCACACAATCTTAAGCCCCCTTAATCCCACCTCTTTCCTGAGTTTTCCCGCATCGCTGAGGCTTTGGATGAAATGGCAGAAATGGGGGGCGCCGGCCCAGAGCTCAAACTGCCCTACCCCCATCCGCTCCAGCGAGTCCAGGAAATATGTAAATGAATACCTGTTATACACCATGTTCATGGCTGCCAATTGGCTCCGTCCTATTTTTCCCATATTTCCTCCAGATATTTAGTTCAGCATATCCTTTGAATAGTAACCGCTGTCAAAAAGCAGCTCATCGCAGTTATCTTTATCAAGGGCCTTTGGTATGACCAGGGTAGCCTTCACATCCTTTACCCCATTGTTGAACGTGGTGTAATTCTCCAGCTTGGGTTCCTCCCCTTTTACAAGGCTGTCAATCACGTCAGCCGCATTTTTCGCCAGCACGCTGATGTCCTTAAAGACGGTCATGGTCTGTTCCCCGGCCAGAATGGACTTGATGGAGGCAATGTCACAGTCCTGCCCCGTGGTAATAGGAAGGGGCATGTCGGAAGAACCATAACCAACGGATTTAAGGGAGGAGATTGCGCCCAGTGCAATTCCGTCATTCTGGGTCAGGACAGCGTCCAGACGCCGGTCCGTATAATAGGTGCTTAAAATGGAATCCATCCTGGACTGGGCCTTGGATCCATCCCATTCAGGCGTTCCGCAGACCGCAAATTCAACCTGGCCGCTGGGTACCACCAGGCTGCCGTCATCCAGATAGGGGGAGAGCACATCCATTGCGCCTTTATAAAAGTAAGTAGCGTTATTATCAGCCGGGTCGCCTGCCACAATCTCGATATTAAAAGGACCTTTTCCTTCTGCAACGCCCAGGTGGTCCACAATGTACTGGGCCTGGCAGGCCCCGATGCCCTCCAGATCATCTGCGCTGTAATAGTCGATATATTCCGTGTTCAGGCACAGGGAATCATACGAAATGACCGGGATATTATTTTCATGGGCAAGCTCTATGACCTTTGTCATGGAAGAGCTGTCAAAGGGCGATATAATCAGGCCTGCCACCCCGCTGGTAATCATGTTCTCAATGGACGATGCCTGGATGTTGGCGTCGCCCTTGCCAAACTGGACATTTACCTCATACCCCATTTCTGTCAGGTATTTTGTCAGATACTCCTGGTCCTTCTGGGTCCTGGCCAGATCCTGGGTGGGAAGGGATACGCCGATGACTTTCTTTTTTGAGCTGCTGCAGCCGCCCAGGGCCATTGCCGCCATGCCCAGGACCATACACGTTGCCATCAGTCTTCTTGTGGTTTTCTTCATCTTTTTTCCTCCTCTTTTTCTGGTCTGCTAAGCAGACCTGGAATTTAATTTTTACCTTTTGCCCTGATATCAAATGTTACCGCCAGCAGGAGTATGAAGCCTTTTATTACCTGCTGCATATCTGTCCCGATTCCCAGTATGGACATACCGTTGTTAAGGACCGCCATGACCGCGGCGCCTGTAATCACGCCGATGATGCTGCCGGCGCCTCCGGAGGCCGCGCATCCGCCTATGTAACAGGCAGCAATGGCATCCAGCTCGTATGAGGTCCCGGCCTTGGAGGTGGCCACATTCAGGCGGCTGGTAACCACGATGCCTGCAATGGTAGCCATGAAGGAACAGTTTACATATACAAGGAACATGATGAGCCTGGTCTTTACGCCCGACAGCCTGGCCGCGTCCGCGTTTCCCCCGACCGCATACACATGGCGGCCCACCGGCGTCTTATCCGCTATATACGTATAGATCAAAGCAACAATAATCAGGATGATCAGTATAAAGGGGATTGCGCGGTACATTCCCAGTCCCATAAGGATGGCGCCCACTGCCAGCAGGACAGCGGCCAGCCTTGCCGCCATGATCTTGGCGGAAGATACCTCAAACCCATATTTAATCCTTGCTTTCCTTTTATTCTGTTCCGCCAGGATAATGGCTGCGGCAGCCGCTGCGAACAGCAGCACGCACAGGATATTGATATCGCCGGCCTTCATATCCGTTCCAACAAAACCAGAGGAAAAGTACTGGAAACTTTTGCTGAAGGGCGACAGGGACTGTCCCTGCAGGATTACCATGGTCAGACCGCGGAAGATAAGCATGCCAGCCAGGGTCACGATAAATGGCGGTATATTTAAAAAGGCGATGAAACATCCGTGGAACACGCCGATCAGCAGGCCGCACACCAATGTGACAATCACAGCCACAGGGGTCGGCACATTGTGTTCCACGATCATGAATCCAAGAAGCGCCCCGGAAACACCGACCACCGAACCCACCGACAGATCCACATTGCCTGTCAGGACACAGAAAAACATACCGATTGACAAAAAGATGATGTAGCTGTTCTGCATGAATATATTGCTGATGTTCATCGGCTTAAAAAGCACCCCGCCTGTTACGGTTCCGAAAAACAATGTGATGAGCACCAGCGCAATTATCATTCCATACTGCCTTAAATTGATGGCAGGAATCTTTTTATTATTTTTCATGACTTAACCCACCTTACTATTCTGCATGATTGCATTCATTATATTTACCTGCGCAATCTCGTTTCCTTCCAGTTCACCTACCACATAGCCTTCATTCATGATGTATGTGCGGTCACACATCCCAAGTATCTCCGGCATGTCCGATGAAATCAATATGACCGACTTACCCTGGGCCACCATCTCATTGATTACCTGGTATATCTCATATTTTGCCCCCACGTCTATGCCCCGGGTGGGTTCATCCAGGATCAGCACATCCGAACCCGCCAGCACCCATTTGCTGAATATGACCTTCTGCTGGTTCCCGCCTGACAGCTTGGATACATCCTGTTCCACGTTATAACACCTGATACTCAGTTTTTCCCTGTATTCATTTGCAGCCACCACCTCTTTGTTGCTGTCAATGGTGCCTCTTTCCACAAAGTTTCCCAGGCTGGGCAGGGTGATGTTATTGGTAATGGACTGTCCCTGTATCATCCCGTATGCATGGCGGTCTTCTGATACGTAGGCAATCCCGTTTCGGATGGCCTCCGGCACATTGCGGACCTGTATGGGGTTTCCGTTCATCCGCAGCTCACCGGATATATCCGTCCCGTAGCTCCTGCCGAAAATGCTCATGGCCAGTTCCGTCCTGCCTGCGCCCATCAGGCCTGCAATCCCAAGGACTTCCCCTTTCCTCACATACATGCTGATGTCGTGGAGTATCTGCTTTCCTGCGATTACCGGGTCATATACGTTCCAGTTCCTGATTTCCAGGCTTACGCCGCCAATGGCGCTTTCCCTGGCCGGAAACCGGTTGGTCAGCTCCCTGCCCACCATGCCCTTGATGATGCGGGCTTCGGTTATCTCATCCACTCCTTTGTATAAAGTCTCTATGGTTTCCCCGTCCCGGATAATGGTAATTGCATCGCAGACCTTTGTGACCTCCCTGAGCTTGTGGGAAATCAGGATGGATGTAATGCCCTGTTCCTTAAATTCCTGTATCAGGTTCAGCAGGGTGTCGCTTTCCTCGTCATTGAGCGCAGCCGTAGGTTCATCCAGGATAAGAAGCTTCACATTCTTTGATATGGCCTTGCAGATCTCCACCAGCTGCTGTTTGCCCACTCCGATGTTCTGTATCAGGGTATCCGGGCTTTCGTGAAGCCCCACAATGCCCATGAAACGTGCTGCCTCCCGCCTGGTCCGGTTCCAGTCAATGGACACGCCCCTTTTTATTTCATTTCCAAGATATATGTTCTCCGCAATGGAAAGGGACGGTATGAGGGCAAGGTGCTGATGGATGATTACAATCCCTTCTTTTTCACTGTCTCCAATGGAGCGGAACCTGCATTCCCTGTCATTGTAGTAAAAGTTCCCCTCATAGGTCCCCTGCGGATATACGCCGCTGATGATATTCATCAGGGTTGATTTGCCAGCCCCATTTTCACCGCACAATACGTGGATCTCCCCGCGCCTTACATTCAGTGAGACATTCTCAAGCGCCGTGACATTGCCGAACCGCTTAACCACCTTGTCAATCCTGAGTATGTAATCCTCTGGCATCCAGGTGCCTCCTTTCAATCATGATTCACCCATTATTTCTACGTAGACCGTCCTGCTCTGGGCGCCGTCAAATTCACAGAAAAAGATTTCCTGGGCGTCCCCCCGGACCATTTTACCGTCCCATACCGGGAAAACCGCATGGTTTCCCGTAAGCATGGCCCTTAGGTGGCCTGTGGGGTTTCCGGCCGTTGTGCCGTAGGAATGAAGCATCCTGCTGTGGGCATAATGCCCATATTCCGGAACCAGCCTCCACAGCATATCCTTCATGTCACTCTGCAGGCATTCCAGGGCCTCGTTGGCAGTGATGCCTGTTGTTGTATGGGCTGTCATCACAAGGGCCATCCCCTCCCTGATCCCGGACTGTTCCACCAGTTCCTCCACCCGGTCCGTTATATTGATGAAATCATTGTATTTTGTTGTATGGATCACGAATTTCTCTAACCTAACCATGCCTGTTCCCTCTCTCCCAGGAATACCAACGCGTTGTCCTCTGTTATGAGTCCCACGGTTTCATCCCGCAAACCAAGTCTTTTTAAAGCTGCCAGCATCCTCATCTCCTCAAACCTGGGCATATTGGAACCGAACATCACCTTGTGGCGCAGGCTGCGGTCCAGCCACCCGTATCCCAGCTCCTGCTGAAACAGATATCCGTAAAATTCATAAGCGCTGTCAAAGTACAGGGCCGACGTATCCGCATACACATTGGGATACTTGAGGATCATCATGGCTGTTTCCTTCACCCATGGGAATCCCATATGGGCCAGGCAGAAACGCAGTTTTGGGAAATCCAGCGCAACCTCCTCAAAGTTCAGGGGATGGGAGTACTTTGCCAGTGTTCCCGGCTGCCATGTGAACCCTGCGTGGAACAGGATCGGCTTGTTATATTTCACACATGTTTCGTAAAGGCCGTACATCTTTTTGTCATTGGGATAAAAGCCCTGTTTGGAGGGGTGAAGCTTCAGCCCCGACAGGTTCAGTTCCCTGAACGCATATTCCAGTTTTTCCCCCGCATCCTCCTGATTGGGGTCCACGGAGGCAAACCCATAAAACATCCCCTCCCCCAGTTCCACCAGGTCCTTCATTTCCTCATTGGAAATCCGGTCGCCGGACACCGTGGAGTAATCATGGGGAAGAAGGAAGCACCTGTCAACTCCGGATGACCTCATCCGTTCCTTGATCCGCTTTACCTCAGCAACCCCGGTCTTATAATATGCCATATCGTTTCTGCGCCTTTGGGCCAATTCCTCATTCCCGCAGACCTCTTTTATGAATGCAGGATGATAGTGTGCATCGATTACCATATTGTCCTCCTTATTTAGCTGCTTTGTGATTCCGTATGAATCCGTCCACTTCTTCCCTGTATAAGGCGCCTTCCATGGGGCCTACATACATGGCCTGGAGGGCGCCGGCCGCATTGGCTAACGTACCCGCGTCCCGGATGCATTGTCCTTCCACAAGCCCTGTAATGAACCCTGCGCAGAATGAATCACCGCATCCGGTGGGGTCCTTCTCCTCTATGTGGAATGCAGGGATATGGCATACTCCTTCTGCTGTATAGACGTCACAGCCCGCGCAGCCCTTTTTCAGCACCACCGTCTTCCCCTGGGCAGCCAGGCCCCTGCATGCCTCCTCATCCGTATCCGTGCCCATCATCCTCCCCGCCTCCCCTTCACTGGGCAGGATAAGGTCGGCCCTGGTTATGAACGGCTTCATGATATCCATGATACCTGGTTGGTCATCCACGAAATTCGGGTCAAGACATACCCTGCTGTCAGCCGGTATGGCCTCCAGCAGCCTGAGCATTGCCTTTCTCCTGCCCACGTCGGATGCGATGCAAAGCACCTCCCCGCTGAAGTGTATCCACCTTGCTTCTTTCACGGCTTCCGCACAGATATCGCTTTCATTAAAATCGGAAAACGCAGTGTGCTCCATCACATTCAGGTATTCCCGTTTCCCATCCTTATCATATCTTACAAAAACAATTGCCGTGGATGCCCCATCCACCTTCCTTACATGTGACAGGTCAATCCCATCCCGCTCCAGCCGGTTTAACACCACGTCTGAAAATGCGTCTGTGCCCGCGGTTCCCAAAAAGCAGCACTTTAACCCCAGCCTGGACGCAACATCTAAAACAATACATGTATCCCCGCTTGGATAAGGGCCGGTAAAATCAGCTGGTTCTTCAAAGGAAACCCCTCTTTCCTTCCGCATGATTTCAACAATAGGAAAACCGACTGTTAACAAATCATACTTCATTGCTTCACCTCCAACACCATTTATTGTCCTCATATGTCATAATACATTCTAATACACTATTTGTCAATATATATTATAAAATTAGAATATATTTTTATTTTATAGCACTTTTAACTATATTGCTTTATATTGTATTAATACATATCTATGTGCAACAAGGGAGGGGGAGCCTTGTTTGCACCGTATCATCTTGCCAAAAGCTGATTTATGTTGTATTATAATGTATTAAGAAAGGATTTTTGCCAAAGACTATTTTGGTATGATTAAGGTGAAGCATATGTTTAATTTCGATTCAAACAGCATTGACCCCACCAGCATGATTCCTCTGTATAAGCAGGTCGCCAATGTGATAACCGAAGAGATTGACATGGGAAACATAGCCGCCGGGGAAAAACTCCCCTCCGAACTCCTGCTCATGAAGGTTTTCAATGTCAGCAGGGTGACCATCAGAGGGGCAATCCTGGAATTGGTGTCGGACGGGCTTTTAATCCGCAGTCAGGGAAAGGGAACCTTTGTGGCCCCAAAGAAAAAGCTTCAGTCTGCTAACGATACAACAGGACTTACCGAGTCCTGCAGGCGCCTGGGCAAAGAACTGCACTCCCAGGTGTTATCAGCTGGTTATTCCTATGCGACAAAAGCCGAATGTGATTTTCTGAAAATTGATGAAAGTGAACAGATTATAGAAGTGGTACGGTTAAGGTTTATTGACAGACGCCCCACCGTGATTGAGACATCCCACTTTTTAAAGAAATATGATTTCCTTCTCCATGAGAATCTGGAAGGTTCCATCTTTGAATGCTTCAACAAACACGGAATATCCGTACATACCAGCCAGCGGACCCTGGAGATATCCACTGCCACTGCCTATGAGGCGGAGCTGCTTGAGACAAAGCGCAATTCCTCCCTCCTGCTGTTCAGGGATTTCCAGTCAGGCGGGTTTGATACCCCGCTGTTCGTTGCAAAACAGCTGTACAATACGCAGGATATGGTTTTTTATTTATAAGGCGGATGAGACGGTTTCCTATGAGGGTAAAATAAAACGGCTGCTGCCAGGACAGGTAATACACACCTGTGCTGACAGCAGCCGTTGTTCTTATCATGATCTTTGTCCTTATTAAAAGCTTCTTTTTGTCACCCAGTTCAGAACCCGCTCCCAAAGCATACGGTTGCAGTCCGACCCGCAGAAATCAGCAGGCATCCAATGTGGAGCGCAATCACTGGCCCATGCAAAGCTCCTGCCTTCCCCATATGTACCCAATGCAAGGATTGGGTCGCCCTTCCAGGATATCACAACATCCGCATCCGCCTTGGCAGCCAGCTTATTATATCCCAAAAGCGGCGGCCATTTTTCCGGCATCCCTGCCAGCAGCGGATGGCTCTGGGGGTCGATTTCCAGGACCAGTCCTTCCGGATGTTCCTCCCGGTCGTCCCCTTCCATCATGGTAACAGGCAGCAGTTCCTCAATAACCGTGTTATGCCACTTGCCCTTTCCCTCAATCCCCATAAAGGTCATATATCCCCCCATCATACCAAAGGCCCCGCCTTCCTCAACATATCGGGCTATGGCCTGAAGGCGGTTGGGAGTGGGTATGCTACGGAAAAAAGTATCGGGATGCAGCAGGAATGTATTGGCCCCCACGTCGCTGACAATCACCACGTCGTACTGTTTCAGTTCCTCTGCCGTGGATGGGAATTCCTGTAATACCAGGTGGGCAGGGATATGGGTAATCTCAGCATAATCCTTCATGACCTCCCTTACCCTGCCGATTTCTGTCTCATACCCGCCTATTGTAAACTGGTCAAATCCTTTTGTTTCTATGGTTGTGAAAAACCATGATTCCCCTGCAAACAAAACCTTTATTTTATCCATTACAGCCTCCTAGCATGTCCATTTCATTATCATCTTTGCATATGTTTCAATTGCCATTAAAAATTGGTCCTTGGGCAGGAATTCATTTACCTTGTGGGCAAAATGGCAGCTGCCGGGTCCATATACCACCGTGGGTATCTTAAGGATATTGGTCAGATGGCGTGCGTCACATCCGGCTGTCATGCCTGAAATCACACGTTTCCCGGTAACCTCCCCTGATATGTCCGCCAGCGTCTGTACCAGGGGATGTCCGGTGTCTGTCTCAAATGGGGAACAGTCCTGATACCACTGCAGTTTCACCGGATGCTCCTTAAGCCAGCCGTCCCCCTGGCACATAAGGCCGATATGCTGTTCCACTTCCCGGGCCACCTCGTCCTTGTCCACGGTATGGCGGACGCCAAATGCGTCTGTCTCTGAAGGAAAATATTCCACATCAAACTTCAGCCTGCAGCTTTCAGCCACCGTGGAGGCAGCAACCCCTCCTTCTATGCAGCCAATATTGATTGTGGGCGGAGCCAGAAGGGGATGGCGTTTGGTCGTCATCCATTTTGTCTCCAGCTCCCGGAGTGAGTCAATTACCTTTGTCATCTTATCAATGGCATTGACCCCAAACCCTTTCAGGCTGGCATGGATGGGAATGCCTTCCACGTCCGCCTGTACCAGCCATGCGCCGCGGTTTGCCGCAAACACCTCCAGGTTCGACCCTTCTGCAATGATTGCCCCGTCAGCCCGGTATCCCCTGTCAGCGCAGGCCAGGGTCCCGTTTCCTCCGCCTTCCTCGTCCACTACACTCTGGACAAGGATGTCGCCCCTGGGCTTTATCCCCATGGAGAGCACCAGTTCCAATGCCAGCACAAGGGCGCTTAGACCGCCTTTCATATCATCGGTTCCCAGCCCGTACAGGCGTCCGTCCCGTTCCGTCATCTTCCAGGGGTCTGTCTCCCAACGGTCCAGGTCCCCGGATGGCATGGTATCCATATGACCATTAAGGATCAGGGACTTCCCTCCCCCGGTTCCCCTGTATGTCCCCACCACAACCGGCCTTCCCGCATAGCTGTGGCCCTGATTATAGCCCGGATATGCCTTCATCCGTTCATTGTCCGGTTCAAATATATCTACCTCGCAGCCAAGGCGTTCCAGGAACCCGGCCATATACATCTGCGCAGCGCCCTCCTGCCCATCCTCGCCATGACGTATGACAGAAGTATCAAAGCCCACCAGCTTACTCAGAAAGTCCAGATAATAGTCCTGCTTCCCATATATCATCTTCTTTAAGTCATCCATCCGTCTGCCTCCCTGCACATGGACCTGTTTTGGGACCCAAGCCCGCCATGTGCACTAATTGCTCTTAATCCTGTCCAGGCCAACCGCTATCACGATAATCATACCCTGGACAATCAGCTGCCAGTTTGTGGAGATATTCATTAAATTCATTCCATTGGTTATGATCCCCATAATCAATGCACCCAAAAACGTTCCCCACAGCCTTCCCTTTCCGCCCGTGGTGCTGGTGCCGCCGATTACACAGGCCGCAATGGCATCCAGCTCCAGCCCGTTCCCCGCGCTGGGCTGGCCTGAGAACATCCTGGATGAAAGGATGATTCCCGCAATCCCTGCCGTAAGCCCGCAGATGATATAAATCAGGATTTTATTCTTTACCACCGGAACACCGGAAAGCCTTGCCGCCTCAATGTTGCCTCCGATGGAATATGCACTACGGCCGAATTTCGTATATTTAAGCACTGCAAAGCCAATCACATAACAGACAGCCATAATCACAACAGGGACCGGTATAGGGCCTACGTATCCCCGTCCGATTACCTTGAAGCTGTCAGGGAGCCCGGTGATGGAATAGGAATTGGTAATGACAAGGACAATGCCCCTGGCAACGTTCAGCATGCCCATGGTCACGATAAAAGACGGGATTTTTGCAAACACATGGATTGACCCGTTGATTGCCCCGCAAAGGGCCGCCGTACATAATGCCAGAAGGATGGAAACCGTCATCCCAAAGCCATCCCTCAGGCACATGGTAACAATAATCCCGGACAGGGCGCAGATAGACCCCACACTCAGGTCTATCTCTCCTGAAATCAGTACAAACGACATACCAATCCCGATAATTGCCACGATTGTCACCTGCCGGATGACATTGATGATATTATCCGGGGTCAGGAACACGGGCCGGATAACGGATAATATGACAATCAGCAAAGCAAGTATCATAAAAATCCCCATATCGTTCCAGCTTACATTGATTTTGCTGCTTCTTACCTTCTCCATCTTATCTGCCTCCTGTTGCGTAACTCATAATCTTTTCTTGTGTTAATTCTTCTTTCATCAACATGCCAGCTACTTTACCTTCACACATGACATAGACCCGGTCACACAACCCGATGATCTCCTGCATTTCTGAAGAGACCAGTATGATGGATTTCCCCTCTCCCGCCAGCTTTACAATAATGTTATAAATCTCCATTTTCGCATTTATGTCAATTCCCCTGGTAGGTTCATCCAATACAATGATATCCGGGGCACAGTTCAGCCATTTGGCCAAGACCACCTTTTGCTGGTTCCCCCCGCTCAGATACTTAGCCAGCTGCTTTTCTGACGGGGTTTTTATCATGAGGCTGTCAATATAATATCTGCACAGCGCCTTTGCCTTCCCTATGGAGAACAGCCCATGGTTCATGGAATTGTCCATTTTTGCCATTACTACATTATCCATCACGGACAGTTCCGTTACCAGTCCTTCCCGTTTCCTGTCCTCCGGGACAAAACCGATTCCCCTATGGATGGCGTCCCCAGGAGAGTGGATGGGAACCGTCCTGCCATTTATCATTATCTGTCCCTTGGATTTCGGGTCGGCGCCAAACACGGCTTTCAGGGTTTCCGTACGTCCGGCTCCCACTAGCCCGGCAAATCCAAGGATTTCCCCCTGTTTCAGATAGAAGGAGACATTCCTGACCTCAGTACCGCTGCTGATATCCCGGGCCTCCAGGACTATATCGCCGATTACATTGTGTTTGCCTGGAAATACCTGTGAAAGGGAACGTCCCACCATGTACTCAATCAGCTTGTCCACCGTCACATCCCGTATCATACCGCCGGCAATATAGGCGCCGTCCCGCATCACTGAATATGAATCACAGATTTCAAAGATTTCTTCCATGCGGTGGCTGATGTAAACCATGGTTATCCCTTTCTTCTTCAGATTTGAGATAACCTGGAACAGTTTTTTTGTCTCTCCTTCTGTCAGCGCTGAGGTCGGCTCATCCATGATTAATACCCTGGAATTCAGGGAAATCGCTTTGGCAATCTCCACCATCTGCTGCTGCGCCACGCTCAGGGAGGACACTGCCGCCTTTGTGTCTATATCCACATCAATCTGTTTCAGCACATCAGCCGCCTGGCTGTTCATCTGCTTCCAGTCCACAAAAATCCCTCTTTGCGGCTGCCGGTGCAGGAAAATATTTTCAGCAACAGACAATTCCGGAATCAGGTTTAATTCCTGATATATGATGGCAATGCCCAGCTTTTCTGAATCACTTGTGTTTTTAATGGTTACTTCCCTGCCATCCACAAGGATTCCTCCTGAATCCTTTGTATATGCCCCTGAAAGGATTTTCATGAGCGTTGATTTACCTGCCCCGTTTTCCCCCATCAGGGCGTGTACCTCACCGCGCCTTATCTGGAAACTGATATCCTTTAAGGCCTTTACTCCGGTAAATGATTTGTTAATCCCCCGAAATTCCAGTATATAATCATTCTCCACGTGCTCACCACCTTATGTTGTTTAAAATAAGCAGTCTGCTTCCAGTATGATGTTCGAGTATGGGGTAAATTCCCCTGTCCGTATGACAGCTTTCGCCTTTTTAGACAGCTCCTTTACCTCTGCGTGAGGACGTATCTCCAATGGGAATTCCTTACCCACGGCCTCCCGGATTTTAACCCCCATCTGCGGGCTGACTTCCTCCTGCTCCATATCAATGATTCCTTTTGCCACCAGCATTTCACTCATAACAGCTTTCAATACATCGATAAATGATGGAACCCCGCAGACCACCGCCAGGTCAATCAGCTTTACCCCTTCCGGTACCGGCATTCCCGCATCGCCTATTAATATAATGTCCTCATGGGCCAATTCCGCAATGGTCCTTGACAGTTCCCCATGAAGCAGTCCTATTTTCTTCAATCTTACGCCCTCTCTTTCCCCTGTTCCATCCATTGGTTTTCCCTGGCCGGTCCTTGTCTGGACCGTATCCTGCCTTACTGAAGATCCTTCAGGTAAAGAATGCCGTCAGCCGTATAAACGCCAACTTCCACCCCAATTTCCTTATCCAGGGTTTCCCCATTTAATACTCTGGTCACGCTTTCCACACATGTCTGTCCCAGCTTATCAGGAAACTGGATGATGCTTCCCTTGTAACAACCTTTTTCTGCAATTGCAGCCTGCTCCTCTTCGCTGGCGTCAAATCCGATAATCGATATGGCCCCATCCCTTCCGGCTGCCTGGATTGCATCATATGCGCCCAGACCGCCCTGGGCGCTGTAGGCAAATACCAGATCGATTTCAGGATTCGCGGTCAGCAGATCTTCCATGGTGCTCATGAACGCTTCCCTTGTATCCGCGCCCTGCTCCGCAATGATTTTTGCATCCGGCATTATCTCTGCAATGGTTTCCTTAAAACCGTCAATACGTTCCACGGCCGCGGAAGACAGCGGGTTAGTCAGCAGGACGATATTCGGGCTCTCCCCTTCATACTTGTCAGCGGTCCATCTCGCAGCCAGTTCACCGCCCAGGAAGTTATCCGAACCAATATAGGTTACATATGTCCCGGCAGACGGCTTCATGTCCACGGTAATGACCGGGATGCCCTTTTCCTCCGCGGTTTCCAGTGCAGTCACGATACCCGCCGCATCCACTGCGTTCAATATGATTGCATCCACATTCTGGGCGCAGAAGTTTTCCACGGCATCAATCTGTGTCTGTAAATCAAGGGCCGGATCATTAAATACAATCTTATAATCATCCCCGGCAGCTGCTTCTATTCCCGCCTTCATATCCTGAAAGAACTCATATTGCAGTGTCATCAGGGATACGCCGATTACTTTCTTCCCGTCCCCCTTATCTGCTGTTTTCTGGCTTTCCTGCTGCGTGCCCTCAGACCACGTTTGTGTGCCGGCAGTACCTGCGCCGTTCCCCGCCGGCGTACTGCAGCCGGTGACTGCTGTCATTACCAACATTGCTGCCGTTACCGCCATTACCATCATTTTCTTCATTTCTTTTGTCCTCCTTCTCCATAAGTAACTCTTCCTGTTTCTTTTTTATCTCTTTATCACATTCAACTGTTCCAGAAGGTCCAGTGAAATCCTGACCATGACGCTCATGTTCTTGAATTTGCTTTCCTCAAAAATGTCTTTCGGGGAATGAAGGATCCCCTGATCATTAAATGTCAGCATACAGGCCGGAATCCCGGCTGAATAGTAAGGTTCCTGATCGCTTCCCGGCGGAGGCGGACACTTGTATAAAGCGTCAAAATGTTCGCTGCTTTTTTCGAGGATTGCGCGTATCTTCCTCTCAAACGGTTCCGGCCCGCTCCAGACTTCCAGCACCTCTTCCCGGCCAACCCCGTCAATACACAGGACCATCCCGATGTCATCGTCCGCACACTGCCGGCATCTGTGGCGCGATCCCACCAGATTAAACTCCTCGCCGTCCGTAAGCAGCAATTCAATCCGGGTATTCAGGTGATAATTATGTAACTGTCTCCCGATTTCCAGAAGAACGGCTGCGCCGGAAGAATTATCATAGGCTCCAGGCGTATTGTAGACAGTGTCGTAATGGGCGCAGAGCACTACCTTCTTATTCCCCTCTCCCAGCAGGCCCACCACATTGTAGCATCTGGCATCCGGCAGCTTCCTGCAATGGGCATGGCCCCTGACCACTGTATGGTTTCGTGCCGCCGCCTCAAAGAAATCTTTTTCCTCAATTCCCACAATGTAATGGGGCAGTTCGCTGTGTCCAGTGAACAGCATCTGTGGAATCGCTTCCCCATTTCCCCTGACCGTAATGTATGCCGTGATTTCCCCGGATTTGTCCACCACCGCATAGCGGTCCCATACATACATGTTCCAGATACGGTTGTGCCCCGCAAATATCAGCCTTCCCTCAAATCCGTCCGATGCGCCGCTGCCAAGAAACAGATAGGACTCAAGTCCCCTTGGGGCAGGCGATACTATCTCCAGATTCCAGTTTTCCACTTCCCATGCTTCTGCACCATAGCTTTCCTGGTAAGCGTCCGGAGTCAGCTTTTTCATCTCTTTGGTCAGATAATCGCTGCATTGTTTCAATGAAGCTGAACCAAAGGGCCTGGGACCATAGGATATGATCTGTTTCCAGTTTTCCTTCATCTGTTGATAATCTTCATTCTTCATACACCATTCTCCTGTCAGCGCCGCGTCCTGCCCGGCATGCCTGGCTTATAAAACGCGGCCCATAAATATTTATATTATGTTGAATCCCTTACAAGCAGCTCAGACTTCAATACAACAGATTTGGGGGAATATGTATCCCCTTCTTTCATTTCCATACGCTCCAACAATATCTGCGTACCAATCTTCGCAAGCTCCATGACCGGCTGCCTGACCGTGGTCAGGGCCGGGGTCACCAGGGACGCAACCGTAATATCATCATATCCAACAAGGGCCATGTCCTGGGGCACCTTATAGCCATTCTGTGACAAGTAGCGCAATGCGCCAATCGCAGACATATCATTGGCGCAAAATACAGCGCGGGGCGGCTCCTTAAGCTGCATCAGCCGTTCCATGGCTGAATAGCCGCCTTCCAATGTATAGTGACCATCTACCTCGTATTCCTTAACCGGCTCATACCCATGTTCCCGCAGCGCTGCCTGATATGCTTCTTTTCTCTGGACCGCCATCATGGAAGCCTGGTTTCCCCTTATATGGGCAATTCCTTCATATCCCTTTTCTATCAGGTAATCAACTGCTGCGTAAGCGCCTGAATAGTTGTCAATCTTTACCGAATCAAACCGGCTGTCCCCGGAATCACGCTCCAGCAATACAACGGGCACCCGGATGTTCAGGTCCGTCAGGTGCTGGACCGGAAGATTGACGCCCACGATCAGGATTCCATCAATCCTTCTCTGCTCCAACATCCTCAGACACTCGATTTCCCGGTTAATATCCAGATTTGAATCACACATCAGGATATTATACCCGGAATCCCTGAGTTCGGTTTCAATCCCCTGTATCATCTGCAGGAAAAACGGGTTTGCCAGATCATTGATGACCAGCCCTATGACCTTGGACGCCTTTCCCTTCAGGCTCCTGGCCGCATTGTTCGGCGCATAGTTCAGCTGTTCAATCGCATCTTTGATTCTTTCTTTTGTCTCGTCCGACATATGTCCCCGGTCCTGTTCATTCAGATATCTGGATACAGATGTCTTGGAAACCCTGGCTAATTTTGCTACGTCAATAATCGTTGCCATCTCATACCTCCGCTTTCATCACTGTCCTGTCCTTCTTTTTAAGTCCCGCCCGGGAGGGGGAACGTTTCCCTAAATGGTTAAAATAAAAAGAAGGAGTAGTCACTTATTCTTCTTCGGATTAAGTATACTATATATATTTTTTTTTGACAATGCTGTTATGGAGGCAGCTTATGATCCAGCCCGCTAGGGGAACGTTCCCCTAATTGGGTAAAAGCGTAAGGGATTCTTCCCTTTTGGATTAGGGGAACGTTTCCCTTGCTATGTAAATGATTATAGCATAATCTTTAAACTTGTCAATACTATTCTGAAAAATTTATTTATGCTGACGCCCCTCTGTCTGTGGATGTCCCGGTCTTCTCTAAAAAAGGACTTCATACATCCCTGCATGAAGTCCTCTGAATCTGCTATTAATATAAATTAATCACAGGTATATGGCATAAGGGCGATATGACGTGCACGCTTAATAGCTACAGTCAGGGCTCTCTGATGCTTTGCACAGTTGCCGGTGATACGGCGGGGAAGGATTTTACCTCTCTCGGATACGTATCTCTTTAACTTGTTAACATCCTTGTAATCAATTGTGCCGTTCTTATCGCCACAGAATACACAAACTTTTTTTCTTCTGCGCATTCCGCCTGGTCTTCTCATCTTAGCGCCATCTGGTCTATCTGTTTTATTAAATGCCATTGGTGTTGTCCTCCTTTATTATTCAACCATGGAACATCCTAGTTAAAGGGAAGCCCTTCGTCCTCCACTCCATCCGGAATGTTCATAAACCCATCACCAATCGCACTGGTAGGAGCCGGTCTCTGAGATGGGGCTGACTGTGCATAGCCGCCCATGTCAGATGCTGAGCCCTTACTGTCTGCGAATTCCTGGTCATCAAGGATGACCTCGGTGGTGTATACTTTCTGACCTTCTTTATTCACATAGCTTCCTGTCTGAAGTCTGCCGGATACAAGCACACGCATGCCCTGACGGAAATACTTCTCCGCAAATTCCCCTGCACGGTCAAATGCCACGCAGTTGATGAAATCTGCTGTCTGCTCCCCGCCATCCTGGCCTCTGCGTCCTCTTCTGTCTACAGCAAGGGTATACCTGGCAATAGCCATGGAACGCTCTCCCTGTGAATATCTGACTTCCGGGTCTCTTGTTAATCTTCCCATTAGGATCACTCTGTTCATACGGTCACTCTTCCTTTTTCTTCCCCGCAAAAGCGGGTTGGGTATATCTTATGCGTCTACCTTAACGCATAAGTATCTAATCACTGGTTCCATAATACGAATGTGTGCTTCTACTTCATTCGGGCATACAGAATCGGACTCAAACTGGATGAAGTAGTAGAAAGCTTCATGCATCTTCTGGATCTCATATGCAAGTCTCTTCTTACCCCATTCATCTACATTGGTCACGGTGCCACCGAAACGTGTGATGTAACCTTTCACCTTTTCCAGTGCTGCTGCACGCTGATCGTCTTCAAGCTTCACATTCAGAACAACGGTTAATTCATACTTGTTCATCTTGCTTTACCTCCTTGTGGTCTCTGGCCCCTGCTTTCAGTAACAGGAGCAAGGATATGATATGTCACGGAGTATTATTTTACCAAACTCTTTGGACAAATGCAAGGAGTTTCTTTATTTTTCTTCAATAATTTTCTTCCATGAACCATGATTTCCTGCGTTCATTCCGTTTTCTTAGCCAGTCCCCTGGTATTCTTCTCCACCAGTCTCCGGGCAACCATGATCTGGTGTCCGCAGCCCATGCATTTCAAACGGAAATCCGCGCCCACGCGGAGGATTTCCCATTCATTGCTGCCGCATGGATGGGGCTTTTTTAACTTTACAATATCTCCGACTTCGTAATTCAGTTTTTCCATTGTCCACTGCTCCGGTTTCCATTTTATGAGTTTCTCCCTATGCCGGCTAAAACCTGCTCTATACGCGCAAGTTCCTCCTGCCCAAATACCGTGTTCTTTAAGGCCGCCACATTATCCTCCAGCTGACCGCAGCTGCTTGCCCCGATAAGTACGCTTGTGACCTCAGGACGCCGCAGGATCCAGGCCAGGGCCATCTGGGCCAGGGTCTGGTTCCGTTCCTTTGCAATACAATCCAGCTCACGGATTCCCGCCAGTTTCTCCTCGGTCAGGTAATTCCCCCTTATGCCGGTAACCTCCCTGAAAGCCCTGGAACCCTTCGGGATACCGTGAAGGTATTTGTCCGTCAGGGCGCCCTGGGCCAGGGGGCTGAAGCAGATACAGCCCACCCCTTCCTGGTCCAGCAGTCCAAGAAGCCCGTCTTCCACCCACCGGTCCAGCATATTGTAACGGGGCTGGTGAAGCAGGCAGGGGGTATGGTTGGCCCTCAGTATCCCGATTGCCTTCTTTGCTTCCTCCGGTTTATAATTGGAAATCCCTGCATATAGGGCCTTTCCCTGCCTGACCGCATCAGACAGCGCTCCCATGGTTTCCTCCAGCGGCGTATCCGGGTCCGGACGGTGATGATAAAACACGTCCACGTAGTCAAGCCCCATCCGTTTTAAGCTGGAATCCAGGCTGGCTGTCAGATATTTCCTGGAGCCCCAGTTCCCATAAGGTCCGGGCAGGAAATCATAACCCGCCTTGGTGGAAATGAACATCTCATCCCTGTACCGGCCCAGGTCTGATTTGAGGACAGCGCCGAAATTCTCCTCTGCCATCCCATTGGCCGGATGTCCGTAATTGTTAGCCAGGTCAAAATGTGTGATGCCCAGGTCAAATGCCCTGAACAGGATTTCCTTCTGCTCATCCAACGGTTTTTCCAAACCAAAATTCTGCCACAGCCCCAGGGATATCCTGGGAAGAAGCACGCCGCTTCTTCCGCAGCGCTTATATTCCATGACCTCATATCTGTTTTCTGCCGCCTTATATATCATGTATCCTTCCTCCCTGTCTCCTCTTCCCTATTCCCTGTCTGTCCCCCGCATGTCTTTACACCTGTCACGGCGCCAAGCACCTCCCCAATCCGGTCGCTGATGACCAGATCCGCCTGGGAGTCACGGGAAGTGGCCCCTTTGTTAATCAGTACCAGTTTACTGCCGCGGTAATAATCAATCAGCCCTGCTGCCGGGTACACGACCAGTGACGTGCCGCCGACAATCAGCACATCTGCATTCCGTATGTAGTTTACGGCTTTCTGTAAGGTCCGGTTGTCCAGTCCTTCCTCATACAGCACCACATCCGGCTTAATGACGCCCCCGCAGCTGCAGTGCGGTACGCCGTCACACTTTACCACATAATCCAGATCATGGAACTCCCCGCATCGTGTGCAGTAATTCCTATGTACGGAGCCGTGAAGCTCCAGGACTTCCCGGCTTCCCGCCATCTGGTGGAGGCCGTCGATATTCTGGGTTATCACAGCCTTAAGCTTTCCAAGGGCCTCCAGATGCGCCAGGGCCTTATGCGCCGCATTGGGCCTGGCCTCGGTAAACAGCATCCTGTCTTTATAGAAACGGTAGAATTCCTCGGGATACCTGACATAGAAGCTGTGGCTGATGATAGTCTCAGGCGGATACTTATACTGCTGGTTATAAAGCCCGTCCACGCTCCTGAAGTCAGGGATGCCGCTTTCCGTGGACACACCCGCTCCGCCGAAAAACACGATATTGCTGCTTTCGTCCATCCACTCCTTAAGCTGCTGCCATTTTCCGTCCATAACTTACTTCCCCCTCCTTATATTATTATAGAAATTATTACAGAAGCACTGTTTACACAACCTCATCCAGGAAAACGCCTCTCAGCGGCCGTACAAACCGCCACCAGTAAGGAATCTCCCCGCTGTCCGACTCCGTAACTGCATCCAGCGCACGGTATCCCAGCAGCCAGGCTGTCAGCTGTTCAATTGTAAGTTCCAGAACCTCCGTGGATACCAGTGTGTCACCGCAGCCTTCCATGGTCTCAAAGCCTTCCATGGTCCCAAAACCTTCCGCGGTCCCGATACCTTCCATGGCGCCAATACCTTTCATCCTCTCAAGCCTGGAACCATCCCTTCCCAGCCGCCACCTCCAAAGCCCGTGGTTGCCATCCACCAGCCGGTCCTTAATCCTTATCAGAACCTCCATCCTGGGGCAGGGACAGTCTTCATTCACGGAAATGGCTTCCGCCATGGCCGCCACATCCGTGATACGGGCCATGATTGCAGGTTTAGATGCCGGAAGGCCTTCCGGCGTCCCAACCCATTCGTCCCTGTCACAGTAGAGGAACCTCTGCTCCTGCTTTTCTTTTCCCCAGACCGCCCTCAGGGCTGCCAGCTTCCCCTGTCCGTCCAGGTATCCATACACCTGTCCGTCTTCGCTGTCAAGTTCTGCCTGGAGCATCTGAAGATATGCGCTGTCACGCTCTGCATATACCTGGAAACGCCCGTTCAGCCAGCGGTCCATCCAGTCAGCCAGGTCCATTCCCCCTGCTGCCGGGCTTCCATTGTGTGCTGCATGCCCATTTGCCGTCCCTGTATATGCCATCTCCGCCGCAGCTACATCTGCCGCGGCTTCCCCGGCCGCCTCTGCCGCCCCATCCAGGCGTAACCCAATGACCTGCATTCCTTTTGCCGCGTCTTCCCGCAGCGTCCACACGGGCTGGTCAAAGATATATACAAACCCAAAGGGCCTGTATATGTCCGGGGAAGCCGGCATCAGATAGCAGAAAGGGGTGTGCGCCTCGTGCATGTCCTGAAGCATGGCCGCCAGGACATCCCTCATATGGCCCTGGTGGCGGCTGTCTGCAGCGGTTGCCACACCCACGATATAGGGCAGGACATACATCCTGCCTCCGACCCTTACCTTATAAGGGTTCAGGTGCGCCATGGTCAGCAGTTTCCCACCTTCATCCTCCTTTACAATAACCTGGCTGTCCGAAATCTTCTTACCAAAATAGTAATCCAGGAATTCCTCTGAATCCTCAGGAAAAGCCTCCTTCCACAACGGGATGCATTTTCCGTACTCATCCTTGTTCAAATAACGTATCATCGTTTCCTCACCATATATTTTCTTGCAAACCCAATGGGATTATAGCTCATCTTGGCCTTTCTGAGACCTTCCATCCCCACATCATCCTCCCGGTTCACCAGGGCCACATCCGGGAACTCATGGACCAGGAACTGCTGGTTAATGAACTGGTACAGTCCCTTGATATCCGGGTTTGCCTTTTCAATATGGATGACCGCCATATTCTCCCGTTCATTGAGACTGCCGATGGTAAATGCCTCCATCTGCCCGTCCACATAAACAGCAGCCATCCGCACGCTCAGGCTGGAGCAGTTCTTCAGTATCTCATGGATACCGGCAACCTCATATTCCAGGGAATCCTCCAGGGCATCCGCATCCGCTTTTTTCTGCCTCCAGCGCTCCATGAACTCCCATACCTCATGCCGGTCCGAGCAGCAAAGCCGCCTGTACTCATACCGCCCCTCATACTCCCTCATAAAGGCATTCAGATGGTTCTTTTTCTTGTGGAGTTTCTTCCCTGCCAGGGTGCGCATGGCCTCCCCGTCATACAGGTAGTCCTTTAAGTCCACCTGCTCCTCCACCTCATATTCCTTGGGGTCCAGCCCCAGATACTGCACCGCCTCCTCATCAGCCAATGCAATGTAAAAGGGCTTATGGAGCACCTCAGCAAAATACTCCTCCAGCTGATGGAAAAAATAAGGCAGGTCTTCCTCCCTGCACATGGGCATGGCGGTAGAAACCTGTCCATCCCTTTCCATCAGCCACAAAGCAGCCCTGTCCTCACTGACCGCACACTCCACATGATAATAATCCTTCCACAAAAAGCAGTCCAGGAACACACTGTCACATGCTTTATTAGGCCTCAGACCATAAAAAGGCTTGAGCTTTTCTATATCCCCGGCCACTACGGGCTTGAAATCAAGCTTCATAAAATTACCTCTCTTTATTCGTATGACTGTTGTTAGTATACCATAATTTCCAATACTAAAACAGGATTTTTAAGATTGGTTTTTTGAAGCTGAAAAAGGTTGCGGAGGGTACGCAGCCCCCGCAACCATATCATACGCCAAGCATACTTAAGCCTATGGCCCGTGATTTCACTAACACGGTGCAATCTCCTTTACCAGCAGAAGCCTCTGCCCCTGCTTCACCTGCTCATCCGCCAGTTCATTGGTGGATATGATGGTGCCAATCGTGGTGTGGAACTTTTTGGCAATGGTCCAAAGCGTGTCGTCCGGCTGGACAATGTATCCCACGATTCCAGGCAGTTCCTGAAGCTTCTGAAGATCCATGGGATTGACGGCAGCACTGGTGATCACGGGCTCGCATACAGGCTGCAGCACCAGGAAATCCAGGGCAACCACTGCCTTTACCTCTACCATGTCGCCGCCCATCATGACCGCGCTCAGCTGTTCCAGGCCTGCGTCCAGCTGGTATACGCTGTCCCCCCGGATTCCCCTGGCCTCGGCGGTGCAGTGGAATGGCACCTGCTCCACGGATGACTGTACCGGAGAGGTATCATCGCTGGTAAGATATAACAGGGTCACTTCCAGGACGCCGTCTATCTGCAGGCAGTCCTCCCCCACTTCCACGTCGTCCAGCTTGATGGTCCCTTCGTTGTGGCAGATCTGGAGGATGCGCTCGGCCTGGGGCAGTTTCAGCTTTTCCGCCACCTTGGACTTGCATACGTTCCTGGTCAGTATCTGGTCAAAGCATGCCTCAGTCTGGGTAAGTTCAATCTCACGGTTGTTGGAATACATGTCGCTTAACAGCTCAACCTGCTCTTCCTCGTACAGCTTGATATCCAGTTCCAGGACAGCGTCCACATCCATCTCACGCATTTCCCCGTCATAGTCCGGCTTGGCTTCCATGTCCTTGTGGGCCAGGCGTACGGTTACCATGGGAATCTGCTCTTCCTTCACATCGCCCATTTCCATATCGCCTGAGAACGGCAGGGTCTCTTCCATCCACTGCATGGGCATGTTTTCATCCTCAGCGCTGTATATGACAAACACGCTCAGCTCACCATCCAGATGCAGACGGCCGTCCAGGGGTTTAACGGTTATGTCCCGAAGCTTCATCTCACGCCACAGAAGCTGGCCGATGTTGGGCTTTCCGCCTGTAAGGCTCAGTTCTTCCTTGATGCGGTATGTATCCTTGCGCCTGACTGCAATGGCTGCCGCGGTGGCTGTCCGCTTCAGCGTTTCCACCTGTACCTGTCCCGATGCATCTGTATCCGACAGACCGGCCCCTGCCCCGCGGCTCTGGCTTTCCATGTCCACATCTACCGCGGCTTCCACATCCCTCAAGGTCTCCACCCGTACCTGGAGCGTGATGATGGCCTGGACCCCCAGCTTCCTGGAGTTAATCATATCCGTATTCAGGTCCTCCAGCATCCAGTTCAGGCCCACATAATCCTTTTCCTCCAGCCCAGGGACATTGACCACTTCCTCAAACGGGATGTTTCCTCCCAGGGTCTGAAGTCCGCCTGATTCCCTGCGGTACAGCACCTGAAACTCCAGTTTACCCTTTACCGCCACCTTATCCCCCTGGTTTTTTACTGTCTCAATCTGTATCTCACCGGTGTCCAGCATCACCTGTTCCATATCATCCATGGTATCCGGTACAATAAAGTCGTCATCCAGTGTGATCTGCGTGGTAACATTTCCCTTCCATTGGTTCATATGTATCTGCTTCTTTATTAATTCCATAAAAACACCTGCCATCTCTCATAGTCTTTTAGAAAAATCTATGCGGACAGCAGGTGGTTTATGCTTTATATCTTATCTTTCATCGTATTTGTCCATAAAATGATGGCGCACGCCCTTCTGCACATATCCAAGGCAGGCATCCAGATTGATATTCTCCACGCTTTTCATGATGTTTGCATCGATAAAGGGACTGATTTTCCTGAGGGAACGGATTAATTCCTTCATCTCCTGGCGCTTGGAGGTGTGGACGATATCCGCCCCATTCCCCGCAATCCCCCTGGCAGCCTGTTCCTTTGCAGCCTGCTCCGTGAACCGGCAGGCACATTGGAGGAAATGCAGGCCATTGTAATCTTTCCAGTTCAGGATATCCTCTTCCTTTACAAAATAAAGGGGACGGATCAGTTCCATTCCCTCAAAATTGGTGCTGTGGAGTTTCGGCATCATGGTGTTCATCTGTCCTCCGTAGAGAATACCCATGAGTATGGTTTCTATGGCGTCATCAAAATGATGGCCCAGAGCAATCTTATTGCAGCCCAGCTCCCTGGCATGGGCGTACAGGTACCCCCGCCGCATGCGGGCGCAGAGATAGCAGGGCGACTGGTCCACATCCACCACGATATCAAAGATATCTGAATCAAAGATGCGGACCGGTATATTCATAAGGGCTGCATTATCCTCAATCAGTTTCCGGTTGTCAGGATGGTAGCCCGGGTCCATGACAATGAACTCCAGCCCAAACTCCGTGCTGCTCTGTCTTTTAAGCTGCTGAAGGCACTTGGCCAGCAGCATGGAATCCTTGCCCCCTGATATGCAGACAGCCACCTTATCGCCGTCCCGGATCATCTTATACTCCTGAAGCCCCCTGACAAAGGGGCGCCAGATCTCCTTACGGAACTGCTTGATGATGCTCCGCTCTATATCCACATATGGTGCTTCATTCTTCATGACTGATATGGTTTCTCCTGTGTTTCTTTATCCTGTATACCCTGCCCTGCGTCTTTTCGGGAAGGGACTTCTGTCCCCCGGGCCGCCAGGGCCTGCTTCAGGTACGCGATTTCCTGTTCCATCTGCTCCATCCGGTTCCTCATATCCTCATATTCTTCCAGTGTCAGGCTTCTCTTATTCTTCGGTATGGTGACGCCGTCCTTTTTCACCGGGCGCGCCGGTATCCCCACCGCGGTCACATTATCCTCCAGGGGTTTCAGGAGCACCGCGTTGGCGGCAATGGAGCAGTTATCCCCCACCTCAAATGCGCCCAGGATCTTGGCGCCCGCCCCGACCATGACATTGCTGCCAAGGGTTGGATGGCGCTTTCCCTTCCTGGTGCCCACGCCGCCCAGGGTGACTCCCTGGTAAATCGTACAGTTATCCCCCACCACTGCGGTCTCCCCGATGACCACGCCGGTTCCATGGTCAATGAGGATCCCATGGCCCAGCTGGGCGCCCGGGTGTATCTCTATCAATGTGAAAAAGCGCGCTATCTGTGAAATCAGCCTGGCTACAAAAAACATCTTATGCTGGTAAAACCAGTGGGCAAACCTGTGCCATATAAGGGCATGGACCCCCTGGTAAAGCAGGAACACCTCCAGTGCGTTTCTGGCAGCCGGGTCCCGTTCCTGAACGGCCTTAATGTCAAGCCAAATATCTTTGAATATCATAGCATACTCCACCCTCTCTTTAACAAGTTAAAACATTGGTGCTGTAACACGACATTTACCGAAAAACATAAATATCGTATAGTATAGCATATGATATCCGATTTAAAAAGGATTTTTTACTGGAATACCACAGGATTCTCCAAATATTCCGTCTTGATTACAATATATGGGAAGGATTGCTCCGTGCCTGCATTTTCCCCCTTCTCAGGCCCCTTTAACTCTGTGTTGATCACAATGGAATTGTCGGTCAGGTAAAGTTCGTTTACGCTGATGCTGTACCCGCCAGTGGGCTGCACCCCATACCCCACTGCAATGTACAGGTTCTGCTCATCGCTGTATGTAAGCTTGAAGGGCTGCTGCTGTTTTTCAGCAATCAGTTTCTTAAGTTCATCCGGTACATCCAGGTCCCCTGCCACCGTAAAATCCAGGTCCCGGACCTTATCACCGTCATCCTTTGAAGCGGAACAGCCTGCCAGCCACAGTGACGCGGCAACGACCATCAGCAGTCCCAGGTACATTTTTCCTCTGATAAATGCCTTCATGTTAATAAAACCTCCCGGAATATATGATACAATTACTATCAATATATTCCGGAAGGTCCTGATTATTCTTGATTCTGCTTTGGGTGTGCCTGAAAATGCCTGGGCAGGCCCCTATACAATCTTCCTGATCCAGCCCTCAGGCGCCCTGGTGGTGCCCATCTGGATGCCGGTAAGGGTTTCATACAGCTTCCTGGTAACAGGTCCCATCTCATCCATGCCGCTGGGGAAGCAGATTTCCTTTCCATGGTCCACAATCCTGCCCACCGGGGAAATGACGGCAGCAGTGCCGCACAGGCCGCACTCTGCAAAGTCAGAAAGCTCAGCCAGCTTCACAGGCCGCTCCGTTACCTTAAGGCCCAGGTAATGCTCGGCCACATGGACCAGGGAACGCCTGGTGATGGAAGGAAGGATGGAGTCAGACTTAGGCGTGACCACCTCACCGTCCTTGGTGATGAACAGGAAATTAGCGCCGCCCGTCTCTTCCACATAAGTCCTGGTGCCCGGGTCTAAGAACACATTCTCATCATAACCGGCCGCATGGGCAGTGACAGAGGCATACAGGCTCATGGCATAGTTGAGCCCTGCCTTTACATGGCCTGTTCCATGAGGCGCCGCCCGGTCAAAATCACTGACGCACAAGGTCAGGGGCTTTGCGCCGCCCTTGAAATACGGGCCTACCGGGGTGGCGAACAGACGGAACTGATACTCATCCGAAGGCTTGACGCCGATAACCGGACCTGAGGCAAACATATACGGCCTTAAATACAGGGTTGCGCCGCTGCCAAAGGGAGGCACCCATGCCGCATTGGCCTTCACCACCGCATCCACTGCTTCCAGGAACCTCTCCTTTGGAAACGGAGGCATCTCCAGGCGGGCCGCGGAGTCCATCATGCGCTCTGCATTCAGGTCAGGGCGGAAGGTGACAATGCTTCCATCCTCAGTGGTATATGCCTTAAGGCCTTCAAAACACTCCTGACAGTACTGAAGGATGCCCGCGCACTCATTAATCACCACATTGGAGTCAGCGGTCAGCGCTCCCTCACCCCATGCGCCGTCCTTATAATCAGCCACATAACGCATGTCTGTCGGCATGTAAGTAAATCCTATATTTCCCCAGTCCAGGTCTTTCTTTTCCATAATCAATTCCTCCGTTCAGGTAGATGTAGCTTGTTTTGTTGAACACATTATAATCGTATTAAAGGGTAAAATCAATGGGTTATGGGGAAATATGGTATACAATTCGTGCATATCAGCCATAACCGGTCCCAAGCGCGGCTTATCCCTCTTCCCCCGCCCCAGGACCAGGAGTTTCCCCGCCTTTTTTTGAAACCGACTCCCGGTACTTTCCCGGGGTCATCACCTGGAACTTGAGGAAATTGCGGGTTAATGTCTTTACATTATTATATCCTGTCAGGGAAGCTATCTCTGCAATGGTTTTGTCAGTGTCCAGGAGAAGTCCGCATGCCCGGTTTATCCTCACGTAATTCAGGAAGTCCGAAAAACTCTTTTCTACCTGGTAAAACAGGATGGTGTTAAGCTTTCTCACGGTAATGTCAAATTTACGTGCAACTGACTGCGGGGTCAGGTTCCCGGAATAGTGCTTATAGATATACTCCACAATGGAATATGCCTTCCTGCTGTCCCTGATGTTGCAGATACTGCCTATCTTCTGATATGTCTTTCTGAATTCATTTGCCTTCAGGCCGATCCTGGCCGCAAAAACCTTGCATATATGGGAGCTGTCCACAAATCCCAGTATCTCCGCCAGCTCATCCATTGTAAAATCCGTGTACAAAAGGTAGGTGATTGTTTTCCCTACACGCATCTCATTCAGGAGGTTTGGGAACGTCAGCCCTGTTGTCTGGACAATATAAAGGCTTATGGAGGATTCACTCATATAAAATGTCTTTGCCAGGGTTTTAAGTGTCAGCTTTTCACTGAGATGGTGATACATATACTGGAGGATTTCCGTGCGGTCTGCCGGGGCGCTTACCTCTGCGGCCTGACTGCTGTTGGCCTTGCCGATCCTCCAAAGATTGATGATCAGTTCAATCAGTTTGTTGGTGATGAAAAGGCTGCCCAGTTCCGATGCCACCGAAGTCTCCAGGGATGGGACGGCGCCTCCCCCCAGTTCATCCCTCAGCTGGAGGAACAGCTGGTGCATGTACTTGGCCTGCCCGGTGCTGCAGTATATCACAGGATTTTGGGACAGGTCCTCAATCAGGTTCAGGGGGCCGTGGCCAAGATTGTATAATGACTTTATGATGTCATTGACTCCGTCAAAATAATAGACCAGCAGGAAGTACTGGATGGGTGAATCCACCTGTACGATATCCGATACCTGCCATGGCAGGACGGACACCAGGGTTCCCGGCTTTAACTCATATTCCTTCCCCTGCAGCTTCAGGACACCTCTCCCTTTGTTAATCAGCCAGAAGCGGGACATCTGATGAATGATTGGAGTCGTTGGTTTATCCAGCACCTCATAATAAAACTGACACAGCCTGTGGGAGTCATAATCTGAAAAATATAAATCCTGCATCTTTATAATATTCGACAATACCATCCCTCCTCATGAACCATACATGTATTATACTGTTATCTGTTTACCATTGCAAGGAAGGGGGTGGGATGATATGACCCAAAAAGGACATTTTCGTCCGGTTCATTGGTACGAATCAATAAAAATTCAAAACACGTGATAAATATAAAACACCCGATTAATTGCACAGTACGCCACATCAGCCATTCTTAATTCCGCCCTGTATGTGCTGAATTTTTTTAGGTTAAAACACCATTCTGCAAAATCTACAGTAAAAATGTCATTATTTGTCCCATCCAATCACGAACAGCCATATAAACAGGCGCTTTTTCCTGTTTCAGATTTTAATCGAACGTAAATTTTCAATAAAAATACCTTTTAAATCCCGCTAATTTTTAGTGCTATTGACACAAAATACCCAAAAGTTTAAAATAGTCATATGTATTATATGACAAAATCATACAAATTCCCCATTCATCAATCAACAAAACACAACAAAGAAAGGCCGGACAGGAATGGACAATATCTGTACCATGCATAAAATGCACTGCTGTACAACCTGCCGTCTGAAGCTGTGGGAAACAGAGGACGGGATAAGCAGGATTACCTCGGACGGCGATATCAGCCGCGGGGATGCAGATGAATATGACTCCGGATTATATCCGGTCCAAAGAAGGGCCTGCATGAAAGGTTACAGTGAGCTGTATCACATGTACTCGCCTGACAGGATCCTCCATCCCCTGAAACAGACCGGTTCCAGGGGCGACAGACAGGGATTTCGCCCAATCAGCTGGGATGAAGCCATTGACCTGTATGAATCCTATTATGAATCCTCCCTAAAAAAGGCAGGGAGGCTAGGTTATCTGCCGGTATTGGATATTGGCGGAATCGGTTCCTTCCTTGGAACAACGCTGCGGCCCTTTGGCGCCAGTTCCTGCGGGAATGTGGACGCGGCCATCACGGCAGCTCTGGGAAAGCGGTGCCGGATCCATGCCTCCAGGCCAATGGATATGATGAATTCCAATTATATCATATTATGGAGTTCCAACCCGTGCGTCACTGTGTTCCCCATTCCCTATGTCATCCGCAAAGCCCGTGAAAAGGGAATCCCCATCACGGTGGTGGACTGCAGGTATACAGAATCAGCCGGCGCCTTTGCCACCGGGAAAAATAAGGTACCGCCCTTAATCTGCCCTTATCCCGCCACAGACGGGGCGCTGATGGCGGCAATGTCATATGTGATTTATAAAAGGAACCTTCACGACAGGGAATTCATCAGGACCAGCTGTTTTGGCTTTTATCCCAATGACACGGTCACAAGCCGTTCCAGTGAAACAGATCCTGTAACGGGCCAGGCCTATTATGGAAGGACATACCGGGTGCCGGAGGGGGAATCGTTTGAAGAGTATCTTCTGGGCCAGGAAAAAGAACATGGCGGGTATCACGGCGTGCTGGAGTGGGCTGCGGGGACCACGGGCGTGGATGCTGAGGTCATAGAGAATTTTGCCATAGAATATGCGGTCAGCAGCCCTGCATTCATCATGTCCCGTTTCCATGGCGGCGCCCAGCGGACCTACAATGGTTTTTACCATTCATGGATGATGATAGCGCTGTGCGCCATGACCGGTAACCTTCAAAGGCAGGGCGGCGGTTTCGGTGAGATGAGGGGCGACGACGGATATACCGTCAATCTCCCATCCCTTCCCGATGAGTGGGATAAGCAAGAAAAACAGCCTATTTTAATCAGCCAGTACGGGATAGACCAGGTCATCCTTACGGGCACGGACGGACGGCCCTGGCGCCAGCTGCGGGAAGATGTACAGAAAATGAATGGAATCGATATCGGAGGCGGCCTCTGCCTGGACGGAATCGTCAAGGGCGCTGCCAATGGGAACCCGTTTAACCAGCTGGCCAATATTAACAAACGCAGGCTGGCATGGCAGAAACTGGATTACGTAGTAACATATGAGCGGCACATGACAGCCACCGCGGCATGGTCCGACCTGGTGCTTCCGGTTACATTCCCATTGGAAAATGGCAAAAAATTCGATAAGAACAGCGCCTATGACTCGGACATACACGTATTGAACGGCGTACTGGAACCAGTGGGGGAAGGGATTGCGGACCCCGAAGTAAACCGGTTGATCGGCCGGCGTTTCCATCTTGAAAAACCCGCCCCGGACTATGGGGCGCTCATGAAAAGACAGTGGGACAAAGCCTGCCTGGACCCTGCTTATCAAAAAAGACATCCTGCCCCTCTCCCGGACTTTGAAACAGTGGTCCAAAACGGAGGCGCATCCTTTCCCGTGAAACCGGAGGAAGTCCCCGCGCCCCTGATGGAATATGCACCGGGAACATTTCCCACTGAAACAGGAAAAATCAATTTTTATTCGCCTTTCCTGGCCAGCAGGGACCGTACATCCCATAAGATCAACCATGCCTGTTACGTCCCCCTCCCGGATGGACGGGAATCCATACAGGCATCAGGAAGCCGTGGGGAAAAGGGGATGCGTTCCCCATCCGGCAGACGGTATCCGCTGCAGTTCATCACACCCCATGCACCGGGCAGGGCCAATTCTGATTATGGCAATACACAGGTACTTAAGGAGCTTCACCCCCACATGATGCAGATCCATCCCGAGGACGCGGCGCCCAGGAACATACATGAAAATGACCTGGTATATGTTTACACCGACTTTGGATGTATACGCATCCGCGCACATATCACCCGTTCCCAACTTCCGGGAGTCATAGCCATAGAGCAGGGAACATGGTATGAGCCAGGGGGCGAACAATACAGAGCCTTTTTTGACGCAGGGGAAGGGAAGGCATACCACTGGACACCGGTTGACTACGGGGGCTGTGCCAATACATTGCTGGAGGACGTCAAGCCGGGAATCTTTGATCCCTTCATAGATTGTATGGGGTTCCATGCAGGAGGAAGCGCCTGCGAGGTTTCCAGAACCCTGCCGGATTGGGGGGATTGATATGGGGCAATGGGGGTTCTGGTTTGACCAGCAGGATTGTATTAATTGCCATACATGCGAAATTGCCTGCAAGGTATGGAATGAGCAGAAACGGGGAGATGCCCGCCTGTATCCCTTACGTGAGCTGACCGGAGGGACCGCAGGAGAAAACGCTGTTGAAAGAAACTATTATATGAAGGAACGTCTGCGACGGTCCTGGTATGAGGAAAGGGGAAATAAACCGCCGGATTTAATGAGATATAACATGAATATTTCATGTAACCATTGCAGTAAGCCAGCCTGTATTGATGCATGTCCCACAGGACGCATATACAAGGAGGATACATATGGGATAGTCCTGGCCAATGAAGAAATTCCATGTATCTCATGTGGAAGATGTCAGAAGGCCTGTCCCTGGGAAGCTCCGCAGTTTTACACCATACTGAAAGAACGGCCGGTTATGGTAAAGTGTGATTTATGCATGGAGCGCATTGTAACGGGTTTAAAACCCGCCTGTGTGGCGGCATGCCCCATGAGGGCGCTGGAAGCAGGGGAATTAAAGGGACTAAAGGAGCGTCATTCAGAAGATTATACCGAACAGGCAATTGGTTTCGAGCGGGGAAATACCGATCCTAATATCATATTCAGGAAACGCGGAAATACTTTCTAAGGAAGTATTCTATTTCATCTGCAAAAAACCATAAAACAACGATGGAATTGAGGTAGATGAAGTGGAAAGGTTAAAGGAAACATGGAGGGTCAGGAAAGGCAGCTGCCTTCTGACCGTGGCAGCGGTTTATTGGGGAATCACCACGGTCCTGATGAAGCATATTTTATTTTACATGAACTCCCCCACCTATCTGATGCTGCGTTTCTTAAGCGCCGCCATACTGGTGCTGGCAGTATATGGAAAACGTCTGGCAGGCATCAGCCTGCGGACGTTCATGCAGGGATTGGTGCTGGGCATCCTGTTGGTTGTACCGATGGAACTTACCGTGCTGGGACTGAACTACACATCCGCGTCTAATTCCGTATTCATATCCCAGATGTCAATCGTGTTTGTACCGGTCTGCATTTCATTGCTGAATAAAAAGGTGCCGTCAAAAAACCTGCTGCTGTCAATCCTGATTACCTTAACCGGGCTGTATGTGTTTTCCCATGGCAATGGCGGTTCCTTTAATATAGGGGACGGCATCACCTTCTGTTCTGCATTGTTAAACACAGCCTGTATCATGACCATGAATCATTTTGTCAGGGACGGGGACGCAGAGCTGCTTGGGGCGCTGCAGATAGTGATTGCGGCAATCCTCAGCCTGGCCGCGGGAATATTCCTGTATGAAACACCTGTGTTATGCCGGACATCCATCCTTATCATCATCCTGACCGGGGTAATCGGCACAGGGATAGCTTATATCGTCCAGGCAGTGGGACAAAAATACAGCCGTGCGGTCACCGTCCCTTTCATCCAGATGCTGACCCCTGTCTTCGGAATGATCGGGGCTGCCCTGATACCGGACCACAATCAGGCCACGGAACTGATTACGTTCCATAAATCCATGGGAAGCATCATCATTCTCTTTGGGCTGGCCTGGTACATGCTGTTTGAGAACAAAATTGATACATATAAAAAATTTACGCCCTTAGAGGCAAGGAGGAAGCATGAAGAAAATTATACCCTTTAACCAATGGTACTATAAAGAGGAATTCCGCGAAAGCGATGCAGGGGACAGCAGCCTGGAGGGAATGACGGCTGTCACGGTTCCCCATGCCAACAAGGAAATCCCATTCAATTATTTTGATGAGGGCTGTTATCAGTTCGTATCCTGCTATAAAAAACAGTTTAGCTGGAAACCGGCTGAGGGCCAGAGGGTATTCATCCGGTTCGGCGCCATTGCCAATTATGGCGAGGTCTTTCTTAACGGGCAGCGCCTGGGCGAACACAAGGGCGCATACACTGCCTTTGAACTGGAACTGACAGACGCGCTCCGGGATGGTGAAAACTGGCTTACCGTCAAAGTGGATTCAACGGAGCGGGAGGATATACCTCCCTTTGGATACCTGGTGGATTATCTGGGTTATGGCGGCATCTACAGGGAAGTGGAGCTGATTGTCTCAGACACGGTATATGTGGAAGCCATGCACGTGGCTCCTGTGGACGTGCTTTCAGACAATATCCGGGCAGATGTAAAAGTCTTCCTCAACTCCGCCGCAGACCGTCCTGATGTCAGGGCAGGTCTCCGGCTTCTGGATAATGGCCAGCCCGTCCATGAATCGGAGTCCACTGTTGATATAAAAACCGGAAAACAGGTTCTTGAATTTTCCACAGGCCCCTTAAAAAACATCACATTATGGGATACGCAAAACCCGCACCTGTATGAAATGGAACTGATGCTGGGAGACACCCTCATCACGGAGCGTTTTGGCTTCAGGGACATATCGTTTAAGCCGGAAGGATTCTGCCTCAACGGAAATAAGATAAAGCTGGTTGGGTTGAACCGCCATCAGTCCTATCCTTATGTGGGCTATGCCATGCCGAAAAGGGCCCAGAGAAAGGACGCCGATATCCTGAAAGATGAAATCGGGGTCAATATTGTCCGGACAAGCCATTATCCGCAGTCCTCCCATTTCCTGGACCGCTGCGATGAAATCGGTCTTCTTGTCTTCGAGGAAATCCCAGGATGGCAGTACATCGGGGATGATGCATGGAAAGACCTCTGCGTCAAGAACGTCCATGACATGATCATGGAAGGATTTAACCATCCGTCCATCATTCTGTGGGGCGTAAGGATCAACGAATCCCAGAATGATTTTGAACTTTACGAGAGGACCAACAGACAGGCCCATGACATGGATGCCACCCGGCCCACAGGAGGGGTCAAATACATAGAGCGGGCGGATTTCCAGGAAGACGTCTATGTGATGAATGAATTCCAGACAGGCCATTCCCAGAGACGCCACAGGGACCAGAATATATCAACCGGTCTGAATTATGACGTGCCCTTCCTGATTTCAGAGTTTACCGGCGCCTTCCATCCCACCAAACGCTGGGATGACACAAGCCACCGGGTGGACATGGCGCTGCGTCATGCATGGGCCCATGATGAGGTTGCGCTGGATGACCGCATCTGCGGGGCAATCGGCTGGTGTGCCTTTGACTATAACACCCATTACCAGTTCGGCCCCGGCGACCGGGTATGTTATCACGGCGTATCCGACATGTTCCGCATTGCCAAGAAATGGACCGCGGCTGTTTACCAGAGCCAGAAAGATCCGTCCGAAGGCGTTGTCATGGTTCCCGCAACCTTGTGGGTAAACGGCGACATTGACGAATGCGGATTCCTTCCAATGTACGTATTTACCAACTGCGATTATGTGGAATTTTATTATGGGGACAAACTGGCAAGGCGCCTGTTCCCCCACCGCAGGCAGTTTGCAGGTTTAAAGCATGCCCCCATGTACATGGACCGGATACAGAACAATATCTGGGATGAATGGGGCTGGGAGGACGCCACCTTTGTGGGCTACGTGGACGGAAAGCCGGCCATCACAAAAAAATTCGCCAAGAACCCGATTCCGCATCAGCTTTCATGCACCGCAGACGATACGGTGCTGAAGGCCCAGAAAGAGGACGAACCGTATGACGTGACAAGGGTCGTGTTCGAAGCCCTTGACCAATACGGAAACAGCCTGGATTATATGATGGACAGCATTGAGTTTGCCATAGAGGGCCCGGCTGAAATCATTGGGCCGGCCTCAACCACCATGCAGGGCGGATGCATTGCGGCCTGGATCAGGACCACCGGGGTGCCCGGCCAGGTAACCCTTTGGGCCAGTACATCTAAATTAGAATCCAATAAGGTAACTATAAGGATTGAATAAACACACAGGAGGATGAACGTATGAAAAAAACAAAAAGACTGGCAGCAGCACTGTTAACCATCATGGCCGTTTCCACGGCATGTGTGGCTCCGCCCAAGGAAGAGGCGCCCGCAGCACCGGCGGCAGGCACCACCCAAGGAGCCGATTCCGGTACTTCCCAAAGCCAGGAAACCGGATCACCGGAGGAACTGACCATCTGGGCATGGGACCAGAACTTCAACATCGCGGCAATGAATACAGCGGCTGAATATTACCGCAAGGCCGGGCATCCTGACTTTAACCTGAACATCATTGAAGTGGAAGAAAACGCAGTGGAAACAAAATCCATTACAGCATTCACCTCAGGCGTTTCAGAAGGCATGCCTGATATCCTGCTCATGGGCGACTACAGCGCACAAAGCTTCCTGAACAATTATAAAGGCAAATACGCCGACCTGACGGACGCCATTGATTTCAGCCAGTTTGCCCAGTATAAGGTCAATGCCTATACCGTGGACGGCAAGGTTTACGGGGTACCCTTTGACAGCGGCAGCGCAGGGCTCTATTACAGGAAGGATTATCTGGAGCAGGCCGGCTTCACGGAAGAGGACATGAAGGACCTGACCTGGAGTGAATTCATAGAAATCGGCAAAAAAGTAAAGGAAGCCACCGGGAAATACTTTGTGGTATTCACTCCATACAAAGGAACCCACTATATCCAGATTGCCCTCCAGTCTGCCGGGGAATGGCTGACCAAGGAGGACGGAAGCGCCAACTTTACGGACAGCGCGGTTGTCCGTGAAATGATGGGCGTGTTAAAGGAACTCTACAAGGCCGATTTAATCATGCCTGTGGATTATTGGTCAGCTGAGGGAATCGGCGGCGTGCAGAAAGGCGACGTGGCAGCACATATTTCTGCGGTGTGGTACATACCAACCCTGACAAGCGTACCTGAAATGAAGGGCAAATGGGGTTATACCAACATTCCTGTGCTGGAAACAGTGGACAATGCAACCAAGTATTCCAACATCGGCGGCTCCAGCTGGGTGGTGCTGGAGGAAAGCAAGAACAAGGACCTGGCAATTGATTTCCTTAAAACTGTTTATGCGGGAAATATAGACTTCTACCAGCAGATCCTGAAGGAGCAGGGCGCGGTTGCAACCTATCTCCCATCCCTTGACGGCAGCGCATACGAAGAAGGCAGTGATTTCTTTGACGGCGCAAAGATATATAAGGACTTTGCCGACTGGGGCGAACTGGTGCCCAGCGTGGATTACGGCATGTATACCAACGAGACCAGCGATGCCCTGCGCACCGTGACCCAGGATTACTTTGACGACAAACTGACACTGGATGAGGCTTTGGAAAAAGCAGAGAAAACATTTGACATGCAGGTTGGCAATTAGGATTCGCTGCCTGCAGCAGTAACCAGACATACATACCGGTGCCGCCGGGCGGCACCAGACCATACCGGAGGGTCCATCTCTCCGGTATCATGACTTTGGAGGGCGGCAGATGAAGAAGGCAAAGAGTATACATCCAAGTGGGAAATGGTTCCGGTTTTCCGGGACAAGCATCATGTTTTCCCTTATATTCATGGTTTATCCTGTATTATATTCCATCTATATTTCCACACATAATTATAAGGGCCTGGACAGTACCTTTATCGGTCTGGGGAATTTTGCCCGTCTGATGAAGGACACCATATTCTGGCAGGCATTGCTCCATAATTTCCTGTTCCTCCTGATCCAGGTCCCCATCATGCTGATTCTGGGCTTATTGTTTGCGAATCTCCTCAATTCTAAGGAAATCCGCTTTAAGGGCTTCTTCAGGCTGGCGCTGTTCCTGCCGTGTGTCACTTCGCTGGTAGCCTATTCATTGGTATTTAAAATGCTGTTCCAGATTGACGGCCTGGTCAACCACTTCCTCATGGCCGTGCACCTGATTGCATCCCCCATTAACTGGCTGAACAATTCCTTTTGGGCAAAGGTCTCCATCATCATTGCCCTGTGTTGGAGATGGACCGGTTATAATATGATGTTTTATATATCCGGCATGCAGAATATCCCCTATACAACAATCGAGGCTGCCCGCATCGACGGGGCCACGCGCCTGCAGGAATTCTTCTATGTGGTCATACCGCAGTTAAAGGAAGTCATATTATTCACATCCATCACCTCAACCATCGGCACAATCCAGCTGTTTGACGAGGTGGTGAACATCACGGCCGGGGGTCCGTCCAATGCAACCATGACCGCCTCCCAATACATTTATAACCATTCCTTTGTCTATTCGGCAAACTTCGGATATTCGGCAGCCCTTTCATGGGTCGTGGTACTGATTGTGGCCGCATTGTCCATGCTGCAGTTTGCAGTGACCAGGGAAAAGAAAGGAAAGGTGGGCTGAATATGACTCATAGGACAATACGTAAAGCAGCATCTTATACAATCTTAATCATCGCGGCCTTTGTATCCATATTTCCTTTTTACTGGATTCTGGCCGGCGCTACCAATACATCCAACGAACTGGCTCAGGGAAAGCTCACCATCGGGCCATACTTCCTTGTTAATATGTGGAACCTTTTCCACAAATACAAGGTTGTGGAGGCTCTTTCCAACTCAATCAAAATCGCCCTCATAACCGTTGTGTTCTCCCTTCTGGCCACTTCACTGGCAGCATATGGTTTTGAGAAATTCCGCACCAAATGGTCAGAACGGATTTATTCCATCTATCTGCTGGCCATGATGATTCCTTTTTCAGCCATGATGATACCGCTGTTTAAGATGATGGCAGCCCTAAAACTGGTCAACACCTCCACAGCGGTAATCCTGCCCGCCATAAGCTCTGTGTTCCTGATTTTCTTTTTCCGCCAGAACTTCAAGGCGTTTCCGGATGACGTGCTGGAAGCAGCCAAGATTGACGGCGCCGGGGACACTTACATATTCTTTAAAATAGTGATGCCCAACATGAAATCCACTTATGCGGCCGCTGCCATCTATGCATTCATGACCTCATGGAATAATTATCTGTGGCCCCTTGTGGTACTCCAGTCCCCGGAAAAAAAGACCATGACCCTCCTCATATCCGACCTGGCCGCTGAGTATTATGTGGTGGACTATTCGGTACAGATGGCCGGGATATTAATTGCCATACTTCCCATGACCATTGTCTTTTTCGTGATGCAGAAGAGTTTTGTGGAAGGACTGACAGGTTCTGTGAAAGGATAACCATCCCCATTGTAAAACATGTCAGGGTGTGTTAAATTATTAAATAACCTAACACATATGAAGGAGAATCACCAATGGCCAAGAAGACCGCCCGGGGAACCCGGGGCAAGATTGTAGGCGCTGCGTGGAAGCTGTTCTACGAACAGGGATACGAGGATACCACGGTAGAGGAAATCATTGAACTGTCCCACACATCCAAGGGCTCCTTTTACCACTATTTTGATGGCAAGGATGCCCTCCTGAGCACCTTAAGCCTGTTATTTGATGAAAAATATGAAGAGCTTACCGATATCCTGGCAGAAAAACCGGAGATGACCGCCATGGACAGGCTGCTGTTCCTTAACAGCGAGCTGTTCGGGATGATTGAGAACAGTATATCCATGGATCTGCTGGCCCGGCTTCTGTCCACCCAGCTGGTCACTGCCGGCGAAAAGCATCTGCTGGACCATAACCGTACCTATTACAAGCTCCTGCGCAAGATCATTGCCCACGGACAGGACAGCGGCGAATTAAGCTCTGGCTCCAGCGTCAGCGAAATGGTGAAGCTGTATGCATTATCGGAACGCGCAATCCTCTATGACTGGTGCCTGTGCGGCGGGGAATACCCCCTTAGGAGGTACAGCGTATCGGTCATGCCCGGATTCCTGAGCAGTTTCCTGGAACACCGGGAAGGCGCTTTATAAGAGGGAGGTCTTAAGGCCAAAGTTGGCCGGGAAAATAAATTCTATTTTTTGAATGTATATTATTTGATATGACGTACAGTCAATATTCCCTTAATTCATAAGTATTTTTTGATGTATATAATTTTTTCGTCTAGTATTCAGTCTATACTTTGTTCTGTATTGCGTTCTCCTATGCCTCATGTTATAATGTGCACATTATGGCTATTTCTATTCTCCCCGGGCTGACAGGTTCCGGGGAACTGTGTGTAATGGCCAGTACGATACAGCGCCATGCCATTCATATGTATCGTGCACATATTATGAATATGCAGATATATCATGCATATATCGAAGATGCAGCGCACATATGACGCATGTACTGTGATTGATTGCAAAACAGGAGGGAAAACATGAGTACAGGACAAATAGGAATCCTGGCAGCCATCATCCTATATCTGGCAGCCATGGTCTACGTAGGATTTTATTTCAGCAAAAAAGGCGGCGGGGATTCAGCCGATGAATTTTATCTGGGGGGCCGCAAGCTGGGAGCCCTGGTAACGGCCATGAGCGCCGAGGCATCGGACATGAGCAGCTGGCTGCTTATGGGGCTTCCGGGCGTGGCATACCTTACAGGCATCGCCGACGCGGGCTGGACCGCCATCGGGCTTGCGGTTGGTACATACCTGAACTGGCTGATTGTGGCAAAGCGGCTGCGCCGTTATTCCGTGGCTTGTGACGCCATCACGATTCCGGATTTCTTTTCCAGGCGCTACAGGGATGAGAAAAACATACTGATGTGCATTGCCGCCCTTGTCATCCTTATCTTCTTCATCCCATACACGGCTTCAGGATTTAAGGCGGTGGGAACCTTGTTCAACAGCCTGTTCGGCGTAAACTACCACGTGGCCATGATTGTGGGCGCTGTTGTCATCATCGGCTACACGGTCCTGGGCGGATTCATGGCTGTCTCCACCACGGACCTGATTCAGAGCATAGTCATGAGCATTGCCTTGGTCATCATTGTATTCTTTGGGGTCAGCGTTGCCGGGGGCTGGGATGCGGTGGCGGACAATGCCCGTTCCCTCACAGGATACCTGAGCATGACCCATATCCACAACATGGCCGACAATACAGCCTCACCCTATGGATTCATCACCATACTGTCTACCCTGGCCTGGGGGCTGGGATATTTCGGGATGCCTCATATCCTTCTGCGCTTCATGGCAATCAGCCATGAGGATAAGCTTAAGACATCGCGGCGCATTGCCTCGGTCTGGGTGGTCATCTCCATGTTTGTGGCAATCCTGATTGGAATCATCGGCTACAGCGCTTCCGTTGCAGGCAGCATCCCCGCCTTTTCCTCCAGCTCCGAGTCAGAGACCGTCATCATCCGTCTGGCCGACCTGCTGGGCCGCCATGGACTACTGTTATCCATCGTGGCAGGAGTTGTCCTGGCCGGAATCCTGGCATGTACCATGTCCACGGCTGATTCCCAGCTGCTGACCGCTGCGTCCGGGGTATCCCAGAACCTGCTTCAGGATTTCCTGAAAATCAGGATGGATACCAAAACATCCATGCTGGCCGCCCGTCTTACGGTTGTGGGGATTGCGCTGGTAGGCATTATACTGGCATGGAATCCCGACAGTTCCGTGTTCACCATTGTATCCTTTGCCTGGGCCGGCTTTGGCGCCTCCTTTGGCCCGGTGATGCTGTTCGCCCTGTTCTGGAGGCGCAGCAACCTTAAGGGCGCCCTGGCCGGCATGGTTTCCGGCGGTATCATGGTATTTGTATGGAAATACGGCGTACGTCCCCTTGGCGGCGCCTGGAACATCTACGAACTGCTTCCCGCGTTCCTGGTGGCCTGCGCAGCCATTGTGATTGTCTCCCTGGCAACCGCTGCGCCGTCGGAGGAAATCTGCCGGGAGTTTGATTCGGTGGGGAAATAAGATTTAAGAAAGAGACACGCAAATACCGCCATGCGGGCGGTTTGCGTGTCTCTCTTCATGTCCGGACCGCGCCTGGAATTTTCCTGACCCGGTCCAGTGTTCTTTCTTAACCAGCTTAATCTTCCTGTTTACTGCAGATTGCCAGCCTGTGCTGGTATTTTTCCCTGGTAGCCAGCCCTCCCCGGATATGGCGCTCGGACTTGTTTACGTCCAGTACAATCCTTGCCTGGGCAGCCAGCCCCGGATTGATGTGTTCCAGCCTGTCAGTTACATCCTTATGTACCGTGGATTTGCTTATCCCGAATTTCTTCGCCGTCTGCCTTACCGTGGCATTGTGGTCTATGATGTAATTGGCGATGGCTACCGCACGTTCTTCAATATACTCCTTCAAAGTGAGTCTCCTGAGGATTTTTTTACATCATATGCGGAAAATCCTGGGATTAGCACAACCTCGTACTGTTTCTAAAGATAATTTTTATATCCGGCTTTGTATTTACGGCAAACTCCCTGTCCCTTTTATCCGGTCCGTCAAAATAGCGCATTGGTCCAGGCAGTCCGCCTCCTCCCACACTAAAACCCGGCTTTCATCAACTCATCCATCATGGCCCTGCGTCTCTTGTAAAGCGTCCTCCACTCCTGCGCAAGCTGCCCGGCTGCTTTCGCTCCCTGGGGGTAAGATACAATCTTCTTCAGATATTTCATCAGTTCTTTATAGCGCGTCCTGTCACATGCGGATTCGGCCTGTTGTCTGGCAAAGGCAACATAGGCAGACCTCATCCTGTCCGGGTATGTCCTTTTCAGTATTTTTTCATATCGGTCCATGGTATATGCGGAGCCGCTGTTTATTACTTCTTCCAGAAGCCGGTCATACATTTTTTCGGATTCCAGCAAAGACAGTTTAATCCCCTGGAGGGTTGGGCCTGACAGCAGTTTCTCCCGGTTCTGTTCCCACTCGCTTTGTCCGCAGACAGCCTTTAATCTGTTGGTGAAATCCAGGCTGTCCTGTCTGCAGGAAAAGACCTGGAACATCAATTCTTCCTTATATTCCTTGTCCATATGCAGTCTGCCGTACAGTTCAATCAGTTTCCGGCTGTGTTCCCTGACCCAGGCCCGGGAGGACTGGTCCAGTTCCTTGCTTTCCTTCAGGACACGGATTGCATCCTTGTATTTTCCGTACTGGATGCACTCTTCTGTCTCCAGCATCCTTACTGCCGTAAATCTGCGGTTTTTCTCCCGGTACTGCCGTATCTCCTCCGCTGAGGCCCCCAGTTCCCTCATGATCTGAAGCCTTTTCAGGATACGGTTTTCAGGTCCATACCGTATGCTGTAGTAGTTACCGCAGTCCGTACTGTCCCTGCTTGTTTCTATCTGCCGGTCCAATGCCTCCATTGTCTTTTGCAGAAGCTCCTTGTCATGAAGCTCATTCATAAGGAACTCGCTGATATATTCTTCCATATAATCAGTTACAATGCTGTCCGTCTGACGTCCCTTAAACCAGTCACGTATCTTATCCTTATCCTGGCCGCTGCATTTTTCCAGAATCTGCTTCCAATATTCATAGCAGACTTCCGCCAGCATGCCTGTACCGCCGTCTGAATCATCCATATCCTGGTTTCCGATGGTGATGAATACCTGGTTTGTAAGTTCAAATGCCTGCATCCAGCAGCCTTTGTCAATCATGGCCTGTACCTTGTCATGGAGAAATGCTTCCATCCCCCATATGTAACTGCCTGCATTTGCCCAGTCCACATAACCGCTTCTGTCCGAGTATCTGTTAGCAATGTTATCTATCTCTTTTTTCAATGATGCCATCTGACTACTGCTTATGGCCGGGGAATATTGTATCAGGATCCTGTTTCTCAGCTTTTCATCTTCCCAGGCCATGGATTCCAGAAGATTCCTCAGTTCCTGTTCCGGAATCCCATTTATCACCTCCTTAAGTTCCTGTCTGGAATCCCGGACGGTTCCTTCACAGGCCCCATGGGACATTTCCAGACCTCCCCCTTCTTCTGCCTCATATAAAACCGCGGCCATATGCTTGCAGTATTTCCCGTCCCCCGCATAGGGGCAGGTGCACCTCATGTCGAGAATCCGGTTGTCCTTTATCTCTATTTCCACCTCATAGTCTTCGGTCCCCTCCACCAGGGCGCGGTATCCTCCCTCTGTCCGCGACAGTTCTGTTACGGCCCCCGATTCATAGTAACCCATGCCGCGGACCAGGATACGGGGGCTGAATAAGCTTTCCCAATCTAACCTTTCCCAATCCTGGCTTTCTAAATCCTGGCTTTTCAAATCATCCATACAATCGTCCCTCCTTACCTGCCGTCCCGAGCGCGTCTGAAAATTGTCTTTTGCCATCTAACTATAAGTATACATGATTTTTATATCATGACAATGAAAAGCTGCCGGAAGGGGATGCCGACATGTCCTTGTCAGCCTGACAGGGGGCATATCATACTTTTCCGGCAGCTTTTTTAGTTTCTTATTCAATTGTACAGGTATGTCACTGAAGGCCGCCCATCAATATCCCAACCGCCTCCTTAAGTGTGTCCGCCTCACCCACATTTCCTGGGAAAATGATGTAGGGAATGCCTGGGAAACGGCTTTCCTCCCCGGTCTTCCACACCGGTATGCCGGGCCGTATCTGCCCCAGCACAGTAGCTTTTTTTACCTGAAGCGCCTTGGTTCCAACATCGCTGGATGTGATTCCTCCCTTTGCCATCACAAATGCAGGCGCCACCTTTAACCGTCCCACCAGGGACTGGACCGCGTCAGATATTTTCACGGACCGTACAAGGGCCGCCTCAGGGCTGTCATTATCCAGGGAAAGCAGCTTCCGCTTCGTATACACCGCAACCGTGACACCGCGCCCCAGCAGTTCCTCTTCCTGCCGGATGACCCTCTCCACTTCATCCCGGAACCTATCCTCATCCAGCACAAGGTCAGAATCAAACTCAATGAATTCAATTCCCGGAACCTGCTTTAATGCCTCCAGCTGGCTGGTGGTCTTTTTCGTGTGGGAGCCAACCACGATGATTCCGCCTGTGTTGCAGCTGCTCCCAATCATTTCAGACCTGCCTAAAAGAGGGCGTTCACTGACAGCGCCGAATTCCTTTACAAAACCGGCGGCCGTGCGGAACATGAACCGTTTTCCCTGTCCCATGGCATTGTATAGGGCAATACAGAAAACTTTCAGGTCGCATGCATCCACTGCATTGACCACCAGCTTCCCAAAACCGTGAAGCCCCATAAGTTTTTCCGTGATTCCTGCATAATCCGCACCGCGCAGTTCCTCCACTGACACGTATGCCACATCTTCCGCCTTATACCTGCCCCCGGTCTTTTCCTCCACGTATTCCCTTAAATCCGATGAATGATATCCAAAGGTCCTGTCCCCTGCAAATTCAGTCTCTCCTGCCGGAACCAGCTGTTCTCCATATTTGACATAATGTACATTGTCAATGGTGAAACGGCCGCCCTCTTTAAAATAGGGACATATAATCTCACCGTCCACCGGCTTTCCCCGGTATGTTTCCTCTGCCTGGGCAAGGAGCTCTGTTTCCAATGGGTAATGTCCCCTCAGGGTAGAATCCCCTCTGCTGACAATCACATAATCAATCCCCGTCTCCTCAGACACCCTCGCCACATTTTCCCCAATCTCCAGATGGGCCCTGGTGGTCTGCTCCACAGTGAACCCCCTGGAATTGGTCAGTATGTAAAAGAGCTTGTTATCTTCTTCAAAGCCTTTTTTTATGCTTTCATAGGACCAGTCCGTATACACGGAAACATCATGGACTGTCTGCACTCCGGTCGGATCATCGTCCAATACCACAATCTTATGTCCGTCCTCCCGGCATTTTTCTTTCAGTAACGCCTGTATGGCCCGGCAATCTGCCTGGGGATACCGGTTCAGCACAGCTGCATCTAACATAGTTATCCTCCCTTTCTTCGGCCCAAACCCATCATCTCCCTATACGGAAGAAGTTCCTTGCTTCCTTCGGCGTCATGGGTTCTTTGTCCATGGCGCGGAGCATGTTCACGGTCTTTTCAACAAGGGGGGCGTTGGCAAGCGCCTGGGTCTGGGAATCCAGATACCTGCTGTCTTCAAAGCCAATCCTCACGGTCCTGGCGCCCATGCCCACAGCGCCTGCCAGAAGGGAGAAATCCGTCCTGCGGGCCTGGGTGATACCCCAGACAGTCCCGGCCGGAATCATCTGGATCATGGCTGCCAGGGCCTGGGGCGTGGCAGGAGCCTCGCCTTCATGTCCCAGCACAATGCTGAACAGCACAGGGTCCGCGAATTCATATTTCTTCATCAGCTGTTCCATGGCCCAGGTGTGGCCAATCTCAAATGTCTCCACCTCCGGTGTCTTCTTCTGCTTCAGCATTTCCCTGATACAGTATTCCACATCATCAATAGGGTTGCAGTAAACAGACCTGCCCAGGTTGGTGGATCCCACGTTCAGGGAACAGGCTTCCACAAGATCAGAATAAAGGGGCGCACACCGCTCCTCTATGGTCAGGTTGGAGACCCCTCCTGTAGACACCTCTATGACAATATCCGAATCTCTCCGTATCATGGCCAGCGTCTCCTCCAGCAGCGTCATGTCAGGCGTCAGGTTCCCCTCCCTGTCCCTTACATGCAGATGCACCATGGCCGCCCCTGCTTTATAACAATCATATACATCCTCTGCAATCTTCTCCGGTATGATTACCTTGTCCGTGGCCGCCACCGGCGCAACGGAAACAAGGACTTTATTTCCCATATCTGTCATGGTTCAATCTCCTCTTCCATCTAATTTTCCAATACAAGGTATGTCTGCCAATACAACGGCGCGTATGCCATACATCCACGCCATCCGCCCATCCTATGCATACAGTACCTGGGCAATCAGCACCAGGGGCATGCCGCCTGTCTGGGCAATCCCATGGGTATCCCCAGGCTGTGCCGCAATGATATCACCGGCTTCCAGATACTGCTCCTCCCCGTTAATGGTATGCACTGCCTTTCCGCTGATAATCACCATGGTCTCCATTTCTCCCTCATGTCTGTGCATTCCAATGGATACGCCCGGATTTAAGGTATGGCGCACATAAGCCCTGCCCTTTCCCAGCATTTCCTCTGGCCCATGAAGCAGTTTTTCCATTTTCACGGTTCCCTGTCCCCCCATGCAGTTCTCAATGGGGCTGACTTCCAAATCACTCTTTTTCCTGTATATCATATCCTGCCTCCGGCTTCATTTTTCTCTTATTTTCCATGCCTCTAACTAAAAAGGCGGCTGCCGCATCATCGACTCCCGTGACATCTCCCTGTCCAGTCACAGTCATCCTGCAGCAACCACCCTCTGCTTATACTACTACTCACCCTTTACTTTTGCCCAGTACTGGTAATGCTCTTCCACGGTTGCATAGATTCCCGCGGCATCCCTGTCCTGCAGAAGCTTCACAATCCTGCGGTGCATGTCCAGGAAATTCTCCGCCTCCCCGGCCTCGAATATCTGGTCAATGGTCGCCATCCGGGAACGGCGTGTAATCTTGTCCACATAATTGCAGATGGACTGAAGCATCACATTCTCCGTAATTCCCACAATGGCCATATGGAACTGCACATCCGCCTCAAACAGGTTCTTCACCTGGGGCGTATCCGCATTGGCCTGGCGTTCCAGCTCCTCCATGGCATGTTCAATGGCTTCCATCTGGGATTTCTCCAGCTCCCTGGACTTTAATTTGTCCACAGCCAGTTGGAGAAGCCCCACATCAATCACCTTGCGCAGTTCCACAATCTGTTTTGTGGAATCCTTCTGTAAAATGATTCCGTAAAGCACGGGATAAATCATCTTACTGTCATATTCCTGGCTTACAAAGGTGCCTTCCGCCCTCTTGATATGTACCACGCCGTAAGCCTCAAGGACCTTGATGGCCTCCCTGACCGAATTCCTGCCCACTCCCATGGACTCTGACAATTCAGCCTCTGTGGGAATCTTATCCCCTGGGTTAAGTTCTCCATTTATGATAGCATTGGTTATGTTGTCTACAATCTTATTTACAATTGACTGTCCTCCGACAGATTCCTTTAAAAAACTGGTTTTCTCCATGCTGAACCTCCTCATGTACTTACCCATAAGTATACATCATATGTTGGTTCAGCGCAATCTTGTGTTAACCCTGCGTTAATATTCTGCTGATGTATCCAGTGCTTATGCAGGGATCAGGCAGAGCGACAGGGCCGGTATGTATGTGATGGCAAACAGTGCGACCAGAGACATAAGAAGCAGCGGCACCATCTTCCGGCATATAACCTCAAACTTCACCTTTCCAATGTCAGCAGCCACATACAGGTTTGGTCCGACAGGCGGCGTTACCTGGCCAATGGACAGGTTCAGCACCAGTATGACACCCAGCTGGATCATGTTGATATCCAGGGCCTTGGCAATGGGCATGATGATGGGGACCAGGATGTAAAGGGCGCTGGTGTTGTCCATGACACAGCCTGCGCACAGGAATACAATGTTGATGATGAACAGCATGATGTACTTGTTGTCCGTAAGGGCCAGGGCCATTTCCGTAAGGGATGCGGCGATTCCCTGCTGGGTCAGCACCCAGGAGAAAATGCCTGCGTTCATAATAATCAACAGAATCATGCCTGTTGTCTTGGCGGTTGAGAACAAAGTCTCCTTTAATTCCTTAAGACGCAGCTCCTTATAGACAAAGATGCCAACAATCAGGCTGTATACAACAGCCACGGCAGCTGCCTCAGTGGGTGTGAAAAGCCCTGAATAGATGCCGCCCAGAACAATAACCGGGCTTAACAGGCCCCAGACCGTATCCAGGAACAGTTTTCCGATTTCCTTTGCAGACGCCCTCTTGGTATCCCCCTTCCATCCATGCTTCTTGGACTGGGTGAATACCATGATGCAGAGCACAAAAGCGAATATGAGGCCCGGGACAATACCGGACAGAAACAAATCTCCTATGGACTCCCCGGTAATCATGCCATAGATGATAAACGTGATACTTGGCGGGATAACGGTTCCCAGGGAGCCGGATATGGCGGAAAGGGCGCTGGAAAAGCCCGGGTCATATCCCTGTTTCACCATGGCGGGAATCAGGATGGATCCCATGGCTGCAACGGTTGCTGTGCCGGAACCGGATATGGCTGCAAAAAACAGGGCTGCCACAACCGCCACGTATCCAAGACCTCCGTAAACTGGTCCGATGATACTGTCCGCCAGGTTAATCAGGCGTTTGGAAATGCCGCCTTTATCCATGATAGCACCTGCCAGCACAAAGAGGGGGATGGTGAGAAGGGAAAACTTCTGGACCGTTGCCTGCATCATGGAGGGGATAACGCCCAGGGGCGCCCCTGAAAACAGGAGGGTAAGGGCGCTGGAAACTCCCAGCACAATGGCTATGGGGATACCAAAGCCAATCATCAGTGCCATGGAACCAAAAAGAATCGCTGCTGACATATTAATTCCCCTCCTTTGCTAATCTGACTTCGTACTGTACCATGCGGATGATGGAAAATACTCCGGATAAGGGGATGGCAATCCCAATGGTCCACTGAGGCATTTCCAGAACGCCGGTAAGCAGGTTGTAATGGTACTGTCTGTAAACCATCTGGATGCCCCATATAATCCAAATCCCGTAGTTTGCCGAGCACAGTAAGAGCCTGCTCATACGGTAGACCTTGCGGGCCGTACCTGTAAACATATCTGTCAGGTAGTTGAAACCCATATGTGAATCCGTCTTGAACACGCTTGCCGCCGCCAGGCAGCACACCCACACAAACATGGTTGTCACCAGTTCCTGGGTAAACGACATGTTAAACCATGATATTTTCCTGGAAAATACATTCATGAATGTGACAAGGGTCATGACCAGCAGTGCGGCCGAACACAGATATTCCTCAAAGTTCTCCCAGAAATCCTTTAAAAAGCCTTTTTCCTTCATACCGTTCTCCTCCTGTTATTCTTTGTAACCGCCGGTGAACAGATCAATTACATCCTGTCCCACTGACCGGGCATAATCATCATAAATCCCGGCGCAGGCTTTCTGGAACTCGGCCTTCTGCTCGTCCGTCAGATCTGTAATGGTTGTCCCGCCGTCCCTCAGTTTCTGGATAATGGCCTCCTCATTGTCAGCCAGGTAATCATTGCCCCAGTCCAGCGCCTCTGACGCACACTCCTTTACAAGGGCCTGGTCCTCAGGTGACAGCTTCTTCATGGTTTTCTGGCTCATGACCCAGATAGTGGTGTCCCGGACACCGTCCCACAGGGTAACATATTGCTGGACCTCTGCGAACTTGGAAGAATCAAACACCGCAATGGGGTTCTCCTGTCCGTCAATGGTCTTTTGCTGAAGGGAGGTATATACCTCTGAGAAGTCCATGGCCGTGGGGTTTGCGCCAAAATAATTCCTGTACAGGTCAATGAAAATGTTGGCACCCGGCACCCGGATGTTCATGCCCTTTAAATCCTCTGGTTTTGTAATTTCCTTCTTACTGTTGGATATCTGCCTGGAACCTGCGTTGTTAATGCCTAACATTTCCATCTCCAGGTCATTGCACCATCCGTTCACAACATCGTGCACCTTGTCACTGTGGCAGAATGCCAGCAGGTCATCCGAGTTGGGGAACAGGAACGGAAGCCAGAAGGAATAAAACTTTTTATCGTAATTGGCGATGTTTGGCGGGGCACAGGAATGGATGTCAATGTTGCCTGCCTGGACCAGTTCGATGGCTTTGGTCAGGTCTCCGCCGGAAAGGCCGCAGTTGGAATATATATTAACCTTGATCCTCCCGCCGCTCCTTTCCTCCACCAGCCGTTTAAACTCCTGGGCAGTCAGATTGCTGATGGACCCGGGGCTCTGTGTATGGGTAAAATGAAGTTCAACCTTCTTATCACCGGCAGACCCGCAGGCTGTCATGGATAATACCATGGATGCGGCGCATATGGCTGCAGCTGCCTTTTTAAACCTTTTAAACATACTTCCCTCTCCTTTCGTTACAAGCGCATAGAGACTTCTCACAGTAATCCGTTTCCTACAGTAATCCCTTTTTCACAAGCGCACCCTTTAATGCAGCTGCCCCGAATCTTGGACTGGATAACACTACTTTACCATACTTTTCATGAATATACCCTTCACAATATGCCATGGAACCCTGGGCAAATAGAATTACATCCACCTGGTCTGCCAGCTTTTCGGCATACCCGCTCATCAGGCCCTTAAACTGTTCCTGGTCAAGGCCAAATGCCCCATCCACCAGCGCATCAACCAATTCCACCTGGCGGTTCATTTCCCTGGCAACCCTTGCTATGGTATTCTTAGTGGGATTCAGTGTAGTGGGAAGGGTGGCCATAACGCCTATGCGCCTGCCCTGCCTAACTGCTTCCCTGCACATCTCCTCATCCACCCGGACAATCGGGATACCTGTATATCTTCCAATCTCCTGAGCGGCATCAGCCACTTCGCCTACTGAGGAGCAAAGGTTTAAGATTGCATCCGCGCCCTCCGACACAGCCTTCATATACATTCCCACCAGCCTGGCCGCTGCCGGAGCAGTCACATAACCGGCATCCCTGACCTCTGCCAGAATGGAGGGATCCTCATAACTCACTACCTCCGTGTCCGACGGAAGCACTGCCCCTACCTCCTTCTCAACCAGTTCAATCAGCTCCGGTGTGGTACTTGTGTAAACCAATGCTACTTTCATGATAATCCTCCTTCTATCTGTCCATATGTTCCTCTTATATATCCTACATCCTATGTTCTATGTTTATGTCAATAATATACTACATCCTACGTTGGTTGTAAATCGTGAACTTGCACATCATTGAATAAAAATTTTGTGCAGTTTTTCCAACTGAAGTACAAGGCATCCCATTGACTTCTTATACCATTTGTGCTACGCTAAAAACAGCAAATGAATAAGTTCTTCGGGGCAGGGTGTGATTCCCTACCGGCGGTATAGTCCGCGACCCGCTTAGGCGGCTGATTTGGTGTGATTCCAAAACCGACAGTATAGTCTGGATGAGAGAAGGCGATTTAATTCATATGGATAATGAACCACATGCCGTTATTTATATTGAATTGTTAATGAATCCCAAGCCCCTATGGCTCTGGGATTTTTTAATGTGGAAAACGTGTCTGTGAAGTTTTATTCCAAAGATTTTTCAAAAAGTTTTTCCAAAGGACTTGTTTCATTGCAAAAACATGCTTTTGGGCCCATGAAGGCCCTGATATCTAAGGAGGTTTATGTTATGAAATCAAAGTGGAGTATTCAGAAGCTTATTTACACCGGCATGCTGGCCGCCATTGCCGGCGCCCTTATGTCACTGGAATTTTCAGTTCCCATGATGCCGCCGTTTTACAAAGTGGATTTCAGCGACATCCCATCCATCATGGCCCTGTTCCTGTTCGGGCCGGCATCTGCTGCCTGGGTGGAAATCATCAAAATACTCATCAAGCTGATTACCGTGGGAACCAATTCCATGTACGTGGGCGAACTGTCCAACCTGATTGGCGTGGCCCTGTTCGTCATCCCCTTATGGATTGTATACAATAAAATGGGCAAAAACCGCCGGGCAGCCATCACCGGCCTGACCGTAAGCATTGCCATACGGACTGCTTTTGCATGTTTCTGCAACGCCTTCATCACCCTGCCCTTATACGCAAAAGCCATGGGCGTGTCCTTGGACAGCGTGGTTTCCATGGTTGCTTCCGTGAACCCTGCCATCACCAGCCTGACCACCTTCATCGTCATGGCCACCATACCTTTCAATATCCTGAAACTGGGCCTTAATTATTTTGTGGGATACCTCCTGTTTAACCGGCTGACGGCTGCTTATCCGTCATTGAAACCTGCAAGGCAGCATTAAGGGAGGCCAGCCGGCAAAATCAGGGAGCGGACACGTCCGATAGGAGGATTATTAAGAAAATGATACTCAAATACAGCGAACTTACCAGACTTGAGATGGAACAGATTAACAAGGAGGAAACCATTGTCCTCATCCCTCTTGGCGCCCTGGAGCAGCATGGGAACCAGGCGCCCCTTGGCACGGACGACATCATTGCCCAGGCCATGACCGAATACCTGACCCGGGCCCTGGAAGCAGAAGACCCGGACTTCCCCATGCTGATATTTCCGGTCATCCCTGTGGGACTCAGTACGGAGCACAAAAACTTCTGCGGTTCCATCACCTTAAAACCGGACACCTACTATCATCTGCTATATGACATATGCGCCAGCCTGGCGCATCATGGATTTAAGAAGCTGGCCCTGCTCATATGCCACGGCGGCAATGCTCCCATTGCCCAGGTACTGAGCCGGGAACTGCGAAGCGAGCTGGGGATTTCCCCATTCCTCCTGACCTCCGGCGCATTCGGCCACCCCGATGTAAAAGCCACGGTTTCAGAGGGCAACATCTGGGATTTCCACGGCGGCGAAATGGAAACCTCCATGGTCATGGCCGTGGACCCCTCCTTAGTCAACCTGGAAACCTCTGAGGCCGGCATCCCAGCTGCTTTCAAAGACAACCAGGCCCTTCAGCCCTACGGTCCCGTATCCATTGGCTGGGTATCCGAAGACTGGAAAACGGAGGACGGCAGACCCATCGGCATTGGCGGGAACCCCTCCGGGGCTACGGCTGAAAAGGGACGGATCATCCTCAAGACAAGCGCGGATGCGTTGGTGCCGGGACTTTTGGAAATCAGGAAATGGAAAGGGTGATTTATCACATTATAAACATACAAAATGACTGCTGGATGATCAAAATGATTTCTCCGCAGTCATTTTATATTAGGGTGTGTTTGAAAATTGCTTTCCGTCAGCTGTGCGTCCCACTTTGTAGGAGATTTGGTCCCAATGAGGGAGGCATAGCGGGAATGAATTTCCAAACACGCCCCGGTGTGCCAAAATCCGAATACCATATCTGTCTAAAAACAAGCCTAATACTTTCTTCCGTCCAAATCAGCAGTCCCCTGTACTATCTGACCTGGCATGTCCTGCCTATCCATGCCTTCAATCCCTGTATCCTTCAACTTAAACTGACTAAATTGGAACGCTGATTCCTCTGGCAAGACGCATTGAAATAATGACCGCAACCACCACCGAGGCCAGCATAGCAAAAAAATAATAATGGATCCCAAGATGGTTGACGACGTAAATAATGTTTAAACTTAACAAAACTTCGCCAGTTTGATAAAGGCGTAGTGGCTGATGTCCTTAAAATTGTCCCCCTCATAACTGCCTAAAGCAGACTTGTGGAGTTATTCTGGATGAATATATTTAAGCCTTATATAAATGACAGCTTTTTACATGGTCATTAACAATACCTATTGCCTGCATATAGGCATATATAATTGTACTGCCTATAAATTTGAAACCATGCTTTTTCAAATCCTTGCTGATTTTATCCGAAAGGGCTGTTCTTGCAGGTATGTCACCTTCAGTATCAAAATGATTTTCAATAGGCTTATTATCGACATAAGACCATATGAAAGAATCAAAGCTTCCGTATTCCTTTTGTATATTTATGAATTGTTGTGCGTTAATGATTGCCGACTTAATTTTCAATCTGTTACGAATAATTTTTTCATTCTTCATCAAATCCTCAATTTTTGTTTCATCATAGAGCGCTACTTTTCTACAATCAAATCTGTCAAAGGCTTCTCTAAACGCTTCTCTCTTATGGATTTCCTACCTTTCGGGTATGCGGCACAGGCGGTCAAAAAAGTATAGACTTAGGGTAGTTCATCGGTGGACAGTCCCTTGAAAACAGAATGACCGTCTGAAAAGGAACACGCAGCGGGGAAAGCACGCAAGAAGCCGACTTCGGGAACATGTGTCCAGAGGTGGCTTCAGTTCACAATGGCCCGAAGTCCGGAGAGCATGCCAACGCCATAATACGGTGGGAGTGCTGTAACTGTAAGGACGGCAACTGTATTGCCCTTGACAATGGTGACACCTGCACCTGTCCGCAGATAGTTTCTTTCTCGGTCTGCGGCGGCATGTTTGTCCCCAAATCCAACCGGGAAAAATCAGATGGTTTATTTTTACTGTGACACAAAAAAGGCAGAGGCCGCGTAACCCTGTTACGCGCCTCTGCCTTTCACTCATTAATCCAAATACTTCTTAAGGGTTGCCCTCACGGCCCCTGGTCCGGCAATCTCCTCCAGGAACATGGATTCCACGGTCTCACCGATTCCGGCCTCATAGAGGTCTATGCCGAATATATTGGCATTGGACAGGATTGGCTTTAACTGTCCTTTATACGTCTCCGGCCTGCCAACCTCAATGCCTTCCAGGGCTTTTGTCAGCTCAGGCACCATCGGGTCTGCTGAAAGTTCGAATGCATTTCCATCATCATCCACTGCCAGCAGGTATCTGCACCAGCCTGCAAGCGCCAGGGGAACAGCCTTCAGCTTCTTGGCGTCGCCGTACTTTGCAACATAGGCCTTGATGGTCTCGCCGTAACGGATGCCCACCTTCTGTGAGGTGTCGGTGGCAATCCTCTGGGGTGCGTCAGGCATGAATGGGTTGGGAATCCTTACGTTAATTACTTCATTTACAAAGTCCTCAGGGGACAGGATTCCAGGATTGGTCACAACCGGCATCCCTTCAACCGGGCCAATCTCATGGACCAGCTTGTTAAGCTGCTCATCCTTCATCTCATCCGCAATCAGGGTATAGCCCAGCACACAGCCGTATACAGCCAGTGCCGTATGAAGAGGATTCAGGCAGGTGGTCACCTTCATGCGCTCAACCTTATTAACCGTATCCCTGTCCGTCATGTAGACCCCGGCCTTCTCCAGCGCCGGCCTTCCGGCCGGGAACTTGTCCTCGATGACCAGGTACTGGGGTCCCTCTGCATTGACAAATGGGGCAATGTATGTCTTCTTGGAGGTGATGACAGGGGCCATATCCTCCACACCGGCCTTCTCCAGCTCAGCGCAGACAGAGTCAGCCGGACGCGGCGTGATCTTATCAATCATGGACCATGGGAAGGACACCTGGTTTTCATCGGAAAGGTAATCAATAAAACCGTCTTCTACATAGCCCTTCTGGTTCCACTCCTTAGCCATGGTGAGGATGGAGCCCTGAAGCTTTTCCCCGTTGTGGGAGCAGTTGTCCATGGAAACAACTGCCAGAGGCGCCTTGCCGGCTTTGTATCTCTCATTCAAAAGCGCACATACAACTGCCATGGCAGATACTGCTTTTTCCGGACCGTTGTCAATGTCTGCCTGGATGAATGGGAAGTAATTACCGTCAGACCCCTTTAAGGCATAACCCTTTTCCGTGATGGTAAAGGAAATCATCTGAAGCCCCGGATTCACGAATATCTCCTTTAACCGGTCCCACTCCTCTTTTACACCGGACTGCGCCTTAAGGGCCTCTGTCAGGGATCCGATTACCTTCTTGTCCGTGGAACCGTCTGCTTTCAGTGTCACTGCCAGCACCAGGTTATCATATGGTTTGTATATCTTGTCAATCACATCAAAGTCAAAGGTCTCCACACAGGTAATCCCCTTGCTGCACTCACCCTTTTCAATCAGGGCGTCAGCCAGTCCTCCGATGAAGATACGGAAAATGTTGCCTGCTCCGAAATGTACCCACACAGGAGCCTTCTTTGTCTCTGCTGCCACTGCTTCGATATCATAGTCCGGAAGTCCGATGCCTGCTGCCTCCCATGCGCTCCTGTCTTTCAATCCTTCTAATGTCAGTTTCATAATTGATTACCCTTTCCTTTTAAAATATGATTAAAATAATGAAAGTCTCTTATCTAGTATGGTAGTATATAGCGGCCTTTTATTCAATATGTAATTTTCCACAATTTTTCAGGTATATATTTGTAAAAATCGCTTATAATATGCCAATTTATTTTCATGGATTGACATTTCGTCCAAGGGGTATTAGTATACTTGTATGGTAGTTGGATGAAGTAATTCCAATGGAACAGCAACCGTTTCGTGAACCAGTTACATAAACCAGCCCCAATCAAACAAATGTGTCAAAGGAGAATGATTATGAAAGCCGTACAGATTGTAAAACCCAACGAATTAAAGCTGATTGAAATGGAGAAGCCTGTCATCACCGAAAAGGACAATGTACTTGTGAAGATGACCGCTGCCGGCATCTGCGGTTCTGATGTGGGCATCTACCACGGGACCAACGCAGCCGCAACCTACCCAAGGGTCATCGGGCATGAGATGGTTGGCCGCGTGGATGAGGTGGGTCCCAATGTGAAGGACTTAAAGCCGGGCGACCGCGTCATCATCAATCAGGTTACAAGCTGCGGCCACTGCTATCCCTGCAGGATCGGACGCGGAAATGTATGCGACAGTCTGGCTGTGCGCGGTGTGCACATTGACGGCGGTTACAGGGAGTACATTGCCGTTCCCGAGTCTGACTGCTACATCCTTCCCGATTCCCTTTCCGATGAAGACGCTGTGATGATTGAGCCCACCACCATCGGCATCCAGTCCTGCACCAGGGCAGAGCTTCAGAAGGATGACATGCTCTTGATTTACGGCTCAGGCGCACTTGGAAGTTCCATATTAAAGATTGCGCGCCTGCTCTGCGACCATATCATCGTAGCCGATGTACTGGATGACAAGCTGGAGGCTGCAAAGGCCAATGGGGCAGCCTACACCATCAACGTGTTAAAAGAGAACCTGCTTGAGAAGGTAAAGGAATATACATATGGACACGGGGCAACCGTATCCATTGACGCTGTGTGCAACAAGGATTCCCTGATTAACCTTCTTCAGGCGACCGGCAACGCGGGCCGCGTCATGACCATGGGCTTCTCCACCAGCCCCACAGAGATTAACCAGTTCGTGATCACCTCCAAAGAGCTGGATGTCAGGGGTTCCAGGCTTCAGAACAAGATGTTCGGCAAAGCCATCGAACTGGTTAACGAGGGAAAGCTTGACCTGTCCGGCGCTGTTTCCCACACCTTCCCCCTTACAAAGGCCCAGGAAGCATTTGACTTCGTGGACAGCCACGACCCATCCATCCGCAAGATTGTACTGACCTTTGACTTCTGATACAAGCCATTAGCAACATGTTCGCCTGTACCATGCAGGCTTGATGAATACCAACATGCAAAATAAAAGCAGCGAGGATTGGATATGGAATTATTAGACAGGCAGCCTTCCGAAAACGCGCGCTCCTATGCACTGCGCGTTCTCCTGCACAACATCATAACCCTTGAACTTGCGCCTGGCAGCGCGGTCAGTGAAAATGAACTCTCCCAGATACTTAAGCTTTCCCGCACCCCTGTGCGGGAGGCCTTGATTGAGCTGAGCAAAATGGGGCTGGTGGATATCCAGCCCCAGCGCGGCAGTTATATTGCCAAGATCGATTATGAACTGGTGGAAGAGTCCAGGTTCATGCGCCTGGTTCTGGAAAATGCCGTCCTTGCCCTGGTATGCGAAGGGATTTCACCGGAACATGAAGAAATGCTCCGTGCAAACATGGAGGAGGAAACCAGGCATCTTGAAGCAGGCGACTATACCCGCCTGTTTGAGCTGGACACGGATTTCCACCGCCTTTTGTTCACGTCCGTGGGCAAGGCCCGGACTTACGGTATCATCCACTCCCAAATGGTGCATTTTGACAGGCTGAGGGCCTTATCCCTCAAATCCCTTAAGCCGGACAAAATCGTGGAGGACCATGAGAATATCCTCTATGCCATTGGCAGAAGGGACAGCGAGCTGGCCGAGATGCTGATGACCCGGCACCTGACCAGGCACCGGGTAGAGAAATCAGAGCTTATTAAGCTGTATCCGGATTATTTTGTGTAAGTTCAGCCAAATGTAAGGATTACCTTTCCCGCCCCGCTGTTTTTATCAGCCAGCACGGCAAATGCCTCCTCATACCTTTCAGCCGGAAACACATGTGTGATCAGCTGGTCCACCCGGTCCAGCCGGTCCCCAAGGCTCTCCAATGTCTCCGAAAATTTCTGCATCTGGTGCCTGGTTCCGAGGATGGTAAGCTCCTTGGCATTAACCGCCTTAAAATCAACCGCAATGGGCGTATCCCCAAATGTCATGGCCACCAGGCGTCCGGCTGGGGAGAGAAGCCCTACCGCGTGTTCCAGAAGGGCCGGGATTCCCGCTGCTTCAAATATCACGTTGACCCCTTCCCCGCCAGTCACATCCATAATAAGTGCATCCAGGTCTTCTTTTACAGGGTTGACCATGTAGTCCGCGCCAAACCGGGCCGACATGGCAAGCCTGTTTTCATTTGGTTCAGACACGATTACCACTGCCCCCCGGCTCTTGGCCACATCTGCCACAATCAGGCCAATCGGGCCCGCCCCATGGACCAGGACAACATCCCCCGGACGGACATCGCCCCGCCAGTTGGCCTGGAACCCGATGGTGTATGGCTCACACAGGGCTGCCTGGGCATAACTCATTTTACGTTTATCGTATTGGTACAGCTGGGAGCGTTTAACCACCGCATACTCCCTGAAGGTCCCGTCCACAATACAGCCCAGGACCTTCAGTTCCCGGCACACGTTGTGATGGCCGCTGCGGCAGGCGTAACATTTTCCGCAGTAGGTGATAGGTTCAAAGACCACCCCGTCCCCTGCCGCCAGATCGGTCACCGCCTCCCCCACCGCTTCCACCTCACCGGCCGCCTCATGTCCGATTACCCTTGGATATACAGCATAAGGATTGCTTCCATGGGCCACATGCACATCGGAGCCACAGATTCCCGTGGCATGGATCCGCACCAGCACCTGGTCCGGCTCAGTGATGGCCGGCTTCTTTACATCCAGCATCTGCATATGGCCTGGTCTTATTACCGTGATTGCTTTCATCTTCCTCTCCTTTCATTCAGTTCCGGCTAAATCCCGGGGCAGGACAGGAACCCTCCGTCCACAGCAATCACCTGTCCCGTGACATACCCCGACATATCCGGGTCAGCGAAAAAGCGCAGCGCGCCCACCAGCTCCCTGGAATCCCCCAGCCTGCCCATGGGCGTGCGGTGGATTACATTATAATAGCGCTGGGTATAGGTGCCGTCCGGGTTTACATACATGTCGTGGTTTAATGGAGTCAGGAAATACCCCGGGGCCACCGCGTTGACCCTGACCTTGCCAAATTCATTGGACAGGTAATTGGAAAGCCACTTGGTAAACATATCCACTGCCGCTTTGCTGGACGCATATGCCGGAACCATGCTAAGGGCGTCATAGGCAGCCATGGAGGTGATGTTGATGATGGAACTGCCCTCCCCTCCTACCAGGTCCGCTGCAAATACCTGGCTGGCAATCACGGTTCCCAGCCAATTCACGTTCATGACCCGCATCATCCTTTCCGCGTCAATATTAAACAGGGTTCGGCTCTTGCCCAGCAGTTCCCGGACCGTTTCCTTGTGGTCCGGATCAGCTTTTGCAACCACTGTGTCCATCTCATCGCCCGGCCGGTATGACTCGGCCGTGGTCTTAGCAAGCGGATCCTGGATTCCCGCGCAGTTAATCAGCACATTGCATCTGCCCAGTTTTTCCCTTACCTCCTGACGGGCCTGCTCCATGGAAGCCTTGTCCACCACGTTTCCGCGGATTGCAGCGGCCTTCCCCCCATCCGCCCTGATCTGGGCAGCTACCTGACCTGCGGCACGGATATCATAATCCAGCACTGCAATTGATTTACCGTCCCTTGCAAGTTCCCTGGCAAACACGCTGCCAAGGCCTCCCCCTGCCCCGGTTATAACAATAACCTGTTCCATATCCCTCATCCTCCGATAAATATAATTTAATTTAAAATACTTGGGATCCACAGTGTAAGCTGCGGAATAAACGATACAAGCATTAACACAATAAGGCTTGTGGCCAGGAAGGGAATCGTGGCCTTAAATGCCTTGAAGGCGGAAATCTTCCCAATCTGGGCCCCTGTGCAGACGCACATGCCCACCGGCGGCGTGGTCAGCCCCAGCATCAGGTTGAGGATTGCCATCAGCGCAAAGTGGACCGGTTCCATGCCCACTGCGGTTGCCACGGGAAGCAGCACCGGAAACGTAATCAGGATTGCCGCAAGGCTTTCCATGAACATGCCCACGAAAAGAAGGACCACGTTGATCAGAAGGATTACCACTATCCGGTTATCCGTAATGCTGAGTATGCTGTTTGCCACCATCTGGGGGATACGCTCCGCGGTCAGGATATAGGCGAATACATTGGCCAGTCCAATGAGTACGATAATGCTGGCGCAGGCCCTTATATTCTCCCAGACAATCCTTGGAACATCCGTGATTTGGATTTCCTTATACACAAACACGCCCACAACCAGTGCGTATACGCATGTGACGATTGAGGCTTCCGTCGGCGTGAACACGCCTGAAAGGATTCCGCCCAAGAGAATGACAGGCATCAGCATGGCCCAGATTGCGTCCTTGGTGGTTTCCAGGCGCACCTTCCATCCGGCCCTGTCATGCCTTGGATAATTGCGCTTTACGGAAATGATATAAGTTGGGATACAGAGGGCCATGCCCAGCAGGATCCCGGGTATTATGCCAGCCTGGAACATTTTCCCGACGGAAATGCTTACACAGGAACCTGCAATGACCATGGGCACGCTGGGGGGTATGATTGGGCCCACAACGGACGAGGCCGCTGTCACTGCCACGGAGAAATCATCATCATACCCGTCATCCACCATGGCCGGGATCAGCATGCTTCCCAGGCTGCACACATCGGCAATGGCTGTTCCGGATATGCCCGCAAACACCATGCTTGCCACAATATTCACCAGTGCAAGGCTTCCACGGAAATGTCCCAGAAAGGAATTACAGAAATTAAGGATACGCCTGGTGATGCCTCCGCCGTTCATCAGCGCGCCGGCCAGCATGAACCCCGGTATGCAGAGCAGGGTAAAGGAATCCATTCCCGAATAAAACTTCTGGGAAATGACGGTCAGCGGTATATTGTTTGTAAACAGATAGAACAGGGAGGACAGACCCAGGGAAAATGCAATCGGAACCCCAATCAGAAGCAGCACCAGAAATATAATGAACATCATTGCAACCATATCCTATTCCTCCCCCTTCCCCATTGTCACGATCTCGCTTATGATTCCGGCCGCGCAGTAGATGGAGGTCAGGGCAAATATCCCCACCGGAACCAGATAGAAAACGCCCATGTTGATCCTCAGGGAGGTGGATACCGTCCTCAGGCCGGTCTTCCAGAATATAAAGGCCTGCCTTGTACCCACAACCCCCACGATGCATATAAGGATATAATCCAGAATGCTTATGATATGCCTGGGCTTTCCATGTATGCTGTTGGTCACTATGTCAATGACCGCATATTCCTTGTATTTTATTGCCATGGGCGCACCGAACATGATTGTATACATGAAAAACAATCTTGTCATTTCGTCTGTCCAGGGAGCTGAAATCCCCGGCGTATATCTTGTGATGACCTGAACCAGGACGCAGATACTTACCAGGCCAAAGGAGAGGGCTGTAAGGTAATGGAATATCTTATCCAGTATGTCAGTAATTTTCTTCATCGCTATCCCCCAACTCTATCAATCATTTACTGCCGGTTTCATAAAACGCCGCCTGCTGCCCGCAAGCGGCGTCTGGCACCATGCCGTTACTTTACATTGGCATCTGACATTTCACATATGTTCTGGTACATATCCCAAAGCCCTGCGCCCTGGTCCTCCAGATAGGACTGGATGGCCGGCATCATGGCGTCCTTAAAGGCTTCACGGTCCACTTCGGTATTAATGGTCATACCTGCATCCATGCATTTCTGGCGGTAATCGTCCTTGTGCCCGTAGTAGAAATCATTGGTCCACTGCTGCATTTCCATGGATGTCTCATCCAGCCAGCCTTTCATCTCATCGTCCAGGCCATTGTAAAGGTCGGCAGAAATCAGGTTAAGGATAGTTGAATATACATGGTTTGTCTCATTTACATACTTCTGTACCTCATAAAAGCTGTTGTCATAAATCATGTCATATGGGTTTTCCTGCATCTCCACAACGCCCTGGCTCAAGGCGTTAAAGGTCTCCCCCAATGCAATGGAGGAACACACCGCCCCTGCGCTGTTCCACATGTTAGTATGCAGCGTGTTGCCTGACATGCGCATCTTGCGTCCGTTTAAGTCGGCCGGGGTGTTAATCGGCACATTGGAGGTCAGCTGACGGGCGCCGCGCAGCTGGTACCACAGCACGTGGAATCCCGCTGTTTCAAAGTCATTCTTAATGGAGGTCCCAATATCACTCTCAACCATGTTCTGCACATCTTCCTCAGAGTTGTAGGCCCATGGCGCTTCCAAAAGGGTTGCGCTGGGCGCGTATCCGTTAAAGGACCCGCCGGACATGGTCATATCCGTTGTGCCCACCAGCATGCCTGCCAGGGAATCAGCTTCCGAGCCAGATGAACTGGAAGGATAAATCTCAACCACAAAACGTCCGCCGGACTTTTTCTCCAGGCGTTTCTTAAACTCGGTTGCGGCCTGCCCCCATGGATGGTCCAGGGATACCGTCAGGTCGTACTTCAGCGTGACTGTTTCCCCTGCCGCAGAAGCCTCCTTGCTTTCCTCACCTGCTGCCTGGGTTTCCTTGTCCCCGGTCCCTGCCGCCTTGGTTGCGGATGTGCTGCCGGAACCGCATCCGAAAAGCAGGCCTGCGCTTAGTACCACGGAAGTGATAACTGCCAATCTTTTTTTCATTTCATCGTCCTCCTGTATGAATGGTTTATTGTTACTGCTTTAAATAGCCCGTATCCTGTCTATGCAGGCAGCGTAATCCTCCTTCTGGAAAAACAGTTCCTGTTTCCCAAGGACAAACCCTTCCACGCCGCAGTTGTGATACAGGTCGCTGATAACTTCCCTTGTGGCCCCGCCGTCCAGAAGAAGGTGATAAGCAAGCCCATGTTCCTCCCTGTAACGGTTCAGTTCAATAAACTTCTGCCGCGTATACGGCATGAACTCCCTTCCTGCAAACCCAGGATTCACTGCCATGATCATGACATAATCAGTAATCGGAAGCATGTCCTTAACGCTTTCAAGTGTGGTACAGGGATTCAGTATAAGGCCTGTTTTCTTGCCCTGCAGCTGAATCAGCTCCAGGGTCGCGGACGGGATCAGTTCTGACTCCGGGTGGATGTAGATGATGTCAGCCCCTGCCTGTGCTACCTTCTCTATGTAGTTGTGCGGATTCATGACCATCATATGGCAGTCGATTAATTTGTGGGCGCCCTGGTCCGTAACCCGCCGGATCATCTCCAGTTCCCTTACAGACATCCCGAAGTTTGGAACAAATGTCCCATCCATCAAGTCCACATGATAAATATCCATATCCGTGGCATCCAGCTTCACGACCTCTTCCCTGATGTTGTCGATTGCCAGGTTCAATATGGATGGGCACAGTAATTTGGGCCTTTTTTCCATCATTTTTGTCATTCCTTTCGCTTCGCTCAAGGCACAAACAAGTTATGAAAAAATGTTGTACCTCTCCACTATTTGATTTATAATCCCTGTAGGGAATAGCAATACACTACAGAGCACGGAAGGAGGAGTGGCGAATTTATTCCGACCCCGTATCATTATATGTGCCGTCATCCTTTCAAGCACAAACAAGTGGGACTTTGAGCCCGGACTCTTATCATTGGTAATAAACCATGTTTATTCAGTCACAGGATGACAGTCACTGTTGCTATTCCTTTTTATAAGGTGGTGATACTTATGATGAAGTTAAAATACCCCATCTGCTGTGGGCTTGACGTCCACAAAAATGTTATCGTTGCAACCATCGTAATCACTAACAGGGACGGAGTATCCGAATACAGGCAAAAATCCTTTTCAACCATCAACTCGGATATTCAAAAGTTTCACAACTGGCTTATCGAGAATAATTGTTATCACGTTTGTATGGAATCCACAGGAAAGTATTGGATTCCTATTTTTAATTATCTCGAAAAGGACATAGAGGTCTGCCTTACACATCCCAAATATGTCAAAGCTATCAAAGGCAAGAAAACGGACAAAAAGGATTCAAAATGGATTGCCGACCTCTACAAATTTGACCTTGTCAGATGTTCCTTTATCCCTCCCAAGGATTTCCGCCAGCTCCGGGAACTTGCCAGATACCGCTTTAAGCTGGTCTGCATGAAATCCTCTGAGAAGAACCGCATCCAGAACTGTATGACCGTTTCCAATGTCGGCATTGCCAGCGTGCTTTCTGACCCTTTCGGCAAAACAGCAACCGAAATCATGTCTTATCTGCTGGAGCATACCGCTGATTCCATTGACGAAAAGGCTGTCCGAAAACTGATAAAAAAAGGGGCCAAAGCCAAGTCTGATGAAATCATCGAAGCAATCAGAGGCTGCAACATTGAAACAGACCAGGCAAAAAAACTGGAACTGGCCCTTGGCCATCTGGAATATCTTGACGGTATGATTACCCAGACCGAAGTGGAACTCTATGTCCGTATCAAACCTTATTATGAGTTTGTGGAATTTGTCAGCACCATGCCCGGCATGACAGAGTTAAGTTCCACCATTGTTCTCGCAGAAACAGGCGTTGACATGAACATTTTTGATGATGCCAAACACCTCTGTTCCTGGTGTGGACTTTCTCCTTCCAACAATGAATCCGCAGGTAAGAAAAAATCTGTCCGAATTGCCAAAGCAGGCGCTTACTTGAAACCGATGATGGTACAGTGTGCCCTTGCCGCAATCAAAAACAAAAAGCAGCCTTATTTTGCAATCAAATATGGGCGAATCAAAAAGCGTCGTGGCCATAAGAAAGCAATCATTGCCATCGCAAGAATGATGATGGTCTGTATTTACCATATGGTCTCGGAAAAGAAACCTTTTACCCCTGCTGACTATGAGGAATTGATGAAGCCTCAAAACCATGTAGAGCGTGTTGTTCTGAATGAAAACAATGTTTTTGCCTATCTTGAAAGTCTTGGTTACGATAGTTCTAAGTTAGTGAAGCGCAACGATAACTAATCTTTATTCTATTGTCAAACAATCGCAAAATCAGGGGTTTTATGAACCCTTATATAAGTGCGCCCAAAAATCCACTTTATTTTTCACTCTTATCTCCTTCTTTATTATTCCTTGTTCGCATTTCCAAAAATGTATACTAGTATAACATCTGAGGAGAGTATATCACCTTACAAGTGCAAAATCAACAAAGAATATCACTTTTGTTTTTATTTACAAAATTAAAGCTAATTTTTTGTGCTATTTTTACAGTTTGATTGTTTATTTTTTATCAAATATGCCCTGTTGTTTTTTATGCCCCTCCCTATTTTTCTACATTTCCAGCGGAACATTTCGTTTCCGCATATTTTATTTCCTAAAATCTGGTATACACTTTATTCCACCTTTTATGCTTACGTTTCAACAGGCCAGAAACATATCCATGTTATTTTTAATTTTAACTGTATTGATATTGAATTATTTTTTATCGTGTTATAGAATGTATACTAGTACCTTGACATAGTTACATTGTGCTTTTACAATCTACTTATATAGATAAGCAGGAGGTAAAAGCAATGAATCAAAAATACACAGTCAGCTTAACAGAGGAAGAACGCAAAACAATTCATAAACTGTTAAATGAAAATATGCTCTCCATTTCGTTGCGTAAAAGAGCGAATATCCTTCTTCTGTCAGACCAAAGTGTTGGAACTCCCATGAAGCAAAAGGAAATTGCACTTCGTTGTGACGTTAATGTGGCAACCGTTTCCCGCACCGTTTGTGACTTTTCCCTCCATGGCTTGCAACAGGCCCTTACATTCAAACGAACTAAGGCAACCAATCCTACCATTGTTACAGGAGAAATTGAAGCGAATGTCATTGCTTTGGCCTGCAGCCAGCCTCCGGATGGTTTCTCAAAGTGGTCGGTTCGCCTTCTCACCCAAAAGGTGATAGAGCTTCAAATCTTTGAAACGGTTTCCAGAGAGACGGTCCGCAGGATTTTAAAAAAACACAGCTTAAACCGCATTTAAAAAAGCAGTGGTGCATACCTAAAAAACAAAATTCAGAATTCGTTGCCAGGATGGAAGATATCCTGAATGTATACCGGATGGACTATGATAAAGAGATTCCCCTGGTATGCATGGATGAACAGCCGGTGCAGCTTCTGGATGATAAAATCCTTCCCATCCCCATAAAGCCGGGGAGTGTCAGAAAAGAAGATTATGAGTATATCCGTAAAGGAAGCGCGTCTATTTTTCTTTTTACGGAGCCCTTAAAAGGATGGCGTCATGTAAAGGCCTCAGAGCAGCGGACAAGAAAAGACTGGGCCCTGCAGATCCAGGAACTTCTTACCGTACAGTATAAAGACGTAAAGAAAATCCGTCTGGTTATGGATAATTTAAACACCCATGGTATATCCTCTCTTTATGAAACGTTCGATCCGGAGACTGCGTTTGGCCTGGCCCAGCGCCTGGAAATACACTACACTCCCAAACATGGGAGCTGGTTAAATATAGCTGAAATAGAACTAAGCGCGATGACCACCCAGTGTTTAGACCGGAGGATACCAAATATAGAGGAATTGCAAAGGCAGATATCCACCTGGGAGACCCAGCGCAATCAGAGTCAAAAAGCAGTTCAATGGCAATTCAGGACAGAGGATGCACGAATAAAATTAAAGCATCTTTATCCGGTTGTAATAGAGTCAGATATCAATTAGTATAAATGCTTTTTAACTATGTCAAGGTACTAGGTCGTGTTTGAAAATTGCTTTCCGTCATCTGCACGATCCGGCAATCCGGCAAATGCCTGATTCAAATGTTTGAATACCTATGACAGACAGGAGTAATTATGATTGAAACCCTTCAGACACCAGCAAACCTGACCCAGATTGTCTACCAGCACCTGTGGCATGAGATTGCTTCCCTGCACCTGATGCCCGGCGAGAAGCTCAGTGAAGTGAAATTAGCCAAAGAATTCAGCTGCAGCCGCATACCGGTCCGCGAGGCAGTCCATCTCCTGGCCGCCGAAGACGCCCTGGAGGCCCGGCCCCAGCGGGGCAGCTTTGTAACACTGATCAATGTGAAACAGCTTGAACGGATCCGTTATCTGCGCGAAGCATTGGAGTACAAGATCATGATGGACGGCTATCATTCCGGGTGTTTTGAATCCATTGTCCCATATTTGGAATCCCTGGTAACACGGCAGGAGGAACTGCTGAACGCATCCGCATATGAGCTGGCATTCCAGCTGGACATGGAATTCCATAAGATATTTTATAATATGACCCACAAGGAATTCGTGCTGGAGCATACCGGCGAAAAGGACATCCACTATATGAGGGCCCGTCTTTTAGCCCTCCGCCTGGAAAATCCCATCATGATGCCCCACCAGCACCGCGCCATTGTGGAGTCCATTAAAAACCATGATGAGACAGGGCTGCAAAAAGCCATTTTCGGACACCTGAACAATGTAAACATCATGTTTAACAAGCTTCATCCAGAGCTGGAACAATATGTGTGCAGGAATTAGCAAGTCCGCATCACAATATGTGTGCAGGTATTAGCAAGTCCGCATCCCATGCACATACCCCATACCGCCAAAACAGCGGCAGACAAAAAAGAACGCATGGCATCTCCGGACACACATCCAAAAATGCCATACGTTCTATTCCATTTTTCTCTGTACAAATCATAAGATTCCCAATCAGGAAATCCCTGTCAGCCCTCCTGCTCCCTTTGTTTCTTATTCCTGCCCGCCTTCTTCTCCTTAATCTTGGCCAGCCGGGCAAGAACCTTGGTCATCTCCTTCACATCCACGTCCCCCCGTTTCAGGGAATCCGTGTTTTTCAGATGCTCCATGAACTGCTTCTGGGTGTATATGCGTGCAGAAGGCACGGCCTTAAGCGTCACACGTGAATTGGTGAAAACAGTCACAATATCCAGGTCCGCCTTCACACCTGCCTCGTCCATGGCAGCCCTGACCAGCTCATACTGTTCTTTGCAGACCGCCAGGGGATTGCGGAATGTTGTGTCCTGGCCATTCATATGCTGCTTCCATGGCCCGTCCTTTTCCCCGGGCATGACGACGCCGCCAAACCCCAGGCAATAGATACCTGTCACGCCGCTGGGTGCCACCAGGAACGCCACCAGCTGGGCCGTCTTACCTTTATATTCCACCAAACCCGGAGCAACCACTCCCATACCGTTTTTATTGGCCGTTTTTAACAGCTGGGAGACAAACACCGTCAGATCATTCCTGGTGCCGTTGTTCATCCTTGGTTCACGTCCCGCGCTTTTCTTTGGCGCCCCGTCCGCTCCATCCTGTTTCTTCTTCCTGCCCACGCCAAATAACAGTTCTGACAGGCTTTTGCCTGTACGCGACTGTACAATGGGCAGGACAAACATCAGAAGGACCGCCATCACAATCACAAATGCAATCTGCTCCGTGGATATTTTCTCCATAAGGTACTGCTCCTCTCTTGATTCCCGGCTTAAAGACCTTACCCGTGCCAAGCCGGACATGGGTATCTTCTTTAGGTTTCCTTAATGCAGCCAGCTTTATCCATTTCTCATATATCAGCAAAGGTTTGTTTATTATATCATGTTTTGTTTATAAATTCAATGTACCTTTGCATATCTTTACCACTATTTTCGTCTAATATTAATTTCTTTCCTGTCTGATTCCAGGAATTTTATTAACGCTTTTTTAACAAATATATTAGTTGCCCGTCCTTAACGAAACCTTAACGTTTTTCTTACATATTTTGGAAAAATATCGTAAAACAAATTGTTATTTTATCTGTTAATTTATGTTTTTAATTATAATATTCAAACTATTTTTTCGACACTTTTTGTGCGATATTTATATTTTATTGCGATTTATTTCCGTTATTTATTATAAGTTTTGTATATTTCAAAATTTATTTTGTGACATATGCACATTTTTTATGCATCAAAACTGTAATTATAGTGTATGGAAATCATTCTCTCGATATGGCAGTATATCAGTATGATTTCTTCTTCACAAAACAAGTCGAATTCACGAAAAAAAGGAGAGTAGGATATGAAAAAATCAAGAAAAGGCCTCACACTTATTTTAACAGCCGCAATGGCCCTGTCGCTGACAGCCTGCGCCAGCACCCCCTCCACTTCCGCAGCCCCGGCGCCCGCCGGTAATACGGCTGCCGGCACAGACGCGCCGGCTGCTGCTGCCGATGATGGACAGACCTATGTGATCAACATCGGACACATCAATGATGAGCGCGATTCCTGGCATCTGGGTTCTGAGAAGTTTAAGGAATACGTGGAAGAGCATTCAGGCGGACGCATCCAGGTAAACATCTATCCCAGCAGCCAGTTAGGCACCGAGGTGGATATGATCCAGTCCATCCTCACACAGGGCGGCTGCGACATCACATTTACCGGCGAGTCCATGCAGACCTACCAGCCTGACCTGGGTATCATCGGCATGCCTTACCTGATCAAGAGCGACGAACATATGGAAGCCGTCCTTACCGGCGAGGCAGGCGCTGAACTGGAAGGCCTGATGGAAAAGTGCGGTATGAAGGTCCTTGGTTACTTTACCCGCGGCCCGCGCAACGTGACAGCCAACAAGAAGATCACATCCCCTGCCGATATGAACAATTTCGTCATCCGTACCCCTCAGTCCGCCATGACCGTGGCCGCATTTGAGGCAGTCGGGGCAAAACCCACCCCCATGGCGTTAGCCGAGGTGTTCACCAGCCTTCAGCAGGGCACCATTGAAGGCCAGGAAAACCCGCTGGCCATGATCCAGAACAGCTCCTTCTACGAGGTCCAGGATTATGTGATCCGCACCGAGCACCTGCGCGCATGGGTTTACATCGCAATGGGCCTGGAGCAGTTCAACGCCCTGCCCGCGGACCTGCAGCAGGTTGTTGTGGACGGCGGCAAGGAAATGCAGAAGTATGAGCATGAAATCTTCCTGAAGAATGAGGAAGAACTGGAATCCAAGCTGGTTGAGGAAGGCATGGAATTCGTGGACGTGGACCAGAAGGCATTCTCAGACGCCATGACAAACGGGGTCCTGGCGGTACTGACCGACAGCCAGAAGGCACTCTATGAAAAAATATCCGCTGCCAACCCGGATGCATAAGGAAAACGGTCCACTACGGAAAGAGAGGTGCTTCAATCAATGAGCTGTTTCAAAAAGGGACTTGATAAGTTTCTGTCTGTTTTTGACCATACACTTTGCTTTTTCGGCGTTATTTTTTATCTGACCTTTGTGGCCTGCGTACTGATCCAGGTCATCAGCCGCAACTTCCTGCCAAGCGCGCCGTCCTGGACAGAAGAGGCCGCGCGCTACTCCTTTATCTATATGGTAGGGTTTGGGTGCGCCGTGGCAGTCCACCGCAATGAGTTCGTTAACGTGGAATTCCTTCATGACGCCCTGGAGGGCAGACATCCCATGGCCAACCGGGTCATCGACCTTGCAATCAAGGTGTCACTATTGATTTTTACCGCTTACCTGCTGGTTAAATCCGTGATTCCTTTTGCATTCATCAAATTTCCTATGTTTTCCACGGCAATGACGCTGCCTATGCAGTATGTTTACTTTTCCCTGGTAGTGATGTTCAGTCTTATGGCCGTGGCATACCTGTGTGAAATCCTGAACCTGCTTCTAACCTGGAATGAAAAGGAGGGCGGCTGAGCATGGTACCTGTATTATTCATCACATTCATAATCTGCCTGTTTATCGGCGTACCCGTGGCGTTCAGCCTGGGGTTTTCGGCACTCGCCTACTTTCTGGGAGCCAACATGCCCATTGCCACGTTTTCACAAAGATTTTTTGCCGGACTTGACAGTTTTACCCTTTTATGTATTCCCGGCTTTACACTGGCAGGCAACCTGATGAACCAGGGCGGCATTTCCGACAAGCTGATGGATTTCTGCGACAAGCTGGTGGGACATCTGACCGGAGGCATGGCATACGCCAACATCATGGCTTCCATGATTTTTGCAGGAATCTCGGGCACGGCCCTGTCTGATACCGTGGCGCTGGGCGGCATTGAGATCCCCATGATGGTTGACCTTGGATACGATGCGGATTTTTCCGTGGCAGTCACTGCCGCATCCAGCTGCATGGGCCCCATCATCCCGCCTTCCCTTCCCATGATCATGGCTGCCACCATGACCGGGTTATCTGTATCCAAAATGTTTATGGCCGGCATTGTCCCCGGCATCCTGATGGGCGGGGGAATGGCTCTGGTTTCCTATATCATTTCCAAAAAAAGGAACTATCCCAAACGCGACCATATGAGTTCCTTCAGCGAAATCCTGAAGTCAGGGCGGGAAGCCATCTGGGCCATCATCATGACCCTGATTATCCTGCTGGGTATTATCGGCGGCATGGTTACCCCTACCGAGGCATCCATCATCTGCATTGTATACGGAACCTTTGTGGGCTTTGTCATTTACCGCAAGCTTACCCTTAGGACCTTTTACCAGTGCCTGCAGCAGACCCTTTCCAGCGCAGCGTCCATCATGGCCCTGGTTGCATTTGCCAATGTGTTTGCATACATCATGACCAAGGAGCACATCCCCAAGATGATTGCAGATACCATGTTAAGCCTGACCGACAACAAATACGTCCTTCTCCTGCTCATAAACATCTTCCTGATTTTTGTGGGCATGTTCATGGAGACCATTGCAGCCATCCTGATCCTGTTCCCAGTGCTTTTGCAGCTGGCCACCTCCGTAGGTGTGGATTCCATCCAGTTTGGCGTCATGGTTGTAATGAACCTGGTCCTTGGCCTCTGTACCCCGCCCGTGGGCGTCTGCCTGTTTGCCGCCACCAACATTGCAGGCAACAAGCTGTCAGACAATGTAAAGGCACTGCTGCCTTTCCTCCTTGCCAACTTTGCGGTCCTTGGGCTTGTAACCTATGTGCCGTTCATCACCGCAGGCATTGCTAACCTGATATTGGGCGCTTAACAGGACTTCTGTTTTTAATCCCCATGGCTTTAAATATGATAAGGACCTGGAAATTCCCGGATTTCCAGGTCTCTTTTATTCCCCGTCTTGGCAAACCACGTTTTTTCTGGTATAAAACTATTAAAACAAGTAAAGGAGGAGCATCTTTCATGTCTCTCACAATTGTAAACAAACGCTGTCCGGAGGAAACCAACAGCGACTATGCATACAGGCTGATACGGAGGAATATCATGAACCTGTACCTGAAGCCGGGGGCAGTGTTAAATGAAGCCGAACTCAGCGACCAGCTGGGAATGAGCCGTACGCCCATACGGGAGGCCCTGATTCTTTTAAAAAATGAGGGCCTTGTGGATATCATGCCCCAGCGTGGCAGCAGGGTAAGCCATATCAGCCTCAGCCTTGTACGCGAAGGATATTTCATGCGCCGTATCCTGGAAACAGCCATCATCCGGGAAATTGCCGGCGCCCTTTCCCCAGAGCAGACCGCGGCGCTCAAGGCCAACCTGGAACTGCAGCGCCAGGAGCTGGCCCGGTATGTGGATAAACTAAGCGATGACTTTTTTGACCTGGATGACGACATGCACCGTATGCTTTATGAGTTCAGCAACCGCAACCACATATGGTCCGCGCTCCACGGGGTCAATTCCCACTATGACAGGGTGCGTTACCTGGATACCGTTGTCAACGATGTGGACCAGTCCGCCATCCTGGAAAACCACAGCACGCTTTACTGCTATCTGCTCATGGGAATTCCCGGGGATGTGGATATCGCCAAGTTCTGCAATGACCATCTGGGCCGGTTCCTGCTGGATTTCCAGAATACAATCACATCCTATCCGGATTATTTTGTGGATTGATGATAGACATGTTTTTAACAAATATATTAGTTATGGCATTTTATCCCCCTCACACACCGCCGCCAGAAGAAGCGCTGAATCTATGTGCACTTTTCCGGCGGTTTCTTTATGCCATCTTTATACTGTCTTTATATTATATTTATATCTGTTTTTCCATCCGTTAAAATATGTACACTTTTTTACGTTTTTTTACTTTTTCTTTGTAAGATATTTACTTTTTCTCCTATTTTTTACCATATTTTTTTAGTTTTTGTTAAATATGCACAAATAATCCTTTCCAAAACTGTCATTTTGTAGATAGTAATATATTCCCACATATGGCAATATATTAGTGAGGTTGTAAAATACATACCAAGGTATGTTTTGACCAGAGCCGGCCGGCTCTGTCAAGGTATGCCAATCCTACAAAAGGAAGGGAGAAGAATTTATGAAACTGAACAAAAAACCTTTTGCACTGCTGCTGACCGCAGCAATGGCCCTGTCCCTTGCAGGTTGTGGCGGCGGTTCCACTGCTACTACTGCTGCGCCTGCCGCCGCTCCTGCAGGTGATGCCGCTGCCGGCACCGCTGCGCCAGCTGCTGCCGACGATGGACAGACCTATGTAATCAACATCGGACACATCAATGATGAGCGCGATTCCTGGCATCTGGGTTCTGAGAAGTTTAAGGAATACGTGGAAGAGCATTCAGGCGGACGCATCCAGGTAAACATCTATCCCAGCAGCCAGTTAGGCACCGAGGTGGATATGATCCAGTCCATCCTCACACAGGGCGGCTGCGACATCACATTTACCGGCGAGTCCATGCAGACCTACCAGCCTGACCTGGGTATCATCGGCATGCCTTACCTGATCAAGAGCGACGAACATATGGAAGCCGTCCTTACCGGCGAGGCAGGCGCTGAACTGGAAGGCCTGATGGAAAAGTGCGGTATGAAGGTCCTTGGTTACTTTACCCGCGGCCCGCGCAACGTGACAGCCAACAAGAAGATCACATCCCCTGCCGATATGAACAATTTCGTCATCCGTACCCCTCAGTCCGCCATGACCGTGGCCGCATTTGAGGCAGTCGGGGCAAAACCCACCCCCATGGCGTTAGCCGAGGTGTTCACCAGCCTTCAGCAGGGCACCATTGAAGGCCAGGAAAACCCGCTGGCCATGATCCAGAACAGCTCCTTCTACGAGGTCCAGGATTATGTGATCCGCACCGAGCACCTGCGCGCATGGGTTTACATCGCAATGGGCCTGGAGCAGTTCAACGCCCTGCCCGCGGACCTGCAGCAGGTTGTTGTGGACGGCGGCAAGGAAATGCAGAAGTATGAGCATGAAATCTTCCTGAAGAATGAGGAAGAACTGGAATCCAAGCTGGTTGAGGAAGGCATGGAATTCGTGGACGTGGACCAGAAGGCATTCTCAGACGCCATGACAAACGGGGTCCTGGCAGTACTGACCGACAGCCAGAAGGCTCTTTACGAAAAGATTTCTGCTGCTAACCCGGACGCTTAAATTTAACACGATTCCAGCATTGGCTTTTGGCGGCGGACCGACCGTCCAGCCTATGGGCGCAGTACATGACCGACCGGTTTTGCGCTGCGCCTCTTTTTGTAGATACAGTGTTAAAATTCCTTAACAGAAAGCGAGGTGCTCATCCATGAGCAATTTTAAAAAAGGGTTGGATAAGTTCGTCCATTACTTTGACCATGCGCTCTGCTTTTTCGGCGTTATTTTTTACCTGACTTTTGTGGCCTGCGTACTGATTCAGGTGGTAAGCCGTAACTTCCTCCCAAGCGCTCCGTCCTGGACAGAAGAGGCTGCACGTTATTCCTTCATCTACATGGTGGGGTTTGGCTGCGCCGTGGCAGTCCACCGCAGTGAATTTGTCAACGTGGAATTCCTCCATGATGCCCTGGAGCCAAAGTTCCCCATCATCAACAAGATACTGGATTTGCTCATCAAGATAGTATTGCTGGCCTTCACAGCATACGTGCTGGTTAAATCCGTGATTCCATTTGCATTTATCAAGTTCCCCATGTTTTCAACGGCAATGACCTTGCCCATGCAGTACGTATATTTCTCCCTTGTGCTGATGTTCGGCTTCATGGTCATCGCCTACCTGTGCGAGGTTCTAGGCATAATCATTACCTGGAATGAAAAGGAGGGCAAATAAGTATGGTATCCGTATTATTCATTACATTCGTTATCTGCCTGTTCATCGGGGTGCCTGTGGCCTTCAGCCTGGGACTTGCGTCCCTGGCCTATTTCCTGGGAGCCAACATGCCCATTGCCACTTTCTCCCAAAGGTTCTTTGCAGGTATTGACAGCTTCACGCTCTTATGCATCCCCGGCTTTACCCTGGCCGGCAACCTGATGAACCAGGGCGGTATTTCTGATAAGCTGATGGACTTCTGTGACAAATTGGTGGGACACCTCACCGGCGGCATGGCCTATGCCAATATCATGGCCTCCATGATTTTTGCCGGCATCTCCGGCACGGCCCTGTCTGACACGGTGGCCCTGGGCGGCATTGAGATTCCCATGATGGTGGATCTTGGATATGACAAAAGCTTTTCCGTGGCAGTCACTGCTGCCTCCAGCTGCATGGGCCCCATCATCCCGCCCTCACTGCCCATGATCATGGCCGCCACCATGACCGGCCTGTCCGTATCCAAGATGTTCATGGCCGGCATTGTTCCCGGCATCCTGATGGGCGGCGGCATGGCCCTGGTTTCTTATGTGATATCCAAGAGGAGGAAATACCCCAAACGGGAACATATGAGTTCTGTAAGGGAAATCCTTAAATCCGGCCGGGAAGCCATCTGGGCCATCATCATGACCCTGATTATCCTGTTCGGGATCATCGGCGGCATGGTAACCCCTACGGAAGCATCCATTATCTGTATTGTGTACGGCACATTCGTAGGTTTTGTCATCTACCGCAAGCTGACCCTTAAAAGCTTTTACCAGTGCCTGCAGCAGACCCTTTCCAGCGCAGCGTCCATCATGGCCCTGGTTGCATTTGCCAATGTATTCGCATATATCCTGACCAAGGAACGTATCCCGAACATGATTGCGGAGGCCATGCTCAATCTGACAAGCAACAAATATATCCTGCTGCTGCTCATTAACCTGTTCCTGATCTTTGTTGGAATGTTCATGGAAACCATTGCAGCCATCCTGATCCTGTTCCCAGTGCTTTTGCAGCTGGCCACCTCAGTGGGCGTGGATTCCGTCCAGTTCGGCGTCCTGGTAGTCATGAACCTGGTTCTCGGTCTCTGTACGCCGCCTGTAGGCGTCTGCCTGTTCGCGGCTACCAATATAGCGGGCAATAAGCTGTCTGACAATGTAAAGGCCCTGATGCCTTTCCTCATTGCCAACTTCATCGTGCTGGGTCTTGTGACCTATGTCCCATTCTTAACCACAGGCGTTGCCAGCCTTGTCTTAGGAGGTTAAGACGGAACCAGGTACTGATATTTAAAAAGGTACGGCTTCCGGACAAACGGAGTTTATAAAACTCCTGTCCGGGAACCGTACCTTTTTATTTGATTCCCTGCATCTCAAATCATCTGTCAGTCCAACGCAAACATCGCCATGGCCTGCAGCACGTCCTTTTCCATTGCAAGGGTTGCCGCATTGGCCAGTTCATGGAAATATTTCACGTCCTTTTCCTCCAGCAGTTCCTTAACCGCCTTAACGCCCGCATTGGACATGTAGGAAAAATAATTTATCTTGCGGATACCGCAGCGGATGGCCTTCTGGGTGTCCTCCACGCTGATGCCCGAGCCGCCGTGCATGACCAGGGGCACCCCTGTCAGTTCCCGGATCCGCCGGATCCGCTGAAAATCCAGCCTGGGCTTTGTGGCATAGAAGCCATGGACCGTGCCAACCGATGCAGCCAGGGCGTCAATGCCGGTGTCCTTTACAAACCTTGCGGCCAGTTCCGGCTCCGTATATGCCTCACTCACATCCCTGATATCAAACACCCGTCCCTCATGTCCTGTCACAATGCCGATTTCAGCCTCCACATCCGCATTGTACTCTTTTGCAAGTGTTGTCACCTCCCTGGTCAGGCGTACGTTGTCCTCATAGGAAAGGGAGGAACCGTCAATCATCACGGCGCTGAATCCAAGGGACAGGGCTTTTTTCACATAGGCAATGTCCTCCCCGTGGTCCAGCATCACGCATACGGGAATCAGGGCATCCTCTGCCATCCGCACCATGATGGGGCCGATGACGTCAATGGGTATCTCGCATTCATGGAGCTGGGCATGCTGGACAATCACCGGCTCATTGCGTTTCTCAGCCGCGCCAAGGACCGCCATCAGGATCTCCAGGCTGGGCGTATCAAACGCCCCGATGCAGCACTGCCGGTCCACGGCGCTTTTTAAGACCTGATTCATACTAACCAGCATCTGTCATTCTCCTCACTTTTCTTCGTACAGCTCGATGATTGCGTCATCCCATATCACGAATGCAAGGCGTACCCCTGGGCCGCAGTCAGCAGGCCCAAAGATAACCTGCTGGGCCTGGGCCGCATAATGGTCCAGGTCATCCACCTTATATGCCACATGGGGCTGTTTGGAAAGTATCTCAGGGAACGGGGTCCCCTCCTCAAATTTCAGGTACTCAATCTTAAAATCATAGTCATCCACCCTGCTGACCCAGAACTTCATATCCTCGTTATAGGTCATCCCCTCTTTTTTGTTGAGGACCGGGATGCCGATGTGCATATATTCAGCTGCCATATCATACCCTCCTAGTTCGTATGTGTTAAGAAAACCAGCGGCCTTCATCCTGCTATTTCTTCATATACGGCGTGTTATTTCTTCATATACGGCGTGTTGCATGGCGCATTCCAATAATGAAGCAGTTCGTCGTCCATCCTTGCCATGAACATCTGGAATCCTGCCTGTTCCTGCACGGTCAGCAGCTCGCCCACATAATTGGCAGCTATCTCAATGTTTTTCTCCTTCAGGTATTCCACGCACCTGCGGTAAATGATGAACAGCTCCATCAGCGTGGTGGCGCCTGTGCCATTGAGGATCAGCATGATTTTCTCGCCGTCCTTTATATCCAGGTCGGCAAGAAGCCCGTCCAGCATGATTCTGGCTGTCTCATCCGCCGACTTCATGGGCTGGCGGCCTCCGCCGCCCTCTCCGTGCTGCCCCATTCCAATCTCCATCTCGTCCTCGCCCAGGTCAGCCAGAAGGCTTCCTGTTGCAGGATGGGTTGCACCGGAAACAGCCACGGCCAGGGTTGCCATGTTATCCGCAAACCGCTGCGTTATGGCAGCCACCTCTTCCAGGCTTTTGCCTTCAGCGGCAGCCGCTCCCGCTATCTTGTAGGTGGGGATGCAGCCAACCAGGCCCCTCCTGTCATCTGCGTTGGACCTTGGGGCATTGGCAATGTCCTCCTGGGTCACTACCTTGACAACGTTCAGTCCCTCCTTGGCGCATTTTTTCATGGTCAGGTTTCCGGTCAGCATATCGCCTGCATGGTTCAGCACAATATATAGCACACCCTTGCCCTTATCCGCCATCTTGATGGCATCCAGACACGCCTGAGGCCCGGGAGCCGCAAACACATCGCCTACGACCGATATGTCCACCATGCCCTCTCCCACAAATCCGCTGATGGCAGGTTCATGGCCCGAGCCGCCCTGGGTTACAATTGTAACACGGTCAGCGTCTGCCAGCTTATTGTTGATGACCATACGGTTCTCCCCCAGTGTGACCAGGTCTTTGTGGGCCATGGCAAAGCCTTCCAGAAGTTCCGGTGTCAGGTTCTCAGGGTTATTAATAAATTTCTTCATCTTCATATTGTCCTACCTCTCCTATCTGTTATTTTCCAGGCCTTTCATTCATCCTTAAGTCCGTCGTATAATCCGGCAAAGAACAGGGATGTGCTCACTGCCCCGGCGTCAGGTGTCCCTATGGTCTGCTCCTTATAGCTTCTGGCCCTTCCGTACCTGGATATGTACTGTTCGCTTTCCTTTGCCCCCCTGACAGCCGCCTCCTTGGCCGCTTTCAGGATGGCCATGATATCGTCATCTGCCTTCTGGGCCGCATCCACGGCCGGAATCAGGGCATCCATCATGGTTTTATCCCCTATGCCCGCTGTCGTGATATCCTCCATGGCTGACAGGCATTCGGTGAACATTTCCTTCAATATCTTTGCGTCAATGGGTCTGTTCCCCTCCAACGGTCCTGACAGGCCCCCGATCATGGTTCCGTATAACGGTCCCGCGCTGCCGCCTCCAATCTCCATGGTGTTGTCCCCCAAATCCTCAATGAACGTCTCCATGTCGTCGTCTTCCCAGCCCTCTATGCTTTTCTCCATCAGGCTGGCTATTTTTCCGATTGTGATGCCATGGTCCCCGTCCCCGAATCTGGAATCAATCTGGCTGAGATAGTCCTTGTTCTCATTCCAGAGCAGGGCTATCTTTTTGAACATTTGTATGACTTCCGGTTTCGCAAGTAACATATGTAACCTCCTTTCACGCAGTTTCCCCAATTATTCCATAGTTTTAGATTATCATCCACTGACATACTTGTCAATTTATTCTGGTTTAAAATTCATACTTTTTAGAAATTGCACAAAAAATGCACAGTTCCTATGACAAACTGCACATTTTTAGTTACATATGTAACCTTATCCATTTCTCATGATTTTCCCTCAGGGCATTTACTTCAGGATTTACTGTTCCAGCATTTCCCTGATTACATGCTCCGGCGCAAGGATGTGGTTGATGTATCCTGACTTCAGCGCTCCCCTGAGCGCCTTTGGGCTTGTGTTGGCAGAACAGATTCCAACCGCATACCTGGTTTTTGCCAGAAGCTCCAGGGGAATCTGGATTGCATAATCCGTCTCAGAACGGATTACATGGCCTTCCACATCAATATAATAATTAAGGATCCGCCCCACCGCCTTCTGTCTGGCCAGCCTGTCCCCATACCTTGCCTCCGATGCAAAATCAGGGGTAGAAGGAAAATTCCCGATATTCACAAGGGCAATATCCAGCTTTTCCCAGGACCTGTACACCTCATGGTAATTATCCAGGGACTTCATGAGGCGCAGTTCCTGCTCAGACAGCACGGATGCTGGGGAATAGATAAAATCAGGCCTGGCCCCGCTGTGCTCCGCAATGGCCCGCACCAGTTCATTGGAATGATAATTCTTAAGCCCCACGCCGCCGTTGCCGATCAGGGGGCATACGGACGTGCACAGGGGAACCAGCCGGTTCTTCTGCTCCATGCATTTGACCACATCCCCAATGATATGTCCCCAGCCGATTCCCAGATGATCCTCTCCCAGGCCTTCCAGGAAACGGATGGCCGCCTCTGCCACCGCGGCATTGGTTGCATGGTCGCCGCAGCCGTCCGGTATCACCAGGCCTCCATAGACGCCAAACTTCCTTCCCACCAGTTCCATAAGGGAAGCCTGTCCGCTTTCCCGTATCTGAGGGGCCTGGATACGGATGGTCACAATCCCCGTATCCCTGGCAGTTTTTAACAGCTTGCTGACCATGGGCCTGGAAATCCCATAATGCGCGGCAATCTCGCTCTGTGTCCGGTCCTGTTCATAATACATCCTGGCCACCTCCACCAGGCGTTCCACCTTCCTGTCACCATCAGCACTTCCCATCCCAATCAGCTCCCGTCCTGTGTTTTTGCGTCTTCTTCCAACGTCCCAGGTCTCCGTCTCCGCCCAGGCCGCCTAAGCGGTCCAGGCCTTCCCTTCCGTCCAAGCTGCTCAAACAGCGCCAGACCCAGGCATCCCACGCCATAACACGCAATATCCTTTAAGTCAAATACCGACCCAAGTATGATTCTGGCCGCCCTGAACGCCTGAAGCCCTAATAACTCCACCAGGCGGAAATACTGCAGCACCTCCACGCAGACGGCAAACAGGAACACATACAGTACCAGATGCCTGGCGCCGGACGGAAAGAAAATCCGCACAAAAACATATACCAGCACCACCACCAGCACATCCCCTATATAAGGGCGGATAAACCGGTCATGCACCCACAGCGCAATGGCTGCCTCAATAAGGAATAGGATGACGAATGCGGCCAGATATCCCATCCTCTGCCTGCTTTTACTTATTATCACGATTCCAGCTCCTCCCTTGCCCCATTACTTCTATAATAGAACCATATGGCACCCTGCAGTCCCACAGGATTCCGCGCAGTCCCATGCAGCCTTATACAATCCCATTCAGTTCCTGGTACAGATCCTTGGCATAACTGTCCGTCATTCCGCAGATATAATCCGTCACCAGCAGCAGGCGCAGGTACAGCTTTTCCGCCTCATCCTTGTCCTTTGAACAGATGGAATAAATCTTCTTATAATTATCGGAAATAAGGGAAACCATCTTATTCTGCACCTGTGTCATGGGCAGGTCCGTATCCCAGGGTATGACCGCGTCCACGAACCGCTCCAGCAGGAAGCTGAAAATGGTCTGGGCCGCAATCTCCAGTTTAAGTATGGGCCTGGTGTCAAAAGCATAGCGGAAGGCAATATCCCCCAGGGCGTCCATCAGAAGCTCCACGCCGGTTCCTGCGAACATATCCTTCCCGTAACTGCCGTCCATGATGGCGCCGTAATTCGCAGTAAAGCAGTCCGTCACCCCTGCAATCATCTGCCCCTGGGCGCTTATCACCCAGTTCTGCACCGCATACAGGTCCGGGCGGCTGTAATCCCTCTGGACGCCCTTGCCAAACCGCTCCTCCAGCCACGAGACAATCCTCCGGTACTGCTCTGTCTGCTGTTCCGGCCGGAAGCCCCTAAGCTCCTGCAGAAGCCGTTCATAGGAAATGCAGCCCTTTTTCACCGCGTCCTCTATATCCGCTGTTTTATACGCAATATCATCTGCCGCCTCCAGAAGGAAGGTCAGGGGATGCCTCATGCCAAAGGTCCCGGCGGAGCGCTGCACATCTTCAAAATTATCCTTATCCGCATAGAAATATCCCATCTTCTTTGTCCTGATGTTACCGCTTTTCTTATCTATCCCAAGGGAGGACACAGGATACTTGATAATGGTCCCAAGCAGCGCCTTGGTCAGGTTCATGCCATGCTCATCCACCAGGAAATGCAGCCTGGTCACCACCCGGAAGGCCTGGGTATTGCCTTCAAAATGATAAAAGTCCTGCAGCATCTGGGGCTTAAGCATATCACTTATGGCCTGGCCCTTAAACGTAAGCCTGCCCAGGTTCTGTTTAAACCAGCCCTGTATGGAGGTTTCCCCAAAATGTCCAAAGGGCGGGTTCCCGATGTCATGGATCAGCCCTGCACACTGAAGGATGTCGCACACAGCCGCCTTGTGCTCCGGCAGGAAGGTATCGTCCTTAACATTCACCCGTATGCTCTCGGATATATTCTGCCCCAGGGACTTGGCCAGGGAGGAAACCTCCAGGGAATGGGTAAGCCTGGTCCTGACAAAGTCGCTGCGGTCCAGTGGAAAGACCTGGGTCTTGTCCTGGAGGCGGCGGAAGGAGGCGCTTCCGATAATGCGGTGGTAATCCTTCTCAAACTCAGTGCGCAGGTCGGTGGAGGATGATTTCTTATAGCTGCGGATACGGTCATCGCAAAGCAGGGTTGTCCAGTTCATGGGATTGTCTCCTTTTTCGTTTCTATACTCTATTATCAACAATTTGGGGGAAAATGCAAATACAAATATACAGGAAGGGCCGGAAGCCGCCCTATAAACGGCAGATTCCGGCCCTGTCCATTGCTTCTATGCATATTTTTCCTGTGGTGACACCAGCACCTTTACCCCAATATCATTCCATGCCTTAATCTCCTTTGCCGGCATATTCCAGTCCGTAAAGACATAATCTACCTGTTCGGCGCTGCACACCTTGTTAAAAGCCACCTCGCTAAACTTATTAAACTCGCACAGGATGATTTTAGAATGTCCTATCTCAAGCATTTTCCGCAGGACTGCTGCCTCCTCCGTATTATATTCCGTCACACCATCTTCAATGGAAATCCCATCAATGCTCAGTATGGTCTTATCTACGCGGAAATCCTCAAGACATTCCCTGCACGTGCTTCCCACCAGACTCTTATTATGCTTCCTCAGATACCCGGAAGTAAGATAAATCTGGTTGCTCTCATTATCGCTTAATATCAGTGCAATGTCCGGTGAATTGGTTACCACGGTCAGCATCTTCCCGCTTTTTAAGAGATATCTTGCCAGGGACAGGGTCGTGCTTCCATTATTCATGGCAATGGCATCCCCGTCATTAATATATTCTGCTGCCGCTTGGGCAATGGCCAGCTTTTCCTGCTGGTTGCTTTCCATTTTTTTTGAAAACTCCAGTTCCTTTGCCCTGAAGCTGCTGTAGGTTGCACCGCCCCGAATACGCTTTACGGATGAGTCTTTTTCCAATTCCAGCAAATCCCGGCGTATGGTTTCGATGGATACGTGAAACAGGTCGGACAGCTGCTCTACCTTGGCAAATTTTACCTCGGACAGATACCTGAGCATCTCCCTCTGGCGCTCACTGTACATGATTCACCTCCCCAACTCTATGTAGGTCACCTCCCAGGAACGGCCACCGGGGACAGTTTCATCAGAAAATGTCTGTCATATGTGGTAAGGGGCATCAGGAATAGTTCTCCCCTGCTGTTTCCGCACATTCCATGGGCCCGGATGGATGAATTATAAAATCCCAGCTGTGCCCTCACATTCAGTTCCATATCAATTATTGTAAGGCCGCCTCCCCGCTCTGCCACATACACGTAGTTCCTATCCGCCCAGAGTCCGGTAGGCTGATACAGGTTCCCATCAAAGTATGCCAGCAGTTCTCCGTCTTCTGAGAATACATGGAGCCGGTTTCCATCCCTGTCCCCAACCCATATACGGCCCAGAACATCCACACAGAGACAATGAGGCACCACAAACCGTCCCGGTTCATCCCCAGGCCCTCCCCAGGTCCGGACCAGCTTCCCATCCCTGGTAAAACGGTGGATGGCTGCATTTCCATAGCCGTCACTGACAAACAGGTCACCGGATGGTGCAAATGCCACACCTGTAGGTTTATTAAAGGGAGGCGCGGCCCGCTTTATGGTTCCCACTCCCATGAAGAAAGACCATCCCTTGTCAAAAGAGACATCCGTCGGTACGTATTTTCCCATTCTCTGGCGTTTCCTCCAGATATCAGGGTCAAACCCGCTGTCACTTGGGACTCCCGGCGTACCGATATCGCGGATCAGCTCCCCGTCTTTGCTGATTTCCCGAAGCACATGCATGGCTACGTCCACGCACAGTAATGTATCATCTGGTGTCACGCACAGGGTATGGGTTTCTTTAAACAGGCCTTTTCCAAAATCTGTTACATAATTCCCCTCCGGGTCCAGCATCATGATGGGGTGGTCCACATCCCGTGTGGATAAAAACAGGTTGTCCTCCTTGTCACAGCATCCCCCTGAATACATGGTAAGCCCAAAGCAATCCGGGAACCTGCCATAATCCGGGTGGAGTTCGTAGGTATATCCATTGCTTGTATAATAAGATCTGCCGGCCTTGTCGCGGTCCGCAATCCCCTTAATCATCTCTGCCATCTTTGCAGCCCTTCCCCTCTTTAACATCCATATCCCTATTTATCTTTTTCGCGTACACTTTCAGGCACGATTTCGCCGGACATGATTTTTTCCTTGCTCTCCTCCACCATATCCTTCACGCCATCCTTATATGTAATCTTGCCTGTGGAATCAAAATCAAACCCTGCTCCGTCCGTACGTTTCATGGAAAATGCTTCTGTGCGTCCGCCTTCGAACTTCCCCTCTGCATAATCCTTCATCGCTGCATATACCCATGTATCATATGGTGTAATCTGGCTTCCGACCACCTGTCCAGGAAGCAGCGGGCTCTGGTCAATGTCACATCCAACCACATAATGCCCTTCGCCAAGTTCCTTCGCCGCCTCAAATACACCAAGTCCCGTCTTTGCCGCTACCTGATATACCACATCATAACCTGAATTATATAAGGTGAGCGCCAGTTCCTTGCCCTTGGCCGGGTCCTCAAAGGTACCTGCATACATGATGGATACTTCAATGTCCGGATTGGCTGCTTTGGCCCCATCCTCATAACCTGCCGCATATCTGTTATTCTGTGCCATATCCTGCCCGATGACAGCTCCTATCTTACCTGTTTCTGACATAAGCGCAGCCGTCACGCCTGCCAGGTAGGAACCTTCCTGCTCCTTGTTGGCAGACCCCAGCACATTGGGGATAGCGTTAATTTCACCGTTCATGCTGAAAAATTTCGTGTCCGGGTACTCCGGGGCCACGGTACAGATGGCATCCACCATCTCAGGCTGGAGACATACCAGCAGTCCGTATCCTTCCTGGGCCATGGAGCGCAGTGTTTCCTCATACTCGCCTACCTGGACCTCCACTACCTGGGTATCCATGCCATATTCCTCCGCTGCCTTTGTAAAACCGGAATAACTTAAGTCAGTTACAGAGCCGTCACCCAGGGCCTGGGGTGTTATGAATGCTGCCTTCAGCGCTGTCTTTGGGGCCTCTGATGCTTCTGTCTCCTTCTTTTCTGCCGGGGCTTCTGTCTTCACGGCCTCGGTCTGGGGAGCCGCTGCCGTGTCTTTCGCCGTACTGCCTGAACCACAGGCACTGAGAATTGTCATTGCCGCCACTGCTCCTAGAATTGCTGCTGTTGCTTTTTTCATTTCTTTTCCTCCGTTTTCTTGTTCTTTTTTTGTTTGTTCCATTTGTTTTATATGTTAAAATTGTTCCTTTACCGGTTTTCTGATAAACACACATGCAAGCACTGCCAGATATGGAATCATCAACACAAGCTCAGAAGCAATGGTCCCGCTAAGCTGTACCTGGTTTCCAAATGCTTCCGCAAACCCAAACAGCAGCGTGATGAACAGGACCAGCACAGGCCTACGCCTTGAGAACATCAATGCGCCCAGTGCAATATACCCCTTACCCACAGTCATACCCTCAGAAAACATGGACAAAAATCCGATGGAGAGCTGGCTTCCAGCCAATGCGCACAGCACGCTGGCAATCAGGATACAGGAAATCCGCGTCTTATTTATATTAATCCCCACTGCCTCGGCTGCTTCCGGATTGGCACCGCTGGACAGGATACGCAGTCCGTAAGGCGTGTGATAAATAATGACGGCCGCGGCTGCCACGGTGAGAAAGGCTGCATACACAATCCATGTCTGCTGTGTAAAAATACTTCCAATCACCGGGATATCACAAATCACAGGGACCGTAATCCTGGATATGGATGGGATATCCGGCGATATAAAGGAACCGGTCTGGTGAAACACCATCCTGAGCAGATATATGGTAAAGCCGTCAATCAGGAAATTGATGGCAAAGCCAACCACCAGCTCAATGGCTTTCATTTTCATGGTAATCCAGGTAAAGAAGCACCCCAGGATAAGGGTTGCAATAACCGCACACAGCACCCCTATCACCCAGCTGTGGAAATAGTAGCCTGCAATGACCGCAAAAAAACAGGCCAGCAGCATCTGGGCTTCCAATATGATGAATGTTACCCCGGCACAATCACAGAACAGGGCTCCCACTGCAGCCAGCAGGATGGGGGCGGAATACCTCATGGTAGCGCTGATTAAAAGCGAAATATTCATGATGCCTCTCCTTCCTTTACGTTATGCCTGATGAATGGTAACCGTTTCCAATCCAGCATACCTGCAAATGCCTTGGCGGAAACAAAACATATGATGGTACACTGTATGACCACGGCCACTGCCCTTGATACGCTGGTGGTCCGCTCCACGGTCAGGGAACCTGCCTTTAAAAAACCCATAAATACCGCGCCGAACAAGGTTCCAAGAGGAGAGCAGCTGCCCAGCAGGGCTGACAGGATTCCATTGGTTGCAAAATCCCCCACAAAACGGCTCTCAAAGCAAAGCCTGACTCCCATGATCTCAGTGGCGCCGCCCAGCCCCGCAATGGCCCCGCTCATAAGGATGACGCCAATCCTTGCCGTATTTACATTCACTCCACCATACTTGGCAAACCTGGGGTTAATCCCGCATACCTCAAATTCATAGCCGAATTTTGACCGTTTAATCATAATCCAATAGAAAGCCACAACCGCAAGGCTGATTAACAGTGCCGTGGTCACATTGGTTCCCGGTATCAGCTTGGTCAGCTGCCCCTGTTCAGCAATCATGTCCGTCTTGATGGTCGCGCCCCGGTTGCCGCTGGCAAGGAACACATTATGTACCAGATAATCCGTAAGATACATTGCCACATAGTTCAGCATCATGCACGGCACCACCTCGCTGCTGCCGTAATAAAGCTTGGCCAGAATCGGAGGCAGCGCCCATATCATACCCACCAGCATGCTGGCAAGGAACATGAACGGTATCAGGACATATCCCGGCAAATCCCTGAATGTGATGCCCACAATGGCTGCTGCCAGTCCGCCCATGTACATCTGTCCTTCCACACCCATGTTGAAGACCCCGCCCTTAAAGGCAATGGATGCCGCCACCCCTGCAAATATCAGGGGCACGGTCCAACGGATGCTGGATGCCAGGGCGAACATGGAACCGCATGCGCCGCGCAAAAGGGCGGCATAGATAACAATAGGATTATTGCCTGTTGCAAAAATCAGGACTGCGCCGACCAGCAAACCAAATGCCACTGCCATAAGAGCAGTCTTAACACTGATTGGCGTCGGCCTATACGTAAAATTCATACAGCTGTACCCTCCCTTACAATTCCAGCCATCAGCAGGCCGATTTCTTCCTCTGTTGCCGCACCCGGATTAACTTCCCCCACAAAACGTCCATTATAGATGACCAGTATGCGGTCGCTGATTGCCATGATTTCAGAAAGTTCATTGGAAACCAGCAGGACAGCATTGCCCTGGTTGCGGTGTTCCACAAGCGTATCATGAATATACTCCGTTGCCCCGATATCCACGCCGCGGCTTGGCTGGGCAGCTATGAGGACAGATGGTTTCAGGTATAATTCCCTGGCTACTATCAACTTCTGAAGATTGCCGCCGGACAAAGACAGGGCATCATTCATGATGTTATCTGTTTTCACTGTAAATTTCTTCACATTGTCCCAGGTAATCTGTTTCGCCTTTTTATAATTGATGAAATACCTACCTGCAAAATCCCTGGACCGGTATCCTTCCATGATAAAATTAGAAAGAATGGTGGCGCCTACCGCTGCCCCTGTAAGTTGCCGGTCCTCAGGAATGCATCCCATCCCATATTCCCGCCTGATCCTGGTTCCCATGGATGGCGATACCTCCCTGCCTTCAATCAGTATCGTCCCTTTATAGTCATTGACCATACCGGTTAATATATCGATTAATTCAGACTGCCCATTCCCCTGGACCCCTGCAATGCCAAGTATCTCTCCTTTATGTAAGGTGAATGAAATGTCGTCAACTGCCTTGACCCCCCATTTGTCCACATATTCAAGCCGCTCTGCTTCCAGGGCAATCTGGGACTGGTCAACCACTTTCTTTTCCTTTTGTTCGCTAAGCTGGCGCCCCACCATCATCTCTGCAATTCTGCGCTCATCTGTCTCAGAGGTCTTTACGTGCCCTGTAACCTTCCCCAGTCTGAGTACCATGATTTCATCTGTAATCTGCATGATTTCATTGAGCTTATGGGTAATCAGTATGATGCTCTTTCCTGCGTTACGCAGTTCCACCAGGGTTTCAAACAGCTTTACAATTTCCTGTGGGGTGAGTACGGCCGTGGGTTCATCCATAATCAGAAGGTCTGCCCCAAGATAAAGTGCTTTCAGGATTTCCACACGCTGCTGCAGGCTGACCGGTATATCCTTGACCAGCGCTTTGGGCGGAACCTCCAGCTTATACTGTTTACCAATATCCAAAACCATCTGTTCCGCCTGCTTCATGTCCAGGAGCCCGTTCTTTTTCTGTATGGGTTTGCCAAGTATCATGTTCTGCGTCACTGTAAGGGTGGGGACCAATGCAAAATGCTGGTGTACCATACCTATTCCCATGTCAATGGCATCTTTGGGGCTCTTAAACCGCACGGCCTTACCGTCAATCAGTATTTCGCCTCCATCCGGCTCATACATTCCGTAAAGCACACGCATGAGTGTTGTCTTGCCCGCCCCATTTTCCCCAATCAATCCATATATCTTTCCAGATTCAACTGTAAAATCCACCTCGGAATTAGCTGTCAGTTTCCCAAATACCTTGGTGATTTTCTTTAATTCAATCTGCCTCCCCATAATCATCCCTCGCTTCTGATATATCTGCCATATCCTGCATCGCACAGGATTCTTCCATCTCCATATACCCTTTTTCCCCTGACAAATGTATCTGTCACACGGCCCTTCAGCTCCATTCCATGATACGGACCTTTGTCACTCTTTGTTTTGGAGAATGATTTGGTTCCGTCATAAACCCAGTTCTCATCCGGGTCAATGAATATAAAATCCGCATCCGCCCCCGGCATCAGGTTTCCTTTTCTCGGGTACAGTCCCAGAAGCCTGGCCGCGTTTTGGGAGGTAAGTTCTGCCAGTCTTGTCCATGACAGGCCCCGCTTATTCACTCCTTCTGAAATCATTGCAGCCAGCATCACATCATTGCAGCCAAAGCCACAGTACTCTTTCCAAAAATCGTGCTGCATTACCTTTTCTTCATCTGTATACGGGCCATGGTCCGAACCCAGTACATCTATGGTCCCATCTTTTACATAATCCCACATCTTTTCTACATTTTCGCGGCTGCGGAAGGGCGGCGTACATTTTGCAAAGGATTTTTTATCCCTTAGTATATTCCTGTCAAATATCAGATAATGGGGACAGGTTTCAACAAAGACCGGCGCCCCTTCCTTTTTTTGGTTCTTTATGAATTCCGCTCCCTGGGTGATGGTGGTGTGGCAGACCAGAAGCCTGGATCCGGTCATCCTGGCAAACAGCACAGCCCGCTGTATTGCGTCAAACTCAGTCCACCACGGCCTTGCATCGTCAAAGCATGCCTCGTCCTGGCAGTGGATTTCCGAATAATGCCGGCAGCCAAAATCCGCCACTTCCGCATTCTCGGCATGCAGGGCAACCAGCCCGTGAAAGGATGCCGATTCCCGCATTCCTTCTACCAGATAACCATCCGTGATACGGGGGTATACTTTCGTTGAAAAACACATAAATCCCTTAAAGCCAACACAGCCCAGGTCGTGCATTTCCCTCATATCCTTGATGCTGTCAGGAATCAGGCCTCCCCACAGTGCAAAATCTACCACTGAACGGCTCCCTGCCGTCTGCTTTTTCAGGGCCAGGCTTTCCCTGTCAATGGTTGACGGCTCTGACGGCAGCGGCATGTCGCAGATTGTGGTGATACCGCCTGACGCAGCGCTGCATGAACCGCAGTACCAATCCTCCCGGAAATTCGCAGGTCCCGGGTCACCCATGTGATTATGTGTATCAATCATCCCCGGCATCACTATCTTCCCTGATGCATCTATGATTTCACAATCCCCTGAATAATCACTTCCTTTTTCCAACAAGGCAGTTATCCTGCCGTCTTCAACCAATAGCGATACATCTTCCACACGGTTCGGGAGTACAACCCTGCCATTACAAATTAACTGTTTGTTCTGAATCATCCCCACACCCTCTCATTTTTTACTGTCTTATGTGGTATAATCTTACCAAAAACAAACAAAAGCTGTCAATCATGGCAATTGACAGCTTTCTTTGGTTAATGTTCAATTTTTGCAACTGGAAATTGTGGTTTTACAAGCATTTCCACGGGTTTTCCACATTTACTCCAACTTCTTATTTTCCATATATTTCCTATCCGCGGTCAATACCCGAACATGAATATCACTCCAGGCTTTTACTTCTTTATACGATATGTTCCAGTCTGTAAACACGTAGTCAATCTGTGCAGCGGAACACACCTTGTTAAATGCAACCTCACTGAATTTGCTGAACTCACATAAAATCATCCTGGTACGCCCAATCTGAAGCATTTTCCTTAATATGGCAGCCTCCTCCGTATTGTATTCCGTAATCCCATCCTCAATGGAAATGCCGTCAATGCACAATATGGTCTTATCAACCCTGAAATCCTCCAGGCTCTGGCTGCACATGCTTCCAATCAGACTTTTATTATGTCTGCGGAGACGGCCTGCCGTCAGGTAAACGCTGTTACTCTCATTGCCAATCAGGACCATGGCAATGTCCGGAGAATTAGTAACCACTGTCAGACGTTCTTTTGTATCCAGCAGGCATCGGGCCAATTCCAGGTTCGCAGTGCCATTATTCATGGCAATGGCATCCCCGTCATTGATATACTCAGCCGCCAGTTTGGCTATGGCATGCTTTTCAACCTGGTTATTCTCCATCTTTTTTTCGTATTCCATTTCTTTGGCCCGCAGGTTATTATATACGGCCCCTCCCCTGACTCTTTTAATAGAAGAATCTTTTTCCAATTCCAGCAAATCCCTGCGTATGGTTTCCAAACTGACCTGGAACTGTTCGGCCAGCTGCTCCATCTTAGCAAACTTGGCCTCGGACAAAAACCGGATAATTTCTTTCTGACGTTTATTATACATAGGTCAATCTTCCCCCTGCCATTTGGTTTTTCACCAAATTCCACATTTTTTACAACTTGGTTTTCCACAAATATTTTTAAAAAACTTATTTTATTAAGTAAAATCCCTATTATATTGAACTATCTAGTATTTTAACCTAATAAAACATTGTCTATTGCAGATACAAATCAGCTTTTTGTGGAATAGAATGTTGAAAATCCACCTGTGCCAACCCTTTAGTGATATTCTACCATGGCGCCCCGACAGATTCAATTTATATCACATACTTATATCTGATTCAATATGCCAATCTTCCTTCCTCACCCACACCGCATTATTTACAAAATAGTGTATATCCTAATAAAAAGCATCCAACTCCCCGGTCTTTTAAATGATATTTAAATAACGCTTGACACAGGTTACTGTAACTCATATAATTACAGATGTAGAAACTGTATCATATCTTGTTACACTTTTATCATAGAAAGGAATCAGCCATGAACATACTTACCGGATATATAGGCACCTATGCCTCACCCCAAAGTCTTGGGATATACCGTTTTTCCATGGACCTGGATAACGGAAACCTGTCAAGACCTGAACTATACTATGACGCTTTGGACTGCAAATACCTGTCCCTGTACGGAACGCTTTTAGCAGCTCCCAGGAAGCGGGACGGCCAGGCAGGGATATGTCTCCTTGATACAGCCGGGGGCAGTGTCAGCCTGGCAGGAGAAGCATTTCATGAGACAGCCCCGGCCTGCTATGTCATCCAGGATGACTCTTATATATACACTGCCAATTATCACGAAGGATGCGTCCTGGTCTATAAGAAATCCCCCGGCGGCCTGACACTGGCAAAGAGGATTGATATAGCCCCAAAGGCGGGCTGCCACCAGATCCTGTTCCACAGCCACTATATGCTGGTTCCCTGCCTGCTCCTTGACACGGTTAAGATATATGACTGCAGCAGGGATTTCGCACCGGCCGGGGAATTAAGGTTTGAGGCAGGTACCGGTCCCCGCCACGCAGTATTTGATAAGGACCACCACAGGCTGTTCCTGGCCAGCGAGCTAAGCAACCAGCTGTTTGTATATTCCCTGGCCGCGGATACGCGGTCAGGCCCCGCCTTCACCCTGGAGCAGGTTCATCCGCTCCTGCCCGTGGGCACGGCATACAAGGAACCCCCGGCCTCGGCAGCCATACGGCTGTCCCCGGATGGACGTTTCCTCTATGTATCCACACGCTTTGCCGATATCATAAGCGTGTTTCATATAGACGGCTGTCAGTTAAAGCTGGTACAGCAGACCGGCAGCGGCGGGATCCATCCCCGCGATTTCACCCTTACACCGGACGGACAGTATCTGCTGGCCGTCAACCGGACAGAGGGAGGGCTTGTGAGTTTCAGGATCAACCAGGAAACCGGATGCCTGACCGGCCCGTGTTCCCAGGTCCCTGCGCCTGAAGCAGTGGCCGTCATACTAGAACTAACCGCACATTGAATAAGGAGGAATTCATACCATGACAAAACTTGATATTGGAATTGTAGGCCTGTCCGTTATGGGACGCAGCCTTGCCCTTAATATGGCAGACCATGGATTTAAGGTAGGAGGTTACAACCGCAGCGCAGCCGTCACCGAGCAGGTGATGAAGGAGCATCCCCACCAGAACCTGACCCCGTTTTACGACCTAAACGGACTGATTGCGTCCCTCTCCCGGCCCAGGAAGGTCATGCTGATGATACAGGCCGGAAAACCCGTGGACGCGGTGATTGAACAGCTGATTCCCCTTTTAGAACAGGGGGATATCATCCTGGACGGCGGCAATTCCTTTTTTGAGGACACAAGAAGGCGCACAAAGATGCTGGAAGCACAGGGCATCCACTACCTGGGCGTAGGCATTTCCGGCGGGGAGGAAGGGGCCCGTTTCGGCCCGTCCATCATGCCGGGGGGCAGCAGGGACGCCTATGAACCGGTACGCCCCATATTGGAAGCCATTGCCGCCAAAGCAATGGATGAGCCGTGCTGCGCCTATATCGGCCCGGAGGGTGCGGGACATTACGTGAAAATGGTCCACAATGGCATTGAATACGCTGACATGCAGCTGATTGCCGAGTCCTATCTCCTCTTAAAATATGTGGGAGGGTTTTCCAACAGGGAACTGGCTGATATCTTCCATTCCTGGAACCAGGGGGAACTGCACAGCTACCTGATTGGCATTACGGCTGACATCTTCCGGGAAGCAGACGACCTGGCGGACGGGGAACTGATTGACCATATACTGGACAGCGCCAAACAAAAAGGCACCGGAAGATGGGCCAGCATAGAGGCCCTGAAGCAGGGCGTGGATATTTCCATGATTACTTCCGCGTGCAGCGCACGTATCATGTCCAATCATCTGGACGCCAGGAAAAAGGCTTTTGGTCTGGTTGACGCCCCTGGAGTGAGCCCTGCCGCGGACAAGGAGCAATTTGCAGCCATGGTCAGGGAAGCCCTGTATACGGGAAAAATCATTGCCTACGCCCAGGGATTCTCGCTGATGCAGGATGCGTCTTTGCAGTACGGATGGAACCTGGACCTTGGCAAGATTGCATCCATATTCCGGGCCGGCTGCATCATCCAGGCCGTGTTCCTCAATGACATCACCAAGGCATTTGAAACCAGGTCCGAGGACGGCGCCAAACCGGAAAACCTCATATTTGACCGTTTCTTCCTGTCCAGGATCAATGAACATCAGGACAGCCTCCGAAAGGCCGTATCCACCGGGGTCATGAACGGGCTGCCCATCCCGGCGCTCTGCAATGCCATCTCCTATCTGGATGAGTTTTGCGGAAAAGCAGTGGGAGCCAACCTGATCCAGGCACAGCGTGACTGCTTCGGCGCCCACACGTATGAAAGGACGGACCGGGAAGGCACATTCCACCATGAATGGAGGAAAGCAAATGATAATTGACACCAACCTTACCATATTCGGCGGCACCGGGGACCTTACATTCCGTAAGCTCCTCCCCGCCCTGTACACCATGGACATTACCGGGAAGCTGCCCGGAAACAGCCGGATTGTAATCATCGGCCGCCGGGATTTTGATAATGCCAGTTACCGTCAGGCCGCAAGGGAATGGGTGGAGAAAAATTCCCGGCTTCCCTTTGAAGAAAAAAGCTATGGACATTTTTCAGAAAAAATATATTATTACAAGATGAATTTCTCAGAACTAAGCAAATACGAGGCCCTGGACAGGTATTACAGGCAGAATGAGATTCGGTCCCACCTGTTTTATTATGCAGTGGCTCCCCGTTTTTTCAGCGTCATCACAAAAGGGCTTAAGATGGTCGGGGGTTCTGAGGAAGGCAAGGTCATCCTGGAAAAGCCGTTTGGCGAAAACCTGGCGTCTGCCACAGTACTTAATAAAGAACTGGAAGCCCATTTCGGGGCCGGGCAGATATACCGCATTGACCATTATCTGGGCAAGGAAATGGTCCGCAACATACAGGCCATCCGGTTTGCCAACCCCATCTTTACCGATGTCTGGAACTCCCGGTATATCGAGTCCGTGCAGATTTCAGCGTTGGAGGATATGGGCGTGGAGACAAGGGGCGGATACTATGATGCCAGCGGCGCCCTTAAGGATATGGTCCAGAACCACCTGCTTCAGATACTGTCCATCATGGCCATGGAGGAGCCAAAAGAAATGACCCCCAAGGGCCTCCACGATGCCCAGCTGGATGTATTTGACGCCCTGCGGCAGGCAGATGAGGAATCCATTAAGGAAATGCTTGTGTTAGGCCAATATGAGGGTTATCAGAATGAACCACTTGTCCGCCCCGGGTCCCAGACAGAGACATTTGCCGCGCTTAAGCTCTTCATTGACAATAAACGATGGAAAGGAACGCCGTTTTACATCCGCACAGGAAAAAAGACCGGCACAAGGGAAATCGAACTGTCGGTCATCTTCAGGAGGCCTTATCCGGAAGTGGAACCCAATGTACTGATTATCAAAATACAACCCACCGAAGGCGTATATCTTCAGTTTAACATTAAGCGTCCCGGGGATACGGACGATATCATTCCCACGAAAATGGATTTCTGCCAGAACTGCAACCTGGTCCACCAGCTTAACACGCCCGAAGCATATGAACGCCTTATCACCGCATGCATGGAGGGGGAGCGCTCCTGGTTTTCCCAGTGGGACCAGATTGAACGCTGCTGGAATTACATCAGCCGTTTAAAGGAGCTTTATTCCCATACAGCCCTGCCCGTTTACCCCTATATGCCGGGGACGCCGGGACCGGATGAGTCTGGCCGGCTGCTGGAAAAGCACGGACACCAGTGGATGAGACAGGAACCATAAACCGGGTATTTACAGGTTGTAGACAGGGTCATGAAGGATATCGGATATCGGAGGCAGGATGGAAGCAGCAGAACGGAATAAGCAGCAGGGGATAGGCAGCAAGGAATAAGCAGCAGGGAATAAGCAGCAGGGAGTCAGCATATAGGAGGCAGCCGGATGAACAATACGGATGGATATCATGGAACCGAGGAACAAAAAAAGCTGGCAGCATTTAAAGCTGCCGGTGAAATACAGGACAATATGATATTGGGATTAGGCACCGGCTCAACTGTGTATCATCTCATCGTAAAGCTGGCGGAACGCGTCCGCGGCGGCCTATCTATCCATGCCGCTGCCACCTCTGCCATGACAGAGGAACTGGCTGCCCATTACGGCATCCCCCTTATCCCGTTCCATGGCGCGCAACAGATTCATCTTGCAATTGACGGCGTGGACGCCATTGACCCGGACTTCCATTCCATTAAGGGCGGTGGCGGCGCGCTGTTCCGGGAAAAGGTGATTGCCTTAAAAGCCCTGCGTGTTATCTGGATCATGGATCAAAGTAAGCTGGTTCCAACACTGAACGGACTTACTCTGCCCGTGGAGGTGGTGCCCTTTGCTCTGGAATACGTGGAGGAACAGGTACGCGCCATGGGTTTTACATCCTGTCTGCGCCGGAACGGGGATGGGCCGGCCGAAGATGGGCCGGATAGGGGCAGACTGGACAAGAGCGGACTGGATAGAAGCCGACTGGTCAGAAACGGACTGATCAGAAACGGGCTGGTCAGAAGCGGACTGTCGGGGGATAATCCCGGCGCCAACGCCTTTCTTACGGATAACGGAAATTATATCCTGGATTTACAGGGTAAAGAAGGCATGGACTACCGTCTGATGGCCGGAAAACTTAAAGCTTTGACCGGCGTGGTGGAGACTGGGTTGTTTGGGAATATCTGCGAAAAAATCATAGTTGGTACAAAGGATGGGGTTATGGTAAAATCCCCTGCAAAACCATAAACCGCAATCATTAAATTTACACACTTTACCTGACAAACCCTCATAAAATATTTAGTCCTTTAACCAATCCAATACCTGAACCTCCTCCGATACCCCAACCTCCCCCATACCGGAACCTCCCCCATACGCAATCCGGCCCCGCCCACCATCATATGCATATCCCATCCGTATTCCTTCGCCTTGTCATTCCGATATCTTTATGTCAAATATAGTCTCCTCAATCACCCGCACACATTCATCCGTACGTTTCAGGATGTCCTTGCCCCAGAAATGTATGACTGTCCACCCTAAGAATAACAGCTTCTTGTCGTTTTCATCGTCCCGCTGCTTATTCCGCTCGATTTTCTTAATCCAGAAATCCGGATTGCTTCCCCTTGACAGCCTTGGCTTAAGGATATCCCAGTCCTTCCCGTGGAAAAACTCGCTGTCACAGAATATGGCCAGCTTGTATTTTGTGATGGCAATATCCGGGGACCCGGGCAGCTTCTTATAATTTTTCCTGTAACGGTATCCCTTTTCCCACAATGCCTTCCGGAGCTTTATCTCTATGCTTGTATCCTTTCCCCTTATGTGGCTCATATTATCATGACGCTGTTTCCGCTTCACACCTTCATCCATAACATCACCCATTTTATTATTTGTTTCTATTGTAACATATACTGTTTTAAAGATAAAAGGGAGTTTCAAAAGTTTATCTTGATCAAACTCCCGCAATGTGTTATAATCATAACATTACATGATAAGGAGCAATTACAATGCAAAAAACGGTCTGTGAATTATTTGCCGGTGTAGGCGGATTTCGGTTGGGGCTGCAGCACGCTTCCCCTCATTGGGAAACCGTATGGTTTTCCCAATGGGAGCCTGGCAGGAAAAAACAATGGGCACATGACTGTTATGTGAGGCACTTCGGAGATATAGATGAAAGGACAGGACAGGATATCGCGTCCGTTGATAAGACAGCCATACCGGACCATACGCTTTTAGTGGGAGGTTTCCCCTGCCAGAATTACAGCGTGGCCGCATCCAAGTCATCCAAGGGCATCGAGGGGGAAAAGGGAGCCTTATGGTGGTCCATAAGGGATACGCTGATTGCAAAACGTCCTCCCTTTGTGCTGCTTGAGAATGTTGACCGTCTCTTAAAGAGTCCTGCATCCCAGCGGGGCCGGGATTTCGGCGTCATGCTGACCTGCTTTGCACAGTTAGGATACAATGTTGAGTGGAGGGTTGTGAATGCGGCGGATTACGGCGCTGCCCAAAGGCGCAGACGGATTTTCATATTTGCATGCAATAACAGGACGCGCCATGGGGCAGCCATGGGACTTTCTACGGCTGAGGACCTGTTGCTGCAGGACGGATTCTTCGCACAAGCATTTCCCTGCACCATAGACGCAAGCCTTAGGACGGAACGTATTCTCTTCCATGATTTAAGCAATGTGGATCCCCAGACCCTTTTGGCCGCGGGCGATGAGGACGGCAACAATGACTTACTGGACATATCCCGGCAGTTTGCCTTTCCCTTTGAAAACTCAGGTTTCATGATTAACGGAATCATCCATACCTGCAGCACGGTCCCGGTTCATGAGCCTCCCATCCCGCTAAGGCAGATTGCGGTACAGGATGCGGACCAGCGTTACTATATCAGTGATGAGTCCATGGGGAAATGGGTGTACTTAAAAGGCGCCAAGAGAATCGACCGGGTTTCCAAATCCGGGCATGCCTATGTATTCTCTGAAGGCCCCATTGCATTCCCGGACCCTCTTGACAGGCCTTCGCGCACCATGCTGACCTCTGAGTCATCCTTAAACCGCAGCACACATGTCATAGCCGATCCGGTAACGGGAAGGCTGCGGCTGCTTACCCCGGTGGAAGCCGAACGGCTTCAGGGATTTGATGATGAATGGACCAATACCGGCATGCCGGAAAAGTTCCGGTATTTCTGTATGGGCAATGCCCTGGTGGTTCCCATGATTGAACGGATGGGTACCGTGTTAAACAAAATCATAGAGGCGGAACCGTAGATTCCGCCTCTTTGTCTTATATCACGCCATGTTTTATTTGTCTGAACCATGTCCCGCCGGCCCATGCTTATCCTACATCTCCCGCCGGACCTTTCCATAATACAAAAATCCAACCAGATCCGCCAGCACCCATCCAATGGGCACAGCGGCCCAAATCCCAGCCACGCCAATGGCCGGAACAGCAGAAAGCACATAAGCCAGCGCCACCCTGGTGCCCAGTGAAATCACGGTGAGCACCACCGACATCCCAGGTTTCCTCACTGCCCTGTACAGACCGTACAGCAGGAACAGGCACCCGATTCCACAGTAAAAGGCGCCCTCTATCCGCAGATACTGCACGCCCACTGCCAGTATGCCTGTCTCCTGGGGCTGGACAAATATAAGCATGAGTTTCTCAGCAAATATCCATACCACCAGGGATATCATGATGCAGAATGCAATGGAAACCATGACCGCGCTCTTAATGCCCGCCTTAATCCTGTCCTTTTTACCAGCCCCGTAGTTCTGCGCAATGAAGGTGGAAAACGCATTGCCAAAATCCTGCACCGGCATATATGCAAAAGAATCAATCTTCACCGCAGCTGCAAAGGCGGCCATGACCACGGTGCCAAAGCTGTTCACCAGGCCCTGGACCATCAGGATGCCAAAGTTCATCACTGACTGCTGGGCGCAGGTCAGGACTGAGAACTGGGATATTTCCCGCAGTACGCCCCTATCCATTCCCATGTCGCTTCCTGCCACCCGGAACTCCGGCATTTTCACATATGTATAGATGACGATCCCGATTCCGGATACATACTGGGCAATGACGGTTGCCCCGGCAGCCCCGGCAACGCCCCAGTTAAATACCAGCACAAAGACCAGGTCCAGCACCACGTTCAAGACAGCGGCAATTCCCAGGAACAGCAGAGGCACAAAGGAATTGCCCACGGAGCGCAGCAGGGATGCAAAAAAGTTATAGAGGAAAACAGCAAGGATTCCCCAGAATATCATCCACAGATACTCCCTCATCATGGAATATATCTCAGCAGGCACGCACAGCAGGCCCATGATGGGGTCGATGAACAGGAATACCGCGACATTTACCGCCAGGGCCACTGCTGCAATCATCACAAAGGATACGAATATGCTTTTCTTAAGCAGCGTCTCATTCTTCTCACCGTACCGGAGCGAGAACACGGCCCCGCTTCCCATGCACAGCCCCAGAAGGATGGATGTGAGGAATGTCATCAGCGCATAGGCAGCCCCCACCGCGGCCAGGGCATTGGCCCCCAGATACCGGCCCACAATCAGGGTATCCGCTATGTTGTAAAACTGCTGCAACAGATTGCCCAGAATCATAGGCAATGCAAACCTCAGCATGGTACCAGTTATATTTCCCTGTGTCAGATCCCTCTGCATCTTAAACGCACCCTTTTATGAACCCTTCGAATATGTTAGCGGCGTCCGTGTCCCCGGCCCCCATAAATTCCGGATGCCACTGAACCGCCTGTATGTATCTTTTATCCGGCGCATAGACGCCTTCAACCAGCCCGTCTTCTGCAGCCGCCATGACCCTAAGACCCGGGGCCAGGGCCTTGATTCCCTGATGGTGATAACTGTTAACCCCAAGCTTTGTCCTGCCAAGGATCCGGTGCAGGGGCGTATCCCGGAGAATGTCCACCTGATGGCATACCCGGTCATAGGGCGCGCGCATATGATGGTCAACCATCCCTGTACTTGGGTCCCGGGCAGGCGCATATTGGGAGGGAAGGTCCTGATACAGCGTGCCGCCCAGGAACACATTCAGGACCTGAAGCCCCCGGCAGATGCCGAATACCGCCTTGTCCTTCTCCCAGGCCATGTCAAATATCCGCTTCTCCAGTTCATCCCTGGCATGGTTTATCCGGCCGCAGAGTGCGTCCGGCTCCTCCCCATACAGGTGCGGATCCACATCCTGCCCCCCTGTAAACAGGAACCCGGCACAGATATCATTGATCTGTTCCAAATCCTCTCCTTCGCACCAGAGCGGGACCATGAGAGGGATTCCTCCTGCCCTGCGTATTCCTTCCATATATCCCGGCACCATCCAGATGCTGTCCTTTTCCTCATCAAACAGAGGCATTACCCCGATTACTGGTTTCATACATATGCCCTCGCTTTCCGTCAGCTGTGCGCAGGAGCGTGTCCCCGCGCTGTTTTATGACACTATATCACAATTTACCATAAAATGGTAGACTGAATAAGTGATGCACCAGTTCCCTGTTGGTCCTGTCATTGACCGGGCCATCCCCGGCCCCATCCTCTTTAGTCTCCGTTCCTTCAGGGTTTTCCCCGCACACATCCACTCCGATGATGGGCCTGCAGGAAACAGCCGCATCCAGACAGGCCAGCACTTCCCAAAGGCCGGCGCGGCCCTGGTCCCAGTTGGTCCTGGCATAATCCGGCCCCAGCACGTCCTTGTCCACGGAAATATAAAGGGGAAGGCCGGAATCCCCCAGCCGTTCCCGCCAGCCATCCCCGTCCCCGACAAGTTCTTCCGGCACGCACGTAACCCGTCCCCCATATTCCCCTGCTTTAATCCCATCCGCAGCATCTGCCGGAGGGCCTGCCAGCCACACATGCCGGATTGCAGGATTACTGTTAAGGGCGTCCTTAATCCAGCTGCCGCAGGACAGGATATCCCCGAACATGGGGGGCTGCATGTCCGTATGATGGTCCAGCACCAGCAGCTCAAACTCCTCCTCTATCTTCTCCAGCCATATCTTGCTTACATAATGGTAGTTCCCGGAATCCAGGAAATGGATTCCCTCTGGCCCCAATTCCCTGATTGCTTCCCTGATTGCATTTTCCCCTTCCTCATCGCAGTAACAGTTGGTGCCCTTAATATCCTTACAGTCCACCCACACATGTCCATGATTTTTATAGAACCCCTCTGCTTCATACACGCCGGAAAAATTCATAATAACCAGAATCCTGCTGTCCTTCATATCAAATCCCATCCCATGTAAATCTTTTTATAATAATAGTAATTATTATTGATTTTATGCAATTTATATGCTACAATACGTTTATAATACATATTATCAAAGGAATGTGGTAAAATCAAACTATAGCGGATGGAATAAGGAATCTGCATTCCATTGAGAACAGGAGGGTTACATTTTATGGATTCAAAAGCATTTTTCAAACTAAATTACGGCGTCTATATCGTATCCAGCAGCGCGGACGGAAAGGACGGCGGCTGTGTCATCAACACCATGTCCCAGGTCACTTCCTCACCGGCAAGGCTTTCCATTGCGCTGAACAAAAACAATCATACATTAAAACTGATTGAGACATCCGGCACATTTTCCGGGGTGGTCTTATCAGACAACGTGGACATGGACCTGATTAAGAGGTTCGGTTTCCAGAGCGGCAGGGATGTAAACAAGTATGACGGCCTGCCCCAGGGACGGGACGGCCTTCATAACCCATATCCCACCCAGGGTGTCTGCGCCCGTTTTGCATGCCGGGTCATCTCCACACTGGATGTGGGGACCCATGTGGTTGTCATCGGCCAGGTAGAGGAAGCAGAAGTCATGGATGAAAAGACGCCCGGCCTCACCTATTCCGACTATCATGTAAAGAAAAACGGTTCCACGCCTCCAAATGCGCCTTCCTACCAGGAAAATGCCGGCAGGACCGTGGGGTACCGCTGCACTGTCTGCGGTTATATCCTGGAATCCGATACCCTGCCCGATGATTTCATCTGTCCGGTGTGCGGCAAGGATGCCAGCTACTTTGTTAAGATTTAACCCATGAATGAACACATACCTTTCCCATCCCGTGTCCGGCATTTAAAATGGCCGGACACCTTTTATATGTCCCTACCTGCCGGATTCCGAAGAATCCCTGCCCCGGTTCTCCTCCCTGTCATTGGTCACATTGCCGTCACCGCTGACAGGAATCGCATCCCCAAGATAGGTGGGCTTGGGCATCACGATGGTATAGAGCATGTCCTTTGGACGGGCCAGCAGTTCCCGCAGGTCCCGCATCTTCTGGCCGCCGTAGGTCCTGGGGTCCGAGGCCACGCCGTAGGCCTCCATGCCCATGGCCCGGGCCACGTACAGGGCGCGGTACATATGGTAGCGCTGGGTCACAATCACAATCTTCTTCACCTGGAAAATGTCCCTGGCCCGGTACATGCTCTCATAGGTGGAGAAGCCTGCATGGTCCATGAAAATGTTCTCAGAGGGCACCCCCCTGTCAATGGCAAACTGTTTCATCAGGTTCACCTCGTCGTAGTTCACCCTGCCATGGTCGCCGCTCATAAGGAGCCGGTCGGACACATCCTCCTTATATAGGCTGACACCCTGTACCAGACGGTCATTCAGCATTCCTGAGGGACTGCCGTCCGGCCGTACGCCGCAGCCCAGCACCATGATGCAGTCCACGTCCTGAAAAGCCTCAGCCTCCTCGGCGGAAACAATGTATTTTTCCTCTTTTCTGATAATATATAGGTTTACCAGAAACAGGACCAGGCATCCTGCCAGCGCCAAAACCAGAAAAACCCTGACTGCTTTTCCCACAATCTTCTTTTTCTTCATACCGCAAGCCTCCTTATGAGCCGTCATGTCAGTTTACCAGTTCCTCTTCTTAATATGGACAAAGCCGCACTTCCCGTGCATGACTACAGGAAAATGCGGCTTTATGGATCTGTCAGTTTATGCCTTATTTAACAGCGATTGCTTCGATTTCACACAGCACGCCCTTTGGAAGGGTCTTAACTGCAACACAGCTTCTGGCTGGCTTGGAAGTGAAATACTTGGCATACACTTCGTTAAATGCGGCAAAGTCACCCATATCTGCCAGGAAGCAGGTGGTCTTAAATACCTTGTCATAGCCGCTGCCTGCTGCTTCCAGGATAGCGCCCACATTCTTGCAGCTCTGCTCGGCCTGTGCTGCGATTCCTTCCGGAACATTGCCGTCTGCTGGATTTACAGGAATCTGTCCGGATGTATATACTACCCCGTTCACTTCAAATCCCTGGGAATATGGTCCGATTGCGCCTGGTGCTTTTTCTGTACTGATTACGTTCATTTTAAATCCTCCTTCAGTTTAGGGGAAATGCCCGTACTTTCATATATTCCCCATATTATTATTTTTCATTCTCCGCGATTACGCGAACCCCAAAGACATTATATCCAATTATTGAAAATGTTGCAATAGATAATACCCATATCTGGACCGGGTATGGAATTTTATACAAGATGTTGGAGCAGGTATTCCTTTGTATTGCGCGCCGGCTCCTCAAGGACCATCTCCAAAAGCCGCGCCAGGGTCAGCCCAACCTCCCTGCCGGGTCTTATGCCTGCTTTTATGATATCATTGCCCCCCACTGCCAGGGTCTTCAGGCTGATGCAGTCCCCGGCCCGCCGGATTTCATCCACAAGCAATGCCGTATGCGCCAAGTCCTGCCTGGCCCCGGCCTCTGAAAGACACATCCGGAATTCAAGCAGGTCATCGAACAGATCCGGTTCCATCCGGCTCATGGCAATGCGGATGGAATACTTATCCGGCCCCAGCCCATAGTCCTGCCATGATATCAGCGTCCTTACCCGGTTGATTGTATCATTGTCCAGTTTTAAATCCTTTAGGATCTTCACTGCCTCATCCGGCATACACTTCCTTAAAAATGCAGCCCAGCGCATATGCCTGACAGGCGGGACCTGCACCGGTATGGACGGTATGCCAAAGAATGGTTTCCAACCGGCACGTTCCTGCTTCTGCCCGTCTTCCAGGCCCCCGCCGTCCTTCCGGCAATACACCTGATGGAAGGTTTCCGATACGTAAGGGCTGATACCGGTCTCATACACCATGCTGATATGCCCCGGATGAGGGCTTAACAGCAGCTTGGTCAGTTCTGCCTGGATGCGCTCCTTGCTCACATGCACCATATTAGGCGCAATGGCCCGGATGGCCCCATACGTGCGCCCTTCAATGGTAAATCCCAGCTGGGCTGAAAACCGGATTGCCCTCAGTATCCTCAGGGCATCCTCGCTGAACCGGTCCATGGGTTCTCCCACACAGCGTATGATTCCCCTGCCCAGATCTTCCATACCGCCAAATTCATCCACCAGACCAGTGTTTCCATTATAAGCCATGGCATTGACGGTAAAATCGCGGCGTTTCAGGTCTTCCGTCAGGCTGGGGGTGAAGGTCACGCTGTCCGGGTGGCGTCCATCTGCATATTCCCCGTCAATCCGGTAGGTGGTCACTTCATACCCCTCATCCCCCATCATGACCGTCACTGTGCCGTGCTGGATTCCCGTATCAACGGTACGGCGGAATACCTGCTTGACCTGTTCCGGCAGGGCGCTGGTGGTGATATCCCAATCTCCCGGCTCCCGCCCGAGGATCATATCCCTGACACAGCCTCCGACCAAATATGCCTCGTAACCATTCTCATTCAGTTTTGTCAGAATCTCCTCTGCGGGAGCGGGAATCTTGATTTCCATTGTGTGAATGCATCCTCTTTCCGGTTTATAGTACTACGGATAAAGCCCTAAGCTTTCCATGTGCTCTATTTTAACAGCTTTTTGCTGCATTTTCCAGCCCCAGTTCCCTGCTCTTTCCGTAATACTGCATGCGCACCTCCTCCGGCACCAGGCTGCCCCCGGTGGCCCAGGCAATATGGGTGGCGTTCCCCATGCTCCGTTCCAGGTGAAAATGCGCCAGGAACGCCCTGCCCTCCGGTGAGGAACACAGCCTTGCAGGCCCTGCAAAGGAAGCGCAGGAACTTGGCTCGATAAAAATCCCTTCCTCATCCATCAGGTCCCCCATAAAGCGGTAAAGGTTATCGTCTTCAATGGTAAATTCCCCTGCCAGCATCCGTGCCACTGTCTTTCCCACAAACTTGGACGGACGTCCGACCGCCAGGCCGTCTGCAGCGGTCAGGCCGGAAAGACCGATATCCTGCACACAGATATCATTATGAAGCCCGGTCATCACTCCCAGCAGCATGCAGGGCGCCTGGACCGGTTCCTGGAAAAAGCAGTGCACAAAATCCCCAAATACCTGTTTTAAGCCAAATGCCACGCCTCCGGGCGCGCCTCCCACGCCGCAGGGGATATTGACAAACAGAGGGTGTTCCTGATCCACGGCCACACCTGCCTGCGCAAGCTGTGCCTTCAGGCGTTTGGCTGCCACGGAATATCCCAGGAACAGGTTGACCGAATTCTCATCATCCACAAAATAGCTCATGGGGTCTTCCTCTGCCAGCTTCCTTCCCTTTTTCACCGCCTCGCTGTAGTCAGAGGCATATTCCATTACACGGACGCCTTTCTGGCGCAGCAGGTCCTTTTTCCACTGCTTTGCATCCATGGACATATGTACCGTCACATCATATCCAAGGGCGGCACTGATGATGCCGATGGATAATCCCAGGTTGCCGGTGGACCCCACATGGATGGAGTGTTTCCCAAAGAACTCCCTGAATTGGGGAAGGGAAAATTTTTCATAGTTGTCATCCAGCGTAATCATGCCATGTTCCAGCGCCAGGTCCTCTGAATGCTTTAATATCTCATAGATGCCGCCCCGCGCCTTGACGGAACCGGCCACTGCCAGATTGCTGTCCATCTTAAGCATGAGCCTCCCCTCAAGCCCTGCGCCCCACTTGCGGTTGAGACAGTCCTTCATCCTGTCAACCGTGCGCAGGGGCGACTCAATCAGGCCGCCGGTTGCTTCTGTTTCCGGGAACATTTTCCTGATAAACGGCGCAAAGCGCGCCCATCTGTTTTCAGCGTCATCTATATCATCCATGGAAAGGCTTACGCCTTCCATGGCTGTTTTCAAGTCCGAGAGGCCGGGATTCATCCATACAACCTCTTTGCCAGCTTCCATTTCTTTTATTAAAGGATATGCTTCCTTTAACTCCTGCACATGCTCCATCATGTCAATACTCCGTCCTTTCCGTATACAGGACCGCCCCGCGGAAGGGTATACCGCAGGGCCGGGCCTTTTCATTCTTTTTAATCTCCCATTATGTCCTTTACATATATCATCGTATATTCAAGCAGTTCCTCCTGCCATGAAACCTTGTCATATCCATGGGTGGCCCCCGGGACCACATGGCGCAGGGCGCCGGGAACGGTTTCTTCATACCTTCCTGAATTATACACCGGCACGTCCTTGTCCCCATCGCCCTGTATCAGCCTAAGCGGCTTCTGAAAATCCCTGATGGCTACTAAGGGGTCAATCTCCGGCGCATCCAGTCCCACAAAGAACTCATGGGGAACCAGGTCTCCCATGAAATCCACGTCATTTCCCCGAATCCCCTCTTCAAAGATCTCCTGGCCCAGCAGATGGCGGAAATTACCGTAGGGCTCGCTGCACGGGCTCCACAAAAGGATTCCTTCCAGGGGCACCTCATGGCACAGGACCGATGTGACAATGGCCCCCATGCTGTAGCCCAGAATCATGAACTTCTCCGGTTTCAGCTGTCCTTCAATCCAGTGAAGGACCACCTTTGTATCTTCAATCTCCCCGTAAATGGTTGTATAATGGCTGTCGCCCTCGCTGTCCCCTGCCCCCACACAGTCAAAACGGCAGATGGTATATCCCTGCTGCTGGAGCCTGTGGCTTGCAGCCACCATGATGCGGTGGGGGGTTATTTTATTCCCAAAAAATCCATGTTTGTAGAGTATTACCTTTTTCCCGCGCACAGACGGGTCAGCGTATTCCAGCAGGCAGACCATGTCCTTTCCCCTGCTCTTTAATGTAAATGCCTCAATCATGTTCCGCTTCCTCCTTTATCCCTCTGTCAGTCCTTTGGCTCTTCCTTTACCGGCTCACCATTCTCCCCTTCGTAAATGCGGCCCCAGCCCACAAGGATGGCAAACAGCATCACAAACCACAGGATACATGGATAGAAGCAGGTGAACAGGAACGCGTTGGGTGACAGCACCTCCACAAAATCATAGGTGGTTGACAATGTCTTCATGATACCTAACAATAACAGTACGCTTCCGCCAAAGGGCATGCACGCATTAAAGGAGTCGCATGCCACTGCCAGGAAATTGGCCCTGCGGTATGGGTGGAGCTTGGCTTTCTGTCCAACCGCGTTAACCAGCGGTGACGCGCAGATGTTTGGAATGGTGTTGATTGCACTGATCAGCACGGAGAACACGCTGCTGAACAGGAAGATAAGCAGTTCCGCCCCCTTGGTGGTCTTAATGTTCCGGCTGAGACGTTCAACCAGTTCTTCCATATAGCCGCTGGTAATCAGGAGGGAACCCATGGATACCACCACCATCAGAAGGATACATACGCTTAACATTCCGGCCACGCCGTCCGGCAGCGCGCCCATGGCTGTTCCGTTCTCAATGCGGAACAGGTCGGCAAATCCAAACAGTCCGCCCCCAATGCCTACAATGACAGCAATGATGATGCCCACCGGAAGGGTTACGAACAGGTTGTTTCCCATAACTGCCATCCCGATGACAATCACCGTGGGAATCAGCATGAGAAGGCCTGCCGGATTCTGGTTCTCGGCAAGAAGGGATGCCGCCACACTGGTATCCAGTCCCTGTCCGCTCTTAGCGCCGCCGAAGATGGCATACAGTATGATGGATATGATAAATGTTACTACCACGTACTTGGAGCGGTCCTTTACAGCGCCTCCGATTTCAGCGCTGCCCTGCTTTTTCCTGTAGGTCTGTCCAGTGGTGGATACGATGGTTGTGTCGGACACAGGCGCTATGTTATCCCCGAATATAGCACCTGAGATAATGGCGCCGCCAAGGACAGCCGGATTGCATCCCATCAGGATACCTACCGGATACAGGATATAACTCATGGCTGCCACGGTACCAAAGGCAGCGCCTGTTGCCAGGGCAAAGGTGGCTGAAAACAGGAAGGTGGCCACACAGAAGCCTGCGCCTGATAAATGCAGCTTAACACTAAGCCAGACAAGGCCTTCTACCAGATGGCCTGACTTTAAGACGGATCCATAGATACCGACCACCAGCCAGATAAGGACTGCCGTCATTGCCATCTTATCCCCCAGGCCCTCCAGCACAATATCCCAGTACCTGGGTTTGTCCTTTACAATAAGCATCCCCACGATCAGTCCGATTACGCCGGAGGCAATCATCATGTTCAGATCTGCCGCATTGATGAATGATAACCCGATTGTAATTACAATGAATACAACAAAGGGTACCAGCGACATCCCATTGCCTCCGTAAAACTCCAACTTCTTTTCCTTTTCCATACCTGTTTGCTCCTTTCGCTTTCGTTTAACACTTGTTAATTACAGCTTAACTATATATTAATACATACTTTACAAAAAGTAAATACCGTTTAGCTATTTTTTTACTTTTATAGCATATTTTTAACTATATTGTGTGTATTAGCCACAAAAAAGCTGTGGTCGTCGTTAACCACAGCTTTACATCGTTCCATATAGTCCTATATTGCTAAAAACTGGGGGGAGTGATTGCAAATATGACCTGCACAACGGTTCCTCCCTGGTTCATCCACTGGTGTGCTGTCTGGGGCGGGATACGGATACTGTCCCCTTCTTCCAGCTGGTAGGATATGCCTGCAACATTAATGCCCACACTTCCCCTGACAACGTAGGCCACTTCCTCCCCCACATGCTCCTGGGGATTCCTGCCCGAAGTCAGGCCCGGCGGTATGGACATCATGCAGAATTCAATACTGCCGCGCACATCCGGGGTCAGCAGCGTATAAGCCAGGTCAGCGTCCGGGTGCCCGATGGTCTTATTCTCCCCCCGTCTCACAATCATCTGCACCTGGGGTTCATCATCCTTAAAAAACTTAAACATGGGCACATCCAGGGCCTGTGCAATGGCCTTTAACGTCCCGATGGACGGATTCACCAGATCCCGTTCAATCTGGCTTAACATGGATGCCGTAAGCCCGGCTCTTTTTGCCAGTTCCCGCAGGCTCATCCCGCTTTTGTTCCGGAAATCCTGGACTTTTTTCCCTAAATTTATGTCCTCCATATAGTAAACAACTCCCTGATATTTTCTTCTCAACCGTAGGTATGGGATAATCATATCATATATCTGAACGGGCTGCCATGTTTTTTCCTGAAAACAGGTATTTCCCGGGAGTCAGGACAGGTCCGCGGCGGTTTTATACCATATACCCGCCCTTCATGGGTGACACCGCATGTTCTGAGAAAATCTTAAGCACTCCCTTTTTATACTTTGCCTCCCTAGGTTTCCACGCCTTCCTGCGCTCTGCCAGAATCCGCTCCACTTCCCCTGCCGGAAGTTCCCTGCCCTTTACGCCAATGATTTCCAGGACCCGGCCCGGTATGTCAATCCGGATCAGGTCGTCTTCCTCCACCAGCGCAATGGGGCCTCCCTCTGCAGCCTCCGGTGAGACATGCCCGATTGCCGGACCCTTGGAAGCGCCGGAAAAACGGCCGTCCGTAATCAGGGCAATGCTCTTGCCCAGTTCAGGGTCAGATGAGATGGCTTCCGTTGTGTAGAACATTTCCGGCATGCCGGAGCCCTTTGGCCCCTCATAGCGGATGAACACCGCATCCCCGGGCTGTATCTTCCTGGATATGACGGCTTCAATCGCATCCTCCTCGCAGTCAAATGGTTTTGCCTTCAGGATTGCCCTGAACATCTCCTTTGGAACAGCGGAGTGCTTTACCACGGAACCTTCCGGCGCCAGGTTGCCCCTTAAGATGCCCACGGTCCCGTCTGTTCCGATTGGTTCCTCAAATGTACGGATTACATCGGTCCTCTTAAGCCCCCACTTTTCCAGATACCCTCCGCACTTGTCATAGAATCCATTGGACTTAAGCTCCTCCAGGTTCTCGCCCAGGGTCCTGCCTGTCACGGTCATCACATCCAGATGGAGCATGGACTTGATTTCCTCCATGACGGCAGGGACCCCGCCCGCATAATAGAAGAACTGTGCAGGCCACTTGCCCGCGGGGCGGATGTCCAGAAGATAATGGGCGCCCCTGTGCATACGGTCAAAGGTATCCCCGTCAATCTCAAATCCCATCTCGTGGGCAATGGCCGGTATGTGCAGCAGTGAATTGGTGGAGCCGGAGATAGCGGCATGGACCATAATGGCATTCTCAAATGATTTCATGGTAACAATGTCGCTGACCTTAATCCCCTTCCTTGCCAGTTCCATGACCTGAAGCCCGGCCTTATAAGCCACCTCCTTTAAATCCCCGCATGCAGCCGGCATCAGCGCGGAACCTGGAAGCATAAGCCCCAGGGATTCAGCCATGACCTGCATGGTGGAAGCGGTTCCCATAAAGGAACAGGAGCCGCAGGACGGACATGCATTGTGCTTATAATAGGTAAGCTTTTCTTCTGTAATCTCCCCTCTTTGGCACATGGCGGAATATGCGCCGATTTGCTCCAGGGTCAGAAGGTCCGGGCCCGCGTCCATCACGCCTCCGGTCACCACGATGGAGGGCATGTCAAGCCTTGCCAGCCCCATCAGACAGGCAGGCACGGATTTATCGCAGCTGGCAATGAAAATGCCGCCGTCAAATCCCGTTGAATTGCCGTGGATCTCAATCATATTGGCAATCATGTCCCGGTGGGCAAGGGAATAATTGATTCCGTCATGGCCCTGGGCAATGCCGTCGCAGATATCCGTTGTAAAATACCGCGCGCCTTTTCCTCCCGCGTCCGCAATCCCCCTTAATGCCTCATTGACAAACAGGTCCAGATGGGCGCTTCCCGGGTGGCTGTCCCCAAAGGTGCTTTCCACCATGATCTGCGGCTTGTCAAGATCCTCCACGGTCCATCCCATGCCAATCTTTAACGGGTCGTTCTCCGGCGCCAGGCCCCTCACCCTCTGACTGTTTAGTTCCATCATACAATACCTCCTAATCGTCTTATCAACTATTACCATTAAACATCTGACTACTTTTGATATTACTATATCATTTATCAAAAATTTTTTCAATACATCAGATGTATTTTTCTGCTTTTACCATAAAATAATTTCTTATAGTATAAAAAGAGAACCCCATAATGCCTTATAGGGTCCTCTTTCCATTCCTTCTATGATTATCTCTATTGTTTATGTTCCATTATCTATATCATTTACAAAAAACAGTCCATCTGCCGCCTTTTAATACGCGCGTCCCCAGTAAACCATCTTCTTAGCCGGTTTTTTGCAGCAGATACATGTATCAGACAGGTTCTCCTGTTCAAAAGGCATGCACCTGGATGTGGCGCCTGTTTCCTCTTTAATCTTATCCTCGCACTCCTGGCATCCGCACCACATTGCCTTTACAAACCCTGGCTTATTGTTAATGGTGTCCACAAATCCATCCCAATCAACCGCTTCATAGGTGTGGGAATCCCTGTGGGCCCTGGCCTTGTCATACATAGCCTTCTGTATGGTATCAAGCATCTCAGAAACCTTTGTCTCCAGTTCATCCAGGGAAATGAAGGATTTCTCATGGGTATCGCGGCGTACCAGGACAGCCTGGTTCTTCTCCATGTCCTTTGGCCCGATTTCCACGCGCAGGGGGATACCGCGCATCTCACAGTCGGCAAACTTCCAGCCCGGACTCTTCTCAGAATCATCTGTCCTGACAGAGAAGCCTGCCTTCTTAAGACGGTCTTCCAGCTGGAATGCCTTGTCAAGCACGCCTTCCTTCTGCTGCTGCACAGGTACGATCATAACCTGTACGGGCGCAATCCTTGGGGGAAGGACCAGACCGTTATCATCGCCATGAACCATGATCAGGGCGCCGATCATACGTGTGGTCATGCCCCAGGAGGTCTGGTGCACATACTTAAGGGTATTATCCTTATCCGTGAACTGGATATCAAACGCCTTTGCAAAACCATCCCCAAAGTTGTGGCTGGTCCCGGACTGAAGGGCCTTGCCGTCATGCATCAGGGACTCAATGGTATAGGTCGCCTCTGCGCCCGCGAATTTCTCCTTGTCCGTCTTCTGGCCCTTGATGACAGGGATTGCCAGCACTTCCTCACAGAAATCTGCATATACATTCAGCATCTGGATGGTTCTTGCCTCGGCTTCCTCGGCCGTTGCATGGGCTGTATGGCCTTCCTGCCACAAAAACTCCCTGGAACGCAGGAAGGGACGGGTTGTTTTCTCCCAGCGCACAACCGAACACCACTGGTTGTATACCCTTGGCAGATCGCGGTAGGAATGGATATCCTTTGAATAGAAGTCACAGAACAATGTCTCTGAGGTAGGTCTGACACACATGCGCTCCTGTAATGGCTCCAGACCTCCATGTGTCACCCATGCAACCTCAGGCGCAAACCCTTCCACATGGTCCTTTTCCTTTTCTAACAGGCTCTCCGGTATGAAGATAGGCATGTATACGTTCTGGACCCCTGTCTCCTTAAACCTTCTGTCCAGCTCGTTCTGGATGTTTTCCCAGATTGCATATCCTGCGGGCTTGATTACCATACACCCTTTTACGCTGGCGTAGTCGCACAGCTCGGCCTTCTTCACCACATCCGTATACCACTGGGCAAAATCCACGTCCATGGATGTGATGGCCTCTACCATCTTCTTGTTATCTGCCATGACTCATTCTCCTTTTCTGATTCTCTCTGTATCCCTTAGTTTTACTGAGGCAGCCGCCAGGGATGGCGGGATTGGATTTTCAAACACGCCAAAATCCGGCTTATCCGCCTCCTCATTACGCAAAAAGAGCCATCCAATCCCATACGTTATATCTACGCAAGGGACCGAATGACTCGGCGGTACCACCCAAGTTAGCTTCCAGAATCCCTATGGCTCACCTGCGTCACATGGCGCTGTAATTCTATGGATCCGTAATTCTATGGACCTGTCATTACATGGCGCGGCATCGTCTGCCCGCAGCGCATATGCCTGTACTGATTCATCCTGCTCTCTCATTATCCGTTAACGCCGGATATACGTTGCATTCATCATACAAAGCTCCAGGGCTGGTTGGGCGTGTGCCGGCGTAAGGACCTTCCACCGTGAGTCCTCTCTCTGTAACGCGCATCAGGCTTACTATTCCCCTTCATCGCTGTCTGTCATCTGTTCATATAACATCATGGCCGGGCCTGTCATGGAATCCAGGCAGGTCCTGGAATGATTCTTTTACGTATTGTTGATTTTACGCCAGAATCATGACTTTGTCAATGCTTAATCGTGAGTTTCCCTGGTCCACACCTCCACCAGGTCCTCAATCAGCAGCAGCCCCAGCGGCCCAAGGATGAATCCGAAAAACCCAAACAGCTCCAGCCCCACATACACGCTGGCCAGGGTTTCCAGGGGGGACAGGCCCACCTGTCCCCCCATCATGCGCACCTCCAGTATCTGGCGCACAAAATAACAGACCAGGTAAAGGCCGGTCAGGATGACTGCCTGTTTCCAGTCCCCTGTCAGCAGTTCCAGAAGGGCCCACGGAATCAGCACCGTGCCTGTGCCGAATATGGGAAGGGCGTCCAGGATGCCTATGCCGATACCTGCCATGATATAGTAGGGATTGCCAATCATGAACATGCCGCCAATACACAGCCCGGTGGTGATGAACAGGATGATGCCCTGGCTTCTGAACCAGGCCTTTCCTGTCTGGACCAGGCGTCCGCCAATGAGGTTGAATTCCTTCCTGAAGGTTGACTGGTCCCGCCTCATCCTCAGGTCCTCCATTTCCTGCAGGCTCAGTATGGCTGCCAGGAACACCACCAGGCTGACAATGGCCCATTTTGCCAGGCATGCGATGATGGTCAGTGAATTTGTCATAAGGAACGGCATGGCAGCTGCCTTTCCCGTATCCACCAGTTTATAAAGCATTTCCCCGGCCAGGTCCGCCACACAGTCATATCTCAGGCCAAAGGCAGTCTCCATACGGTGGCAGCTTCCGGTCAGCCATATATCAAAACGGTCAATCCATGACGGAAGGTGCAGCATCAGCATTTTCCCTTCCGCGCACAGCTTGACGGCCCCCATGTATAGTCCCGCCCCAAGAACGGATATAAGTATCAAAAACTCAGCGCCCCCAATGACCCCGATGGGCATATGGTATGTCTTTCCCTTTACACGGATCCGCATCCTGTAAGCCAGGAACCGCGCCGAGGGACGCAGGAGGAGGGCGAATACATAGCCCGCTAAAAAAGGAGCCACGAGGGGCAGCAGGTATCTAAACCCAGCATACACCGCTCCCGTGGTTCCTGTTATAATTAATAATTTCTTCAGTTTCTTACCCGGCTTTTCCATGGACTCACCTGTTTCTGATTCGTACTTCCTTTGTACCCTCTTAGTATGAGCCGATGGTTGGAAAATATACCAGATGATTATTCTCAAAATCTGGCTGATTATTTTACATTAATTTCCATCACTTTTCGTTATTTTTAATCATTTCCTTTATCATGTTCCTGTTAAATGTCATATGCATCATCATGGCGGACTTGGCGCCCATGGGGTCCTTTTCCTCTATGGCGTCCGTCACGGCCCTGTGGGTCATGATGGTTTCCTCTGTCAGCCTTCTGTGGGTCACATTCACAAACATCATGACCGCCGTGTCAATCAGGGGCACCAGCTGTTCCACTACCTTGTTGCCGGAGCATCTGGCAACCCCGGTATGGAAGGCAATATCCTCTTCAATATAATTCTCGCCGTTCTCTATCTTATCTTCAATTATGCCGCAAAGCTGGCGGAGCCGCTTCACATCCTCACTGGTGGCATGGAGGGCCGCCATTTCGGCAATCCCCGGTTCCAGTATCATACGGACATTCACCAGGTCCAGGGCCAGGGCCATCTTGTCCTCCACCGCCCCCAGCCCCAGGGGATCCATGTCCACAGGGGTGGTGCTTACCACATAGGTCCCCGACCCCCTGCGCACCTCCAGGATTCCCCTGGAAACCAGAAGCTTTACCGCTTCCCTGACCGTGCTCCTGCCCACCCCGAACTTTTCTCCCAGCTCGAATTCATTGGGCAGCCGGTCCCCTAAGGCAACCGGTGTTTTTAATATATACTGGAATATCTGTTCCTGAACCTGCTCTGCAAGCAGTTTTCCCTTTAAGTTTATTGCATCGTCCATATCCTTACCCCCGAGGCGCAGTATCTGCTGCTTCCTGAATTTTCTGTGATAATTGTATCAAAAAATGCAGCTATACACAAGTGGGGCAGGCATTTCAAGAAATTCTTCCTATTTGCCCTATACCGATGTATAATAAACATAAACTGCCACATTAACCGCCAATGCTTTTTAACCATTGCGTGTAGGAACAAGGAGAAACAGCCATGACTGCTGATAATCTAATCAACCTGCTGGATGCGCTGACCGAAACCAGCATTTATGTGATAGAAGAAGATTCCCACTGCCTCCTATATTTTAATAAGCGCTGCCAGGAAAGCGGCCGTCCAAGCCCGGAGATTGGCAGCCCCTGCCACCAGGTATGGCCTGAACACTGCGACAACTGCCCGTTAACCGCATTGGGCCATGGCCAATCCAGCCATATCCTCTCCTATGACCCGCTCCTTCAGACAACGGTAGATGTCACTGCCAACCGTATTACCTGGGATGGACATATACCCGCGGTCGTCATAACCGTCACGCCGCACCGGATGAGCTTAAAGGAAGAACAGGGGCTTCAGAGGTTCAGCAGGATATATGCCCAGAGCCTTGTAACTGTTTTTGGGGAATGTATTATTGCCAACCTGACCGCGGACTATTATGTCAACTGCCAGAAGGACGCAATGTGGACCGATATTCCGGAACATGGTAATTTTGACACAGAAAACCGCAGATATTCCAGGCAGGTCCTGCACCCGGATGACCTGGAGCAGTTTGAACAGTATTTTACCCGCGAAGCCATGCTGCGCATATTTGGGACCGGGAAAAAACACATTACAAAACGTCTTCGCCGCCTGGTAAAGGACGGCACCTATCACATGGTGGAGTTTACCGCTGCGCGGGTGGAGCCGCGGTCAGAACCAGGCTGCTGGTGCGTCCTGGTTTACCGCGATATGCAGGACGAGTACATGCTGGAACAGCGGCGCAATGTGGAAATCAGCCAGCTGGCCACAGCGGCCCGCACAGCCTATCAGATGCTGATTGCGGTCAACCTTACCCGCAACACTTATGATATGCTGGAATATAACCGCTATCCTGTGAGTAAACCGGGGGAATCCGGCTATTTTACTGATTTGATAGCGGCTGAGTATGAAACAGTGCATCCTGATTATCAGAAGGAATTCATAAGCAAATTCTCCCGCCAGGCTTTGATAGACGCATATACGGGCGGCCAGAACATCGTTTCCATGAAAATACCCCACAAAGGCACGGACGGCCTCTACCACTGGAGCCATACCGAGGTGGTCCGTGTAGAAAGCCCTGATACGGACGACCTGATTGAAATCACCTTGTCCCGCAGCATTGATGAGGACCGCAGGATACAGGAGGCTGCCATTGAAAAGGAACGCCAGGCCAAACAGCTGCTTGAGGAAGCGCTGCTGAAGGCGGAAAATGCCAACCAGGCCAAGAATGATTTCCTTTCCAAAATGAGCCATGACATCCGGACGCCCCTAAACGCAATCATCGGACTGACCCATCTGGCCCATCTGCATACAGGAGAAGAAGACCGGCTGAAGGACTATCTTGAGAAGATTTCCAGTGCCGGCACACATCTTCTAAGCCTGATTAATGAAGTCCTGGATGTAAGTAAGATAGAAAGCGGTACCATGAAGCTGGAAGAAACCGAATTCAACCTGAACCAACTGCTGGAGGACGTGGTTGGGATGGTGCGCATTTCCCTTGACCAGAGGCGCCAGTCCCTGTCCGTCCATATAGAGGAGGGCCTTCATCCCCAGGTCATAGGCGATGAGCGGCGGCTGAAGCAGATACTGGTCAATATCCTGGACAATGCCTCCAAGTACACGCCGGATCACGGCAAGGTTTCCATAGGGCTGAATGAACTTAACAAAATGACCCAGACCATGGGCGCCTACCGCTTTACGATTGAAGATACCGGAATCGGCATGAAGCCGGAATATATAAAGCACATTTTCGAACCCTTCAGCCGGGCGGACGACAGCCGGACCAGCAAGACCGTGGGAACCGGACTTGGCATGACCATTGTCAAAAACCTGGTGGCCATGATGGGCGGTGATATACAGATAGAAAGCGAATATGGAAAGGGCACCCGCTTCCTCATCACACTCACATTGAACAAATGCGGCGCCCCTCCTGCCCTGCCCGGGAAAAAGGACCCGCTACCTGAAACATTTCCCGGACTGCGGATCCTGATGGCAGAGGACAACGAAATCAACCGGCAGATAGCCGTGGAAATGCTGGGTCTTTTGGGCGCTGAGGTGGAAACCGCTGAAAACGGCCGGGCGGCAGTGGACGCGGTCCTCTCCCATCCGCCCTTATACTATGATATGGTTTTCATGGACATACAGATGCCGGTAATGAACGGCTATGACGCGGCCCAGGCAATCCGCAGCAGCCATATGGACCGCATCCAAGAACTGCCCATCATTGCCATGACAGCCGACGCCTTTGCCGAGGACGCCAAACGGGCCCGGCTGTCCGGAATGGACGGACATCTTGCCAAACCGGTTTCCATGAATCAACTCAAGGATGCGCTATCCAGCTGCCTTCTCTGGAAAAAGAAGAACCGGTCCATGGAAGCTGATGGTGATGGGCGCCAGGGATAATGGATGCAGGGGATGATGGGGCAGGGGATGATGGGGGCAGTACAAAAGGCGGCTTTGGCAATGGTTTGTATGATTGCCGGGGCCGCTCTTTAAGGTTATATTTATAGGTTTGTTCTTTTTATGGATGTATATTGTATGTATACTGTTTTTCATGTCAGACCTCCATATTATGATTGCAATCAGGGACCTGCCGTGATAAAACATTTGTGTGTAAAGAGAATATCAATCTCAGCAGGAAGGCTCTTTATTTGCAGATACAAGGGCTTTTATTTTCCGTTATAAAGTCCTCAACCGTCCTATTTTCTTCCTGGTTTCTCTCTTCCTCATATAGGTCTATATGGTTCAATATGGTTCAGTTCATCCAACCATTCCTTTAAGCATTGGATTTCAAGTCTTAAGCGATTACTTTGATATTTCCCGACTATGATGTTGATTTATTGGCGTTCTTTGGGTGTTGCTCAATAGCACACTGTTTGATTTCTTAGTCTATTCTTGCCTAGGGTGTGTTTAAAAATTGCTTTCCGCCCTCTGCCCCGACCTGCTCATTTCTCTCCCCACCCCCATGAAACTCCACACCAAACATATCCTGTCAATTTTTCCTTTTTATCAATCCGCATGGAGTTATGGCTGTGACGGAGGTTGTAACCACAAAGTCTTATTTTTAGGCAAGCCGTTTGGTTTGCCTTTATTATTTTTATAAAAATAATTATTGTGATATTTCAAGCTTGGAAGTAAAAACGGCAGAATCCCTGTAAGTATGCGGGTGTCAGGATGTATCGGCAACGACCCGACGGAAGCGTTCTGGGGTATGTTGGAATGTGAAATATCTTATCTGAAAAAGTATTACACCTATCAGGAACCCGTAACAGCGGTGATGGATTATATAGACTGCCATAACCATAGGAAAAACAAAAAACGGCTGAGCTGTATGACACCAATAGAATACAGGGAGTATCTACAGCAACAAGCTGCATAAAAATATCACCAGCCGCTGTTACATGGTTGGTGATATAAAAACTTTCCGTTTTTTCATCTGTCGACTTGACAGGGGGCGGTTCAATCAGCGGGGTTCCGGTATTATTTTCTTATTCCCACTCAATGGTAGCCGTAGGCTTCGGGCTTATGTCATAGCATACCCGGTTCACATTCTTTACTTCCTTTAAAATCCTGTCCGTAATCTTCTGGAGCACATCATAGTCAATGCGTTCAATGGTGGCTGTCATGGCATCCACCGTATTAACGGCCCTGATAATGACAGGGTAGTCAAAGCAGCGCGCATTGTCCCTTACGCCCACTGACTTAAAGTCCGGCACAATGGTAAAATACTGCCAGACCTTCTTGTCCAATCCGGCATTGGCAAATTCCTCACGAAGAATGGCATCGGATTCCCGCACCGCTTCCAGCCGTTCCCTTGTGATGGCGCCAAGGCAGCGTACACCCAGACCAGGGCCGGGGAAGGGCTGACGGTAAACCATATCATAGGGAAGCCCCAGTTCCAGACCGCAGGCCCGCACCTCGTCCTTAAACAGCTGGCGCAGCGGCTCAACCAGTGTGAAGTCCAGGTCCTCGGGAAGCCCGCCCACATTGTGGTGGGATTTGACTACCTTGGCTGTCTTGGTCCCGCTCTCAACAATGTCCGGGTAAATGGTTCCCTGCGCCAGGAAGTCGATTCCCTCCAGCTTCCTTGCCTCTTCTTCAAACACGCGGATGAACTCAGCACCAATGATTTTGCGCTTCTGCTCCGGGTCAGCCACGCCTTCCAGTTTGCCCAGGAAACGTTCCACGGCATCCACATATACCAGGTTGGCGTCCATCTGGTTCTTGAATACTTCGATTACGCTCTCAGATTCGCCTTTTCTCATAAGACCATGATTTACATGGACACAGGTAAGCTGCCTGCCGATTGCCTTAATCAGAAGGGCCGCAACAACAGAGCTGTCCACACCGCCGGACAGGGCCAGAAGCACCTTCCTGTACCCCACCTGTTCACGAATCAGTTCTATCTGGTCAGATATGAAGTTTTTCATATTCCAGTTGGCCTGGGCGCCGCATGTATCAAAGACAAAAGAACGGAGTACCTGGGCTCCATCCCCATCCCAGCTGCTGATGGAACACTCACATGCCGCTGATGCATGGTCAGCCGCCATCACAGGAAAACCAGCCTCATATATCTCAGGCAGTACGTCTATGGAAACGCCGTCCACCACATGGTTGGGACCGCCATTGATGATGACACCCTTTACATTGGGCAGCGCCTTCAGTTCCCCTGCCGTAATATCATGGGGATAAATCTCGCTGTAAACCCCCATCTCCCTGATGTCCCTGGCCAGCTTGGTGTTCTCAGAGCTTCCCAAATCCAGAATCACTATCATATCCTGTTTCATCTTTTGCCTCCTAGTTCATTTGTATTGGTTTTTTATTTTCTTCATTATACTATGCCCAGGGCCTGGTTACAAGCAGGAATGTCCTGCCCAGGCCTATCCTTTGGACGCTGCATGAAAATGGACAGAACCCTGCATTCCTGCATGACGGCCTGTGTCCATGGCCTTGGGTCCTGTCCATTTTTATCCTGTCTGTTTTTGTCCGGGCCAATTTTATCCGGGCCTGCATTATCCAGTCCTCTTATCCGGTCCATTGTGCCTGATTTATATATCCGCTATTGTGTCTCTTCTCCAAGATAAGCCAGTACCGCCCTCAGGCAGCCTTCTACCCCGACCGGGCCGCTGTCCAGGCACAGGTGATAGTTCTGGGCCCTTCCCCATGTGTTGCCGGTATAGTACTGGTAATATTCTTTCCGCTTGCGGTCTACCTCGCGTATACGGCGCTCCATCTCTTTTCCGTCTGATTCAGCTTCTGATTCCAGTTCCAGCATGCGCCTGATCCTATCTTTCATTTTGGCATAGATGAACAGGTTCAGACTGTCTGTCAGTATCATATCCGCACACCGCCCTACGATGATGCAGGGTCCGTAGGATGCCAGCCTCCGGATTACGTTGGACTGGGCTACAAATATCTGGTCGGACATGGGTATCTGGTATACTTCTGAAAATGCGTGGTAGAACTGCCGGTCCAGGGGATCGTGTACAACGATATGCTCGTCATAATGCTGGAATGCATCCTCTGCAATATTGATATCGTCTGCTGCCATGGAAATCAGTTCCTTGTCATAAAAGGGAATCCCCAGCTTGTCAGCCAGCTTCACTCCCAGTTCACGGCCTCCGCTTCCGAATTCACGGCTTATTGTAATAACCTTATCCATATAGCACCGCCCCTTTCTGTTGGATGGTTGGTTGTCCTGTGGCTTGCAGGCTGATGGCTCGGGGCCGGGTCCGCAGTGCGCGCTCAATTCCACTCACGGGCTTCGCCCTATACAAAAAGCGAATCAGAAAATTCCTTATGTGCGAGCACAACGGGATTTCCTGTTTCTCTTTTTGTGCACTACTCATTGCCTACGTGGACATTATACCACACTTCCCAGTTAATTCCTATGCCTAAAATCTCTTAAGATTTTGGAGGCCTGGATCAGGATGGTCGGGATTGCTGCAAGCAGGCAGACGCTTCCGGTTTGGGACATGGTCAGGGGGGTGACGGAAAATAGTTTTTGTAAAAATGGTACGAACATTACAAGCCCCAGCAGGCAGACCCCGGCGGCAAAGGCGCCCAGGCTGTACCAGTTGCTGGAAAAGCCTAGTTTGAAAATATTGTGCCTGCTCCTGCAGTTGAAGCCGTGGAACAGCCTTGCCAGGGTCAGGGTGGCGAACGCCATGGTGCTGGCTATTCCTGCATCTCCGCTCCCAAGGCCCAGATGGAAGGCAATCATGGTACAGACCGCAATGATGCCGCCCTGGGTAAGGATGGTCAGCATGAAGTCTTTTGTAAGGATTCCTGTTTTTGGATTCCTTGGCTTTTCTGACAGTAAATCTTTTTCAGCAGGCTCCATGCCGATGGCAATGGCGGGCAGGGAATCTGTCAGCAGGTTGATGAACAACAGATGAACCGGGGCAAAGGGCACTGGCAGGGCTGCCACGGAAGTGTACAGCACGGACAGGATTCCCGCCATGTTGCCCGAAAGCAGGAACTTGATTGCGTTCTTGATGTTACGGTACACATTCCGTCCATTGGCAACAGCCTTGATGATGGTTGCAAAGTTGTCATCTGTCAGGATCATGGCAGCCGCATCCTTGGAAACCTCGGTTCCCGTGATACCCATGGCAACGCCGATGTCCGCCTTCTTAAGGGCCGGCGCATCATTGACACCGTCTCCTGTCATGGCTGTGATGGATCCCCGTCTCTGCCATGCGTCCACGATGCGGATCTTATTCTCAGGTGACACCCTGGCATATACGGAAATACTGGTGATATCCTTATCCAGCTCCTCTTCTGTCATGGCATCCAGCTCGCGGCCCGTCATGGCAATGTCGCCTTCTTGAAAAATACCGATCTGCTTTGCAATGGCGGTTGCAGTAATCTTATGGTCGCCTGTAATCATCACCGGTTTGATTCCGGCCCTTTTTGCGTCAGCAACAGCTGCCTTTGATTCTTCCCTTGGCGGGTCCATCATGGAGATAAGGCCCAGGAACGTGAAACCATTTTCATTGTCCAGTGACAGCGTGTAATCCTCCGGCACCTCCTTGTATCCAAATGCCAGGACCCGAAGCCCTTCCTGGGAAAATTCCAGGTTCTTCTGAAGGATTGCATCCTTATCCGCCTGGGTGATTTCCCTAATCCCGTCCTCCAGCCTGATGTTGGCCGTACGGTCCAAGAGCACGTCCAGGGCGCCCTTTGTCAGAACGGTGGGCACATCGTGAAGCTCGTATTTTGTGCTCATCAGTTTACGGTCTGAGTCAAATGGGATTTCTTCCAGACGGGGCATCAGTTCCCTGAGAAGGTTTTCATCCACCGTGGCCTTGCGCCCCATTTCCACCAATGCAAACTCTGTTGGGTCCCCGATTCCCTTTCCGTCCACAATGGAGGAATCATTGGTCAGTATGGCGTCATAGAGCAGGTAACGGTGGAGCTGGTTGCGCAGGTCCAGACGGTCGATGGAAATGGTCTCGTTATTAACATAGATATTCTGTACCGTCATCTTGTTCTGGGTTAATGTGCCTGTTTTGTCAGAACAGATGACTGATACGCAGCCCAGGCTTTCCACTGCCTTCAGTTCTTTGATGATGGCATGTTCCCTTGCCATTTTCTGCGTTCCCATTGCCTGCACGATGGTTACGATGGAACTGAGCGCCTCCGGGATTGCCGCAACTGCCAGCGCAACCGCAAACATCAGTGAATCCAGGATAGGCATGTCACGGTACAGGCTCAGAAGGAACACAAGGCCGCAGATTACCATTATGGCCATGGCCAGGCGGCTTCCGAACTGGTCCAGGCTGATCTGCAGCGGGGTTTTCTTCTCCTTTGTGGCGTTCATAAGGGCTGCAATCTTACCGATTTCCGTATCCATGCCGGTGGCTGTCACCAGCACCACGGCCCTTCCGTAGGTCACAAGGCCGCTGGAATATACCATATTAGCCCGGTCTGCCAGGGCGCAGTCGTCATGGATCAGGCCATCGCTTTTATCCACATTGGTGGACTCTCCTGTAAGGGAGCTTTCATTGACCTGCAGGGAATAATTTTCCAGTATCCTTCCGTCGGCAACCACCAGGTCCCCGGCCTCCAGGTACAGGATGTCGCCCGGAACCACCTGGGCCGATGGCACCTCAATCTTATGTCCGTCCCTCATCACTTTGGTGCTGGGCGATGACAGGGATTTAAGGCTGTCCAGGGATTTTTCCGCCTTGGCATGCTGCACGGTTCCCAGGATTGCATTAAGTACGATAACAGCGATGATCACAATCGTGCTTTCCACATTGCCGCTTACCATGGATATAAGGGCGGCAATGATCAGGATGACCACCAAAAGGTCACAGAACTGCTCAAAAAAAACCTGAAGGGTGCTTTTGCGCTTCCCCTCCTTAAGGACATTTTCCCCGCTCTCAGCCAGCCGCTTACCGGCTTCCTCATCGGTCAGCCCATGTTCCGTCACACGGAAATGTTCCAATAACTCTTCCTTAGTCTGTTGATACCATTCTTTCATATGCTTTCCTCCTTATTCAGTACATCTCCGGCTCCATCCCCAGGTGCATCAGGTTAGGTGGTTTCCACCCCTGTCCGGATGGAGTACCAGGGTCTGTTTGAACATCCATTCCCGCCATCTGCATAAAAAAAGACTTCCATGGATGGCTTGCCAGAATATGTAACATATCTGCAAGCCACGCATAAAAGTCTTGTAACCGTATCGGCATATATTGCCAGGTTCCGTGCAGAACCGAGGTTGTTGACAATATATTTAAACTACTCCCTCTTTAGCTGTGTTGCCTTGCTTATGAAGTTTTAATGAGTTTATCCCTTTTTTTAATAATTGTCAAGGGGAAAGCAGAATTTTTTTGCTATTTCAGCAAATCCAGTACATCGGCCTGGGCTTTATCACAGGCCTCCTGGGCTGTCATTTCACCTGCCTGGGCGCGTGAGGCATAGCTTCCCATTATATCCAGCATCTGGTTGATCTGCTCATGAGGCGGAGTCCATTGAAGGCCTCTCTTAACAAGGCCGTTGGCCTTCTCCAACGCTGCCAGCTGTGCTGGATAGGAGGGGTTCTCCTTAATCAGTTCCTCATTCTCATATACGGAATACCTGGTGGAGGCACCGCCGTTCTTTACATATTCCAGACTCTTCTCGCGGCTTGTCATATACATCATGAACGCCCATGCCGCATCCGGATTCTTGGCTCCGTTCGGTATGGAAATGTTCCAGTCAGCCAGGGCTGCGGACTCTCCTGCAGGACCGTCCGGAGGCGCTGCAAATGCTACCTTGTCATAAACCTTGGACTTCTGCGGGTCCGTAATTGCAGAGGCAATGGCGGTCGCATCCAGCCACATGGCTGTCTTGCCTGACATAAATGCCCCAAGGGCTTCCTCATGTGTATAAGTTGAAACATCCGGCGGTGCGCACTCCAGCATATCAAGATACCATTGCAGGGATTCCACCACGCCCGGGTCGTTAATTTTAGGCTCCAGCGTTTTCTGGTCCATCATTCCGTCGCAGAACGCATACATGGTGGTCAGCCATCCGGAAGCAAAATGGATTCCTCTCTGCGCCCTCAGGGCAACTCCATAAAGACCGTCCTCCTTGCCGTTAAAGAACCTTGCCAGTTCCAGGAATTCATCCATGGTTTTAGGCGGCTCCTTGCCGTATTTCTCAAACAGATCCGTTCTGTAGGCGAGGAACCGGGTCTCACCTGCTATGGGTATGCCGATGGTCTCCCCCTTGTATTGGCCCAGGTCACAGTATGCAGGAATCAGGTCGGCTTTGTCGTACCATTCCGGTGTTTTCTGAGGGTCGTTCATATAATTATCAAGAGGCTGGACCACGTTCTTAGCTCCATATTCCGCATTCCAGAAGCTGTCAACCATAAAAACATCATAGCTGTGCGCGCCCTGGAAATCCAGAAGCTGCTTGTTCTTAAGATAGGTCTGCTCCACCACATCCCACTCCACCTGAATTCCTGTTAAATCAGTAAACTCCTCAGCCATTGCCTGGAAGGCTTCGGTGGATGGATGGGATGCCATGGATACAACAATCCTGGTACCATCATACTGTTCCTTCATCAGATTCCCCCAGCCTTCCATGGTCGAAGCATCCGCGGCGGCTTGTGTGCTCTCTGCAGCAGCAGTATCCTGGGCCTCAGTCCCTGATTCCTGGGTATCCGCAGGCGCAGACGAAGCCGGTGTCCCCTTGCCGGCAGAACAGGCTGTCATTGACAATACCAGCATCAATGCCGTTGCCGTAGAATACAACTTTCTTTTCATAGCTTTTCCTCCTTATTTTAAAAAATACATGTGTTAACCTTTCACTGCACCAAATGTTAAACCGCGTATCATATATTTCTGGACAATTATCCCAAAGAGGATAACCGGAAGACTGGAAAGGACACCGGTTGCCGCCATCTCTCCCCATTTCGTGCCTGACACGGACAAAAAAAGCATGACCGAAGTAGGAACGGTCTTGGCATTTACACTGGTAAGGAAGTTTGCAAAAACAAATTCGTTCCAGGAATTAATAAGACAGAATATTGCCGTTGCCGTCAGTCCCGGAAGTGACAGGGGCAATATCAGTTCTTTGAAAACCTGAAGTCCATTGCATCCATCAATCTTGCCTGCCTCCTCAATCTCCATTGGTATATCCTCAAAGAATCCACGCATCATAAGGATTGTGAACGGTATGTTAAACAGCAGATAACAGATTATCAGTATCACCCGGGTATCCAGAAGCCTGGCCGCCATTGCCATCAGGAAATATGGAATTACAATGGCCATGGCAGGCAGCATTCTCTGGCTTAAGACCAGAAAAGCAGTGCTCTCCCTTTTCTTCCAGTTAAATCTTGCAAATCCATATGCTGCAAAAGAACCAATCACCAGGGATACAAAGGTGGATACCACAGACACAACCGCGCTGTTGGCAAAATAGTCCAGTATATGGGCATTCTTTATGATACTGGCATAGTTCTCCATGGTTGGCTGGAATATAAACTTGCCCGGATCAAAAATATCCACCCGGGGCTTCAGGCTGATTAATACCATCCACAGATAGGGTGCTATAAAAAACAGGCAGACAATGAAAAAAATGATTCCCTTTCCAACTCCCAGAAAAGCCCTTTTGTTTTTTCTGCTCATCTTCACAGCTTAGTCCCCCTTTCTCTGATAATGGATCAGGATCTTGCTGACCATGGTGGAAATGACCATCAGTATGATGGCATTTGCGGCCGCCCTTCCAATCAATCCGTTCTGTGCGTTTGCCAGCCTGTAGATATGCAGGCTGAGGAATTCGGTTGAGTTTCCCGGACCGCCCTGGGTCAGGACAAAAGGCATATCGTATATCTTCAGCGAATCTATGGTCCTGAATATCAAGGTCAGGAAAATCAATGGCCGAAGGGATGGCAGCGTTATATGACGGAACAGCTGGAAAGCGTTCCCGCCGTCAATTCTGGCCGCCTCATATTGATCCACAGGCAATGAACACAGTCCTGCGTAGCTGATTAAGGACACAAACGGGGTCCACTGCCAGACATCTGCCAGCACAACAGATGTAAATGACAGATTGGCGTCCAGCCATGTAACATTTGATATGCCAGCCAGATTCAGGAAATAATTTACAATCCCGTATTCCGAATTCAGCATTAACTTCCAGATATTCCCGGCAATGCTGGGCGTCATCACAATTGGTATGATTAATATGGCAAATACAACTGGTTTCAGTTTAAACTCCGAATCACACAGCAGCTTACCAATCATAAAACCAAGCACCATCTCAATGCCTGTGGTGATGGTCATGAATTTAAGGCTGATATAGACAGCATTCCAGAAGTCAGGGTCCCTGCCGGAGAACAGCCGGATGTAATTATCAAACCAGACCAGACGGATCCGCCCCAGATCCCACCCCAGCTGATAATCCGTAATACTGATAAGGTACAGGAAAATCGTGGGAAATACCGTCAGTACCGTCATGATGGTCATTGCTGGTGCAATATACGGTATATATGGCTTTTTCTTAATATAACGTTTCATCATATTGCCCAATCCCTCTTTCTATTGCTTACACAGCTGTCTGGCATCGATGGAAATAAACTGTCTTGAATCCGCAGCCTCTTTTGCGGCCCATAATATTTTCATGGTGCCTTCAACAGAGAACAGGTTTGACTGTTCAGGTTCCTTCTGGCATTTTACACATTCCACAAAATATTTAAGCTCTTCTTCATATCCGTCCTCATGTTCCAGGCTGATACACTGCTTTTCATTTCCACGGATTAATTCCAGGCAGTCTCCCCCGGAATATGTAATCATCCCTGTGTCCCCCACGATTTCCAGCATGGACTCCAGGCCCCCGTCATGGAAGCCTTCAGGCATTCCCCAGGAACCGACCACATTGGCGCAGCAATCGCTGTAGACTATGTTGAGGATTCCATGAAGGGTTGTCTCCGCCCTCTCCACGATTTTACAGGACACCTGTTCCGGCGTTCCCAGCAGCCAGTATAAATAGTCTATATCATGTATGCACAGATCCATCAGCAGACCGCCGCTCTGCCTGTTATCCATAAGCCAGTTTCCCTTTGACCAGGAAGGCATCTTCTGCCTTCTGAAACATGTAATCAGCCTTGGTCTGCCAATCTCGCCGTTCAGCACCATTTCCCTGGCCCTCACATATCCGTTCCAGAACCTGAGCACCTGACCCACCATGAGATGGCATGTCTTTGTATCTGCGATACGGCAGAGTCCATAATAATCATCCCTTGTCAGGCATACCGGCTTTTCGCAGAATATATAGTCACATAGGTCCAAGGCCTGCTCAATGGCCTCCCTGTGCAGATACGTTGGAAGGCATATGTCAATCATGTCTATATGTTTTCCTTCCAGCCCGCTCACGTCATCTATGGCCCTGCACCGGAATCTCCCGGAAAACTCAGCTGCCTTTCCCGCATCGCGTTCAACTATATACGCTATCTCAACATCCTTTCCCATCCCTTTATAGGCCTGGCCATGAACCTGTCCCATTTTCCCGGCACCCCATATAGCCACCTTCATAAATAACCTCCACAATCATGTCCATTGGAATCTGCTGCCAAAATCCTTACAATATGCTCTCCAAATATTTCTTACCCTCGATAATCTCCTGTTTCTGCCTCTCATTGCCGGCTTCTATCTCATACTCCACAGAAACAGGGCCATCATAACCAATTTCCTTTAATTTCTTTATAAATCCCGGGAAATCCACCTTGCCCTTCCCAATGGGGAACTCACTGCCTAATTCATATCCTGTTTCCGGGTAACTTCCATCCTTTGCATGTACGCTGCGCACATATTGCCCCAGCACGTTAAGGCCATCCACCGGATTGGCGTTGCCATACATCATGAGATTGGCGGGGTCATAATTAACAAACAGATTGTCACTCCCCACATCCTCAATCAGGCGCCTGAGGACAATGGGCGGTTCCTGGCCTGTTTCCATTAAGAAATTCTGCCCATGCTTTTTCAGTTCCGATGTGATGTATCTCAGCGCACTTACCACTCCGGTGTAATTCACGTCCCTGCAGTTAGTGGGAACAAAACCAAGATGGGTGATGATGTCCTTAACTCCGAGTATCCTGGCATAGGCCGCCCCGTCCAGCAGGTTCTTTATGCGGGACGCCCTGTATTCCGGGGGGACGATTCCCAGAATGGAAGGGCCTTCTGCAAAATCCCATTTGATGGGACCGTGCCAGCCGCACCACAGGCCGGTTACTTCCATATCCAATTTTTCCAGAAGGTCCTTAACATACCCTGCATGTTCCCTGCACAGATGGGACATATCCCAAAGCTGCAGCTGGCAGTTATGAAATCCACTGTCCTTTGCCCAGCCAAGGGTCTCCTCCAGGTCCTCTCCCATAATGACTGCAATTCCTAACGGTTTCATAGGTTTCCTCCTTTACCTGTACATTCATATCATCATCCGCAAAACAGCTGCGAAGGTTCCATGTCATTGAACTTAAAATAACGGTTAATGTAGTATTTGGCAGCTCCCCTGACAACCGATGCCTCCCCCAGTTTCGTATAAACCACATCCACATCTGATACGAACTGCCGGAAACCAAACTGCTGCATCTTTCCTTTCAGCAATTCCAGAAACCGGTCCCCCAGCTTCCGCCCAATCCCTCCAATAATAACCAACTCCGGATGGAATAAGGTAATGGCATTGCAAAGGGCATATGCAAAATCCTCTGCCATATAAGACATAAGTTTGAGCGCGTCCTCATCCCCAGCCCCCACCAGGGCTGCCAGATCCTTGAACAGAAGTTTATCTCCGGATCCTTTGGGCACCTCAAGACCAAATTCCTCAAACTGCCTGGGAAGCGCCAACTCCCCAATCTGGTTCTCCAGACATCCCCTATTGCCGCAGGCGCACGGGCATCCGTTGCGGTCCACAGAAAAATGGCCAAACTGTGTTGCCATGCCGCTGGCCCCGCCGAGAAGATGTCTGTCATGTATAATGGCCGCGCCAACCCCGTCATTGATATTAATATAAATATAATTCTCCCCATCCAGTTTTCCAAAGGCTGTCTCCGCATAGGCAAAACATGCCGTGTCGTTTAAAATGGCCAGGGGATATCCATCCAGCATACTTCTCAGCCTGCTGATTTTATAATTTCCCTGGCTTTCCGTGGGCAGTACCACGGATATGATTTCATCATGTTTTTCATCAATCATCCCGGGCACAATCACACAGACGCCCATTACATGGATGTCCACACACTGCGCTTCCCTGAATTCTTCAAAATATCCTTTTAATCCTGCCAGGGCATCTCCTGCGTTCTTCATGTCATATTCCCTGCACAGCACAATATTCATGGCCGAGTCCACCAGGGCAATCTCAAGGTTATCCTTATGCCAGTTTAAAACAATCACATAATTGGTGCTGTTATTGACAGCAAGGCTGTTAGGCTTCCTTCCCTGGCGGCTGCTTTCTGATGCGCCCTCATCTATAACGAACATTTCCTGCATCATCTCATCCACTAAAGCCGAGACCGTTGTCTTGCTGAGTTTGAGCTGCTCGGCAATCTGTGTCCTGCTGATTCCTGGAAAATCCTCTATAAGCTGATATATTTGTTTTTTATTATTATCTTTGATTAGAAGCTGGTTATATTTTTTCACCAAATCTCCCCCTCCATTAATTTGTTCAGTGACCTTACTAATTATCTTGAGTATAACACACAGCTGTTTATTACGCAATACCCAAATGCAAAAGGTTATGCCATCCTCCAGATCCCAGCCTCAGATATAACCATGTCCACTGCCTGGTCATGTTCCTCCACCGGTATATCATCCCGCATGATCCTGTCCCTGCATATGACCGCCTTCACTCCTGCCACACGCCCCAGATAACGGTCATAATACCCTCCCCCGTAACCCAGGCGCCTGCCCGTTTGGCTGCATGTACAGCAGGGAATGACTGCCAGGTCGATTTCCTCCGGCTGTATCCTCACCGCATCATTCCTCGGCTCTTGAATACCGTAACTGCCATCCTCCAGATTTTCCAATGAATCAATCAGGTATGCTTCCATCACGCCCTTTGATATGCATTTCGGTACGGCAACCTGCTTTCCATGCTCCAGGGCATGGGTTATGATGGGCCTGGTATTAATTTCCCCTTCCGTTCCCACAAAAATGAAAACCGTCACGGCCTTATGATATTCATCCAGACCAGTCACGGCCTGGCAGATGGCCTGGTCTGCCTGTATACAGTATTCATGGTTTAGGCCTGAAACCTGAAGCCGCACAAGCTTCCTCAGTTCCTGTTTCCTTCTTTTTTCCTGCCCACTTCCTTTTCCATATTCCCTTCCATTCCCGGCACTCACTCCCATGTCTTCCACACATCCGGCTGATATCCCACCGTTGCCTTGGCTCCATTCCTGACAATCGGTGTCTTTAACACGTTCTGATTCTCCAAAACCTTCCCGTCCCTGTCCTCTGCCGCGATATACTGGATCAGGGCCAAAAGGTCCTTGTCCTTACAGTCCTTATCAATCATGGACTCCAGCCCGCCAACCGCCTGCTTTACCCGGTTGAACTCACCCTTGCTCATGCCCTTTTCGCTCAGGTTGATGGACTGGAACCGGATTCCGCGTTCCTTAAAATACCGCTCTGCTTTCTTTGTATCAAAGCACTTGGACTTTCCAAATATCTGTATGTTCATATGCGCCCTCCTATAACCATATCCTGTTTGGGCATTCCACCATTTTACCATGTAAATGACGCAATGCCTGTATTTTATACCACATTATAACAGACGGGGAGGGATCCAGCAATTTATTTCATTGATAATGCTATCCTGCCTGATAACTAAGGCCAGGAAACCGCAAAAATCCTGCCCAGGCCATCAAATGGCATCAGGGCAGGACCTTTCAACGGCTCATTAGTTAACCGCTGCTTCTGGAACGCTTTTTTTTAAATGGTTGAAAATCCAGGTATGCATTTTTGTGAACTGGCCGCAGATAATGGCATTTATCAGGGTGCCTTCACGTATGAACATAATCTTGCCCAAGAATACCAGGCCAATGACAGCGGATATGACAAGCAGGCCGCAGTCCACCATGGATTTTACATTTCCCCACTTCATGCGGGTCCTCCTCACAACCACGGTGTTAAATGCATCAGCGGGCATCAGGATTAAATCAGCCTCAATCATAAGGTACAGTCCAAGGGCCAGGACCGCGCATCCCAATACCAGGAGACAGAGCCTTAATATATAATTCTCCACTGCCAGGAAGCTGAACAGATACAGGTTGGCATCCAGGAACATACCTGAAATCATGGCCGGTACCAGCTGTGTGTCCTGCTGTGGATAGCGGGTGCTCTATGCACAAGGACCTGCGATACGTTGTACCGGAGCCTGTCTGAACATTCATCCCCGCCATCTGGGTGCCCCTTCACAACCCGGTATATTTGAGCCAAATTCAGGTTACCCAGCCCGCTATGCGCCCTTCATTTGGCCCAGATTCCCCCCAAAGCCGGGCGCTCATCTGACGGAAAACAATGTTCAGACAGGCCTTAAGAAATCTTACCCACACGCCATCCGGACATGGTGTCCTCCCTGAGCAGGAACTGGTTTCCATCCATATCCTCGAACTGGAACATATTTCCATAGGGCATCCTCTTAATCTCCCCCACGCTGACGCCCTTTTCAAGCAGTTCTTTGTAAGCCTCCTCAATGTTATCCGTACTCATCATGACAGAGGGATGGCCCACATTGACCTTTGGGTTCTGGGCCTCCATCATCTTCTTATCATACAGTACAAATACGGTTGTGTCCCCCTGGGCCGGCCCTACTTCGATCCACTTCATATCAGGTCCCATCTGTTCCTCAGAGCGTACCTCAAATCCCACCTTTTCAGTCCAGAAAGCCTTGGCTTCTTCCTGGTTATTAACATAAAGTGTGACTTTAGATATTGCATTAATCATCGCCATTTCTCCATTTCTGTCTGTCATTCTCAATCTGTTATTCAGAATGCCCTGGAAATGGGATTTTCATGCAGCGTGACATGGAACAGGAAAGCATTTTCAAACATCCCCCGGCCGTACGCCGGATCCGGTCATGCCTTAACAGCCCAGCGCATCTTGGTGGACCTGGCACGGCTGTTCATACTGCACTCTTCTGCGGACGGACGGATCACATCCCCGGCTATCTCACTGTAAATACCCTGACGGTGCAGATCCTTAAATGATTTTTTAACAATCCGGTCTTCCCCGGAATGGAAGGTCAGGACAGCCACACGGCCGCCCTTTGCAAGCACATCCGGCAGCTTTTCCAGAAATTGGTACAGCACCTCAAATTCACTGTTAATATCAATGCGCAGGGCCTGGAATGTCCTCTGGCAGGATTTCTTAACCGCCTCCTTCCGGTCTGGTTCCGGAACAAAAGAAAGCGCCTGCTCTATGGCTTCCCTGAGCTGGGTCGTGGTATCAATGCCGTCTCCCCGCTTAATCCGGTTCACAACCGCCCTGGCAATCTCCTCCGCATATGGCTCGTCTGAATTCTCAACCAGCATTCCCGTCAGTTCTTCCCTGGAAATATGTTTCAGCCGCTCCGATGCAGGTATGCCCCGGCTGGAATCCAGACGCAGATCCAGCGGGCCGTCCTTCTTAAAAGAAAATCCCCGCTCCGGGTTATCTATCTGCATGGAGGATACCCCCAAATCAGCCAGCACAAAATCAAAGGGACCGGTTTCCGCCGCCAGCTGGTCAATATCCGCAAAGTTCAGCTGCCTGATGGTCAGTATCTCAGGTCCGTATCCCAGTTTTCCAAGACGTTCCCTGGTCTTGGCCATTTCTATGGTGTCCACGTCCAGGGCATGGATATGCCCATGGCCTTGCAGGCACTTGAGCATTTCCTGGGTATGTCCGCCATATCCAAGGGTTGCGTCCAATCCGGTCTGGCCCGGCTGTATCTGAAGGAAATCCAGGATTTCCTTAACCATGATGGAAATGTGCATGCCCACCGGGGTGCTTCCCTTGCTGATTACCTTGGCAACGGTTTCCGGATATTTCTCCGGCTGCAGTTCTTTATATTTCTCATTGTATTTCTTGGGGTGGGTTCCCTTGTATCGGACACGCCTCTTGTGTTCCTGGGGCGGATGTTCCTGCCCCTGACGCTGATGTTCCTGTCCCTGATGCTGATGTTCCTGTCCCTGATGCTCCCGGACCTCATGTCCCTGGTATTCCTGTCCTCGGTTTTCCACGTTTTCCTCCTGATGGGTTATCATTTCACTTTTATACGGATTTATCGCTGTTTTGCGGCAGCCTTCTTAATCAGCTCCGCGATTCCCTTTTCCGGATAAGACAGCAGCCGTCCAAATTCAACAGCAATGTCATAACGCGCCTGCGCAGTGTATGCGTCCTCCTGTTTAAGGCGCTTCTGCCTCTCCTTTAACCCAAGGTATTGTTCCAGCACATCTTCCGTGCGGTAAAAGAGATAGTTGTATTTATCCTGGTTCGCCTTTGCAGGGAATAAGTCCGTGATAAATGCCTGGTCTTCCGGGTAATAGGATATCCCATACTGGCTGCAAAGCCTTTTTACTTCGCCCAGATAGCTGTCCCGTTCCTCCCTGGTGTCACATGGATGGCTCATGGCCAGTTTCTTAAGGCCGCAGGAAACCATTTCACAAAAACAGTCCATTACACCGGCCTGGTAGGAATATGGGTCAATGGGGCGGGCAGCCTTCCCATCATCTCCTGCTTCCTCATACTCATCCCGGTCTAAAGACAGGGGAATTCCTGACGCGCTGGTCACATTAACCCCTCCGTACCAGGTACTGTCCACCGTAAAGATGTCCCCGACCTGATACTCCATTGAAAATCCATCATTCTTTCTGATTATGCGGATCCGCTGTTTATCCATGGCGTATGCTCCTGATTACTCATGATTTTATGATTCATGGCCCAAAGCCACGATTACGATTAAAAGTATAACACAGGTAGATGGAAATGATAAGAGGGTGCTGTGGATTTCCACTTGTCAGAACCCCCATTGTCATGTAGAATAGTACTGCCTGAGTTAAAAGTATTGGTGTGGAAATGGTGCCATTCCTATTCCCCAGCAGGAAAAACACCTATAAAACCCTATAAAATAAAGGAGTTTTCAAATGAGTATCTTAAACGTTGAACATTTAAGCCACGGTTTCGGCGACCGTGCAATTTTCCAGGACGTATCCTTCCGCCTGCTAAAGGGCGAACACATCGGCCTGATCGGGGCCAATGGCGAGGGAAAGTCCACCTTCATGGATATCATTACCGACAAACTGATGCCCGATGAAGGCAAGGTGGAGTGGGCCAAGAATGTCCGGGTGGGTTATCTGGACCAGCACACGGTGCTTGAAAAAGGCATGACCATCCGGGACGTGTTAAAGAGCGCCTTTGGCTTCCTTTTTGAGATGGAAGAACAGATGAACCAGATATGTGAGAAGATGGGCGAGGCAGACGAGGATGAGATGAATTCCATGATGGAGGAGCTGGGTACTATCCAGGACCTTCTCATGGCCCATGATTTTTATATTATTGATGCCAAGGTGGATGAGGTCGGACGCGCCCTTGGACTGAACGAGATTGGGATGGATAAGGACGTGACCGGGCTTTCCGGCGGCCAGAGGACCAAGGTGCTTCTTGGAAAACTGCTGTTACAGAAGCCTGATATCCTGCTTCTGGATGAGCCCACCAACTACCTGGACGCCCAGCACATTGAATGGCTGAAGCGGTATCTTCAGGAATATGAGAACGCATTTATCCTGATTTCCCATGACATCCCCTTCCTTAACAGTGTCATCAACCTGATTTACCATATGGAAAACCAGCGCCTGGACCGTTATGTGGGGGATTATGACAAATTCCAGGAAGTGTACGCTGTCAAGAAATCACAGCTGGAAGCAGCCTACAAACGCCAGCAGCAGGAAATCGCGGATCTGGAAGACTTCGTGGCCCGCAACAAGGCCAGGGTCTCCACCAGGAACATGGCCATGTCACGGCAGAAAAAGCTGGATAAGATGGATGTAATTGAACTGGCAAGGGAAAAACCCAAGCCTGAGTTCCATTTCCTGGAAGCACGCACTGCCGGAAAGTGCATCTTTGAGACAAAGGACATGGTCATCGGTTATGACGAACCCCTGTCCCGCCCGCTGAACCTTTTGATGGAACGGGGGCAGAAAATCGCGCTGGTGGGTGCCAACGGTATCGGCAAGACCACGCTGTTAAAGAGCATCCTGGGCCTTATCCCGGCCATGAGCGGCAGCGTGGAACTGGGTGATTATCTGTCCATCGGATACTTTGAGCAGGAGATGGCGCCAGGCAACACCACCACGTGCCTGGAGGAGATATGGAAGGAATTCCCCTCCTATACCCAGTATCAGGTGCGGTCCGCCCTTGCCAAATGCGGCCTTACAACCAAGCACATTGAAAGCCAGGTGCGTGTCTTAAGCGGCGGCGAACAGGCAAAGGTAAGGTTATGTAAGCTGATGAACCGGGAATCCAATGTACTTCTTCTGGACGAACCTACCAACCACCTGGATGTGGACGCAAAGGAAGAACTGAAACGCGCCCTGAAGGCATATAAAGGAAGCATCCTTCTGATCTGCCATGAACCGGAGTTCTATGAGGGTCTGGCCACGGATGTGTGGGATTGCAAGGAATGGGCCTTGAGGCTGTCATAGGGTGTGTATGAAAATAACACAATAATCCGGGCAGATCCAACTGCGGCAGGCTTATAAGCCGCCCCCGCAGTGTGGATCTGCCCGTTTTCCCATGTATCAATTTTCGTATAACGCAGCCATGTCACGTATCCTGTGCTTTATTTCCATACGGACATGCGGCGGCTCTAAACACTCGCACTTATCCCCGAAGCCTAAAAGAATATCATAGTAGTATTCATTCTCCACGAAAGGGAAGCTGACAATGTAATGCTCACCTCCATCCGGTGAAAGGTGTTCATACGTACAAAAATCAAGTATTCTGTCCACAACGGATTTATGGATACGGATTTTTATTTCTGTCTGCATTTTCTCCAGGATTTCCGCAAAATCCATATCCGGTTTTTCATAATCCCGCGGTATGAAAGTTTCCTCCTGTATCTGCAGGTCAGACATGCGGGAGAGCCTGAATAGACGGAACCCATTCCTCTTATGGCAATACCCCCGGAGATACCAATGGCTGCCTTTCAATACAAGCTGATATGGTTCGGCTGTCCGTTGGGATCCATTACCGTGGTGGGCTATATATCCAAACGAAACCAGCCTGCTTTCCTGCATGGCCGCCTTGATGATTTCCAGATATGGCTGTATGTTCCCGCTGCCCATCCATGGTCTTAAATCTATGTGTACCTGATTTATTTTCAGTTCAATGTCCTTCGCCCTGTGGGCGGGGATGAAACTCCTGACCTTTGCAAGAGTATGTACCAGTTCATCTCCCCGCACCATGTTGGAAAGACCGGAAAGCCCCATCAGGAGGACGGAAAGGTCGTCAGCGGAAAAAACCTTTTTGTCAACCTTGTATTCCTGCATGATCTCAAATCCGCCGCCCACCCCGGATGCGGAACGGACAGGAATACCCGCCATGTTGATGGCGTCTATATCACGGTAAATTGTGCGGGGAGAAACCTCAAACATATCTGCCAGCTCCTGCGCGCTTATTCGTTTCTTGTCAAGAAGTATCATGATAATACTGACAAGCCTGTCAATTTTCATGGGATGCCCCCCTTTCAATCCATATTGTGGCCATACTGTTGTCAACAATTACATGGTACAATAAAAATGAAAGCAAATCAATCAAACAATGAAAGCGGAGGAAACTATGTCTACAATCTATGTGTACGTCCTTGATACGTTAGCTGACTGGGAACTGGGTCACGTTACTTCGGAACTGAACTCCGGACGTTTTTTCAAACAGGGGGCACAGCGCATGTCACTTAAGACAGTCAGTTATTCAAAAGAGCCAATCATTACAATGGGAGGTCTGACAATCCTACCCAATTGTTCCATTGATGACATGGCTGTGGATGGATCAAGCATGCTGCTTTTACCGGGCGCAGATACATGGAATGATCCAAAGCATGCCCCTGTCATCCAAAAAGCAGGCGAATTCCTCTCTTTAGGGGCAGCGGTGTGCGCAATCTGCGGCGCGACCGCCGCGCTTGCCAGCGTTGGGCTATTGGACCGGCGCCCCCATACCAGTAATGGGCCGGGATTTCTGGAAATGGTTTCTCCTGGTTATAAAGGGCAGGATTTTTATATAGACAAGCCATCTGTGGCGGATGGCAGCCTTATTACCGCAGGCAGCACCGGGGCTTTGCTGTGGGCCAGGCAGATCATCCAGCGTTTAGACGTGTTTCAAACAGACACGCTGGAATCATGGTATGAATATTTTAGTACCGGTAAGCCTGAACATTTCTTTGCCCTCATGCAGACGTTGCCGTCCGGCAGCGCTTCACAATAATTCCCCATCGGGAAGCTCCCCGAAGAATTGGAACGGACTGCCCAGGCCCAGGCAACAGCTCTTTCCAGGTATCTGGCCTGGTTCGCAGAAAGCGGAACATAGAGCAGCCGCGCATCGTTTAAAATCGGTGCGCTTTTTTCTTTATACATACACTTGCTTTTATTCTTCTGTTCCTGTATAATCCATTTAAATACTTTTATATGTATTACAGTAATTAAGTTTGGATGAAAGGCGGCTATGCACCATCCTGCATCTGGCCAGCATATCCAGAAGCATTCGGTTCAGGCAGCCGGAAAGGAGAAAACCAATGAGCAGCTTATATACAAATCTGATGGAACGGTTCATGACATACTTCCTGTCCAACTGGCAGCTTTTTATCATTATTACAGGACTTCTGTTCTTGCTTGGCGGGATTTTCAACTGGAAATGGACCTGGGCCCCTGACGGCCACGGCGGAAAAAATCATGGAAATGAAGGTAAGCCCTGTGGTCCCTGCTGACTGCCAGCAGTTCATCCACATCCTGAGGGATGACCAGAGCGATTTCTGTTTCCCTCTGGGGACTTCCCTGGCCGGCGGAGCGGATGCATGGTGTGTAACCTACAAATTTGATAAGCAGACAATCCTTCCCGGAAGCCGTCTGCCTGAGGACGGTATTGTGCCGTTCCTGCTGGAAGCAAAGCCTAAAAAGCAGATTCCCATCCAGCTTGCCGCCATACCCGGCAAATATTATCAGGCCTGACCAAGTAAGGAAACAGACCCTGATACCATATTTTCCGCCCGTGCAGCATCATGCTGTATGGGCGCTATTTGTTTCCTGGTCTTCCATTCCTTATCATCCTGACCAGAAGATTTCCCTGGACATCATCGGCCGGGACATGAAAATGCCCCGGGAAATGCCGGACAGTCTCATTCACGGTCCAATTCCTTCCATTTAAGGACAGTTCTTTCATCTTAGCTTCCCGCCTGCTATAATAAAGTCCATAAAGAAATTACGCCTTAAACCAATTGAAAGGGGAACCGTACCATGAATCCAGCCATAAAATCCATATTGAAAAAAGCAGGCATCATCTGCCTTTCCACCATACTGTTTGCCATGTGTTCCGTACTTATCTATATCACAAAGATAACCGGGAACATGCACCGCCTGGACGGCAGTCCGGAAATCCCGGTCATGGAAACCAATCCCAATATTCCGGCAGAACCCATGAACATGGGGAGCGGATACTGGACCATTGCGGTTTTTGGCGTGGACAGCCGTAACGGGGATGTGGGGAAAGGCAATCATGCGGATGTACAGCTTCTGTGCTCCATCAACGCTGCCACAGGGGATATACGCCTTGTGTCCGTATACAGGGATACCTTCCTTATGAACAGCCCGTCCACGGACGGTTACGGTAAATTAAGCCAATCCTATATGGTCTCAGGACCCAATGGCAATGTGCAGGCACTGACCGCCAATCTGGATATCACCATCGATGATTATATATCCTTTAACTGGAAATCCGTGGCAGATGTAATCAATCTTCTGGGAGGCGTGGATATTGAACTGACTAAAGCTGAATTTCATTATATCAATGCCTTTATCACGGAAACCGCGGACAGCACCGGGATTCCCTCCGTCCACCTGTCTGATTACGGGATGCAGCATCTGGACGGGGTACAGGCAGTGGCTTATATGCGGTTAAGGCAGATGGATACTGATTTTGCCCGCACGGAACGCCAGAGAAGGGTCATCAGCCAGGTCTTTGAAAAGGCAAAGGACACGGATCCCGGCACACTGCTTCAGGTGGCTGACACGGCATTTTCCCAGTCCCTCTCCTCCCTGACCGCCAAAGACCTGGTCAGCATGATACGCAACATAAAGAAATTCAATTTAAGCAGCACAGCCGGCTTCCCATTTACCCATGAGGACGCCCCTCTTGGGAAGAACGGGGACTGTGTGATTCCCAATACCCTTGAATCCAATGTGGAACAGCTTCACCAGTTCCTATATGAAGACATGGATTATACCTGCCCTGACAGGGTCCGGTCCATCAGCAGGGAGATTATCAAGCAGGCAGTTAAGAACTAAGGAGCGTATGACATGATACGAATTGCGGTTTGTGATGATGAACAATGTTTTGTGGAGCAGATTTACACCATTCTTTCAGTGCAGGCAAAGGAAATCTCCTCTGCCCTGCACATTTCCACCTATATGGACAGCGGCCAGCTGCTCTACGATGTGGAGGACGGCGCCCATTTTGACCTGCTGTTCCTGGACATAGAAATGCCCGGTACAGACGGCATGAGCCTGGCCGGAGCCATCCGGCGTTCCCTGCCCCTGGCCTTAATCGTCTTTATTACATCCCATACAAAATATGCGGTCAAGGCGTTTGAGCTTTCCGTATTCCGGTACATCCCCAAGCCGGAGCTGGCAGCCTGCCTGCCCCTGGCCCTTAAGGATGCCTGCCGGCTTCTGGAACGGAATTCCAATGGAACCTATGTCATCGAATCCTCCCGCAGGGTACGCAAGATTGCAGTGGATGATATCCTCTATATCTATAAGGACCAGAAGTACGCTGTCTTTGTACTTGAAAATGAAGAATTGCCCGTGCGCAGGCCCCTGGAGCAGGTGTTGTCAGAGCTGTGCGGCCAGGAGCTCGACAGCGGTTTCCTGATGGTGGAGCGGGGATACATCGTCAACCTGTTCCATGTGGATAAGATGGAGGATCATGAACTGTTCCTGGATAACGGGACCACGGTTCCGGTCAGCCGCAGACATCTTAGGGAAGTGCGGGAATCCATCACATCTTACTGGAGGGCCAGATTATGAACAACTGGTATGAGGCGCTGGAAGTCTGCTCTGACTTTATTGAGGCATGGCTGTGTTACCATTTTATAGGGATTTTCCTACCGGACAGGGTCAGGGGGCGGCTGCCCTTCTTTCTGCTGTCCATGACCCTGGTCTGCTCCGTCAAAGCCATGAATGCATATGGGATTGACCCCCTGATATCCACCCTGTGGTTTGTTTTCTTTATCTGTATGACCACCGTGGTCCTGTTCCAGGTGGACCTGTTTTACGCGGTCTCACTGGTCAGCTTTTACTTTCTCTGCCTTTATGTCATCAACTTTTTCTGTATGTCCGTCATGGGCGTCATAGCGGGAAACCGGCAGTTTGCGGGGTTCATATTGAACCAGCTGTCCCTGTGGAGGTGTGCTTATATTGCTGCTGACAAGGCAATGCTGTTCAGCTTCTGTTTCCTGGCAGGAAGGGCCTTTCGGGGGACCACGTTTTACAATCCGAAAATGATATTTACCGTTTCCCTGTTCGGCATCCTGGGCGTGGGCTTCCTATCCCTGTTCACCCTTCAGGAAATCTCCGTACTTACCTTATTCAGCTGGGGCCTGTGCCTGGTCATCCTGCTGTGCCTCTGCCTGCTTATGCTTATCTATGCCAACTATGTAAAGGAAAGGGAGCTTCGGGGTATCCTGGAATTCAAAGACCAGCTGGTACGCCAGGAGTATGAGATGGTAAAGCAGATGCAGAAAGAACAGGAAACCCTTTCCCACAACATGAAGAACCATCTCCTGGTCCTGGACGGCATGCTGGCAGAGGGTAATGCAGCAGGCGCCCAGGCCTATATCGGCCAGCTGAGCGCCCCCCTGGAAGGTCTTTCACCTTCCATCTGGACAGGAACCCCCACCCTGGATGTGCTGCTGAACCACACCCGGAGCCGGTGTGCACGGGCCGGCATCCCGTTTACCGTACAGGCAGATGCCATGGACCTCCATCCCATGGAAGACCAGGACATCTGCAGCCTGTTTGCCAACCTTCTTGATAATGCATATGAAGCCGCCTCCGGTGTAAAGGACGGGCCGGCATGGATACATGTGAAAATCAGGAAGATGAAGGAAATGGTTTTCATTGACATTTCGAACCCAGCCGCCCAGGCTCCCTGCCAAAAAGGCGGCAGGCTGGTTTCCAGGAAACGGGACAGCGCCCTGCACGGCATCGGCCTGAGCAGCGCCGCCATATCAGCCGGCAAATACGGAGGGCAGCTGGAATATGAATATAAGGACCACGTTTTCTCTGTGCGGGTCAGTTTCCTTGGCGGGATCCGGTCCGTGGGCAGCCATTCACCGAAAACCAGTTAAACGCGCCGCCGGAAGGCCTGATTTCAAATACAAGCCGTTTCCCTGTCACCGGATGGGGAAATGCCAGATGGTAAGCACACAGGGCCAGCGGGCCGCGGGCCGCTGGTTTCTTTTTTATGTCAACAATTGTGGATATGTCCCCTCCATACCGTCCATCTCCATAGAGGGGGGTGCCATGCCCGGCAAACTGCACCCTTATCTGGTGGTGCCTTCCTGTAAGCAGCTCAATATCTATTAAAGAAACCATTTGTTCCTTGTCCTCAGGGCTGTGGATAACTTCCATTTCCCTGTATTTAAGGACTGCTTTTTTTGCATCTTTTACAGACTTATCCACAATTTCCGATGTGTTGTTTTTCCTGTCCTGCCGAAGATAATCCACATATGAACCTTGTTTATCCACAAGTTGTCCACATATCACCGCCATATAAGATTTTTCCATTTTTCCGGCCTGGAGCGCAGCGCTTAAGGCTGCTGCCGACTTCTGGTTTTTGGCATAAACCATGACTCCCTGCACCGGCTTATCCAACCTGTGGATAACTCCCACATATGGAGGCTGGACCCTTGAAATACCTGCTGCCGGCTTGTGGATATCCTGTGGATTGTGTAGATAACAACTGATTTCACTGACCATGTCCGGCGCAAAACCGCGTGATGACTGGGATTCCAGCCCTGCCGGCTTGTGTACCACGATTATATCTTTGTCTTCATATAGAATGGGAACCATGACATTTACCTCTCCTGATGTTTCAATCCTTCAGACTCAGCATGATTATAGCATAGTTTTCCAGATAAAAGCCTTTGATTTTGAAGAATTTATTAAAAAGTATTGCATAATTTATTCACAGAGTGTATAGTATATAATACAAACAGATGTAGTAATCAAAACTACATAACAAAGTTACCATTAAAATCTATCTGTTTTAATTATGAGGAGGCTGGTATATATGACAGCAAAACTAAAACGTAATCTTACCAAGGTAAAAGACCCGGGCAGTGCCCTTACGCATTTTATCGCCATGATATTGGCCATGATAGCAGCCATGCCCCTTCTGATGAAGGCGGTGCGTGATTCCGGGCACCTGCATGTGAGTGCGCTTGCCATCTTCATACTAAGTATGATTGGCCTGTACGCAGCCAGCACCATTTACCACACCCTTGACATTTCACCCCAAATCAACCAGATGCTGCGCAAGATTGACCACATGATGATCTTCATCCTGATTGCAGGAACCTATACCCCGGTGTGCATGATTGTCCTGGGAGACAAAACAGGCTGGTCCCTTCTGACCCTTGTCTGGGGTATTGCCATTGTGGGTATCCTTATCAATGCCCTGTGGATTACCTGCCCTAAATGGTTCTCTTCCCTGATTTATATTGCCATGGGCTGGGTATGCGTCCTGGCCATCACCAAAATACTGAATTCCATGCCAAAAGCCGGCTTCCTGTGGCTGCTGGCCGGCGGTGTCATATACACGGTGGGAGGCATCATCTACGCCCTGAAGCTTCCGTTCTTTAATTCCCGCCACAAGAACTTCGGCTCCCATGAGATTTTCCATCTGTTTGTCATGGGCGGAAGTATCTGCCATTATGTGATGATGTACCGTTTCGTGGCGTGACCGGCCCATGGACCGGATTCCAAACATCCAGGCCTTGTATTACCGCCCGCGTGTTTTAGATAAACAATCCCGGGCATAAGGGTTCCTTGGCATAAGGGTTCCCAGGCATAAGAGGTTCCCGGGCCGGAGAATTTATCTTTCACACAAAAAAACCGGAGTCCCGCGGCACCACCTGCCGCAGGACTCCGGGCATCCGGTGCCTGTATCCTTGCCTGCAAAAAGCTCATCCATTCTTATGGCTGCAGGCATTCTTAGATTCTATCTTTCTTTCATCTTATCTTGCTTTAACCCTTTCTTGCTTTAACCCTTTCTTTATCTTCATTTTCCCGCATCAGTCCGCACGCAAGCCTGCACAAGCCCGGTTCCCTTGAATCAACATCTCTTTCTGTCTCCTGGTCATATGCTTGATTGCATATTCCCGTTTCATGGCTTCGCCTTTTGTCTCAAATGCCTCATAATAAGACAGCGCCACCGGCCGTCTGGGCTTGGTGTACTTAGCTCCGCGGCCCGCGTTATGGGCCTTCAGACGCTTGTCCAGATCATTGGTCCAGCCGCAGTACAGCGTACCGTCCGCACAGGTAAGTATATAGGTATAGTTCATCTTGCCAAATTCCTCTGCATTCCAGGATAGCTGGTTATGTAAACGGCAACAACGCTTACAGTGCGTCATCACCGCCCAGGTTGCCCTGTGATCTATTATAAAGCACCAGCTGGATGCGCGGTACAATAGTGCTTCCCAGGGTGTGTCCGGACATTCATTCCCGCCGTCTGCACGCCCCACTTTGCAGGACGCACCTCTGACGGAAAGCCGCTTTCAAACACACCCTGGCGTAAATAAGATGATACACGATACAGGATATCAGCTTATTTATGCCAGGCAGCATCAGATTGGGTAGATAAGCCTGAATCATATCTATACCCTATTATATCGCACATACCTTTAAAGTGTGCACAAAACATGATTTGTATTCAGAATCTTCTTCCTCCGCCCCCATGGCTTCGCCCGCTGCTGGAACGGTGGGTGGAGCTGCGGCCCGGGGAACCAGATCCGCCTGAGCCGCCTCTGTCCGCCCTTGGGATTGGCGCCGAGGTCACGAATTTGTTCAGCAGTATGTCATTGACATCCCCAAACCGGTACTTTGCATCTGCCCTGTAGGCCAGAAGGCTGTTGGCCCGTTCCCGGTCAGACTGCTTCATGGAATACCGGCCCTTGATTCCCAGGCACACGCTTCCCGCTATCATGGCCGGCGCGATGACGGCAAATGCAGCCTCATACCAGCGTATGCTTCTGTATATGCTGATTTCCCCTGTCTCCGTATCATAATTATACTGTCCGGCCTGGATTCCTTTGTCCACATAGTACTCAATGTCCCTGGTAAATGCAAGGATGGCTCCATAATAATCCTGGCTTCCCAGATAATCGTACATATCATCCAGTACCAGGTCAATGCGCTTGTCCGTAAGGATACGTATCATGTTGCCTGAAGTGGATATCCAGCATTCGCCGCCCCGCCGCCCCGCCGCATCCATATAGATGAGCACCAGCGCGCCGCTCTTATCCCGGCCCGTGCCGAAATCATTGTAATCATAATAGTCGTCCGCATATTCCATGGCAGAACGGACGCCGTCATTATAGGCAGTCACTGCCGACACATCCATTCCGGTCTTCGTCCTGCAGCCGCTAAGGGCCTCCTCCAGCCGTTCCTGCTCCTCCCCGGATAAAAGCCCGGCCTCATCAAACAGCCTCTGGCCCGTATCGGCCTGGGTGCCGGCCCATGCATCTGCTTGGGAACCGGCCCGGGCTTCAACCAGATTGCCGGCCCCAGCCTGGGCGCCCATGCTGGTAACCATCCCCAGATTTGCCCAGAGAACCACCCATGCAGCGGTCAGGGCCACCATGCGGATCCATGGGGCAATAACCGGATGTTTCCTGTTGTGAAAGCATTTTCCCATATCATACCCCATCATCACAGCAGATATCCTCCTATCAGAAACAATATGCAAAGCGGCAGGAAGATGGAAAGGAACAGCAACGCCAGCTTCTTAGGATCCACCGGCAGCTGGCCGCATATCTTCCCTGTCTGGCCGTTCAGGGCAAAATAATATATTTTCCCCCTGGCTTTGTCATTGTAGGTCAGGGTCCACACCGGGAGAAGGGCGTAACTCCACACCTCTCCCATAAGCTTTGCTTCCCTTTGCCTGATATTCATGGAATCATAGTTCCCGGCCTGGGACTGGAGGCTTTGAAGGGCAAACTCCCTGACCTCGGTCTGCACATCCACCACAAACTGCTCCTTTTCCATGTCACGGTTCTCTGCCAGGAAACCTGACAGGAACCCCATGGAGAATTTCTTCTTCTCATCCATCCGGAAAGGCAGGACGCCGTCCACCAGCTGGCGGTTTGCCTTTCTTAGGCCGTTTCTGGCCACATGGTCCACCTCCATGGTTCCCTGGCGCCTGACATCATACACCTGTGTTTCCGTGTAGCGCATATTGCCTGTGGTCCATGTCCTGAGTTTTTTCCCCTGGGCGTCCAGCATCCCGTCCACCCGGCATCCGTAAAGCCAGTAGGGGAAATACACACCGGTCATGGTCTCTATCTGCCTGCCGGAATAAAATGCGTCCGGCACATACTTCTTCTTTGCAATCCACCCCGCAAATATTTCCTTTGCCTTGTCCCGGTCAATCTGGAAGGGAATCACATAATCCGGGGCAAACCTGCCTGTCAGCTTTCCTGACAGCACCACCGGGTTATGGCAGTAGTAGCAGAAGGTTGCGGCTGTTGTCTCATCCGTAACAATCTGCGCACCGCAGCTGGGGCAGGTATACAGCACGGCCTGGCTGTCCTCTGGCTCCGGTACGTCTAATTCTTCCTGTGTAAAGTCAGACAGGCAGAATTCACAGTGGTATTTCTGTGACGATGGGTCAAATATCAGGCCTCCGTCGCAGTTTGGGCATTTATATGTTATTGCTGCCATTTGTTATCTCCTGTATCATAATGCCAGAGCGTGTCTTAAAGCTGCTTCCCGTCTGCTGTGCATCCCGCTTTGTGGGACGTGCAGAAGGCGGAAATGGATTTTCAGACACGCTTTGGCAAGGAACGCGCTCCTTCATCAAGGCCTTGGCTTGCCGCACTCGCTGCAGAACTTACCTGAGTTCACCGTACCGCAGCTGCAGGTCCAGTCTGCCGCAGGCCTTGGGTTTCCGCACTCACTGCAGAATTTACCGGAGTTGGGTGTGCCGCAGTTCGGGCAGTACCATCCCGCTGTCCCCGGGCCAGGATTCACTCCGGACTGCGCCGTGCCTACCGGCGCCCCTGCACCTGGATTCATTCCAGCCCGCGCCGTGCCTCCAGGCGCCCCTGGGCCTGGATCCATCCCTGTCTGCCGCGCCCCTGCCGGCACCCCTGGGCCTGGGTTCATCCCGGCCTGCTGCGCCCCTGCCGCCGACCAGTTCCCCTGGTTCTGCATCTGCTGCATATTCGTATTGGAGGCAGCGCCCATGAATCCCCCTCCTGTCTGCATGCCAAAGCCCATGCCCATGAACCCTGCCAGGGAACCTGCGGAATTGGAGCCCGCGTTCTTTAATCCCTCGGCAATGGTACTCTGTACATACCCTTCACGGATACCGGGGTCGCCCATCATGGCGCCCTTGTTCCTCAGGTTAATCAGGTTCTGGGATTCCTCATCATAGGTAATGCTGGCAATGCCCACGGACTGGATTTCCATTCCGCGCAGCTTGTTCCACTCTTCATCCAGGGTGTCCGCCATATACCGGCCCAGCTCCCTGCTCTTGGAGGTAACAAAGGAAATCCGCGTGCCGTCGGCAGACATCTGGTTTACCGATGTCTGGAACGCTTCCAGGAATTCAGAAAGATACTGCTCATTGATAGAATCAATATCCACCCTGTCCGCATTCTTGGGGATGACCTCCCCATAGAACTTTAGGGGGTCGGTCACCTTGATGGAGTAGGTTCCATGCGCCCGCAGGAAAAGTTCCGCGTTATAGAAATTATCAAAATAATTCACAGGGTTCCTGGTGCCAAATTTAATCCCCTTGATTTCCTGCAGGTTCACATAGTAGACCTTCTGTGCCGTGGGTGTGATCCCGCCAAAGCGGATACGGTTAAAGGATTCCTTTAACGCTTCCCCGAACTGGCCGTTAAACATGGAGGGCATGGACGAGTGGTCGATGGTATAATAACCTTCCTCCGCCGTATAGTCCACTACCTTGCCCCCGTCAACCAGCATCATGAACTGGTTGGGATACACGTGGATGACTGAACCATTGGACACAATATCCGACAAGCCTTTTGTGTTGGACCCCTTTCCCCTGCGCACCTGTACGCCACGGGCAAAGACAATCCTGTCCCCCATATCATCCGGTTCAATGGCCTCCAGCCACTGATCTGCCAGCGCTCCTCCCACTGCCGATGCAACCGCCTTAATAATTCCCATGTTTTACCCCTTTCCTGATATCCAATCAATCTTATTATTTATGCTTATTGCTCCTGCGCCTGCGCTTCACAGGCTCCACGCACCTGACTGCGATATAGATTAAAAGCGCTGCCAGGGCCAGTTGGATCAGGATGCTTACAATAACCCAGTTCTCCGTAACAAAATTAGTGGCTGTCATGCCAAATGAACTTTTAAGCTTGCTTAATGGCGTATTCCCTCCCGCCTGTCCGTTGAGGATGGCAAGGAAGGTGGACGCCGGGTTCAGGAGCAGCAGATAGAAAAAACCGCCGGATGTGGGCTTTACCGCATTTTCCCCGAACCCATAGGCTGCCGCTGTATTGTTTATGTTCATGGCTGACAGGGACAGGGAGAACTTATTGATAAAATACGTCCCGGCCACCACGGCCACCAGCACGCCATAAGTCGCCACCGTGGAAACAGTGGAACGCTTGAACAGGGCTGAAAAGCAGATTCCCAGGCTGCCTGCAAAAAATGCCACGGTTATATAGCAGAGAATCAGGGATACGGCATCTGTCCAGGTAATCCCTCCATAGACAAATACCATGGCCACGGACGGGAAACTGGACACTATCAGCAACAGCAGGGTGCAAAGGGCGCTCATCAGCTTGCCAATCACCACCTGGGAAGCCGTCATCTGGGTGGTAAGCATCAGTTCCAGGGTCTGCCTCTCCCTCTCCCCGCTGATACTGGCCGCTGTGACGGCCGGCACAATGAACATCAGCAGGATGAACTCAATGGTGGTGACAAACTCATACATATTCATGAAACTGCTGTACTGTATGACGGCCGTGGTCTTAACCTGGGCCACGGCGGAATACATGTTGAGAAGCGTTACCAGGGACAGGATACCGTTAAAAAGAAGAATGATCAGAGGCAGCCTCACGCTTCTTGAACCCACCTTAATCTCACGGCTAAAAACCGGATTCCGCATCATAGGACAACACCACCCTTTCTTCTTCATGTTCCGTCAGCTGCATGAACACGGATTCCAGGCTTCCCTTTTCCCTGGTAAACCCGTTGACCAGCACATCGCTGTCAATCAATTGCTGCAGCAGCAGCGCCTCATCCTGGGAATCCCCTGAAAAACGCACGCAGATATCCTGTTCCCTCAGGGAAATGGTCTGCACGCAGGGATGGCTCTTCAAAATAGCCAGGGCCTTGTCCACATTGCTGAACACGGATATGACAAGGGGATTGGAGGTGTTGACCCTGGACAGGATATCATTTATATTCCCCTCCAGCACCATCCTGCCCTGGTCGATGATCCCGATATCCGTGCACAGCTCGGACAGTTCGGACAGCACATGGGAACTGATGACAATGGTCTTGCCGCTTTCCTGCAGTTCAGACAGTATTTCCTTAAACTCAAACCTGGTCCTCGGGTCCAGACCCGAGGTGGGCTCATCCAGTATCAGTATGGACGGGTCATGGATCAATGCCCTGGCAAGGCAGAGCCTTTGTTTCATCCCCCTGGAAAGGCCGTCCACATAAAAGTCCAGCTTATCTTCCAGGCCCACCTGCTCCAAAAGGGCGGTGTAGCGCTTCCTTGCCACCAGCCCGTCCATGTGATGGCAGGAGGCGAAAAACTCCATGTACTCTGACACGGTCAGGTTATCATAAACACCGAAAAAGTCCGGCACATATCCAATCCTTGCCTTCAGGGCCTTCAGGTTTGACAGGGCGTCCATACCGTCTATGGTAATCTTCCCCTCCTCCGCAGGAAGAAGGCCTGTCATTATCTTAATGGTGGTTGTCTTGCCCGCGCCGTTAGGTCCCACAAACCCATAAAGCGCCCCCGTGGCCACATTCATGTCCAGACCGCTTAATGCGTGGTATTTTCCGTATATCTTGTGTAATCCTCTGATTTCCAGCATTATTTACTCCTCCCTGTGACAGCCAGGACAGGCAGCATGATATTCCAGGTATAATCGCCCGAGGAATCATACACGTATTTAACCGTCAGCGTATTGCCGGGTGACAGGTATGGTCCCAGCACGTCCCTGTCAAATTCCGTAACACCTGTGTCCATGGAATCGTAATTTCCCGTATTATAGTTATAGAAATACATCTTGCCGCTGAACGGAACCGTGTAATAGTAGCGCATGCTCTCCGCCACCTCATCGCTTAAGTGGTAGAAATCCAGTTTATCCACCTCTATATTGTTGCCCAGATAATACTCCAGCATTACAGGAGTCAGGCCGTACATGGTATTGTTCTGCGCATAGTATTCGCCAGACAGCACGTTAGGCTGCTTCTGCATGGCTGACTGGTATATCATCCCGTCCTTCTCATAATTCACATCCACGGAGGACGTGAGCAGGGTGGTGCCATAAGTCTCATAACCGGAAGACCGGAGGAATCCCGTTTCTTCCTTATCCTTGCTGAACGCCACGATCCTGGCTTCCGAATGATAGCCGGTCAGGTAGTTGCCCATATAAAAGGACAGCAGGTTGGTCCTCTCCAGCGCCTCCACATAAGCAGTGTCCTCAATATCCTTATCTTCCTTATACCGGGAAGCCCCCGTAATCTGCTCCGCCATGGCATATCCGAAGTTGGTTGCCCCGTACAGTGTCTTAAGGCCGTCCAGCTTCACGGTCTCGCCCGGGTCCATGTGCCCCACGAATATCATCTGGTTGTAAAGGAGCACCGCCACATCCTCAACCTCCTGGCCGTAGTGATTGGTCAGGGTCCCTGACACCTTGCCGTCAAAGGAGTTTATGTTGCCGGTAAAGCCTTCCTCCTTATCATTCTCCATATGGCGTTCCAGCATGAAGAACTTGGAGTTAAACGCCCCCACGTTTTGGGACCTGATACCGGTATCCTCCTCACCGTAATGGATGGTGATGGCGGGATCCTCCTCGCCTGTGAACTTCGGTACGGGCGACATACTGTAGTATGTATTGCCTGTAAGGGGGTAGAGGGTGTAATCCGGGTTCAACCTCACGGAATAGGACTTGTTATAAGGCGCCCTCATGTTGATGAAGGTGGTTTCAGACACATTATCCGTATCCGTATCTTTTATGGATGCATAGGTAAAGAAAGGACCTGTGAACCTGGTGGCCATTCCCATAAGAAGCACCATTCCGGTACAGCACAGGGAAAGGACTGCCACACAAGGCTGGTAATACCGGAGCATCCCACGGTGCTTCATGAAGAAATACAAGCCCGGTCCGGCCAGGGCCACATAGGCAATGGCCAGGGTCACATACAGCCCGACTTTTGGGATCTTGCTCAGATTCCCCGTATTAATCAGGGACTGGACGGACCAATAAAGGCTGGATGTGCTTCCGTCCATGCCGCTGCTCAGGGAATTAATGCGGCTCTCCCCCAGCAGGCTGGTAAAGAGATGGTCAATATAGGAAATGTTGTCCTGGCAGAATCCCTCTATGTCCACAAAATCATACATGGACACAGCCACCATCCCCTTGCCCACTGACACGGACGAAATCACGGACAATTCATCACTGGCCAGTACCTCGCTTCCGCCTTTGAGCCACACCTCGGTGCAGGTCAGGGGAATGGAGGCGCCTTCCGGCCCGTCTACTGCGTATTCCACCCCCATGTTAATCAAGTACTGGTCCGGCTGCGGCACCGGCTGTTCCAGGATGTCACCGGCAAAGGCACGGAGTGTCTCCTCCCCGCGTCCGCCGGTCCCTATCAGCAGGACGCCGCCCTTCTGGATCCATTCCCACACAGCAGTTACCTGCTGCCCTGACAGGCTTCCCGTATCAAAATCCGTTATCAGGAGCACGTCCAACTGGTCAAGCCCCAGCTCGTTGGAGGGAAGGGACGCTGCCGTCATCTCTATGGACCTGGTGCGCAGCGTGCTGTAATTAATGCCCGCGCCTCCCATATACAGAAGCTTCTCGGGATTGTCGCTGAGCACGCCGATAAAAAGCTCGGCCGTATCCTTATTCAGGTTCAGCTTCAGGCGCTTGCGCGTCACTTCTTTTCCGTCTTCATCCAAAAGGCGGATGTACATCTGGTCCACCCTGGCGCCCAGGGACACGCTGAGCAGCTCAGTGAGACTGCCCGATGCCGGTATTTCCACCGGATATTCGTAACGGTAAACATCATAGTCCATGTCCATGGAATAGCCCTGCATATCGCTCTCCATGGCCAGCACGCACAGCGTGCCCTTAAACACCTGATCTGTCCGGTTGCCCAGTTCCACGCGCAGCGGAAGGAAACGCCCGCTCTTGGCAATGTTCTTATACCCGTAAACCACATCTAACGTGACAGGGGAGTCCGTCAGTTCCTCCGCGCCGTCCATATCCTGGCCGGAATCTCCGTACTGCCCGGCCTCCGCCCCAGAGGTCCCGGCCTCCGCCCCGGTAATCCCGGCCTCTGCCCCAAAGGCCTGGACCGCCACGGCAGCAGCCAGCAGTAAGCCAAAAAGGGAGCTTTTCAGCGCCCTTTTCATATTCCTGGAAAATATCCTCATATTACAAGTCCTCACCTTTCCACAATCCGTTCCATCGTGGAATTTCCTCATTGTATTCTCCATTAGTGTCAGCTGATTGTTCCGAAATTCTCTTTGTTGATATCAAAATGCACCTGCAGCTTCACAGTGAACACGGTTCCGTTTAAATCACTGGCCACCTGGATGGTGCCTCCATGCATATCCACAATCTCCTTTGCAATGGCCAGTCCCAGGCCGGTGCCTCCCGTGCTGCTGGAGCGGGACTGCTCCACGCGGTAAAACTTATTGAAAATCAGCGGAAGCTCGTCCGGCGGGATCACATACCCATAATTGGTCACGGAAACCGTCACCACATCATCATCCCCATGGATTTTCACCAGGACCCGCTTTCCATCCGCACCGTACTTGATGGCATTGCCGATCAGATTATCAAACAGCCGGGCCAGAAGGTTGCCGTCCGCCGTGATTATCTTGGCCGGGATATTGCTCTGAAGGTCGTAGGACAGGTTCTTTTCCACAAAATTCGGATAGGCCTCTTCCAGAAGCTGTCCCAGCAGCTTCACCACATCCACCTGTGCCACATGCATGGAAATCTTGCCGTAATTAAGCTTTGTGAACCCAAACAGGTCTTCTATGAGTTTTTCCAGGCGCCTTGCCTTGCCATAGGCAATCTCTATGTACTTGTGCTGCATGTCCAAAGGTATCTTGGTATTGCCTGCCAGCAGCTCCAGATAGCCGATGATGGAAGTAAGGGGCGTCCTCAGGTCATGGGCCACATTGGTTATAAGCTCATTCTTGGTGCGCTCGGATTCCCGTTCCTTGTCCATCAGCACCCGGATATCCTCCACCATCTTATTCAGGTTGGCTGCCATGCTGGAAAACTCGTCATCGCCAATCACGTCAATGGTAGTGTTCAGGTTCCCTTCGGAAATGCTCTGGACCGCATCGGAAATCTTACTGATATAGCGGATATACGGTTCCTGAAGAATCATGAACGTAACCGCGAACAGCACCAGACCGGATATGACATAGACCAGCACCACCGCCACATGGTAGCCGAGCACTGCCTGGATCAGGCCGTTCATCCTTCCCGACTCCTCCATGTACCTGGCAATCATGGAAACATTGGTCACCAGGAATATCTCCACCAGACAGGAAATAATGGCACTGTATATGATATTGGTTATGACCCGCGTATGGTAGCGCCTGTTCATATCACTTTTCAATTTTGTATCCTACTCCCCACACCGTGGTGATGATTTTATTCTGTCTGGTGTCTTCCTTCATCTTGCCCCTCAGGCGTCTGATATGTACCATGACCGTGTTGTTGGCCTCATAAACCTTCTCATTCCACACACGTTCAAAAATCTCATCCGTGCTGAATACCTTACCCGGATTGGAAGCCAGAAGATACAGGATGTCAAATTCAATGGGGGTGAGCTTAATCTCCTCATCATCCACAATTACCTTGTGGTTATCCTTATTGATGATCATCCCCTTGATGGTAATCTCATTGTTGGCCTTGTCCTGGGAAGCGCTGTTGGGATTCAGCTGGGTATAGCGGCGCAGATGGGATTTGACCCTGGCCGTCAGTTCCAGCGGGTTAAACGGTTTCACCACATAGTCGTCCGCCCCGGTTCCCAGGCCCAGTATCTTATCCAGGTCCGTGGACTTGGCGCTGAGCATGATGATGGGGATGTTATTGTTCTCCCGGATTTTCTTGCACATCTCCAGCCCGTTCATTCCGGGCATCATGATATCCAGAAGCACCAGATGGATATCCTCCTTGGCAAGGATCTCCAGTCCCCTTGCAGCGTTCTCCGCCTTAAACACTTTATAACCATCGCTGACAAGATAAATTTCAATCAGATCCGCAATCTCTTTTTCATCATCTACAACCAGAATATTAATATCGGGCATGACGTCCCCTCCTCTTACGTTAACTTATATGTATGCAGGGCGGCACCTGTTTTATGCCGCACCGTGGCTTAATACCTATTCTAACATAATATATCAAGGTTTTCCTTACTTTTTTCTTGAAATATTATGGGAATTTCTGTTACAATCCCAGTCTCTTTCCTCATATGTAAAAAGAAGGATGGGACATCCATGCTTGTCAGGCACAGATGCCGTGGTATAATCATATCAGGATCATTAACCTTGGGGGATAAAAAGATGGGGAATATACGGATTGTGACACTGATGGACAACCAGAACGGCGAAAGGAAAGACCTGGCAGCTGAGCACGGGCTCTCTCTGTACATAGAAACAGGATACGCCAACATACTCTTTGACTTTGGCCAGGGAAAACACACCTATGAAAATGCAGCCGCGCTGAACATCCGGCCGGAGCGGGTTGACTATGGGGTGTGCAGCCACGGACACTATGACCATGGGGGCGGATACCGGGAATTTGTAAAGAACGGACTGTCATGCCCGCTGGCAACAGGAAAAGGGTTCTTTTCTGAAAAGTATTCCCTTGGCAGGACCAAGGCCGCCTTCCTTGGAACGGGTTTTGACGCGGCATTTTTAGAAGAAAACAAAATCCGCCACATGGTATGTGACGGTCTGCTGCCCCTGGCACAGGGCTGCTGGGCCTTGGGCGGCATCCGCAGGAAGCGCGCCTTTGAGACAATCCCAAAACGGTTCGTGCTGCGGCAGCAGGGTGCATGGGTACAGGATTATTTCCAGGACGAGATATGCCTTATTCTGGAAGAAAATGGGGAATTAACCGTGATTGTGGGATGCAGCCATCCCGGAATCCTCAATATACTGGACACGGTCAGGAAACGGTTCAGCCAGCCCATCCGGGCCGTCATCGGCGGCACCCACCTGGTAAAGGCCGGCCCGGAACGGATTGGGAATACCATTGCAGGGATAAAAGGCATGGGCATCCGGCTGCTGGGATTCAACCATTGCTCAGGAGAGGATTTCTGCAGGGCCATGGAAGAGGACAGGGAACTGGAAACAGTTTACATGGGGGTTGGGGATTGTCTCTTCCTGTAGGACAGACGGCTTACGGTCCGGAATCCGCCTCCCGCCCTGCATCAGCAGTTCTCAGTATAATTCTTCCAGAAGCTTATGGTCATTCAATTCCGCAGGCGGCAGGATGGCCTTCCTGTCAACCTTTGAATTCATGTTCCGCGGAAATGCCTCAAGTTGTATCAGGCAGGTGGGTATCATGTAATACGGTATCCTGTCTGCCAGCTTTTTCTTCAGGTCCTTTACATCCACCCTATGGTCCGCGGTAAAATACCCGCAGAGGATATTGCAGCCGCCGTCATCCATAAACGCCTTGACCACGGCTTCCTTTACATCCCCGCTTTCCAGGATGGCTGTCTCCACTGCCCCGGACTCTACCCGGAACCCGCGGATTTTAAACATGTTATCCTTGCGGCACACATACTGGAGATTCCCGTCAGGAAGTTCCCTTAGGATATCGTTGGTCCTGAATACACGTTCATAGCCCGCTTCCTGCGAAAAAGGATTCCCAATGTAATGGGCCCGCGTCATTTCAGGCAGTCCGTAATAACCACGGCTCACCTGACGGCCGGCCAGCCACAGTTCCCCCGGTTCACCGGGACGGACCGGATTGCCTTCTTCATCCGTAATGTATCCTTTCAGTCCATGATTCAGCCTCCCTACCGGATACACGGATTTTCCTCCGGCATCCTTAATCTCATAATGGGATATCATGGAACACATCTCAGAAGCCCCATACACATTAAAGATGCGGAACGGAGCCTTGCTTATATCCAGATTGCGCACAGGCTCGCTGCCCACCAGCAGCAGCCTGAGCGGGATTCCCTCCAGGTCCATGGCCAGAAGTTTCCTGGCCATGTGGGGCGGAAGGAATGTAATACATATCCCATGCATTCTGTAAAATTTTTCTAATTCAACTATATTTTTCCGGATGGTTCCCGGAATGATATAATTGGCTGCCCCAACCGCCAAGGTTGAAAATAGGTCGCTTACCGCGGCCACGAACCCGAATCCGGGGAATACCCCGAACCGTTCATGGGGCCTTGTGTCAAACACAGTGAAGTTATAGGCGGAGGCCATCACGTTCCGGTGTTCCAGCATGACACCCTTGGGCTTTGAGGTGGAACCTGAAGTATAGATAAGCAGGGCCAGGCAGTTTCTCTTGGATAAGTTAATATCCGGCAGGAACATTTCCCTGTCTATCCCCTCCCACCACCGTCTGTCCAGGATGAAGCGGCACCGGCAATCCTTGATGATGTTCTCACTCCTTTCCTTTGGATAAGCCCTGTCCAGATACACATATGCACAGCCTGCTTTCCAAATACCCAGGATACCGGCAATGGTTTCCGCGGTCCTTCCTGTGTTCACGGCAATGATTTCTTCCTTTGCGGCGCCGTCTTTAAGAAGACGGCCGGCAACCGCATTAGACCACCTTAAGATTTCCCTGTAGGTCACGGACCTGCCGTCCGCATAGACGGCGGTCCTGTCAGGGTATTGCGCGGCTGTCCCTGCGAACACATCACAGAACGTCTGATGTTCCATGATGTCATCCCAGTGTTTTTTTAAGTATTCAGCTCTGTTTCCATCATCATATGTTTTTTTCATTTGCAAACGCTTCCGCCATCATAGGGACAATTTCATACAGGTCCCCTACCAGGCCGTAATCAGCCACCTCAAAGATAGGAGCCCTTGGGTTCTTGTTTATTGCTATAATGATATCAGATGACTGCATTCCTGCCAAGTGCTGGATTGCGCCGGATATGCCGCATGCAATATAAATCTTGGGTTTGACCGTGGTGCCGGTCTGTCCCACCTGATGGGAATGGTCAATCCACCCTGCGTCCACGGCCGCCCTGGAAGCCCCTACAACCCCGCCCATTACGTCGGCCAGCTTCTGAATGACTGCAAAGCCCTCCGGGCTGCCCAGGCCGCGCCCTCCGGATACAATGACGTCCGCGTCCGTAAGGGATACGGTTTCCCTGGCGCTCTTTACGATTTCAAGCACCTTTGTCCTGATATCGGCTTCTGACAGCTCTACATCCACATCCACCACCTCGCCCTGGCGGCTGTGGTCCGGTTCCAGTTTCTGCATGACGCCGGGGCGCACCGTTGACATCTGGGGGCGGTGTTCCGGGCACACGATGGTGGCCATCAGGTTGCCGCCAAAAGCGGGGCGGGTCTGCATAATTTTTTTGTCCTCAGGGTCAATGTCCAGCCTGGTACAGTCCGCGGTCAGCCCCGTATTTACCCTGGCGGCAATCCTGGGCGCCAGGTCGCGGCCGATATGGGTTGCGCCGTAAAGCACGATTTCCGGCCTGTATTCCTGGATGGCGTCCGTGATTACCTTGGTATAGGCGTCCGTTGTATAGTTTTCCAGCAGGGGATGGTCAGCCACATATACCTTATCCGCGCCGTAACAGATCAGTTCCTTTGCAAGGCAGCCGATATCCCTGCCCAGAAGGATGGCGCATACGTCTGTTCCTATTTCCCCGGCCAGCTTTCTGCCCTCTCCTAAAAGTTCCCTTACCACAGGGGTAATCACTCCCTGCCTCTGCTCTGCAAATACCCAAACATTCCTGTATTGACTTAAGTCCATGTCCTACCTCCTACTTAGATAATGTGTTTTTCTTTCAGGCAGCCCATTAATGCCGCGACCTGTTCCTTGGGGGTCCCGCCCAGCACGGTCCCCGCGCCCTTGGGTGCCGGGGTAAATGAACGGAACACCCTGGTAGGCGAGGACTTAAGCCCTACTTTTTCCTGCGGGACATCCACATCCCCAAATCCCCATACCGTGATTTCCTTGTCGTATGCCTCGTAGATTCCCTTCATGGTCATGTATCTGGGCTTGTTCAGTTCCTTTACGGCAGTAAGGAAACATGGGGTCTGCACCCGGATTACCTCATATCCGTCTTCCAGCTGCCTCTGCACCACCACTGCCCCGTCTTCCAGTTTAAAGTCCTGCACATATGTAACCTGGGGAATCCCAAGCTTTTCTGAAATCTGGGGGCCAACCTGGGCCGTATCCCCGTCAATGGCCTGGCGTCCTCCAAATATGATATCGTAGTCCCCTATTTTTTCTATGGCGGCAGAGATGGCATTGGAGGTGGCCCATGTGTCGGAGCCCCCGAATTCCCTTCCGCTTAAAAGGATGGCCTCATCCGCTCCCATGGCCAGGCATTCCCTTAGCATGACCTCTGCCTGGGGCGGTCCCATGGAAATGACGGTAACGGTCACGTCCTCATATGCATCCTTTAATTTCAGTGCTTCCTCCAGCGCATTGGCATCATCCGGATTCAGGATGCTTTCCACGCCGTCCCTGATCAATGTTCCTTTTACCGGGTCAATCTTTACTTCGTTTGTATTGGGAACCTGCTTTGCGCAAACAACTACCTTCATTATGTATCCTCCTTCTTATGCTTCTATTACTTTCCCAGTATATGGTTGGCGATTACCACCCTCTGGATCTCCGATGTGCCCTCGTAGATTGCCACAAGCCTTGCATCCCTGAACATCCGCTCAATGGGATAATCTTTCATGTAGCCATAGCCGCCGTGAAGCTGTAAGGAACGGTATGCAATGTTGTTGCACAGGTCGCCGCAGTAGTATTTGGCCATGGCCGCATTCTTGGAATAGGGCTGTCCTGCATCCTTAAGCCGGGCCGCATTGTAAACCAGCTGCCTTCCGCATTCCACCCTGGTTGCCATGTCCGCAATCTCAAACTGGGTGTTCTGAAGCTTGGCAATGGGTTTTCCGAACTGGACCCTTTCCTTTACATATTTGACCGCCTCGTCCAATGCGCCCTGGGCAATCCCCAGTCCCTGGGTAGCCACGGTGATACGGCCTGAATCCAGGGTGGCCATACAGATTTTGAAGCCCTGCCCTTCCCCGCCTAACAGGTTTTCCTTTGGCACACGTACATTTTCAAAAATCAGGTCGCAGGTGGGCGAACCGTGCATGCCCATCTTGTTCTCAACCGCTCCCGTGGAAAAACCTTCCCAGGACGACTCCACGATAAATGCGCTGATTCCCTTCACGCCCCTGGCATCCACGTCCGTCTTGGCAAATACGGTGACAAAGTCACAGAAGGGCCCGTTGGTGATAAAGCATTTGCGGCCGTTTAGGATGTAATAATCCCCATCCTTCTGCGCGATTGTGGTGATGGCCGCAGTGTCAGAACCCGCGCCAGGCTCCGTGATGGCAAATGCGCCAACCAGTTTTCCCTCCGCCATTCCCCTGAGGTATTTCTGCTTCTGGGCCTCATTGCCGAACATCATCAGGGCGCCCCCTGACAGGGAGTTGGGCATAAGCTGGGTGGAGGCGCTGGCGTCCACCCTTGTAAATTCTTCCGTCACAATGGTAGCTGCCACGGTATCCCCTCCGCAGCCCCCATATTCCTTGGGAATCACGATTGCATGGAATCCGCAGTCAATGATTTTCCTGCGCAGTTCCTCCGGATACTCCCCTGTCTCATCAATCTGTGCCGCCAGGGGTGCGATTTCATTTTCTGCAAACTCTCTTGCCAGTTTCCGAATCATTTCATGTTTTTTGCTGAACATTCCCTTTCCTCCTGTATCATTTCATTTTATGCTTTCTTACTCTTTGTCCATCAGGTCCTTAAGGCCGCCCCAGGTTTCATTGAATATCTGCGCAGGCATCTGCTCCAGGTCCTCGCTGATCATGGGGGCAAAATCCATCTGGTCCAGTATATCCTTTTGAAGGTCCACGCCGGGCGCGATTTCGGTAAGGAGGAGTCCGTCCTTTACCAGTTCGAACACGCACCGCTCCGTCACATAGATGATTTTCTTGCCCTGTTTAAGGGATGCCTCCCCGTTAAAGGAAATCTGCTCTATCTCATTGACGAACTTCCTGGAGTTTCCTTCTTTTGTTACCTTGATATGGCCATTGCCGATTTCATAGGCAGGGCCTTCCCCTTTATGAAGGCCGCCGGTAAAGGTTGCCGCGAACACCACCTTGCTGGCGCCTCCCGCCACATTCAGGAATCCGCCCACACCCAGGCCTTCCCCGTTGCGCTTGCTTACATTCACATTTCCGTTGGGCCCTACCTGGAGCACGCCCAGCACGCCCAGGTCCAGGGCCCCGCCGTCATACATGTCGAATTCATCCGCCATCTCAATGGTGGCCTCCGCGTTCCAGCAGCACCCGAAATCATGGCTGCTGGCAGGAACCCCTCCAATGCCGCCCGCCTCGGTGGTAAGGGTAATGTAATCCCCGCAGCCCTCTTCGGCCGCAACCGAGGAAACTGCTTCCGGAATGCCCACGCCCAGGTTCACAATCGCGCCCTTTGTCAGCTCCATGGCAGCCCTTCTGGCAATCACCTTCCTGGCGCTTAGCTTTTCAAATGGGATGGCATCCAGGGGAACCCTGATTTCACCTGAAAAAACAGGATTGTAATAGGTCTTGGAGGTCTGCCAGTGGTACTCTGGCTTGGATACGAACACATAGTCAATCAGGATACCGGGGACAACCACATCCCTTGGCTTGATGCTTCCCGCCTCAACAATATTCTCCACCTGGCAGATGACAATGCCGCCGCATGCCCTGGCAGCTTCTGCCGCGGATAACTGCCCCAGCTTATATCCTTCCTTGTAACAGGAGATATTTCCCTTTGTATCCGCAACCGTGCCCCTGATCAAGGTCACGTCCAGCTTGGGAAGCTTGTACCAGAGCCACTCCTCTCCCTGAAGTTCAATCAGCTCTACCAGAGGTTCGGCGTTCTTTGCCTTCTCATTCATGCAGCCGCCGTCCACCCTGGGATCCATCATGCTTTTTAAACCGATTTTAGTAATCACGCCCGGGGTGTGGGCAGCTATGTGGCGGCACATGACCGACATTACGCCCTGGGGGAAATTGTAAATCTCGCCTTTGTTGTCGCGGCTGAATTCAGTCATGGCCGGACCGCATCCGTTGAGATGCCCTCCCACGCCGCGTTTTAAGAACCCTTCGTGGGCCGCGTGGGCAAGCCCCCTGTCCCCCCTGTTCCCGGTGGCTGACTGCCAGTACATGGTCAGGTCCCTTGGATGCCCTGTTTCTAAAAAGCTCTTTTCCAGTTCCACCAGGGCTTCCTCTGCGAATCCGCCCAGGGTGATACCCGTATACATGATGGTATCCCCGTCCTTTATCAGCCTGCTTACTTCTTCTGCACGAATAACCTTCATAGTCCTGCATCCTTTCTTGAATAAGTGAATATTAATAGTCTAATATTTATCATTCTTTTAACCTTTTTAATAAGCAAATTCCGTGCCAACCGCGGCCCACGGATCCATATATAAAAAAGAAACAGAAATCAGGCCAAAAACACCATGCCTCATTCCTGCCTCTTTGATTTTCCGCAAAAACTATACATTCTGCTTTTAAATATGTATAGTTTTTATACAATTATTTCAATCCGTATTTCTCCAGCTTTTCGTAAAACGACCTGCGGGACAGTCCAAGTTCATTGATGGCCATGCTCTTGTTCTCATTGTTTCTTTTCAGCGCCCGCTGCATCATGCTTTTTTCCAGCCTTTCCACCGCATCCTTCAGCCTGCATGGGCCATCCTCTGCCGGGCCGTCCTCCGCGCCGTCCCCTCTCAGATACTGGGGGAAATCCTTTATCTCCAGGATATCCCCTGTTTTAACAATCATCGCGTATTCTATCACATTCTGAAGTTCCCTTACATTGCCCGGCCAGCCGTATTCCTCCAGCATCCTGGCAGCGCCCGGCGTCAGGTCCGTGCTCTCGTCCCCGCCGTTCCTTTCTATGAAATAGCGCACCAGGGGCATGATATCCTCCCTCCGGTAACGCAGGGCAGGTATATGGATCGGAACCACATGAAGCCTGTAATAAAGGTCGCTGCGGAATTCATTTTTCTCAACCATTTCCTCCAGGTTCCGGTTGGTTGCCGCGATGACCCGCACGTCCAGTTTGATTGTCTTGGTGCCGCCCACCCGTTCCAGTTCCTTTTCCTGCAACACGCGCAGAAGCTTGGACTGCATGGTAAGGCTCATATCCCCGATTTCGTCCAGAAGGATGGTGCCTTTGTTCGCAAGCTCGAACTTGCCCAGCTTCCCGCCTTTTCTGGCCCCGGTAAAGGCGCCTTCCTCATAGCCGAACAGTTCGCTTTCCAGCAGGTTCTCAGGGATGGAGGCGCAGTTGACCTTAATCATGGGACGCTCCTTCCGGCTGCTGGCATTGTGGATGCACTTGGCCATGACCTCCTTGCCCACCCCGCTTTCCCCCTGTATCAAAATGGTACAGTTGGTATTGGCCACCTTGGCGGCCAGGCTCAGTGTTTTCTGCAGGTCCTTATTCTGGCTGATATAGGATTGGAAGGATATGGGCAGCTCCGACGCCTCCAGCTGGGAGGCAAGATACTGGACCATCTCCTTGGACTTCTGAAGCTTCCTGGTCAGTTCCACCACATGGGTCACATCCTTAAAGATGGCGCAGGCCCCTACTTTCTCCTTACGGCTGTCATACAGCGGAAATGCAAGCCCCACTGAATCTATGTTCAGCGACTTTATGTACTCCACTTCATCGTTGTCCCTGCCTCCCCCGTCTTCCATGACCCTTAAGAGCTTGGCCTGGGGTTCAATGTCATAGAGGTTCCTTCCCATCAGTTTTTCCAGCTTTATGTTCATATGTTCCGCATAGAACCGGTTGATATAGACCACCGTGCCCTTGCAGTCAATGATAATCACTGCATTATCCGCATTCTCCAGTATTTCCAGCAGTATCTGCGCGTCCCATTCCTTAAAATACTCTGTGGTCATCAGCCTAGATTCCAGTGACATAGTTTTTTCTCCCCGGTGTGATTTCATTCCATCTTATTGTTAATTTTTTACCAACCAAGGTATAGTATACCTACTTTTTTATGCAATTTCAACACATTTCCCAAAATAAAACGGAATATTCCGTCAATATCATCCCCCTCCCATGGAACCGGCCGCCATCCCCTCCCGATGGGTCATCCATTCTATATGCATCATCCATGTGCGCAGCATCTATGACACATGCATTGGGCATGGCCCTCATACGACAGGAGGGACGGAAACCTGTCTTACCAGACTTCCGCCCCTTATTGCCGTTACGGGTGTTTATCAAAACCGTCCTTACATTATATCAAGTCCAATACGCCCCGGATTACACAATCCCAAATTGTGCAATAATCGAAAGGCAGATGGCCACAATCAGCGGAATGATGACCGAACACACTCCCATTGGGCGGTATCCCACCCTGTGGGGCAGCCTGGCCTGGGTCAGCTCGTTAATGATGGTTCCATTACTTGGAAGGGAATCCAGGCCGCCGGAACAGATGGTTGCAATCCTGTGCACTACCTGTGGGTTCATGGCAAGCCCGCCTTCTGAAAGCGGCCCAATGAACCGGTCCGCCAATGCGTTCAGCGCAATGGTCAGTCCGCCTGCCGAAGACCCGGCCACACCGGCCGCAATATTAACAGCAACCACTACCTGGAATTCTCCGGGTCCGGGAATCCTGCCCAGGGCGCTGCATATAAGGGCGAACCCACTGGTAACTCCTACAACGGAACCAAAGGCAATTACCATGGATGCGGTACAGACAGAGTTGATGGACTGCATGGCCCCGCGCTTAAATGTCTCTATCTTAGCTGACATCCGCTTCCAGTAGACAACGTATCCCACAAGGATCCCAAAGGTTGCCGCAATATAAACCGGCTGTTTAAACACGTTCAGTGTGACAATCAGGACAATGGAAGGAATCAGACAGGTAAGGATGTTCATTTCCTGGAAATCATCATCCGCCACTTTTAACTGCACCTTGGCAATCTCTGCTCCCGTGGGCAGGAATCCTTCATGGTTTTTCTCAACCTGCCTGATTTCCCACTTAAAGTAGATGCCGGCCAGGAAAACCGCAATCAGGCAGCCTATGATGCCCAGGGCGGGCGCCGCCATTGCATTGGTGCCAAGGGCTTCTCCTGCAATTACATTGTTGACCGAAGGAGAGCCGGGCGCCATGGTAAGGGCAAGTACGCCTGCGCCTAAGATATTGACCCCGTAAAGCCTCCACGGCACGTCCAGTTCCTCAAACATTTCCTTTGCAACTGCAATCACGGTAAAGAATGCCACGAATACGCTGACGCCGCCATACCCCAGGATAAAGGATAATGCAGCCAGTGACCATAAGGCCATCAGTTTTTCTTTTCCAGGGAATTTCCTGGCAATCCGGCCGAACTTAAGGCCAATGGACTTGGCTGCGCCGCTGTCCCCCATCATGGCCCCGAATATGGCGCCTGTAAACATGGTCAGGAAATACTTCTGGATGAATCCCGCCATTCCCTCCATGTACGCGCCGCTCATGCCCGAGGCAATATCCAGGCCGCTTGTAACCAGGACCAGGATGGATACCATGGGCGCCACAATGACAGCGGGAATGCCTTTGTAGCAGGTGTAAATCAATAATGCCACTGCCAGAAGAATACCTATAATACTTACCATCTAATAACCCCCTTGTCTTTTGAAGGTATGCAAATATCTTCCTGTATGTTTCCCGTGCGATAGAAACATTGCATGATTCTATTCTTTCATACCATCGTTAATTATTCAACAATATTTAGAGCAAGATTACTGCCAAATCCCAATTATTTTAGAAATCCCCTAAAACCGCTGGGTTTTACCCTGTTTTTCCCTTCCCTCAGACCAGGGGGTGTATACTTTATAAACACCGGGCCGGATAACTGTTACCTTTTTTATACACTGCGTGCCAGCTCATAGGCCCCCCGTATGGCGGCCTCAATATCCGCGGTCACGGCAGCATCCCCAACCACATAAAATTCTTTCTGCATTTCCCCCAGGACGCTGGTCAGGGCCTGTTCCGGTTCCTCCCCCATGGCTTCTATGATAAAATCTGCACAGAGCCGTTCCCGGCTGTCTCCTTTCTGCACAATGACATACCCGTCTCCCGTCTCCACCACCCGGGCCCCTGTCATGACCTTTATATGGTTCTGTTTCAGTTCATTCATGATGATGAAGCGGGTTCCGCCCAGGTTGCGCCCGGCCCGTTCTTCCTTTTCAATCAGCGTGATGGTCCCGGAGGGCAGGAACCGTTCCTTCACCTCGTCCGGCACATACCGTTCCATGAATCCCTGATGGCCGTCCTCAAGCCACCTTTTGCCGGCCAGAAACAGCGCTGTCTCCATGGCGGCCGCATCCCCTCCTATGATGACCGTCTGATTGCAGTTCATCCGGTTCCACAGCCTGTAATCCCCCTGGATTACTTCCTGGGCAAGATAGATTCCGGCATCCGTCCCACCCTTCATGCGCCGCGGCTTTCCTCCGGTGGCCAGCACTACGAAGCTGTACTGGTCCGCCTCCGCTTTAAGTCCTTCAGCCGTCACCACTGCATCGGTGGCAATATGTGTGCCCAGCGCCTTTAAATCCCATTCCAGGGCAGCTGCAATACCCAGGAATCCTTCTTTTCCCGGGCTGGCAGCCACCTGATCCAGGACCCCGCCCAGACGGCCCTTTTTCTCCTTAAGCGTAACCTGATATCCCCGTTTTCCCAGGAACCTGGCAGCCGCCATGCCTGCCACTCCCCCGCCGATTACCAGCACCCGGCCTTCCTTGGCCGGAAGGGAGGACAGCTTCTGATACTCACTGCCCAGTTCCGGGTTCTGGATACAGCGCACTTCCTGGTTCCGGATGACGCGGTCCATGCATCCGCGGTTGCATCCCACACAGGGATGATAGGGATGTCCGTCCCGGATCTTTGCTGCAAAGCCTGCATCTGCCAGGAAGGGCCGCCCGCAGGCCACCAGGTCCGCCTTTTCCTCCTCAAGTATCCGCTCCGCCGTCTCCCTATCATTGATGCGGTTGTAGCAGATTACAGGCAGACCGCTATGCTCCTTTATACAGGAACTGAGGCAGGAATAGAATCCCCTGGGCACCTGATAGGTAATCTGAGGCACCGGAGCTTCGTGCCAGCCGCCCGTGACGCCAATGGCGTCCGCCAGTCCTGATAGCTTGGAGGAAAATGCCTCCATGTCCTTCAGTCCGTATCCCCTGGTCCGCATACTGCTGCCGGATATCTTTACCAGCACGGGAAAGTCCCTTCCAACCGCTTCCCTGACCCGGGCAAGCACCTCTAGGGGGAAACGGAACCTGTTTTCCTGGCTTCCCCCATACTCATCCGTGCGCTGGTTTGTTTCACCGGACAGGAACAGGGACAGCAGATAACCTGCGCTGCAGTTCACGGCCACCCCATCCGCGCCCCAAGCCCTGCACCTGGCGGCTGCATCTGCAAAATCCTCCTTTACCCTTTTTATATCCTCTGCCGTCATCTCCTTTGGCATATGGCGGTAAATAGGGGACGGGACCGCGGACGGCGCCAGGAGCGGCCTTCCCAGAATATCATCCGCATGGTTCCTGCCAATGTGGAACAGGTGTATGAAAAGCCTGCAGTCATGCTGATGGAGCCGTTCTGCCAGGCAGCGCACCCCGGCCCCGAAGGTATTGTCATAAACCCCGGCCATGGACTCCGGTCCTCCCTCCGGGCTTACCCTGGCAACCACGCCGATGGCCGCTGCGCCGCCTTTGGCCCGTTCCTCATAATAGGCCAGCTCCCGCTCCGTCAGGTATCCGTCCCTGCCAAATTCCGTGTGCATACCGGCCATGATGATCCTGTTTTTTAATGTAAGGTTCCCCAATACAAAGGGTTCGAATAATTTTGTCATAATTCCTCCTGACAAAAAGGCTGCCGTAACCTGTTTGACGGCAGCCTGAACTTTAACTTGAGAGTATTTCCAACATTAATTACATGTGGTCCCCATATCAGCGGCAATATAAGCGCCCGTGACAATGCTGGAGGCATCCGATGCCAGGAAAAGGGCCACTGCCGCCACTTCCCAGATTTCACCCAGGCGTTTTAACGCTGTCTTGGCAAGGATCTGTTCCCTTACCCTTGGTATAGCCAGAGGCGCCGCGTTAATGGCCGTGGGAACATATCCCGGACAGATTGCATTGGCCGTTATGCCGTAGCGCCCCCACTCCATGGCCTCTGTCTTGGAAAGGCTTATGACGCCGGACTTGGAAGCACAGTATGCCGCGATGTTCTTGGTTCCCACCAGGCCGCCTGCGGAGGAAATGTTGATGACCCTTCCCTTGGTTTCCTTTTCAATCATGACCTTGGCAGCTTCCGCGCCGCAGATGAACACGCCCTTTAAGTCCGTGTCCACTACTTCATCCCACTCTTCATCGCTCATTTCCACAATCCGCTTCGTGATTCCGATTCCGGCGTTGCAGACCATGGTGTCCAGCCTGCCAAAGGTTTCCACGGTCTTGCTGACCATGGCCCGGACCTCTGCGCGGTTCCTTACGTCTGCTTTAAATGGGATAGCGGTTCCCCCCATCTCATTAATCTCGTCTGAAACACGTCTGCAGTCCTCTTCCTCCAGACCGTTAATCACCACCTTGGCGCCGTATGCGCAGAAGGCCACCGCCATGCCGTATCCCAGCCCGGTGGTGCTTCCCGTGATTATGGCAACCTTCCCGGTCAAATCAAATGTAGGGATTTCAAATGGCGTATTTTTCATTTCAATCATAGCTTTTTCTCCTTTTTCATGTTAAATTCGTTTACTTCGTCAGTTTCTGCATGGTTTTATTTGCGCCCTCATCACGTTTCCATTTCCGCTTCCATCACCGGAGCCTCATCCACCTTCGGATTCAGCACCAGGGCCAGCCTGGGCCCCAGGAAGCGCCCCACATATCTGGCAAACCAGCCTATCATGACCGCTGATATCAGGGTTCCTTCCCTGACTCCCTCTATGCGTCCTAAAAAGATAAGGGAGATGACCAATGCCAGGGCAACCATGGAACAGTCAAACATAATCTTGCATATCCCAAAATCCAATTTTGTAACCCGCTGTATACAAACAGCCACGCCTTCTCCGGGAAGCATGCCAAAATTAGACATGACCACGCCGCAGACCCCCACTGCCAGCACAAAACAGCCAAACACCAGATATATGAGCCTGGTCCCATAAGACTGGGGCACAAATCCGCCAAACAGGATTCCTGTTAGGTCAATCAGCACTGCGAATACAGCGCTGAGTATGAACTGGGTCAAAAACCTGCGCAGCGTGTACTCTTTTTTCAGCACCAGCTTCTGGATGATATAAAGGATTGCATTCAGATACATGGTGCAGGTCCCCAGGGTCTGGCCCACTACAAAGGAAAATGCATAAGGCGCGCTTGTAATGGGCGATATCCCCAGATTGCATACTTTTACCACGGTTATCCCGGCAGCATATATAAATGAACCCGCGAGACATACCGCTAATTTCCTAATCAGATATTTATCCATCTGACACCCCCTTGTTTCATTTAATCCGCACGTAGAGGCCAGGCGCTTTTATTGGAGCCTGCGCCTCATGCCAATTTTAAACAGCAATTTTGATGCCAACCTGTGTATATCCGACCAGATGGAGCACTGTCCCTACATCCAGGTTAAATCCAGCTTTTTCCTGGGCGCACTGCGCATATACGAAATAAGCGGATAGCCCATGGCAATGGCCATTACCATGGATTCATCCTCTGTTATCCCCAACATTTCCTTTAACTTACTGCTGTTATCCACAGCGTCCCCAAAAATGCCGTTGATACAGGAGCCAATCCCCATGGTTTCAGCCATCAGCTGGATGTATGCAGACGCCAGCCCTCCGTCCTTTTTCACATTGAACCCTTTTTTCTTATTCCCGATTACTAATATAAGGAGGGGCGCCCCATAGAACAGTATGTCATTGCCCTTCAGGCTCTCCTTATAAATCCTCCCGTAGGCAGGCGCATAAAATCCCGGTTTCTCTGCCAGGCCGCCCAGGACGCGGGCCGCCTCCCCGGTCACCTCATCCATATGTCCGCACACCGCTATGTAGCGCAGGGCCTGCCTGTTACCTCCCGTGCCCGCATATCTGGCCCCATCCAGTATGGCTTCAATCTCCTGCCTGGAGGGTATCTTCTGTCTGTAGGCGCGGATACTCCTGCGAAGCACCATCCTGTTTTTCATTTCCTCCGGCGATGCCAGAGGGGTATCCGGCGTCATTTCCACGGACTCGCTGTTGTCATATCGGTCCGTGCACACAGCTTTCTGCGGGCAGACAGCCATGCAGTGGGCGCAGGTCATACACCTCTTTTCTCCTTTAAATACCGCCTTTTCCTCCTCCATGACAATACATGCCATGGAACATACCTTAACGCATACACCGCATCCGGTGCACAGGTCCTTATTGATATGGATCATTTACCTGTCTCCTTTCCCATTGCCACTCAATTGTTCCGTATATTTTTTATACCCGCAAATCCCATGCCAACCTTATATCACACTGCGTCATGTTTTTTTGTATACTTTTTATACAAGTTTTTAGATGACCATGCCCTTTTTATACAGTCCCATCCCCCAAATCCCCTGATTTCCGCTTCCTGATATCTGGCACAATTCTTGCTCTTTAAATCATGGTGTAAGGGCCCAAGACCATGGCGCTCCATAAATGGCAAAAATTTAACAAGTAAAAAAATGAAGGAGGAATATAGGAATGGGAATTGGAACTTATGAACAATACAAGGAACGGCTCCTCAAAATGAAACCCAATGTTTATTTAAATGGAAAATGTGTTGACCGCTCCAATGGGAAAGAAGGCGCTGAAAGGGATCTGGCTGACTGGATTAAAGGCGGGACCTATGTAATGAAACAGTGCTATGACGTTGCCAATGACCCCAGATATGAGGATGTATGTGTGACCACTTCCCATATTACAGGAGACAAAATCAACCGCTGCACCCATATCCACCACAGCATGGATGACCTGCTGAAGAAACAGCTGATGACACGCCTGATCTGCCAGCACGTGGGCGGATGTATGCAGCGCTGCATGGGCACGGACGCCATGAACGCACTGTTTTCCGTTACCTATGACTGTGACCAGGCCTGCGGCACAGAGTACCACAAACGTCTGGTCAAATACATTGAATACTGCCAGAAGGATGATTTAATCTGCAACTGCGCGCAGACCGATGTAAAAGGTTCCCGCAACCCCAAATACAAACGCGCCCACATGCAGCCTGACCCGGATTCCTTTGTACACGTGATAGATACAGATGTGGACGGCGTGGGTGTGGACGGAAAACCATGTAAGGGCATCCTTGTCCGCGGCGCCAAGATCTGCAACTCCTGCGCTCCTTACGTGGATGAAATCATTGTTAACCCAACCAAGTTCATGAGCCAGGATGACAGTGATTATGCGGTGGCCTTCGCACTTCCGGCTGACTGGGACGGCATCAAGCTGATGGCCCTTCCCGGGCTGCACCATAAGCGTACCCATCTGGACGCGCCCTATGCCAATATCGGGGATGTGGAAAGCCTGACCATATTCGATGACTGCTTCGTGCCCTATGACCGGGTATTCATGTGCGGCCGCGACCATGAAGGTGTTGCCCGTTACGCTGGTTATCTGGCCCTGATGTTCGCACATTACCACCGCCATTCCTACACCGGATGTAAGACCGCTGTATCCGAGGTCATTGCATCCCAGGCAGCCCTGGTGGCCGATGTCAACGACATTGCCAGGGAATCCCATGTACGTGAAAAAATCTGCGATATCATCCAGACAGCGGAGCTGGTATTCGCGGCAGGCGAGGCAGCCGCCCACCATGCAACCCAATTCCCATCCGGCCAATGGGTTCCGGATGAAGTGCTGACCAATGCGGGACGCCGCCTGGCAGGACACAACATGTACCATGAATATGAGACCCTGGCAGACCTGACCGGCGGTGTCTGCGCATCCCTTCCAACGGAAGAAAGCTTCTTTGCGCCGGAAACAGCAGAACTGTGCAATAAGTATATACTCCGCAATCCCGCCTACAGCGCAGAGGATACGCACCGGGTCATGCGGATGATGGAAAACAAGCTGTGCGACTCCTACGAGGCTGCCCAGGCAGTGGCAGGCGTGCACGGCGGCGGTTCCCCACTGATGGAAACCATCACCCTTATGAGCCGTTATGACCTGGAAGAACTGAAGAAAATCGCAAAATACCTGGCCGGGCTTCCCGGATATGAGAAATGCCCGCGCTATGAGCGCAGCGCCCACACAGCAACCCCAAGGGCCATGCTTGCCAAATTCGATGCAGTAGCAGCTAAAAAACAATAAAAATAAAGGAAGGTACGAACCATGGCAATCGGTACATACGAGCAATATAAAGAACGTCTGTTAAAAATGAAACCCAACGTATACATGAATGGAAAATGCATGGACCGTTCCAACGGCAAGGAAGGCCCGGAAAGGGACCTGGCTGACTGGATGAAAGGCGGGACCTATGTAATGAAGCAGTGCTACGACACTGCCAATGACCCTGATTATGCAGATGTCTGTGTGACCACGTCCCATATTACCGGGGAACCCATCAACCGCTGCACCCATATCCATCACAGCCAGGAGGACCTGCTGAAAAAACAGCTGATGACCCGTTTAATCTGCCACCGGGTAGGCGGATGCATGCAGCGCTGCATGGGCACGGACGCCATGAACGCCCTGTTTTCCGTCACCTATGACTGTGACCAGGCCTGCGGTACAGAGTACCACAAACGGCTGTTGAACTACATTGAATACTGCCAGAAATATGACCTGGTCTGCAACTGTGCCCAGACAGACGTAAAAGGCTCCCGTAATCCCAAATACAAACGCGCCCACATGCAGCCCGACCCTGACTCCTTTGTCCATGTGGTTGAAACAGATGTGGACGGCATAGGTACAGACGGAAAGCCATGTAAGGGCATCATTGTCCGCGGCGCCAAGATCTGCAACTCCAATGCCCCTTATGTAGACGAAATCATTGTAAACCCCACCAAATTCATGGGACCGGATGACGCGGATTACGCGGTTGCATTTGCCCTTCCCGGAGACTGGGACGGTGTGAAGCTCATGGCCCTTCCAGGACTGCACCACAAACGCACCCATATCGAAGCACCCTTTGCAAACATCGGCGATGTAGAAAGCCTTACCATATTTGACGACTGCTTCGTTCCCTATGACCGGGTATTCATGTGCGGCCGCGACCATGAAGGGGTTGCGCGCTACGCAGGTTACCTTGCCCTGATGTTCGCACACTACCACCGTCATTCCTACACAGGATGCAAGACCGCTGTTTCCGAGGTAATCGCATCCCAGGCAGCCCTGGTGGCCGATGTAAATGACATTGCGCGTGAATCCCATGTCCGGGAAAAAATCTGTGATATCATCCAGACAGCAGAGCTTGTCTTTGCAGCCGGGGAAGCGTCCGCCTATCACTCAACCAAGTTCCCCTCCGGGCAGCAGGTTCCGGATGAAGTGCTGACCAATGCCGGCCGCCGTCTGGCAGGACACAACATTTACCATGAATATGAGACCCTGGCCGACCTGACCGGAGGCGTATGCGCATCCCTTCCAACCGAAGAAAGCTTCTACGCCCCTGAAACAGCAGACCTGTGCCACAAATACATCCTCCGCAACCCGGCCTACAGCCCGGAAGACACCCACCGTGTCATGCGCATGATGGAAAATAAACTCTGCGACTCCTACGAAGCCGCCCAGGCAGTAGCAGGCGTGCACGGAGGCGGTTCCCCGCTCATGGAAACCATCACCATGATGGGCCGCTATGACCTGGAAGAGCTTAAGAAAATCGCAAAATACCTGGCAGGCCTGAAAGGCTACGACGAATGCCCAAGGTACGAGCGCAGCGCCCACACAGCAACCCCAAGGGCCATGCTTGCCAAATTCGACGCAATGGCAGCCGCAAAAAAAGAAGCCAAATAAGAGGTAATCCATGAGCGAAGAACTGAAAAAAGACATTGAAGCAGTCCTGAACCTCTTTGTCCGCCCCCAGTTATCCAGCCACGGGGGCGGGCTGGAGGTATTGGATTTAGACGAAAACGGGATTCTCTGGATTGAGATGCAGGGAGAATGCGCCGGCTGCCCCTCAGCCGACGAAACAGCCAAAAACCTGGTCCAAAAAGAACTTATCACCCGCATCTCTCAGATAAAAGGCGTAGAAATCGATTCCGGAATCAGCGATGAGATTCTTGCAGAAGCCATGAAGCTGTTTACACATGGGTGATTTAGGTGGGGTGGAATGGTGAAAGAATAGTGCATCCGTTCGTGAGTGGAATTGGGATGGGGGGTGTGGATACGGCTTCGGTGCTAGCTGCTCTAAGGCTGTGGCACCCGGCGCTGGACAAGAGTCTGGCCGCCTAACTCGCGCCTAATCTTATCCGACAGTTTTGTTACTGGGCTCAGACAAAGGCGCCAGCCTCTTAGCGCCGATTGCCACAGCCTAAGACCAGCACGCACCTGCAGATGCATCCACACCCCCCATCCCAATTCCACTCACCCGCTACGTATTCTCTTTTCCACACCACATAAATTAGGTTCTGGCAGCATAAAAGACGGGGGTGGACGAATGCATCAAAGCATGAGTCCAAGGTGCTCTGAACGTAGAAAGTCCTTCAGGATTTCTACGTTCAGAGCACCGATCCCCCGTCTTTTATGCTGTCAGGGCCTTAGAAGCTGCCGCCTCCGGAACTGGGCGTCCAACCCGCCCCCGTCCGGCCTGTCCCCCTCCGCGGGCGTAACCCCCAAAATCCACCTCACCCCTAAACCATTCATTCCCCCCCGCCGCTCTCAATCGGCGTAAACACCCTGGCCCTGGATAAGTCATCCACCCGGAACTCCTTTGCCATCATGACGGCCTCCCGGCAGAACTGTTCCTGGGAGTTTACCAGGACCTTGCCCCGTTTGTCTTCTTTCTCATAGGTGCCGTCCGGCTGGAGGATATGGGCTTTTACATTGTCCTCCAGTTCAACCTTCAGGATACGTATGACCTGTTCCTTTAATTTCTGGTTTTCTACCGGGAACATGATTTCCACACGGCGGTCCAGGTTACGGGGCATCCAGTCCGCGCTGCCCATGTAGACCTCGGGACTTGCGTCATTAAGGAAGTAGAAAATCCGGCTGTGCTCCAGGAAATTGCCCACAATGGAACGGACCGATATATTCTCGCTTAAACCGGGAACGCCTGCTTTCAGGCAGCAGATGCCGCGGATTATCATTTCTATCTTGACGCCTGCACAGGATGCTTCGTACAGGGCGGTTATGATTTCCTTGTCGCACAGGGAGTTCATCTTGGCCATGATGTGGGCTGGCTTGCCGTTCCTGGCATGCTCTGCTTCCCTGCGGATCATGCGCAGGAACCTTCCCCGAAGCCAAAGGGGGGCTACGGAAAGCTTATTCCATGCAAGGGGCTCTGAATATCCGGACAGCATATTAAATACAGCGGTCGCATCCTCTCCTATCTGAGGGTCGCAGGTAAGGATTCCGCAGTCCGTATAGAGCTTTGCGGTTGAATCATTATAATTGCCGGTCCCGAGATGGACGTACCGCCTGATTCCGTCCTCTTCCATGCGTACCACAAGGGTAATCTTGCTGTGGGTCTTAAGCCCCACCAGGCCATAGATGACATGGCAGCCGGCTTTCTCAAGCATCTTAGCCCAGTTGATGTTATTTTCCTCATCAAACCTTGCCTTCAGTTCCACCAGTACGGATACCTGTTTGCCGTTGTCAGCTGCCTCAGCCAGCGCTGCAATGATTGGGGAATTGCCGCTGACACGGTAAAGGGTCTGTTTGATTGCCAGCACCTCCGGGTCCCTGGCCGCACTGCGCACAAAGTTTACCACCGGGTCAAAGCTCTGGTATGGGTGGTGGAGCAGGATATCCCCTTTCCGGATGTTGGTGAATATATCATCTTCATTCATCAGGGCCGGTACGGGCTGGGGAACGTATCTGGATGTCTTAAACAGATCAAAACCTTCCAGTCCATACATTTTCATAAGGAAGGTCAGATCCAGCGGACCATTGATCCCGAATATATCCTGGCTGTTGATGGAAAGCTCCTTCCTAAGGATTTTTAACAGCCTTTTGTCTACATTGTCCTCAATCTCCAGGCGGATGGCCTCGCCCCACTGGCGTTTCTTAAGCTGCTTCTGGATTTCCTCCAGAAGGTCCACCGCCTCTTCCTCGTCAATGGTCAGATCCGCATTCCTCATGATACGGAACGGGTGGGAAACCACGATATCATAGTTCAGGAACAGGGATGGCATGTTCCGCTCAATTATCTCTTCCAGAAGAATGACCACGCGCTGTTCCACGCCATCTTCCACCACTTCCCTTGGAAGTTCCACTATCCTTGGAATGACGGACGGCACCTGCACCATGGCAAACTCCAGCTCGTCATCTGTCCCGTCCGTTTTTTTCTTTCTCAGAAGCGCGGCAATGTTCAGCGTCTTATTTCGGATTAAGGGAAATGGCCTGGAAGAGTCAAATGCCATGGGCGTCAGCACGGGATAAACATTTTTCTTAAAATATTCATCTGCAAATGCAGCTTCCTTTTCCGTCAGGTCCTCATGTTCTATGATGACCCTGAGCCCGTTTGCCTTAAGGGCGGGCAGGAGGGACCGGTTATAGGTGGAATACTGCATTTCTACCAGCTGATGTGTCTTCTCACTTATTTTATCCAGCTGCTCCTGGGGCGTCAGTCCTGCAATGTCGGGCTTGGTGTATTTTGCATGCACCATGTCCTTTAAGGAGGCAACGCGCACCATGTAAAATTCATCCAGGTTTGAGGCCGTGATGCTTAAGAATTTGAGGCGTTCAAAAAGAGGAAGGCTTTTGTCCCTTGCCTCGCTCAGCACCCGGTAGTTAAATTCAAGCCAGCTCAGTTCACGGTTAACATAATTATTAGGGTCAGCCGCAAAATCCACGGTAGGTTCTGCAGGCTTTTCATTTACAGTCTTCACAGTCTTTGCTTTTTCAATCCTCAGCGCCTCCGTCTTTGGATTCTCCACCTTAAGCTTTACGGCCTTTGTGCCTTCTGCCTTTGAAGCTTCTGCCTTAACCTTCTCTGCCTTTAAAACTTCTGCCTTGGCCTTAGAGGTTTCGGCCTTGGCCTTCACAGCCTGCTTGGACACCTCTTTGGCTGTCTCTTTTACAGTCTGTTTTGCAGACTGCTGCTTTCCAACCGGATCTGCCATGATTACACCCTCCTCTTCTGCTTTAACACAGGTCTTACACCAAATATCTCTTCAAAGAAATCCGCCTTCTGCTCAAAGGAGGCTGTCTCCAATGCCATGTTGCCCTGATATCCTGTTGTGATGATCAGCTCATTGTCCCTGACCGCCATACGACAGTCCGCCAGTTTTCCGCGGTGGCTTCTGTCCATGGAATTGGCCAGGCGCAGGATGGCGGTCAGCTTTGCGATAAGGATGGTGATTGCGTTGCGGCTGTAACCCGGCATATCCTCCTGGTGGATCTGGGTCTCCAGCTGGACCTTGTCATAGTCGAAGTCCCTTATGTTGTACCGGACCACATTGGCAATGATTTCCCTCTCCAGATGGCTGAGACCAATGATTTCCGTGGACATGATGATGTTGTAGGAGCATTCGTTGGAGTTCTTGATGCTGATGAATTTGCCGCAGGCGTGAAGAAGCACGGATATCTGCAAAAGCAGTCTTTCCCTGGCTCCAAGCCCATGATATTTCTTCATGCTGTCAAAAATTCCCAGGGCATATTGTTCCAGCACCTGGTTGTGGCTGGTGTGGCACTTATAACGCTTGGCCATGTTCCTGGACGCGGCCAGGATATCGTTCTCAAAGTTATGGCTGAACCTGACCAGCTTGTTGGCCTGGGCATATTCAGCAGCAATGCCGTCGCACAGGCGGATTCCCGGCACCCAGAACATATCTGCCCCGGTCAGTTCCAGGATGCGTTTATACACCACCACGCTTGGAAGGAGCAGGGAGGCATATTCGCTGTTCACACCGAATTTCTCCTCAATCTGATCCGTGGTCATCTGGCACAGCCGCTCATAAAACCGGTTCATGGCAGCCGCGTCAATCCGGTCCCCGTACGCCTTCAGGTCCATGCGGTTGATGATATAGAGGATGTTCTCCCCGATTCCGATAAGGTTGTTGATTTCCCGGTCCTTCAGATACATCTTGCGGAAGGTGAAAAGCTCATTGTCCACAATCTCCTCAATGTGCTCCCGGTGCTCTGCCACGGTTGCCGGGATGTTGGCCAGAAGGCCGCGCACACGCAGGGTGCCAAGAGGAAGGTTCTGAGTGGTCACCAGAGAATCCTTGTCAAACAGGGACAGCTGGGCGCTGCCGAAACCAACGTCCACAATGGCAGTCCCTTTTTGTATGATTTTATTAAACTCACCGGCCTTGGCAGCAATGGCCTTATAGCTGATAAAACGCTGCTCTGAGTTGCTGATGATGCGCACGGTAAGCCCTGTCCTCACCCGGATCTGGTCCAGGATGATCTGGTTGTTGCGGGCTTCCCTCATGGCGCTGGTGGCATAGGCCCTGTAGTCCTTGACCCTGTATGCCTTCATGATCTGGGCAAACTCCCCCAGGACCTGACACATCTCCTCCACAAGGCCATAGCTGATTTTGCCCCCGCTGTACGTATCCTTGCCAAGGGCAATTACGTGGCGGATATGATCCACACGCCGGATTCCCGTTTTATATGACATCTCATAGATGCCCATTTCCAGCTCGAATGAGCCCACGTCAATTGCCGCAAATGTCCGAATAGCCACCTTTATCACTCCTTTTGACCGCTATTATAAACGTGTCGTCAAACTTTTACATGTATACCATGTAAAACCCATGTAAAATCCATGTAAAACCCGCCATGGCCTGCTATCTCCGCCCGAGAAGATGGGTGATGAACTGGGCCGCGGTACGGCCTGACAGGCCGCCGTGGCTCAGTTCCCACTTATTGGCCTCTGCATAAAGCTCCTGTTCCGGCATATCAAGATGATAGCGGTCTGCCAATGCCTTTACGATTGTCTCAAATTCCCTCTTGTCCGGGGACCCAAAGTATATGGTCACGCCAAAACGGGATGCCAGGGACAGTTTCTCCTGCACCGTATCATTGTTGTGAAGCTCGTCGTCCAGCTCCCTCTTGTCGCTGAACTTTTCACGTATCAGATGGCGTCGGTTGGATGTGGCGTAAATCAGCACATTGTCCGGGCGCTTGCCAAGCCCGCCTTCCAGGATTGCCTTCAGATACTTGTACTCCAGCTCATAGTCTTCAAAGGAAAGGTCGTCCATATAAATGATGAACTTGTAATTCCTGTCCTTAATCTGTTCCAGCACATCGGAAAGCGCCTTAAACTGATGCTTATATACCTCAATGATACGCAGTCCCCTGCTGTAATATTCATTGAGCACCGCCTTGACGCTTGAGGACTTGCCGGTTCCCGCGTCGCCGAACAGCAGCACGTTGTTGGCCTCCCTGCCTTCCACAAATGCTTCCGTGTTCTCAATCAGCTTCTGTTTCTGCAGCTGGTACCCCACGATATTATCAAAATATACGTGCTCCACATTGATGATCGGGTCAATGACAACAACCTGTCCCCCATCCTTTTCCACTATCCTGAACGCCTTATTAAGGCCGAATTTCCCTACTCCGAACTCCCGGTAGAATTCTTCCACATGGTCCTGGAATTCCTCCACATCCGCGGATTCCTTAAGATTGACCGCCAGGCTCACGATGCGGTCCCTGATCCTCTTATTGAACACGCGGCTGCCCTTTTGACCGGACTCATAGCTGGCCAGCTGGTCCCATACCCCGGCAGGCGCAAGGTCGTGGATGTCATAATCAAACAATGCCTTGAAAATCTTAAAATCCTCCCTGGCCAGACGGTCCAGGGAACCGCCTGCGGCTCCCGTGATTTCACAGGAAGTTGTGTAGGCATTTTCATTATTTGCCAGACAGAAGGCCAGGAAACAGTGCCAGAGATTCCCCTCAAACCCATAGTTCACAGCCAGTTCAACCAGCTGTCCTGCGCAGTGGAATGCATCCGGCCGGCTGCCGCTGTCCGCATATCCCATAAGGCAGGCCATGTCCTGAAACAGCTCCTGATATTCCAGATTCCTGTATATGATTAATTCATTTATGTCCATATCCGTCACACCTCCCTAATAATTGCCAAGGATCCGCATGCTTACGGCTTCCTCTGAAATCCCCTTTAATGCATTCTGTATGGCCGCATCTCCCAGGGAACCCTCCACATCCACAAAAAACCTGTACTCCCAGCTTCGTCCCACAATGGGGCGGGATTCAATCATCAGCATGTTCACATTGTTATAAATCAGGTTCCCCAGCATGTTATACAGGGAGCCGCTTTTATGTAAACCTTCAAAGCAGATGCTCACCTTACCTGCGTCCTTTCTGTAAACAGGGGATTTAGACAGGATGATGAACCGGGTGGTGTTGTCCTTATCGTGATTGATGCCCCGCTCAAGGACCTGGAGCCCGTAAAGCCTTCCCGCTGTCTCACTGGCCACCGCTGCCTGGGCAATGTCCTGGTCCTCCAATATCTTCTTGGCAGCGCCTGCCGTGTTCTCCACGCTGAACTGGGTCCACTGCCTGTTGGCATTCAGGTACCTGGAACACTGCATCAGCGCCTGGGGATGGGAATACACCCTTTTGATGTCTGAAAGGACCGCCCCCTTAAGTCCCAGAAGGGCGTGGTTGACAGAGACCTGGGTCTCGGCAACAATATACAGGTTGTGCATGACCAGATTATCATAGTTGCCGCTGACAGCCCCTGCGGAGGAATTCTCAATGGGTAGGACTGCGTAATCCGCCCGGCCTTCTTCCACTTCCACCATGGCATCCTCAAAGCTGGGCACATGATATACATCCGCGTCATCCCCAAAGTACTGAAGGGCAGCCGCATGGCTGTAGGCCCCCTCCACGCCCTGGTACACAATCCTGGAATGATCCCGCTTCAGTTCCTGCACCATGGTGAACCCGGTATCCAGGCACTGCCCATGCCCTGCCAGGATACCATACTGCAGCCTGCGGCTGATGGTCATGATCTGTGAAAACAGTTCGTAAACGCCCTGCCTGTTAAAGTCCCCATGGGCCATACCGGTCACGGTCCCTAATTTTTCCTTCTCCCTTGCCGCGTCATACACGGCCTTGCCTGTTCCAATCTTATACTCCGCCACGTCCCCGCACAGCTTCATCCTTCTCTCAAATAATTCTACCAGCTGTGAATCAATCCCATCCAGCTGTCCCCTGATTTCCTGTAAATCCAGATTCTCCATGGTATCTAATACACTCCTGTTCCAAAGCGCGCTTCCTGCGCGCCCTAATGTTCCTTATTCCTGTCCTTCAGACATATCCTTAAGCATGCCTGATATCACATCCCTTGTATATGCTCCCGGAAATTTCCTTGCCTCCGGAGGAAGCTCCTTTATATCAATGGGTTCCCCGTACCGGATGACCACATGGCTGGGCTTTATGAACGGAAGATGGTCCTCGAATATCCGGGCAGTCCCGGTTATGGCTACCGGGATTACCGGACAGCCGCTTTTCTGGGCAATCTTAAGGCTGCCCTCATGGAACGGGAGAAGTTCTGTCATATCCTTATTCTCATTGCGCGTGCCCTCCGGGAATATCCAGATGGATATGCCGGATTTTACCTTCTCAATGCCTTCCAGTATGGTCTTTAAGCCTTCTTTGATATTCACCCTGTCAAGGAACAGGCAGTTCACCCTGTGCATCCAGTCCCTGAGAAGGGGTATCTTAAGCATCTCCTTTTTGGCAACAAACCCGGTCAGTCCGGGTACGGTCACATATCCCACAAGGATATCAAAATAACTTCTGTGATTTCCCACATACAGGACCGCCCGGTCCGCCGGTATGTTCTCCAGGCCCTGCACCTCATATGTAACCCCCGCCAGCCTGAGTATGAACCGGAATACCCCCTGTACAATATGCAGGCTCTTAGCCTGTGCGCCTTCCGGGTCTTTCTTATCCCGCGCTCCCAGGATGCCCAATAGCGGCACACTGAAAATCAGGAACAGCACCACGGTCAGTGCCACCATAATTATCCGTATCATTCCCTGTCTCCTTTAATCCCTGTATATATTTTGGCGTCCGGGCGCCAAACCCGGACTATTTCATTTTATTATATAAAAAGAGCGGATTAAATACAATACCTTCCATCCAGGTTTGATATTTAATAACCGCTCGTCTGCCTAGTGTTCCCTGCACTGGTCAAATATTCAAATAACAGCCCGGTCCCAAACCACAGGGGCGCGAACTTAAGGCGGATGACGCCGCCCACGTTGTCCGGCCATGCCGAGTAATCCCACGGGCAGATACCAAGGCTGGTAAGCCAGGTTCCTGCCACATATTCCGCAATGAATATCAGCACCATGTAGATAAGCCCGTGCCGTATCATCCGCCCTGCGCGGGACATCCTGTCCCCACCCCTGTCCTCAAAGCCCGGCAGGCCCGTAAGCCAGCTGTCTATGAAGCGGCTGATTGGAAACAGCAGGGCGCCCATCCCATAGATGGGGAACATGAGCAGGGAAGTCTGGCCCATCAGGGTCCAGTCCCCTGCCATGATGGAGTCCACGGATGTGAACATTACCTCCAGACACCACCCTGCAATGCCGCACCGGCAGAAATTCATCAGCAGTTCCGTCATTCTGTTGTACCGGTTTTCCCTCCGGCTTTTTGTGTGATTGATTCCTTCTGTCTGCACTCTCATAGCCATTAGTATGAAAACCGGTCTGTGCTTTTATTCGCCCGGAACCATTTTTCCAGAACTTTCCCAATGCCCGGCTTTCCGGCTTCCCATTCCCGGCGGCTTTTGTCACAGAAGCGGGGAGAGCAGGCGGCTGGACTGTTCCTTGATGCGCATCCACATGCCTCTTTCCCTGTAATCCTCCCTTGTAATCTCCCGGCAATGGGGAAGGTCGCCCATGAACGCCTCCTCCAGTTCGCCTGTGACTTCCTCATCGTAAATCGTGGCATTGACCTCAAAGTTCAGTTCAAAGCTCCGTATATCCATGTTGGCCGTTCCATAACAGCTGACCCTGCCGTCCACCATGATTCCCTTGGAGTGAAGGAACCCATTTTCATATATATACACCCTGGCCCCATAGTCCAGAAGCTCTCCCGCATAGGAACAGGTGGCCCAGTACACAAAGGGGTGGTCCGGCTTGCACGGTATCATGAGACGTACATCCACGCCTGAGAGCGCCGCAATCTTTAGCGCTGAAAGAATTGCGTCGTCCGGGATGAAGTAAGGGGTCTGGATATAGATATGGTGCTTGGCCTTGTGGAACAGCTCCAGGTAATTATTCCTTATATGCGGCTCATTGGTGTCCGGGCCGCTGGTTATGATCTGCATGGACACCAGTTCATTGACCCGTTCCGGATCAGGCCACACAGGCGTCCATTCACCCCTTAGGCGGCGGGTGATGTACTCTGCCTCATCCCCAAAATACCTTGCCTCCTTAAAGAGGTTCTCACCGGTGGCATAATTCCAGTCCAGGGCAAACCGGATCTGCAGGCTGATGGCAGCCTCCCCGTCAATGCGCAGATGGGTATCCCGCCAGTAACCGAATTTGGGATCCTTGGAAATGTACTCCCGCCCAATATTAAAGCCTCCCACAAAACCGGTATGGCCGTCAATCACAACGATTTTCCTATGGTTCCTATAGTTCACACGCAGGTTAAGCCATCCCAGGAAGGGAGGGAAGAACACCCCCACCTTAATCCCTGCTTTTTCCATCTTTTCCCAAAGTTTTTTCGGCATGAACCTGCCGCCCATACCATCGCAGAGAATCCGGACCTCCACGCCCTCCTTTACCTTCTCCAGCAGGATCGGCACGATGGAATCAAACAGCTCGTCATTTTTAATGATATAGTACTGGATGTGGATGAACCGTCTGGCCTGGCGCATCTCATTCCTCAGGGATTCGAACTTCTCCTGCCCGTCCGTGAATATCTGCACCTTGTTGTTCACCGTCAGCACGGAACCCGAGGTTTCCAGGTTATAGAGGATCAGGCTTTTAAAATCCCTGGTCATGGGGTCCATCATCTCCTCAGGCATGTCATCCGAGCGTATGATCTCCTCCTGGCTCTTAATGGGTACATTAAGCCTGTCGCTGATTTCCTTTACCTTGAACATCCTGCTTTTCTTTAAGTCCTGCCCGAACAGAAGGTAGAAGATGATACCGAACACAGGGATAAAGTACAGGGCCAGAAGCCAGGTCCACACGCTTCTGGGATCCCGCCGCTGAAAAAATATGATAATGATTGAAAATACAAGGTTGATGTACAAAAGATGCTCCAGCAGCCATCCCCATATCATCAGCGCCGTGTTCAAGATTACTTCCATAGGATACCCTCTCTTACCGCTTCTGTCTTACTGATTTGACCAATCAAAATCCTTGCTCACATCCTCAAGCGTGACGTTTCCGTCTTTATCGTATGTTACCAGCACTGCCTTCTCACTGTACTCCGTATCATATATGATGTTATTCAGACGCCCTTCGCTGGCATCTGCCCTAACAGACCTGATGACTGCGCCTTTCTGGCCTCCGGTAATATAATCCTTAAGCGGGCTGTTGGGACTGTCCAGCGCCACGCCCATAAGGTTATGTATGGTTTTGCCGTTCAGCGTTCCTTTTTCATGCTCATCGGTCAGATAACGCTGTACCGCATCCGCGGCCAGCTTTGCTTCTGCATGGGCGGTGGTGTAGTGGGCGGCCTTAATATAACCTGTCATGTGGGGCACGGCAAAAGCCAGCAGTATGGCCAGGATTGCAACCACCACGATCAGTTCCACCATGGTGAAGCCCCGGCATCCCAAACGCGTTTTCTTATGCTTCATTTTCATGTTTCCTTCCCGTTCATCCTCCAGCCAATCATGGTTAATTGTACCACAGATACGGATCATTTTCCAGTTCCCGACACAATCTCGCCATCCCCGGTGCTGCCCGGATAAACAGCCTTATAGGTCCTGCCGTTTATCTCGCCTTCCCAGAACGCGGAATCGGTTCCGTCCGGATTCCTGGTATAGTTATACTCCTGTTTCTCATTTTCCTTCATGGCGCCCGCATCAATCATGTCCTGCTGTGCCTTTCCCAGGGTGTAGTTGGACCTGGCATTGGATATGGCTACCTGACTGGCTGATTTGTCCTGAAGCCCGCGGTAGGATGGCACCGCAAGCGCAACCAGGATGCCGAGTATGGCAATGACACAGATCAGCTCTATGAGGGTAAATCCATCCCTGCTGCGGTTCTTTCCCTTTTGGTCTGCTTTTTTCATTCTTATGTTCCCTCTTTTCTTTTGTAGTATATAAGTATTATTCCGCGGAATAAAGTATTTTTTCAGCCTCTTCCATACTGGTTTCCCCGTGGATTGCCATCTGCACCACATTCTCCTTCAGGGACCGGAATCCCCTTTTCTTCTGGTACGTCCTGATTTCCTTTGGCAGCACATTATCAGTTATCATGAACTTCACCTCCTCATCCACCTCCATCAGTTCATAAACCGCTTTCCTCCGGCTGTATCCGGTCCCATTACAGCACGGACAGCCAGAGGCCTTCCACAGTTTATCCACCTTTCCGGCTCCCAGACCCTCCAGCAGGCCGCGCTCCCTCTCATCCGGTTCATATTCCCGGCAGCACATGGGACACAGCACCTTCACCAGCCTCTGTGCCACGATCCCGGATAATGCCGCTGCCACCATATAGGGAGCCACGCCCATGTTGCGCAGCCTGTTTATGGTGGAGGCGCAGTCATTGGTATGAAGGGTGGAAAACACCAGATGTCCGGTTATGGCGGCCCTTACGCCGATGGATACGGTTTCTTTGTCCCTCATCTCGCCAACCATGATCACATCCGGGTCCTGCCTCAGGATGGAACGCAGGGCAGTGGCAAAGGTAAGGCCTGACTTAGGATTGACCTGTACCTGGGTCATTCCCTCAAGCACCTTCTCCACCGGGTCTTCCACAGTAACCACATTAATCTTCTTTTTAATGATACGGCTGAGCACCGCGTACAGGGTTGTGGTCTTGCCGCTGCCGGTGGGTCCTGTCACCAGCACGATTCCATGGGGAACCTTGAGGATCCGCTCAAATATCTCGCGCTGTGCCTCGGTCATCCCAAGACGGCTCACATCCATCAGTGAGTTATCCCTGTCATTGCCTAACAGCCTCAAAACCACCTTTTCCCCGAAAACAGAGGGCAGGGTGGAAATCCTCAGGTCCGTGGACACATCCGCCCGTTCATAATGGTACTTACCGTCCTGAGGCAGCCTCTTTTCTGCAATATCCATGCCTGCCATCAGCTTCAGCCTGGTTATCATGGGACGGTGGTATTCCATCTCTAAAGTAGTATGGACAATCAGGTCCCCATTGATTCTCATCCGGATTACAAGTTCATGATTTCCCGGCTCCACATGGATATCGCTGGCATTTCTGTTATAGGCTTCCTCAATGATGGCGTTGACCATGCGCACCACGGGCGCGCCTTCCACCCTTTCCTTCAGGACCAGCTCCATCTGGCGGTTACGGTTATCCGTGATGCCTGCCCCGGATGTGCCAAACGCGCGGTTCATGAATCCATGATTACTGCCTGAGGTATTTTCATACGTCCTGTCAATGGCCCGTCCCACTGCCGCGGATGACCCAAGGACCACCTTGACCTCCATGCCGGTAAGGGTTGCGGTCTCGTCAATGACATCCATGTCAATGGGATAGGAGGCAGCTACCACCAGCCTGCTTTCTTCAAAATCAATGGGAATGATCCGGTTATGCCCTGCAAATCCAGGGGAAACCATGTCCGCTGCCTTCAGATCAATTTTATAGGAATCCAGGTCCGTCACCTGCAGATGGTCCCGGACCGCAGCGCATTCCATAACAGCTTCCTCGGTCACATAACCCAGGTCCACAAGGATCTGCTCCGCTGTTTTCCCGGGTTCCTGTTCCTTAAAGTACATGGCCCGCTCCAACTGGCTCCTGGTCAGGTATCCGTGTTCTACCAGCAATTCTTCTATGTTCATTTTGTATGGCACTGGTTGTCTCCTTCTCTCTGAAATGGTATACTGACTGAAATGAACTGCAATCCGGATCCATATGATATCCGGGATAATCTACATGATCGGGGTGATTGTAATGGATTTCTTCTACCCAGCCTTATATGGAATATGCGGCATTATAATCGGAAGTTTCCTGAATGTCTGCATCCTGCGGATACCCGAAGGCCAAAGCTTTGTCACAGGGCGTTCGCACTGCCCTGCCTGTAAAAGACAGCTTTACCCGTTCGACATGGTGCCCGTCCTGTCTTTCCTGTTCCTGGGAGGGAAATGCCGGTTCTGCGGGAAACCCATATCCATCCAGTATCCTTTGGTGGAGGCAGGCACCGCCCTGCTGTTCTTCCTGTGCTGTCTGGCTAAGGGTCCGGGAGCCGCCGCTGTCATCATGTGTCTCTTTGGCTCACTGCTGACCGTGGGCGCCTGGATTGATGCCCGGCATATGTACATCCCGGATGGGATCAGCCTTTCCATCCTTATCCTGGCGGCAGCTTCCCTGATGATCCTTCCCCTGCCTGATATCCTGAGCCGTATGGCCGGCGCAGCCATGTGCGGCGGTTTCCTGGCAGTGCTGCGTATGCTCACCAAGGGCGGGATTGGCCTGGGTGATGTAAAGCTCATGGCCTCCAGCGGTCTGCTTCTGGGCGTTAAAGCAGGAATGGCAGCCCTCCTTGCAGCCTACGTCCTGGCCGGACTCTGGTGCCTCATCCCGCTGATAAGGGGACGGGTAAACGGCAGGACCAGGATTCCAATGGTCCCGTTCTTTGCCATATCCCTGATTGCCTTCGGACTATGGTACAGGGAAATCATGACCTGGTACATGGGTCTGTTCCTTCCATAAGGTATGGTTTTAATCCTCATAATACCGATAGACCCCATTACCGCTTAGATAGATTTCCACATTCCCATTGGACCGCCTGGATCTGCTGGATATGTCCCGCCCAATGGTCATGACCGCGCCGTCGCTGTTGTCAAACACGATATCTGCTCCCAGGGAAAATGCATACCCGTTGCAGACCACTTCCGTATGTACACTGGCTTTCTCGTCCAGGGGTTTTGCCGCTAATGAGATTTCCACTTCCAGGCTGCCGTCCGCCAGGGACCGGGAACCCTTCATCACATATTCCTTGTCTCCCAGGGCATGGTAAAGATACCGTTCCCACCGGTCTTCCGGCTCCAGATCCCCGGCATGACCATCTTCACCGTATACAGATCCGTCTTCTTCCCCATCGCCGTACACCTGCGTGTCCCCTTCCATGGCCTCTTCGGGGATATCGCCTTCCCCGCCTCCATCCTCCTGGCTGTCCATCATTTCATCATATTCCTCACGGACCATGCGGCAGTCCTCCTCAAAGCACTGCCAGATGCTGTTGATTGCCTGGGAATTCCCGCTGGACACTGCCTCGCAGAAGGTGCTGTGTATGGTCTTGGCCGTTATCTGCGCCTCCATATACGTTCTTTCTGTCAGGACAGATTTCATCTGATATCTGGAAATCGCCATATAACCGCAGGAAAACACAGACAGCAGGGTAATGGACAGAATCACATATATCAGGCTGCTGCCCTGCTCACCGCGTTTTCCAGGACGGCTGCTCCTATTGCCGCCCATGCCGTCTCCCCCTCTTCCACCTGATATTCATACATGGAGTGTATGACTGCTTCCTGTTCATAAACCGTTTCCTCATCCTTCATGATACGGATCAGCACTTTTGCCTTCCTGGCTTGTGTTCCGTCAAAATCAAGTTCCAAAGTCATCCCGTCAAATGTATCCACATCCAGGTCATCCGCAGAAATATGGGTCCAGCCGGAGACCGGCGGCAGCTTTTCATAGGTAATCCCGTCCACATCACAGGATGGATTGGGCGTTCCCGGCTCCCGCACATAATATGCCAGTGTTTCCGGATAGCCGGGCTCCACATGATACATATAACCGTATCTCAGCAATCCCTCCAGTTTTGTATACGCCTGACCGCACATGCCCTCTGCCTTGGCCAGTTTGTCAAATCCATAATAAAGCTTGACCTGCGGATGCAGGAAGCCTGCTGCAAATACACCAATCACCGCCGTGATTGAAAGGGCCGCCACCAACTCTAAAAGCGTAAATCCCTGACACCCATCCCTTACATTTCTTCCATTCAATTTTCCTACCGCCTTTTACCTGTGCCTGTAAAATGTCATGGAGCCGCCAATATCCTCCGGTGCCGTGCTTACCCTGAATTCATCAAAGGATTCTACCGCTGTATAGTCTCCGTCGCCTGATTCATTTTCCATGTAAAACTCCACCACCAGGGTATTGCCTGTTGCCTCTCCCGCCCCTGCCCCGGACATGGAACTAAGCTCATAATTCATCCGGCCCATCCTGTGCTCCTTTGCCAGAAGTGCCGCATTGGCACCGGACATCATCAGGAAACCGGATACAGTTACTGCCAGAAGGGCTGTGGCCGTGATTACCTCAATCATTGAAAAGCCCTCCTGCCCTTTCGCCCTATTTTGTCTTTTCATAATAATACCTGACCTCCACAATCCCGCTTAAACCTCCGGCGCCAGCCATACCGCTGTCTCCGGCCGCGCCGCTGCCTCCGGTCATACCGCTGCCTCCGGCTATCCCGCTGTCTCCGGCCATGCCGCTGCCTCCGGCCGCACCGCTGCCGTTCCTCCCGTCCGATGCCGCCAGATCAATATAGCTGATTACAAGGCTTTTATCATTCCGGTATATGGCGTCTGCAAATTCCATCATATTCCCCACATCCGCGCACTTTACTTCCAATGTGACCGTAGATACCATATATTTTCTTCTCAAACCGGACCCATCCCCTGTATCTGACATACTGTCCGTCCTCTGCGCATCTGCCGTATAATCCACGATACCGGCCCCAGAGGAGCCTGCCGCACCGTTCATGTCCGCTGTGTTCCCCATACCGGAGGAAGCTTCCACGGCATTCCCATCCGCTTTAGCGCCTGCTCCGGATACATGGCCCGCGTCCTCCATATCCCTGTGTCCCACCCTTGAGCCCACTGGTACAGGCGTCCCGATGTCCAGGCGCACAATCCCCACGCCGGCACGTCCCGCCAGTTCCTGAATGTTCCGGTCCATAAACACATCGTCAATATCCCGGTAGAAAAATTCCCCACCCTCTTCTTCCTTCAGCTCCTCAAGCCGCTCCCTTAAATCCGGGTAATGCTTCAGGTACAGCTCTGCCTTTGACTGTTCCTCCTTAACCGTCCTCAGATGTTCCCTGGCTTCCGCCAGACGGCCTTGTCCGGGAAGGATAAAACACTTCAATGCCAGCGCCCATATGCTGACCAACATTAAAAGCCCCAAGAGGAAGCGTTCCCTTTTACTTCTCTTCATCCTGCGCCTCCTCTTTGAGGACTGCGCGGATTGATGCGTGGATGCGCACCGCGTCATTGTCCTCTTCCTGCTCCCAGTTGCTGTGGCTCACAGAACGGAACACGCCCGAATCCCTGATACGTTCCACAAGAGACGGGACCTGTCCAGGATTGCCCTGGGATATGGTCATCTCCATGATTGCCGCTTCCTTTTCATAGACAAGGGACTCCACATCCATATCCGCTTCCATGGCTGCTGCAAACGCCTCAAAGTCAGTCCTGTCCAGAAAGCCGGACGAAGCGCTCTTTAAGGATTCCTCCTCAGCCATCTGTGCAGCCATTTCCGAAACTTCACGTTCCAGTTTACAGGACGCCTCATATTGTTCCCTGAAGCCTGCATCTGACATGACTGCCCGGATCCGGTCCAGCTCCCCTGTCACCTGGGCGCGCTTTAATCCCACATATCCGGATAGCCCTGCCGCCAATACAAGGTTGGCCAGCAGGAACAGCAGGCTTTTTCCTGATACCACCCCGTATATCCCTGAAAGCAGCCCTCTATCCTCACCGTCCGGCCCTGGGGAAAGCTTTAATGGCCCCTTACCTGACAGGCTTCCGGCTGCAGCCGCTGCCAATGCGCCGGGCGTCACCCTCACATCCTTTCCGGATACGTCCATCACCACGCTTTCACACGGCATGTCCAGACGCTCCTTCAGACATGCCGCTGCACCATCCATATGGGAAAAGCAGTTTCCCACCAGTACGGCGTACTCCGGCCTGAACACCCTCTTGTCATCTTCCAGTTGTTGGCGTATACGGGCCGCCTGTTCCGCGATTTCATCATACAGGACCTCTTTGGCACCCCGCTCACAGAAATATCCGGCTTTCAGCGGACTGCTTATCCATGACAGGCAGTGTCCTCCGGCAACCGCATACAGCCCAAGTCCTTCCTTTTCCACATCAATGATAAGGCTGGAACGGCGCCTGCACATCATCCGGCTGGCCACAGCCGCGCAGTCCGGCACCAGAAGGGTTCCGCCATATATCATACCTGCCCGCTCCATGGCTTTGACATACGGTTCAAGCTCTTTCCTTTCCATATAATATACCGTGGCCCCAACATGGGGTTCACCGGAAACCTTCTGTATATCCACTGCCGTCAGACAGTCCGTGCCGCATCTGCCGCCGGCCATCAGTTCATTATATGCCATGCGCCGGAGCGCCCGCTTTCCGGCCTTTGGGAGTCTGAAGCCCAGGAAGGAAACCCCGCGCCCCATAACCAGCACGATCCGCTTTCCTTCCAGACCGTATTGGGCCGCCCATCCTGCAAATATCCCCTCAGGACCCCTGCCGGAAGAATCGCTTTGCGCCTCCTGTACAACAATCGTTCCGCGGCCTCCACCGCGGCCCGGCGCCTTATATGTACCGCAGATATATGTTATCACGTGTTCTTCCACACATATGTAATGTTTCATCCTGGTTCTCCATTCCGCCGTCCCCAACGGCATTTGTTTACTCTTAAAGCATGGACGAGTACATATGAAAAACAGGTATCATGACCGCCATGACAATGGAACCCACAATCAATGCCATCAAAAGGATCATGGCAGGCTCCAGAAGGGCAACCATCTGGCCCAGGGCCCTGCCTGCTTCCCTTTGGTAATAACCGCCTGCATCCCCAAGCACCTTGTCAAGGGCGCCTGATTCCTCGCCGGCCACCACCATGGAAATAAGCACCGGATGGAATATATCCAGACCGGCTAAGACCTGTGAAAGCATCTCACCTCTTTTCAGACCATCCGCAGCCTGTTCCAGACATTGTTCCACATAGGAATTGCCCATGACCCGTCCCGTGGCATGAATTGCTTCCAGTATCCCTACGCCGCTCCCGTAAAGCACTGCAAAGGTAGATGCAAAACGCGATGTTTCAACTGTTTTTAATAATGTTCCGATTATTGGGATACATAGGACAGCCCGGTCAGCTTTTAACCGGACCCGAGGAATCATAAGAACTCCCATGGACAGGGCAAATAAAACCAATAGCAGCAACAGACACAGCATCCCGTGATTTCTCAAGCCAAGGCTTGCGCTCATAAGTACACGTGTCAGCAGGGGAAGTTCCTGTTCTTTCATCATGGATGCAAACTGGGGCAGGACCGTTGTCAGCATGAAAACCGATGACACGATGGTAACGCCCAACAAAATGACCGGATAAGTCATGGCTGCGCGTACCTTTCCATTCATTTCCTCTTCACGGTCATAATACTCAGCCATGGTGCCCAGCATTACGTCCAATTTTCCGCTGGACTCCCCAGTCTGTATCATATAGACCAAAAGGTTGGGGAATACACCCGGCATCCCCTCCATGGCTTCAAACAAAGTACACCCTTTATGTATGCTCTCCCTCAGCCTCATCAGATTATCCCTGAGCGGGCCATCCTGTGCGGATTCGTAGCTGACTGCCAGGGCACGGGACAGCGGAACGCCCGCCGCCAGCATGGCTGACAGCTGTCTGCACAGCGGAGGAAGAAGCTTATGTTTTATCTTGGCCGGACGCAGGGCCATGCCTGAATCCAGGCCGCGGCATTCAAAGCAGTATAGGCCTTTATCGCGCAGTACCTTAAGAAGGACACGTTCATCCGCCGCCTCCATGACGCCTTTATAAACATTTCCTTCCATGTCCTTTGCCTTACATTTGTAACGTGGCATGGAAAACCTCCCTTATTCATATATCAATGAAGCAAAACCGGCTTCATCTGAACCCATCAGACAAAGCCGGCTTCTTACCCGATATATAGTTGATTAACGGAAACAATTCTGAGCCGGCTCATAGCGGTAACCAATGCCTGACAACACAGATATGATATTCGATTGATCCGTATCCAGCGCCTGGCACATCTCCTCCAGAGAGTTATAATTGTCACGGAGCTGTGTATTTACATAACTTAATAAAATAATCGGATCTTTGGGAAGGGTATTCACATTTCTTACCTGCCTTTTTAATCTATTAAATTCCCTGTAACTAAACTGTAATTTTTCTCAGCCGAAACGATTATATCACCTGCAAGTAACGTTTTCAACATTAATTTAGGGTATTTTCTCGTTTTTTCACTGGAGAACCAAAATTTTCCGAAATATATTTCAGTATTAGAAGTTTTCTGACTATATCATGTGTCCCATCCAGTCAGAATCCATGGTAGCAGTGCTGATACTATAGGTTCTTGCATGGAGCACATGACCAGAGTTCCCTCCACCCCCTCCCGCAGGCCGGCCGGGGACATGGACCGATGCAGAAGGACCGCCCCGGCCATACGGCTGTGCGGTCCTTTTCCTGATGATACGATTAATGATACTATCTATATTTGAAACGGGGCCGTGAAGGCCGCTGTCCGTGAATCACTCCACATATGCAATCAGCCTGCTCCCATCTTCAGCAACATCGATTACAATGGTATTGCCTTCCCTTACGCCGTCGCCCAGTATAAGCTTGGCCGCAAGGGTCTCCACATGTTTCTGAAGATACCGTTTAAGAGGACGGGCCCCGTACACAGGATCATATCCCCTCTCCGTGATAAATGACTTGGCGCTGTCAGTCAGTTCAATGGAAAGCTCCCTGTCGGAAAGGCGCTTATTCAGATCAGCCACACAGAGGTCCACAATCCGGCTGATATTGTCTTTGGTCAGCGGCTTAAAGAGGATTACCTCATCCAGCCTGTTAAGGAACTCCGGACGGAAATGTACCCGCAGGTCATTCATCACCGCTGTCTCTGCCTCTGGTCGGATCTGTCCGCTGCTGTCAATTCCTTCCAACAGGTACTGAGATCCGATATTGGAGGTAAGGATAAGGATTGTATTCTTAAAGTCCACGGTCCTGCCCTGGGAATCCGTAATACGTCCGTCATCCAGGACCTGGAGCAGAACGTTGAATACATCCGGGTGGGCCTTCTCCACCTCATCAAACAGCACCACGCTGTATGGCTTGCGCCGCACTGCCTCTGTCAGCTGTCCGCCCTCGTCGTATCCCACATATCCAGGAGGCGCACCAATCAGACGCGCCACGGAGTGCTTCTCCATGTACTCACTCATATCGATACGCACCATGTTGGACTCATCATCAAACAATGCCTCTGCCAGGGCCTTTGCCAGCTCCGTCTTACCTACGCCGGTAGGTCCTAAGAACAGGAATGAGCCGATTGGCTTTGATGGATCCTTGATTCCTGCCTTGGAGCGGATGATGGATTCCGTCACCTTTTCCACGCCTTCATCCTGCCCCACCACGCGCTCATGAAGCACCTCATCCATGTGCAGGGTCTTGCTTCTCTCACTCTCCGTCAGTTTGGAGACCGGGACACCGGTCCATCTGGACACAATCTTGGCAATCTCGTCCTCGGTCACGCTTTCATGCACAAGGCTCAGGTCCTCATTCCTAACCCGCTCCTCCTCTGCTTCCAGTTCTTTCTGAAGCTGGGGCAGTCTGCCGTACTGCAGTTCCGCTGCCTTGTTAAGGTCATAGCGCTGCTTGGCGTCCTGGATATCCCGGTTAACCGCCTCAATCTCTTCCCTCAGGCTGCTGAGACGGTCCACGCTGGCCTTCTCATTCTCCCACTGGGCCTTCCTTGCCGCAAAATCATCGTGCAGTTCAGCCAGTTCCTTCTGCAGATCGGCCAGGCGGTCCTGGCTTAAACGGTCTGTTTCTTTCTTAAGGGCCGCTTCCTCTATCTCCATCTGCATGATCCTCCTGGACATCTCATCCAGTTCAGCAGGCATGGTATCCAGCTCTGTCTTAATCATGGCACAGGCCTCATCCACAAGGTCAATGGCCTTATCCGGAAGGAAACGGTCGGATATATACCGGTCCGACAGGGTGGCCGCGCTGACCAGCGCTGAATCTGTTATCTTAACACCATGGAATACCTCATAGCGCTCCTTAAGCCCCCTTAGGATGGAAATGGTATCCTCCACCGTAGGTTCATCCACCAGCACCGGCTGGAACCGGCGTTCCAGGGCAGCATCCTTTTCAATATACTGCCTGTATTCATTGAGGGTGGTGGCGCCGATGCAGTGAAGCTCGCCCCTGGCCAGCATGGGCTTTAACATATTGCCCGCATCCATGGAACCCTCGGTCTTGCCTGCCCCTACAATGGTATGGAGTTCGTCAATAAACAGGATGATCTGTCCGTCACTCTTCTTTACTTCCTCCAGCACCGCCTTCAGACGCTCCTCAAACTCACCCCTGTACTTGGCGCCGGCCACCAGGGCCCCCATATCAAGGGCAAACAGCTTCTTATCCTTTAAACCGTCCGGCACATCGCCGCCCACAATACGCTGGGCCAGGCCCTCCACCACAGCGGTCTTGCCCACGCCGGGTTCACCGATTAAAACCGGGTTGTTCTTAGTCTTGCGGGACAGGATACGCACCACGTTCCGAATCTCGCTGTCGCGGCCAATCACAGGATCAAGCTTCTGGTCCCTGGCCCGTTCCACCAGGTCATACCCATACTTCTGAAGGGTATCATACGTTGCCTCCGGGTTATCCGAAACCACCCTCTGGTTGCCCCTTACGGTTGACAGGGCCTGTAAAAATGTCTCCCTGGTTATATTGTAGAGCTTCATCAGCCCCTTGATTTCCTTATTCGGGTGTTTCAGCAAAGCCAGGAACAGATGCTCCACGGACACATATTCATCGCCCATGGCCTTTGCCTCGTCCTCGCCATTGATCAGTACCTTATTCAGGTCATTGCTGATATACAGCTGGCCGCCTCCGCTCACTTTCGTAAGACGTTCCACTGCCTGCTTGGCCTCATTGGTAAACATGTCACCCTGAATCCCCATCTTGGTAACCAGCTTCAGAATCAGGCTGTCATCCAGGGTCAGGAGACTGTAGAGCAGATGCTGTTGGTCAATCTGCTGGTTCCCATATTCATATGCCAGCTTCTCACAGTTCTGCACTGCTTCCATTGATTTTTGTGTAAATTTATTAATATTCATCGCCCATTCCCCTTTCTTCGTATCCCCCGTCCTTCAATCCAACAGGTAAGCGGACATCACTTCCTGTCATCTGAGCGGATGGATATCGGAATTGTGCTGCGGTTTTCTTTGTTCTAGTCGTACTATAACATATGTTATTAGCACTGTCAAGAGTTGAGTGCTAATATTTTATTAAAAAAAAATTAAATGCCTTATTTTATTGCTTTTTTGTAGTGGCTATTTTATATTTTATTCCTTTCCTGCCACAATTATCCATTGTTTATCCTTTTTTTCTTCGGAATCTTCCACAACCTCAATTCGTTTCATTTCTGTTTCTACTCGTTTTATCTCTGTGATATGATTATAGACCTCCATGGTAATACCAACTGATGCATGTCCCATAATATACTGCAATACTTTCGGATCTATTCCTCTTTCAGCCATACGAGTGCAAGCAGTATGCCGTAATGTGTGTGACGATATATGTGGTAACATTGTCTTTGCATCCAATTTGTTTGCAGTAACCACCTTATTTTGAGAGTTAACGATATTATACAGTACATTATTATATGCATTAGGCATCATTGGATTCCCATTTCTTGTTAAAAAAACAAAATCTCCATACCCTTCAATTTCTGTCAAACAATGTACTCCTGCCTTAAAGCACTGCTTCCGCTGCCCCTGAAACGCATCATATACCTTATTAGACATTGGAATATTACGCTTTCCCGAATCAGATTTTGGAAATTCAATATGGAACTTATATCCATCTCCATAATTTTTATATATCAATTGATGATTAACGGATAACATGCGATTTCCCATATCTACATCCGGCCACCGTAAACCAAGTAGCTCCCCAGCCCGCAAACCTGTTTCAAAAGCAATCTGCAACATATAATAATAAGCCTGATATGTATTGCTATTTTTGACAAAATCCAGAAATATCTCCTGCTCCATATTAGTTAATGCCTTTTTTTCTTTTACAGAATACCCATATTCTCTAATTCCCATTGTTGCAGGATTTTTTACGATAATATCATCCTGGTATAACATCTCAAAAATTGGGCGTAACATGGAATGTATCTCTTTAATAAAACTATTGGAATATCCTTTTTTTGATAATTTCGCATATAATACCTTAATATCAGATTGCTTAATAGTTCCTACTGGACGCATTCCTAAACCATCTGCAATTATATTTTTCCAAATAGAAATATAATTTGCTTTTGTGCTTCCGGCCAACTGTTTCGTTTTCAGATATTGTGTAAAAGCTTCATTCAATAGCATTTTATAACCTTCAGAAGCCCTTATTACTCCCTGCTCTATCTCCTTTTCATGCCTTTTTTCCTTAATCCGCAATTCGTCCAACGTCTTAGCATAAAAACAGACTTGCTTTCCTGTCCGGCTATCTTGATAACGATATCTATACCGTATTTTTCCATTTTCCTCCTTGATGTATCCCTCCCCATCTCTTAATGCATTCCCTTTCGGGTCTTTCCTATGTTTCATTTTATCCATCCTTCCTGCACCTATCTATCTTGCTTTGGAAGGGATGCTACTATCCTATGTGGATAATATAGCATATTTCCCTTTCCATAGCAATTTCTACTTATAAATATAGTTTTTCTTACTTAAATCCACGCCCTCTTAAGAGGGCGACAATATCTGTCAGATGGATATACTCAATAGATATTTTCGTATTTTGTCCACTGCATACAATGTTCTATTTCCTACAATCACACGGGCTTCTGCTTCAATTCCGATTTTGCGGGCAGTGTCTCTGCCACACGATAACAATGCTGCTAAGCCCTCTACATCCACTGCCATTGCATTAGTTGCAGCCAGTTCTCTGTGCTTTCTTTTCCGCATTTTTCCACTTCCTTTTGCGTTGTTTTTAGATATTTTATTGTCAATGTGCTATGTATTGTCTATCTGTCTGACACATATAGTATCGCATACCTATTTGCTTTTGTGGGTACATTAATGTACATAATTGCAGAACAATCCTATGAATTTTCGAGATAAATGTACACTTGTATACAATCTTAAAAATCTCTACTTGTTTTACAATTTTTTTTAAAAATCATTGCTTTTTGCTGGAACATGTTATATTATAGATATGGTATATATGTTTTATTAGTTTTTGGGTTTAAGCGTACATTCTTCTCAAAGGAGGAGTGTGCGCTTTTTTGTTGGAAAACTGCACCAGAAATTAAGAAAATATAGGCAAAAAAAAGAAATTCGGATGTTTCCGGAATGAAAATATTTTATTTTGTACATAGGCCATAGGGATGGACTTGTACACTTTTTGTTTTATCCAAAAAGGAAACAAAATCAAAAAAATACGAACCCAAGTCAGAACTTCGATTTTTCATCGAATAGAAAACTACAAATGCTTAAGGATATATCAAACAAATGCCATGTATGATATGTTACTTACCATTTTAGCTGACGCTGCCCACACCGCAGTATCTCCCCATCTGCGTAACTTCAAGGGGATGTTAGGAAGGAGAGTTTACGAACATCTCTCTTTGCTCTGTTACAACTACAAGGATAATGGCAGAGTATCCCAGTATGCACTATTGGAGTATATATTTAGGTTGTTGCGTAAAGATTGCTCAACAGATACTCAAAATGGTTTAGAAGATTTGTTTGTTAAGTCTTTGTGCCACCACATGCTTGATATGCAAGTTGACAAGATGTTGCAAGACCCAAAATCAACAAATTATATATTAGATTTGATATGTGACAAAATCTTGCAGAACTCAAAATCAACTGATATGCTTCTAAACCTGATGATTGACCGGATTTTACAAAATCCTAAATTGATTGACATATTATTTAAACAAATCAAAAACAAGTTACAAAAATAACAAATAGGAAGGAGGATATATATTCTTAACATTCGGAAAATGTGTATGTGTATTCCCTATATGTGGTTAATCCATATATGCACTAGCACTATCTTTTTACAGCAGGGGCATCTTATGATGCCTCTGTTTGCATTTCAATGCGTATCATAAAGTATGCTTTATATAATAAGCCAACTTTTCAAAAAAACAGCTACCAAATAAAAATATTTGATAGCTGTTTTTGTTTTTATCTGTATTCAGACTTAAATTTGATGGTTGTTTTTCCGAATTCCTCTCCCAAAGTTCCGAATTTTCTTACCTGTGCTTCGTCTGGCATGGTGTATCCTGTGTTATAACAATAATCTCCAATTACCTGATATTTGTCTTTTGATGTATAATTAGAGGTGTCTGCACCTGTCATTAACATAGTGCGATAAATCGGATTGTATTTATACACATCTGCTACAGTAAAATACTTATCCTGTGTAGTAGGTTCATTTGCAAGCCAAATTCCATCCACTAAAAACAATGGATAGGTATGCCCGATATCTCCCATGTCGAAAGTTTTAAGACCTACTGCATAGCCTAATAAACCAGCGGCTTCGGTATATCCCTGACATACAGCCTTTCCTTTTACAAGGCAGCCATACGCCCCATAGCTTACAGAATTGGACCAACCTGTAGTATCTGCTTCGTTAGCAGCATCATGGTCGTAGGAAGCCTGCTGAATACGATTGCAAATACGGGTAGCCTTTTCCAAATCAGAAGCATTTCTCCAGTCAAAGCTGTTCATGAACTCCTTGACTTCATTTAAGAGTTCTGTTGTTTCTGGCTTGTCTTTACTCGGAATATTTGTTTCGTTATATCCGGATAAAATAGCTAATACAGCTAAATTATATCCTCCTTCTGGATAGAGAATTGAAATGTCTTTATCTTCTATTGCCTTTTGGAAAATATATGCTTTTCCATGTACACCTTCTGGACACACAAATCCCTGACTTGCACAATGGGGACATGGAAAATGTGCTCCGTTGAATCTTGGAACCAAATTTACTACACCCTCATTGTTCACTTCACGACAAAAATATTTTTCTACCATACCCTTTAATGGGAATTCATCAGAAGAAGTAGCGGTAGCATTGTTTGCGTTTTGAGTTTGCACTACTTCATCTACTACCCACTGTCCGTCACCATTTACGGTGTAACCGTCTGGAGTTGTTGTGTTTGCGTACATGTTTCCATTGGAATCAAAGCAATAGGACTTACCATCAATCCATTGCCAGTTATTTGTTACATAACTGCCATCATCATTCTGGTACTTCCATGTGCTTCCCTCCTGCTTCCACTGTCCTGCAAATACGGTTGACGAAGCTAACATGCTTAATAACGCTGTTGCTGTTAAAACCTTAATAAAACCCTTTCTCATATTTTTCTCCTTTAAGCGTATCAATTCAAATCTTCACAAAAAGCCATATTATAAGTATACCATAGTTTTTTTATTATTCAATCAATATTCTTAACATGTTTTATAACATAAATATTAACATATATTTTATTCCACACTAAACATAGAATATGTTTAATGGAGGAACCCAGACATGAAAGAAAACAAGTTAATCATAAAAAAATCGCCCGCTAAAAAAGGCGAAGATGGATACAAAATATTTTCCATACGAATAAAAGAAGAACTAGCAAGCCAGATAGATGCCATTGCTTCGGAAACAGGCCGAAGCCGCAATGAACTGATAGGGAAATTTTTAGAATTTGCAATCAGCCATTGCCAGATAGAAGAATAGGGGGCATATGTGCCCCCATTTCTTATAGGTAAACAGTCAGATTCACTTTTACCCTGCACTTTTCTTCGTTAATGGTATTCAGTTTCTGAGCCACACACATCCGATGCCCTTCACTAAGACATTTAAAAACATCCTGCTGCCGGATATATTCCATTTCAATAGCAGCAGTTACTCGTTTATCTGCAATTTCCCCAGCCAGATAACTGCAATAACCATCATCACTGTCACAGGGTTTCTTTTTTGTTATCTTCGTCAACAGTCTGTAATCATCCAACACCGGATTTTTTTCGATTGGACATTCATCCCTAAACTTTTCACAGGTCATAGGCGGAATATCAAATAAAATACGGTCTGTCTGTAGCGGAACGAAACTCCCATTTTTTACACATATGCTTTTTCTCATTGCGTTTTCCCTTGATATACTTTTACAAGCTGCGATACCATTCGCAGGCTGTACCTTTGGTCTGCTTGATTACTCTGCACCATAAAACAGCGTGATGTCAATGGAGCACCGAAAGGTGCTGGCAACGCCCCTGCCATTGACACCTAAGTCTGTTTTATGGTAGTCTCCAAGAAAGCAACCAAATTATTTGTTAGCCTTTCCACGGAAAAGCATCTCGAAAGATATTTACTTTTTCTACCTTGCAAAATCCGTCCTTACTTATCAGTATCATCTCATTCCCCAGATTATTCAGCTTTTCCGGCGGAACAATATAAACAAGCTGCTTACTGTACGTATAATTATTGTCTGCCATTTTTTTTGTATTGATGGAAACCTTAGTAAACCAGTCTTTCCCTATCATCTTGGAAATTTCTTCCGCTGATGCAGGGTCTCTCGCAGATAATACCAGTGTATAAGCTGCGTTGTCCATGATGATTCTACGATGTTCTAATCCATATATCGCATCAATCTGGCTGATGGACTGAGTAAGCAGGCATATTGTGATTCCCTTACTTCGTAAGGTTGTCATACTGTCTTCAATACTCCGGATTCTACCCAGACGGGCAAATTCGTCTATCAAAAACAAAATCCGTTGCCCTCCCTTGTCTGGAAATTTGGCACTTTCCCGCAGAAACTGATTTACAATCATATTCAAAAATGTTCTCCATGGGTCAATCATTTCTTCTGGTATTTTGATAAATATCCTTCCCCCTTCCAGCAGCATCCCCGGCTGTATCGTCTTCCTGCGGTTCATCACATTCTGGATGCTGCCGTCCACTGCGTATAACTCAACTGCGGTTTTGGCTGTAGAGACGATACAATCAAGGGTTTTATCATTCATATTGATATACCCGCCCAGAAACCGCATCACAACAGGCAGGTCATGAGAGAGTGCTACTTCTTTCAGAAGTTCTTTTGCTGTCATACTGCAAATCATTTCGTTTATTTCCGTAAAGGATTTATTCCGTTTATACGCCCATAAATACATCCCAGATAAATAACTCCTTGCGTTATTAGCCCAGTAATCTGTATTTACATCACTTTTCGGGTTCCCTGGAAGAATGGCATATACAATATCCTGAATCCCATGTACAATGTCCTCATCCGTATAGTTGTCTAATACTTCAAAGGGATTATACCCGTAACTGGAAGAATCAAACGGGTCTAACACATAGTTATTGTGCCTGTATGGGGCATTTTCCGACAACTCCCCCTTGATATCAATGGCGAGCAGAGCACCATCCCATGTGTATAGACTGGGAATGGCAATACAGGCAGATTTTCCCAGTCCAGAACCGCCAAAACAAACAATATGTCCTTCTCCTTCTTCTTTCCGTCCTATGTAGTGCTGCCCTGACTTACCAAAAAAGAACATCGGGGCAGTTTCGGCATATAAGTGTTTGGGTACTGGTGGGTTCAGTTTCTGCCGTTCATAAAGTGGCATTTTCCTTTCTTCTTTTTTCTGTGGGTCACAGGTGGAAAACCATGAAAAGGTACGTTCTCCGGCCATCCAGTTTTTTACATTTTCTTTTGTAATGATAAAAGCAGGGAAAAACGATAAGATATCAGTCAGTCTATTTGGCCGGATGAAGCTAAACGACAGAAGAAGCCGAACCAGTACCCAGAAGCCAGCCCCTAACCATATTCCGGAAAATTTCATCAGAAAAAGCGTAAACTCTCTATATTCTTCCAGTTTATCCGGCGGTAGCAGCTTTGTTTTAATATAGATATCTTGATTTTCTTTCTTTTTACTGTTTTCATTTTCAAAAGCCCTGCTGATGTCCAGTCCCTCATAAAATGCTTCGGACATTTTCCGCAAAACTTCCTGCTGCTGCCTGATTTCCTGTTCCTCCTCTTCTGAAATTCCTGTTTCATTATTTTTACCGTCAAAAAAATCGCATATCTCCTGCGGAAGTTCATCTTTCCAGTTCATTTCTCTTTTCATGTTCCTTGTTATCCTTCTCTCTAAACTCATTCTGTCTGTCGATGCTCCTTTCAATCTCTTCCCGTCCATATCGCCCGCCTAATCTGCGTTCATGGCATGGCTTGATACAATTCGGGTCATTTTTTTCAAAGAACTCCGGAATATAGCGGAGTTCTCCTTTTTTATTTTCCATGACTTTAACATGGAAAGACTGTTCCATAATATCCTTAAAGGATTCAAAGCTATCTGCATTTCTTCTTGCATCATCAATCTGCATCCGTAATTCATCTTTCCATGTCCGCTGATTTTTAGCTTTCATGGCTCTTTCGGACATTGTCTCTCTCACGCCTTTCCCGTGTTCTGAAACAAGACTATGCTCATAACCATATTCTTTGCACATCTGGTTTGCCTCCTTCATAAGTGTTTTTCTAAATGTGACTGTTGAACGGAAACTTTTTCCTTTCCGTATTCTCTGTTCCTTGCTGTCTCTGATTGCCGTATTTCCCACAATCACATGACAATGCAGATGCTTCGGCGTGTCCTTATAGTGGACGGCTGAAAACCACTGATAGCAGTCAATTTTTGAGTTCCGGCATAATTCCTCTGTCATTTCCTTAATATCCTGTGGTGCTATTGTTTCTGACTTCGTATTGTAGGATATGATAATGTGATAATATGTCCGTTCCTTTGGATGCTGCGAGTCTTCATAGGTACTTTTTAAAGTGTCAAAGTCCAGTTCCGGATTTTCAATACAGCAGCCAGAGGTAAGGATATAATCACTTGACGTTTTGTTGTTCTGGGTAATATAGTCCCTGATTGCATTAACAGAGCCTTTACTTGGAATAATTTTAATCACTGGCATATGTCAACCTTCCTGCTTATCCGGAACAGCTCTTTTTTCATTTCTGCAATATCTAATGCAGCTCTTTTTATATCCGCTTCCGCACCGGATAGAAGCCCGTAGTTAAATGCCTTAGCAATCTGGTTGATATTGTTTCCGATACGGTTTAATGCAACTATCATTTCCGGAATCCCTTCTATGACGGACACATTTTTTCCTTTCATAGCGGAACGGACAAACTCAGAAACTTCTATTCCGGATTTTTCGCATTTGCTCTTTAACGCTTCATATTCCAGTGGAGTTAAACGGACACTGTACATGACTGATTTTTTCACTTTCTTCCCTCCTTCGATGATAACTTTGGCAGGCGTAGGGTGGGTTCCATAGGGCGGTACTCCGCCCTTGGCAAGATGTCCGTTGTATTACAACGGGCGTATCTTGCCTATGCAGGGGCGTACTGTATTGGCATATCAGAACGTCCATTTTCAGCCCCTGCTTTGCAGTCTGGGAAGACTGGGCGATGCCCGTAGAGGGCAGCACCCAGTCCGAGCAGGGTGCAACATACCTACGCCTGCCAAATACTATTTTTTTATTGATAATAACTGTGCGGGATAATGATTATCCGGCAATGATAGTCAGTGGAAAATCAGATATGTATCAGCTTGTCCAACTGACATAATGCCGACTGTATACGTTCCCGCAATGTTACTTTTCCGCAATGGGTTAATGCGAAATAGATAGCAGGCAAAATCACTGCCAGCATAGAGGTATACGCAATAATGCGTACATAGCATAATACACAGTCTGATATCGGTCTTTTATATTTTACAATTTTCATAGCTGGTTTCCTTTCACTCAATACAAGCTGGGGATTATGTGTGGTATATATTTGCCAGTATCATCAATATCTATCAACACGCATAGTCCTGTTATGTCGCTTGAATAGCCAGAGCCACACACTGTCCAGTATCCCCATGGAGAACGTATCAACCGACTACGCATCCATACATTACCATGCAAGATATATAATTCTGCACCTTCCGGTATCGGTAAAAAAACATCACCATTATAGCGCACCATACAACAGTCCCTGTATTCGTTGTATACAATGCTCCCAATTCGTTTCATGTAATTTCCTCCATTCTAACAATTAAGCCTTCTAAACTATTACAGTTAATTCCTTCCAAATACCATTTATCTGCATCTGGATTATATTGCAGTATGCCATCTTCCCATCCTCCGGTACTTGTGCGTACTTGCAGCTTCGTATCTTTTTTGAGAGGGAAGCCGTATAATGAGCGACTATACCGTATACAATAGTTACCATTTGAGCGTATAACTGCACCTAAATATGACATTTTCCGCATCCTTTCAGTATATTATCTTTCCTTGATTATTCATAATAGGGTGGGGAACGTATGGGAGCGTGATATCGCATTATCATATCCGCACCATTAAGCCATCTAATATATCTGTATCAACACCAACTAGATACCATCCACGGTCATATTCTATACGGGTAGGTATCCATTTTCCCCGCACCTTTACGTCCATGCATTCTCCGCAGTGTAGGCCACCATAATAATCGTTTAAATCAAAGCGGATGTTATAGCGCACTGCTCCCTCATCATAAATCAATACTCCCTGTTTTTTCTTCATTGTCGTAACCTCCTTTTCTCTACAAAAAAAGGACATCCCCACACTGTAGGAATATCCTTTTCAACTTTCATTTTATCCAATTTTTTATCCAATTTTCTTAGACTTAGACAGTTTCACACCGTTCCTGACAGTTTTTCACTTATTAGAAAACAACGCATTTTCAATACTGACAGACAGTGATAGATAGGTACAGTAGCATCCCTCCACTAACAAGGGGTGAGTGCTAATTTTTTTAAGTCGCCGCCACCCGTAAAACGGGTGGCTCGGTGAACGGGTAAAACCCTTTGGTACCAGGCCAGCGTCTCAAGGCGCTGGCTTGTTCCAAGCCCCTATGCTTTTGACTCGTTGCCGCCCCTGAAGGGGCCTTCGTAATACCGACTAACCCTTAAAAGGGTCCTCGTACTCTTTTACACTTAATTTATCCACCATTTGATCGTATCTCTCTTGTTCTTTGATATACTTACGTATGGTGTCTTCATTTAAACCCACTGTGCTTACGTAATATCCTTCCGACCAAAAGTGTCTGTTTCCGAACTTATACTTTAGATTTGCATGTCGGTCGAACATCATTAATGCACTTTTTCCCTTTAAATAGCCCATGAAACTGGATACACTATATTTAGGCGGGATTGCTACCAGCATATGTACATGGTCCGGCATCAATTTTCCTTCCAATATTTCTACTCCTTTATAGCTACAGAGTTGCTTTAATATATCTCGCAAATCCTCTTTATATTGATTATAAATGACTTTTCGTCTATACTTAGGGGTGAAGACGATATGGTATTTGCACATCCACTTTGTATGTGCTAAATCATTGGCTTTCTTCGCCATATAAATCACCTTTCCTTTCTTTGATAGCGGCTTGGACACCTCTATTATAAATCGGAAAGGTGATTTTGTATAACTTCTTGACTCGCACCCGCATAGCGGGTGGTTTTTTGTTTCGCATGTCTCCATTTTTCGGAACACGAAAAACTCCGACATACTCAACAGGCTAAAGCCCATAAGAAAAAATGCTGTCCTGGTGAAAACTCCCAGGGCAGCATTTGCATTCATCATAAAACCTTTTTCACTTACTTCAGGCCAGTAGCCGTAATGGACTTGTCAGTCAAGGTTCCTTCGTAGGCAACCGTGGCCGTATCGCCGACCTTCAGCTTGTCAAACATACCGTCCGTGCCCACAAAGGTAAACAGGGTATTATCCGGATCTTCCGTTTCCAATACCACATAATTTGTCTTAACCTCTGCCACCTTACCTGTAAGGGTGTTCACCTTTGCTTCCGGCGTATCCATGGCATCCTCTGTCACGATTTTGGTTGCAACCGGCTTATCTTCCTCATCCTCTAAATCTCCGTAGAAAGTCACATCTGCCTCTGCGCCGGCTTTGATGCCGTCTTTGGTCACCTTCTGGGCAATGATGGTGCTGAACGTATATGTACCATCTTCTGTCTTTAATGTCAGGGTCTTGTCGTCTGCCTTCTCAATGGTGCCGCTGATTGTCTCGTCAATCTCTGCGGCAGCCTCTGCAGCTGCTTCTGCAGCAGCGGAGGTGATGATGTCCACTGATTTTGCCTTTGTAACGTCTTCGGACAGCTGGCCGCTGAAAACCACTTCAACCTCGTCACCGGTTCCGATGGCATCTGCTCCCTCTACCTCAGCCGCTGACACGTCAAACTTAACTTCCTTGCCTTCATCATCCGCAATGGTTATGACCTTATCATTCACTTCGCTGACAAAACCATAGTAGTAATCTTCCTCTTCATCCTCAGCGGATGCATCGGTTTCTGCTGTTGTCTCAACCGCCGTGGTAGCTGCGGTGGTATCTGCTGTTGTCTCACTTGTCTTTGATGAACACGCCGTCATACCAAGGGCCATAGCCAGGACAGCGATTGCTAAATAGTGTTTTTTCATAATGAATCTCCTCTTTTCTGTTGCTGACACATGATGCGTTACCTTTCATGCACGGCAGCCTGACGCCCCCGCCGTGCACACGATACATATTACTACGAAAAACACTATTTTACTATGTCTTTTTCTTTAATTTTTCCTAAAATATTAGAGAATTCCCATTCTGCCAATGGATTCTGACACTAATTTCTTAAACAGGGGCGCCACCCTGTCTGAGGTTTCCTGAACCTCTTCGTGGGAAAGCGGGGTCTTAGTCATGCCGCATGCCAGGTTGGTAATACAGGAAATCCCGCATACCCGCATGCCCATATGGTTGGCCGCCACAGCCTCGCAGGCAGTGCTCATGCCCACGGCATCACCGCCCAGGATCCTGCACATCTTTACCTCCTGGGGCGTCTCATAGGCAGGTCCTGTCAGCTGTACATAGACTCCCTCCTGAAGCCGGATATCCAGCTCCCTGGCAGCTGTCCTGATTACATCGCACAGCGTGTTATCATATATCTGGCTCATATCCGCAAATCTTGGCCCCAGTTCATCCAGGTTCTGCCCAATCAGCGGAGAAGGCACAAAGCAGGCAATCTGGTCCCTGATCAGCATAAAATCCCCTGCCGCATAATCATGATTAACCCCGCCCGCAGCGTTGGTCAGGAACAGGATCTCCGCCCCCATCAGCTTCATAAGCCTGACCGGAAGTACCACATCCGTCATGGGATACCCCTCATAATAATGCACACGCCCCTGCATCATGACCACCGGCACACCATTGATATGTGCAAATACAAACCTCCCCTTATGGCCGGCTACCGTTGATACCGGAAAACCTTCTATATCATGATAATCAATCACGCCTTCCACCTCGGCCTGGTCCGCATAATCTCCCAGGCCGGACCCCAGAATAAGGGCTGCCTTGGGCCGGAAAGGAAGCCTGTCCTTTACACTGGCATAGCAGTTCATTAATTTTTCATATACCGGATTTGTCATATCTGTTCTCCTTTTCATTTATTCACCCTCTAAAGTATAACACAGACCTGCCCCGGGCCTCAACCGCTTATGTTGTCCGGAAGATATTTCTGTTCCTGCCCCCTCTTTTTCTGTCGGAGCCAGGATACTGCCAGGGCCAGGATTCCTGCACAGATCCCCACAAGCCCTGCTCCCACCGTAATGATGAAACCGCTGCGCACCCAGTACCACAGCAGGCCCTCCTCCCCGGCCGGTGAAGGATCCCGGACCGGCGTCCCTGTCCCGGTCCCCGGCGTCTCTTCATCCACCCAGACCCGGGAAGGCGATACCGGCCGGTAGGCAATCTCCATTTCATATGAGACCGGCTCCATATATTCCACCTCCCCCTCATATGTAATCTCATAATCACGGACCAGCTTCTGCCCTTTTGCCATGGCCCTGCGGCACAGCTGCCCCTCTTCATCCTCAAACGCCTCACCCTCCCATACCATGGAATGGATACGGTATTGCTGCAGCGAAAGACCCATGACCTCCAGCAGGCCTTTCTGGGACTCCACTGCCGATGCCAGCACATCCTCACCGCTTATGACAAGGGAGCCGGTCTGGTATTCATCCGCGCCATAGGAATGGAACAGGACCGGCGCCTGAAAGCCATCCCGCCATTCTTCCCTTACAATCCGGCTGTCCCGTATATACAATTCCCCCTCTGCCGGTATTCCCGACACTTCTTCTGTCACGGTAATGGATTCCGGAAGTCCCTCCGCGCCTTCCACATCTGAATAAACCACCTGTTTTTCCAAAACCCGGCTCACCATATGGCCCGGAACTTCCTTCACCTCATAATGGTCCAGCACATATTCGCGGCCGTTCCTGTCCCAATAGGACCCGGACGGAACCTCCAGGCCAGTCTGGGTTCCTGCTACCTGGCCAACCGCTGTCCCGGCTCCTGTATCCTCCGCCTGGCCAACCGCTTTCCCGGCTCCCGCCAGTTCCGGCCCGGCGTCCAATTTTCTTGTGATATAAAGCATCTCCTCTTCCAAAACCGGGCTGCTGCCCGGCATCTGCTGCCCGGCGTATGCAGCGTCCATCTGCCCGTCCATCTGCAGCATCAATGCCAACGTAACCAGCAATACCGCTAACAGCCGTACTGCCTTTAAATCCTGCCTTCCAACTCTTCTTTTCTCTGTCATGACCATCCCTCCTGCTGGTATCATATTTACCTGTCAGGATAACAGACTGCAAATCCTATGAAATTGCCAATGTACGGCGTCCTTATTCTGTTACTGTTAATGGGAAACCACGGGTTTCAGAAAGAATCCCCGCTTCCGTGCAGCTGCACGGACAGATGTCGGAATGAAATCATCTGTGGTCATATTATACATAATATCCAGGGAATAATCAAGGGTAAAATAAGGGCCGGGGCATCTGATCCACCGCCAGCCCCGGCCCTTTGGAGGATGCGGCCCGTCAGGACGGCATCCGTTAAACATTTATTTTTGAAAAATATTCCTTTGTAGCCTTCCTGACCTGGGGCGCCAGCACCACCATGGCAATCAGGTTGGGAATGATAAGCAGGCCCAGGGCAATATCCTGGATGACCCATACCAGTTCGATTTCCGCCAATGCCCCAACGATACAGAAGCACGGGAATACGTATTTAAACTTTTCCGCCACCTTGCTTCCGAATATATAATTCAGTCCCACAAAGCCAAAGTACCACTGGCTCATAAGGGTGGTGGAAGAGAAAAGCAGAAGGCAGAGGGCCACCACATACCGCAGCGGTTCCCACACGCTTGCAAATGCATTGATTGCCAGCACATTACCCGGCGCCCCGGAATCCAGTACCCCGGTCACGCCCAGAATAAGTCCTGTAATGGTGCAGATGACAAATGTATCCAGAAATACTTCTGCCACGCCTGTTATGCCCTGTTCAACCGGGTGGTCCACCTGTGCGGCTGAGTGGATTACAGGAGCCGAGCCTTCCCCTGCTTCATTGGAATAGAGTCCCCGGGCAACCCCCTTCTGCATTGCAATCAGCATGGAACCCATGGCGCCTCCGGCCATGGCCCTCAGGCCAAATGCCCCGGCAAAAATGTCTGCAAACACCCCCGGCACCTTGGTAATATTGGCAAGGATGATGATAAGGCCCCCGGCCACATAAATCAGGGCCATGGAGGGAACCAGGGTCTGGGCCACATGGGCCAGACGCTTAAGTCCGCCCAGGGTAATGACAAAAATAAGAAGGACAAGCACTATACCGGTGGTCATGTAAGGAACCCCAAAGTTTTCCTTCATCACCCCGCTTATGGTATTGGACTGGATGAAGTTGCCTCCTATGATCTGGGTTACCATGAAAAAGGCGCAGAGCGTGGCCAGCCAGGGGATGTGCAGCCCCTTCTTTATGTAATACATGGGACCGCCCACGTAATTGCCTTCTTCATTCTTCTCCCGGTACAGCATGCCCAGGATGATTTCCCCGTACTTGGTTGCCATGCCCACAAAGGCAGCAACCCACATCCAGAAGATGGCTCCCATGCCTCCGGCCAGCACGGCCGTGGATACGCCCACGATATTGCCGCTTCCCACACAGGATGCCACCGCGGTACACAGGGCCTGAAAGGAAGAAATGGTTCCAGACTCTTTGGATTCTTTATTCTTGGAACGGATCGGCTCCCACACGGTCTTCCTGATAATGTATCCAAAACGCCGTATCTGGATTCCTCCAGTAATGACTGTATACAAAATACCGACACCCAGAAGCACGAACAGCAGCCAGTTGCCCCAGAGCCAGTCATCAAAGGCCGTAAGAATTGCCTGAAATTCTTTCATTCTTCCTTTCCTCCTTTACGTACGGTCTACCACTCCAGATAAATGGGATTTGTCCACGCAGTACGTCCATACCGGTCCACTGCCTCCACGCGCACATAGGTTTCATGGCCCTTCAGCTGGTATTTTGCATGACTGAGCGTATCCTTAAACCGTTCGCCCAGCACCGTGATCCCGTCATTGATGATATTCCCACATACAAAGTTTACATGGTTCACGGCAGATGTGTCAATCCATACCTTCCCATCCCTTACTCCCCAGTCATGGATTTCCGGCCCGGAAGAGGAATAGTAGTTGCCGTCTATAAAATTCTGTACAATGCTGTCATGACTCAGATCCGGTGCCTGGACACAGATCCAGCCGCCGCATGAATCTTCAAAAAGACCTTCATTATGATTGTCATCACTGGCAAAGGCATTCATCCGTCTGCCCATGCGCAGCATCCTGTCCCAATAGGTCACGTCATACCCTGTGTTGGATTCCTGGACCGTATTAAAGTTAAAGATTTCCAGGGCGCTGATGCCTTCCGTATATATGAACTCCTCCTCCGTCACCCTGCTCCAGATAGGGTGGTTATACGTTGTCACACAGCCGTGGTCCCTGAGCATATCCGCCACTTCCTGGGCAGCCTCTGGCCCGGTCCACTCCCCAAAGAACTTCATGGGCGGAATATACTGCATATGTTTGTATGTCCCAAGAGGCGCCGCATCCTGCATGGCCTGTGTCCCAAGTATGCCGTGAAGATGGTGTATCTTATAACGCTCATTGGTCCCCTTTGCCCGGTACAGCACCACGCTGCCCTCCACGGCAGGCACTATGATAAATGTCTCCGTGTTAAACTGCTCCCTGTAATCCGTGAATATGTCATGTTCTGAAAAGCAGAGGAAATGATATCCGTTTTCCTTATACAGCTTTACGGACTGTTCCGGGGTAAGCATGCCGTCCGATATGGTGGTATGGCTGTGGATATTTCCCTTATACCAGCTGCCGCAGTTCTTAAAACCATTATATTCTTTCATCCTATCATACCATCCTTCCGATTCTTACTGTGCACTATCCGCTGCATGGCACTTCTTGATGCGGTGGATTAAGAATGTAGATACGCCCACGCCCACAACGGCCCATGCAATCATGACCCCAAATACAATCCTGAATCCAGTCATACCCGGGTATTTGTCAAGAAAGCTTCCGTACATCACATAGGCAAATGCGTTGGGCAGATAAATCACAAGAGATGCAAGGCTCATGGCAGCGCCGGTGATTTCCTTGGGGACCCTGACTTCATCCATTGGCGCAAAGAACACGGCGCGCATGGTAAATACAATGGCGCCAAAGCCAAGGGTACAGGCTGCTCCCAGGATCCAGCTTCCGTTCTGCCCCAGCGTCTCATGAGGTACCATGAGGAATGCCGCCATTGCAATGATACATACCACGAAGCCGGCCCTGATGTGCTTGGCTGATGATCTGTGTACTTTATCAGACATGAAGCCGCCGATTGGGCCGCCAACCATCTTAAGGCCATACTGGTTGATGATCCCATACATTCCCACTGCGGTTGCAGGCAGGAAATAAATCTGGTTTAAGAATGGTATGAAGTAGGTAAGTCCGCAATATATACAGTATACCGTAAATCCGTTTAATGAAACAGCCCATATATCCACACTCTTAACAGCCTGCATCATGCCGCCGAATGCCGCCTGCGCCTTGTTGACTTCCTTGCCGGTCTCATCCACACGCTTTTCATCATTGGGGACAAATATCAGGCAGAGCACTCCGGCTGCAGCGGTGACAGCGGATAAAAACAGGAGGCCGCCCCTTAATGCGCCCGCGCCCTCTCCCATTGCCTTAAAGATGGCAAGGGCCGTGGATGCAATGATTACATCTACAATGCCGCGTCCCATTTCCAGAAAACCGAACATACGGCCCTGGGTCTTCTCATCGCCCAGCAGACGGATGGCCTTTAATAACACGGGCCAGTATGTAACCTCCCCCAGGATGGCCATGACGCCAAATGCTGCCAGGAATCCCCAGTATCCCGGGAAGGTGGACAGATATACGCCCACTGCCCCAAGTCCGATCAGGGAACCGCCTATCATATACTTCTTGCTGAACATATCGCAGATGTAGATACCGGCAATCAGGCCAATGGTCTGTACAATTCCGTACGCGCTCAGGGCGCCGCCTATCTGGGTATTGGAAAGACCCATGAACTGCTGCATAGGTACATAGAACATGTCTTTCATGGATGAAAGCTTAAATGCAATTCCTCCTGAAAGTGTGAGGATACAGAATACCAGCCAGCGGTTTGGGGCCGCCTTTACAATCTTTGCCCTTGTCTCATTACTCATGTCATTAAATCTCCTTTCGTCATATATACCTGATACTGCGCAGCATGGACATTTCCGCCCTAAGCGCCAATGGTATACCCGTTCCCGGCGAGCCATGTAATTTTGCTACAGACTTAGTATATCTGCTTTTTATTGGGTTTTCAAGCATTTTCGCAATAATATCAAATTTTTTCGCAATTATAACAAATTATTTGTTGGGTTTTTGTGCATTTAGCATCTATAAAATTGGGTTTCTCTCCGTTATAATGAATATATCCGCAACGATTCGCAAGTTTTTACAACACTTTTTTCTGGCCGGCCCAAGGTCCGGACTGGGTTTTTATTGGGAATCATTGCATATTCCCTTTTCTAAATTGGGAAATTGGGGTATAATATAAAAACTGTACATCAACACAAAACATGGCATCAGAAGGATGACATCGGAAGGGAGGGCAATCATTCATGCTGGCAAAGCAGCGCTATAACAAGATTCTGGAACTTTTGGATAAAGATGGGATTGTACATACAGCCGAACTGGTAAAACTAATGGGGGTATCATCTGAGACAGTACGCAAAGACCTTGAATACCTGGACAACCAGGGACGTCTGTCCAGGGTGCACGGGGGAGCCGTGCCGGTTGATAATGGGACCACGCCGGATATGCCCGGGGGATACATTTCCCTGCAGATACGTAATTCCCAGCACCTGGAGCAGAAATCAGCCATCACGGCAAAGGCGGCATCCATGGTGGCGGAGGGACAGATCATTGCATTGGATTATGGAAGCACCAGCCAGATGATGGCGCTGACCCTTAAGGAACGTTTCAACAGACTGACCGTGGTTACCAATTCCATTCAGAATGCCCTGATCCTGGCCGAGAACCCGGGGATTACCATCATCCTTACGGGCGGGGTCCTGAACCGGGATGAATACACCCTGGTCAATGATTTTTCCGCCACACTGGAGAGTATACACATAGATATCATGTTTATGACTGTCACGGGCATTGACCCGGTGGTGGGCTGTACGGACCAGCGGCTCAGTGAGATACGGATCCAGAACCAGCTGCATCAGTCTGCCAGCCGGACCATTGTCCTGGCGGATTCCTCTAAGTTCGGCAAAGCCAGCCTGATTAAGATATGCCCCTTTGAGGAGATTGACACCATCATAACCGACGGGGGAATCACCCCGCTGATGGAAGAGAAAATCCGCAAGACCGGTACAAGGCTTATTATTTCATGAAAAAAGTCATAAAGAAAGGCGAGAAACCATGAACGTTTTTGATATCCTCGGGCCTGTGATGATTGGCCCGTCCAGCTCCCACACAGCAGGGGCCGCCAGAATCGGCCGTATCACGCTGGCACTTTTAGGAGCCCCCGCCGTAAAGGCAGACATTTTCCTTCACGGATCATTTGCCAAGACATATAAAGGGCACGGAACCGATAAGGCGCTGATTGCAGGCATCATGGGCATGTCCACGGATGACAGCCGCATACGCCGGGCGCCTGAGCTTGCAAGGGAACAGGGGCTTGCGGTCACCATAACCACCGGCGACATTGACGGCGCCCATCCCAACACCGCCAGGGTGGCCCTGACGGACGCCGATGGCAACCGGGTATCCCTTCTGGGCAGCAGCATAGGAGGCGGCAACATCCTGGTAACAGAGGTCAACGGTATGGAGGTATCCATTACGGGCCAGCATACCACCCTGATCGTGCTCCACCGTGATGCGCCGGGCACCATTGCAGCCGTGACAGAGGTCATGGCTGAAGCAGGGGTCAATATCTGTAATTTCCGCCTTTCCAGACAGCAAAAGGGCGGGGATGCCGTGATGACCATTGAAATCGACGGCAGCTTTGGACCGGAACTGAACCAGAAAATCAAGGTACTGCCCAATGTTTTCTCCAGTACCATGCTGCAGCCCATTTAACAACAAGGAGGAATCTTACGATGGAACTAGATTTTAATTACTCTTCCGTGGCCGGTATCGTGGCTGCCGCGGAGCAGGCCGGACTTCCCATCTCCCGGCTTGTGTTGAACCAGCAGGCGCTGCAGATGGAGCAGAGTGAGGAATCCATATACGAACACATGAAAAGCAATTACAGGGTCATGGCTGAATGCATTGAACCAGGATGTAAGAAAGACCTGCGCAGTACCAGCGGACTCACAGGCGGCAGCGCCTACAAGATGCGCCGGATTGCGGAAAGCGGCACAAGCCTTACCGGCTCCTTCCTTTCAGGCGCGCTGTACCGCGCACTGGCTGTTTCAGAACTGAATGCATCCATGGGCCGTATCGTGGCTGCTCCCACTGCCGGAAGCTGCGGTATCCTTCCCGCCGCCCTCCTGACCATGCAGGAGGAAAAGAATATTCCTGAAAGGGATTGTGTCATGTCCCTGTTTACAGCCTCTGCCGTGGGCATGGTCATTGCCAATAACGCATCCCTGGCAGGCGCCCAGGGCGGATGTCAGGCCGAGTGCGGCTCTGCGGCAGCCATGGCGGCCGCTGCCATTGTGGAGCTGGCCGGAGGCACTCCCCGCATGGCGGGACATGCCATCGCCATTGCCATCAAGAACATTCTTGGACTTGTATGCGACCCGGTGGCCGGCTTAGTGGAAATACCATGTATCAAGCGTAATGCCTCCGGAGTGGCAGGAGCCTTTGTGGCAGCCGAACTGGCGCTGGCCGGCATCGAAAGCGCCATCCCTGCGGATGAGGTCATCTGGACCATGAAAAAGGTTGGGGACGCCATGTCCTCGTCCCTTAAGGAGACAGCAGAAGGCGGGCTTGCCGCCACTCCAACCGGAAGGCGTCTCCACGAACAGGTCTTTGGAACTGCCAGGGAACCCGGAAGCGGGTGCAGCGGATGCGGTGGGTGTGCATCCTAGGGTGTGTCTGAAAATTCATTAAGGGCCGCTGCCGTACAGTCTGTGGATTCATTCCTGACTGTATGGCAGCGGCCCTTAATCATGCCCATATAGGCTTCATCCTATATATGCCCCATGTTATATATCATGGCTGTTGTACCGTGAGACTGGATATTACCCTCTACCTGAACTGGCTGTACTTGTGTCCCGGGGCAGCCCCTCCCCTGTAGGCAGCCAGCTCACTGACCGTTACAAGCTGGTAGCCCCTAGCTGTCAGTTCAGGAATCAGCACCACTGCCGCGTCGGCCGAGGTGCTGTATATATCATGCATCAGGATAATGTCCCCATCCCTTACCTGACTCAGGACCGTGTCAATGGTCCTCTGGGCGTTCCGATGCTGCCAGTCCCTTGTATCAATGGACCACATGATGGCTGACATCCCCATGTTGCCCACCACGGACAGGGACCTGGTGTCAATGTATCCGCCCGGAGGACGCATCAGCACCGGCGAGACACCGCATATGGCTTCAATCTTCTGGTTGGTGGAACCTATCTGGCTGATGATCCCATCCGCACTCAGCTTAGAGATGTATTTGTGGTCATGGGTATGGTTCGCCACTTCACAGCCCTGGGCCACCATACGTTTGATTATGCCTGCATTGGCATTCACATTGGAGCCCACCATGAAGAAAGTGGCCCTTCCCCCATTGGCCTGCAGGCTGTCCAGGATCCTGCCGGTAACCGATGCCTTAGGCCCGTCATCAAAGGTAAGTGCAATCATGGGCCTTGAGGGGTCGATGGAAGCAGATACCGCAGGAGCCTGTACCGGTTCCGCAGGAAGGCCTGCGCCTTTGGCCGTGATGGAGGCGCGGATACCGTCTACCCTGAGTCCAGCCCCCTCCACACCCGAGGCGCTGCCGTTGGCAGCCCAGTCCGTCCATGACCCGTTCTGGAGCACCCGGTAATATAAGTCATAATTAGCTGCCGCGCTTCCGGTCAGTTCCATGCGGATGGATTCAAGAGGCATGACTCCTTCTGCACCGCCCGCCTCTGCTCCGTCTTCGGACCAGGGCAGCCAGCCGGAACCGCTCAGGTTAACCTGATACCGGATTCCCACCTGCGCACCCTCGGGTATCTGAATCAGATTGGCCCTTATGGAAGTTACCCAGGCCCCTGCCCCAGCCGCACAGGGATGGTTGTCCGCAGTAACCGCGCTCCAGCCCTGCTGTACCACAAAAGCACTGTAATTGACCTGCAGGGGGTTTTCCGGCTGGACAGGAGGCGCAGCCTGTTCCTGGCCCTCCGCCTGGCCTGCCTGGGCTTGGCCCTCTGCCTGCCCTTCCGCCTGGCCCTGGCCTTCCGCCTGCCCTGCCTGGCTCTGGCCCTCCGCCTGCCCTGCCTGGCCCTCCGCCTGCCCTGCCGCGCCGGGACCTGTCTGTTCCGAACTGGCTGCCCCGATGCCCGTGGTGCCGGCAGCCGCGGTCAGCCCCTGTGTGCTGAAAATAATTCCGGCTGTCAGTATGGCAGCCGTTAATCTACAAAACCTTCCAACTCTTTTCATGGATAATCTCCTTACCTATTCAAATTACCGGGAATCTGTCATTCCTGCACGTATACATCCTCGCCGAATACATTCCTGCAAAGCATGATATATTCCTGATAATATACGTGACTCTCCAGTTCCTTCAATGCATGTGCAATTCCCCAGTAATACCACGCATGCTTTCTCTTATCCTTCTCATTAAAGCGCTGCCATATGTGATCCCCCATGACCAGGTAATCTCTGGCCGTGCTCCGCATATTGCTGAGCTTGTCCCCCAAAGCCAGTATCTTAATCTCCCTGGAGGCAGTCATGAGATGACGGACCGTATACCCCTTCCTCTCCTGCCAGGTCTTTCTCTTATCTTCGCTTTCATCCATCACCAGCCAGGCCACCCTGGGACCAAAAGCCTGCTCCAGCTCTTCCCGCGTAACCCCGGCATCCTCCATAACGTCATGCAGCAACGCAGCTGCAATCATCTCTTCATCATCCGTAAATGCGGATACAATCACTGCTGCTTCCATGGGATGTGTAATGTAGGGAATGTCCGTCCCCTTCCTGAATACCCCCCTGTGTGCCCTTTCGGCAAATACAGCTGCTTCTCCTATCATGGGTTCTGCTCCTTTTGTGACGGCGTATTTTATTTTATGGATCCTGTGTCCTGAACCGGCAGGACTACACCTATCATACCATAACCAGCTGTTCTTTTGAAGAGTGTTGTGCAATCTTTGGCATTTTCCAACTTCACCTTGTAAGAAAAGGTATTTTCTGATATGCTATAAAAGTATTTTTGGTGCTTATACTTTAAGGAGGATTTTTTATGAATCGTCATTCATCATATTCCGCCCCCCGCAGCGAGCGTCCATCCGGCTCCTACGGCGGTCAGAGGGGCCGCAGCAACAAGCGCAACACCTATAATAAACGTTCCTGGAAGGACAACCGGAGCCTGTTCAACCTGGTATGCTTCATCCTTCCCTTTATCATCCTGAACCTGATCATCCTTTTCCTGGCTGTCTCAACGCCAAAGATTGAATATACGGTATCTGATACCCAGGACTATAAGACGGTGGAACTGAGTGTCAAAATCCGTTCCCTGCTTCCTATAAAGGAAATGACGGTAAGCCTTGAGACACAACCCCTGGAGATGGTTAAGGAAAAAGGGGTATATAAGGCCACCCTGGAAAATAACGGGACCCTGGAAATATATGTAACCGGCTGGAACGGAATGTCCAACCGTATATACGACCATGTTGCCACCCTGGACGATGCGCCGCCCACCATCAATGAAGAGGATTATGTGATGGAAGGAGGCCGGCTCACCATCAATGTAGGCGACAGCCAGTCCGGCGTCAACTTTGATACCGCCTATGCAACAGATGAAAATGACCAGACGGTAAAGCCTGTGAACGTCACCAAGAACACCGGCAGCACCGGGACCACAGGTACAAGCGGAACCATTACCTTCCCCATGGATACCGCCTCCCTGACCGTCTACATAGAAGACTACGCAGGCAATACATTCAAGGCCTCCTTCACCAGCCACACCGAAGGCATTGATACCAGCAGCCGTGACAATGATTTTTCATCAGATGATTCCGGCAGCAGTTCCTCCGGCAGCGCCTCCAAGTCAGGCAGTACAACCAAGGAAACCACCAAGGCTGCTAAGGAGACCACCAAGGCCGCCAAGGAAACCACCAAGGCCGCCAAGGAAACCACTAAGGCCGCCAAGGAGACCACCAAGGCTGCCAAGGAGACCACTAAGGCTGCCAAGGAAACCACTAAGGCTGCCAAGGAAACCACCAAGGCTGCCAAGGAAACCACCAAGGCGCCGGAAACCACCAAGGCGCCGGAAACCACCAAAGCGCCGGAAACCACTGCGGCCAATACCTTGTCACCATCGCCCACCCAGGCCACCAATGCACCTGCCGGACCGGGAGGGGATACCGCACCGACACAGTCCCCAATCCCGTCGCCCACCCAGGGTTCGCAGCCGGCATCGCCCACCAGCGGGGCCAGTGATATTGTTGTGGTGCCTGTGGGTTAGGGCCTGTTTGGAAAACCATTCCCGCCATCCGTATACCCTATGACATATCATATATGAATCATGATCAGGCCATGACTTCCGTATAAGGGATACATGGCCTGAAACTGTCCTGTCACCGTATCATCTGCCGTACCAAAGGGAAAGGAGACATAATGGATACCATTATAAGGATACCTGCTAAAAACCGATCATCCTCTGTGCAGCCCTACAACTAAGTATTTGTGCAGAGGAGAATATAAAATGAAGCGATTAAACAGACCACTGGTTACCCAGGAAACAATAAAGGCCATGGAAGACATGTCCTTCTTCACACACGCCATGATATTTGATGACCTTCTAATCATTGCCCAAAGGGAGACCAGCTGTTTTGTACTATGGACCACTGACGGACTGATCATAATCGATGCAATCTGGCCGGCAAGACCGGCATTTGATGCAATTGTCAATGCCATCAGCGATGCGGGATGGGGCGGATGCCCGGTGAAAAAGCTGCTGCTTACCCATGGACACGTTGACCACACGGGCTGCGGCAGATGGCTGGCAGAAAGGTACCGCCTTAAAACCTACCTGTCGGAAACAGACGATGTCTTCTGGCAGGAGCATCCGGCCAAACCAGACCGGCCGGAAACCTGGAAGGATTACAGGATTGATTGCTATATAAAGGACAAGGATACCATCACCCTGGGGGACAAGACCATATATGTCTGCGGCACACCAGGACATACCCCGGGATGCCTGAGCTATCTGTTTCCTGTAACGGAAAACGGACAGACCCACATGGCGGCTTTATGGGGAGGCGCCACCCCGCCCCGGACAAGGGAGGGGGTAGTACAGTATCTGGAATCCCTGGATTATTTTATGGAGGCAGCAAAGGAAAGGAATGCGGACGTGGCATTAAGTAACCACACTTCCATTGACAATGGGCTGGAACGCATTGCATATGCAGCAAAAAGGATGTCCTATATGCCTAATATCTATATCATCGGACAGGACGGATTCCGGCAATACTGTCAGGTGTTCAGGACCCTGAGCAGCGAAATGCTGCAGCGCATCTGCAAAACCCAGTAACTCCGCAAAACCCAGCAACTCTGCAAAACCCAGCAACTCCGCAAAACCCAGCAACTCCGCAAAACCCAGCAACTCCGCAAAACCCAGCAACTCCGCAAACCACATGGGGCCATCCTGCCCAGTGCGCGCAAAAAGCCATGTCTCCCATTTGAAATCATTCAATGGCCAGACATGGCTTTTCCCGCTTCCATGATTGCGTTTATGATATCTACATAATCCGAACAGTACTTTTCATACATGGGGGCAACCGCTTCCTGAAACCTTGCCTTTTCCCTGGGCGTCAGCTCTGTTACAACACAGCCTGCATTCCTCACGAAGTTCTCAGAAATCTTCTCCCTGGCCGCCCACAGCTGTCTCTCATACTTTGCCGATTCCAGCGCGCACTCCTTGATGATGCTTCTGTACTCCGGGGAAAGCTTATCCCATGTGGGCTGGGCCGCAAGCTGCAGCTCCGGTACGCGCGTGTGTTCATCCAGGGTATAATATTTAGCCACCTCGTAATGCCTGGTGGATTCATAGGAAGGCCAGTTATTCTCAGCCCCGTCTATCTTGCCGGTCTGAAGCCCGGAATATACTTCCCCATACGCAGCAGGCACAGGCGTGGCTCCCAGGGCCTCAATGGTGTCCTTCATCAGTTCAGATTCCTGGACCCGGATATTCAGCCCCTTCATATCCTCCAGGCATTCAATGGGCTTTGCCGTACTGTAAAAGTTCCTGGCCCCCGCATCATACCAGGACAGGGCCACCAGGTGGGAACCGCCAAAGGAATTCATGAAATCATCCCCGATACTCCCCTCCAGGACCTTCCACATATGTTCCCTGCCTGTATACAGATAGGGCATCTGAAGCACATTGAGCTTGGGCACGAATTCAGCCAGCGGTGAAAGGGATACCCTGGCAAAATCAACGCCCCCAAACTGGAGCTGTTCAATTACCGTCTTTTCATCCCCAAGCACGCCGCCTGCATTGACCTGAATCTCAATCTTGCCTCCGGTCCGCTCATACACCAGTTCCGCAAACTTGTACGCGCCCTGGGTGGTGGGATAATCCTCGGCCTGGTTTTCCGCATAGGTCAGGACAAATTCCGGCACATTGGCCTGGGCCTTCTCCCGTTCCGCCCTGCTGCGGCAGGCAGTGGCAGCACAACACATCAATAATACCAGCCCGCACAATACCGCTGCCCATATCTTCTTTTTCACGCCGCACATTTCTCCTTCTCCCAATCTATTTTCAAACAATCTGAGGTGTGTCTGAAAAACAATCAGCACGTCTTTCTGCCTGTCTCTTATCATACCATATTTTATATCATAATTCCAGGGGAAGGATTATCCGTGTGCAGGTCTGGAACCGTGTCTTACCGTAATGCTAATACGAGGAGGTATCCGCCAGACATCCTTTTACTGCCGGCGCCAATGCCTCTGCCAGTTTTTTATGCTCCGCCGCCGTCATATGAAGCTTATCTTCATCGCTGGCCTGGGCCACGGATGCGGCATCAAAGAAGCAGCAGCCTTTTTCACTGCATATCTGTCTGTACTCCCTGGCAAACGCGTGGGACATTTCCACTGCCTCTTTGGTAAAGCAGCCATAAATACCGTCCTCAATCCCCTCCTTAATGAATACAGGCGAGACTACCAGAATCTGGGGCCTTGGATAGACGGGTTCAAAGGGAAATGAAAGGATAACGTCAATGACCTGCCCCATCGCCTTTCCCAAATCCCAGGCCGTGGCCTGGAACCGGTGTTTTAAATCATTGGTTCCAAGGGAAAGGATGATTAAATCCAGCGGATTATGGCTGGCAATGCAGGGGACCAGCATTTTAAGCCCGTTCCTTCCATAGGAAAGTTCATCGTCAAAGACCGTGGTCCTTCCTCCGCATCCTTCTTCTATTATATTGTACTCCGGCCCCAGCAGCTGCCTGAGCACGCCCGTCCACCGCACATCCCGGGGATGGCGGCCCCCATTCACAGGATCTGTACCGAATGTATTGCTGTCGCCATAACATAATATATTCTTCATCATAATAACCCCAACAGCCGCGGCAGGCCCAGTGAAAGCGCGGGAATGAATGTCAGCAGCAGAAGCATGATTACCATGGACAGGTAAAAGGGCATGAATCCCTTTACCACTTTTTCCACCGGCGTTTTGGCAATGGAGCAGCCGATGAACAGCGATGTGCCTACCGGCGGCGTACACAGCCCGATTCCATATGCAAGCACCAGCACAACCCCGAAATGATACGGATTAAATCCTAAAACCCCGGTTGCAATGGGATACAGGATCGGCGTGGTAAGAAGAATCAGGATTCCCATGTCCATGAAACAGCCCAGTATCAGCATCATGACCAGTAAAAGCAGGGTCAGCAGTATCTTATCAGAGGTCAGGGAAAGCAGCCAGGTGGTAAGGTTCTGCGGAACCTTCAGATAAGACATCACATAACTGAATGCGCCTGAGGCGGATATGATTGCCATTGCCATGGTCATGGTGGGAAGGCACTTCTTAAGCCCCTCAACGTACTTTTTCACGGTCATGTTCCTGTATGCAACCACGGTGATGACCAGGGCATAGACTGCGGCCACTGCCGCTGCCTCGGTGGCCGAACAGACGCCAAAGGAAGTTCCTGCGATTACGATTACGATTGCGCCAAGACCCAGGACCGCCTCCGTGACGATTTTTACATTCTCTTTCAGGGAATGCTTCTCGCCCAGGGGATACTTCTTCTGCATGGCGATGGCGTAGGCCGGAATCATCAATCCCAGTGTCAGAAGGATTCCCGGAACATAACCGCAGATTAGCAGGGTGCTGATGGAAATGCCGCTGGCTGATGCAAGGGCATAGAACAGCATGTTCTGGCTGGGAGGGATGATGACGCCCTCAACAGAGGATGTAACGGTAACAGCAACGCTGTAATCCACATCATACCCCTCATCTATCATGGCCGGGATCAGCATGGCCCCGATGGAGGATACGTCTGCCGCCGATGAGCCGGATATGCCGCCAAACAGCATGCTTACCAGTATGTTAACGATTGCCGTGCCTCCCCTGACCCTTCCCACAATGATGTTGCAGAAAGCCATCAGCTTTTTTGTTATCTCGCCGTCGGTCATTACCTGGGCCATCATGATAAAAAAGGGGACGGCGATAAAGGTAAAACTGATCAGGCTCACGGACATTTTCTGGAACAGGTTAAAATATGGGATTCCCAGATAGGTTGCCGTTATCATGGCTGAAATAGCCAGGGAAAAGGCAATGGGAATACGGATAATCATAAGTATGGCCAGTGCCGCGAATAACATGACCGTTCCGATTGCAACTTCACTCATCCTGCCGTTTCCTCCTTCTTATATGGAATCAGGGTTTCTATCAGGTTCACGATGCTGTAGACAGTCATGAGGACGCCGCTAAACACCATGGGGAAATACTGGAGTCCCTGGGACCAGTGTGTTGCAGGAAGGCGTTTCTGCAGGTTAATCTTAAATATCTTCCATCCGTAATAGGTCATGAACATACAGAATACCATCAGCAGCACATGCCTGAAAACAGTCAATGCCTTCCTGGCCAAAGGCGGAAGCTTGTTAAAGACGCCTTCTATGGCAATATGGTCATCCCTGTAAATGCCAATGGAAATACACATGAACCCAAACCATATCAGACAGGTCAGAATCACTTCCTCCGACCATACAATGGGGCTGTTGAACGCATAACGCATGACAACCGCCACAAAACAGATGGACAGCATCACAACCAACAGCGCGCAGCAGACATACTGTTCCACTGCCACGACATAGCCAAGGCCCTTCTTTATCTTACCCATAGGGTCGTTTCCTCCTCAATGATTGATAAAATACGGGGCAGACATAATGCTGCCCCATGTTATGGTTTTCCTGTTATTACTGTGCCGCACGGACCATATCCACAACCTCTTTGTACTGCGGATACTCGTCATATACAGAGGCCACTGCATCCTGGAACTCTTTTACATCAACCTCAATGATCTCACATCCGGCTTCTTCACACTTGGCCCTGGATTCCTCCTGGAAATCCTGCATGGCCTGACGCTGCCACTTGGCTGCTTCCTTCGAAGCCTTGATAACGCCTTCCTTCTGCGGATCTGACATCTTATCCCATGCAGCCTGGCTGCAGATCAGGAGCGCCGGAGGAGCCATATGTCCGTCCAGGCTGTAATACTTTGCCACTTCGTAATGTCCGGAGGTAAAATAGCTTACAAAGTCATTTTCAGCCCCGTCCACAATACCGGTCTGAAGTCCCTGGAATACCTCGCCGTATTCCATAGGGGTTGCCTCTGCGCCCAGGGCCTGAACCATGGAAATCGCCACTTCCGTGGGCTGCACGCGGAACTTCATGCCCTTTAAATCCGCCACGGACCGTATGGGCTTGTTAACCGTATAAAAGCATCTGGAACCAGCCTCATAATAGTCAAGTCCCACCATGTTATAATCGCTTAAGGCTGACAATACTGCCTGGCCGGCTTCACCGTCCAGGGCCTTGTATTTCTGTTCCGTGCTGGAGAACAGATAAGGCATTGCAAATACGCCGAATATATCAATGACAGGAGCCATTGTATTTGTATTCACACGTGAGAAATCCAGCGTCCCCATCTGTACCTGGTCAATGGAGGATGCCTCATCACACAATGCGGCGTTGGGATACACGTCAATATTAACGGTTCCGCCTGTATATTCCTTGGCAAGCTCGGCAAACATCTTCATGCCTTCCGTAACCGGGTTGCCGTCAGGCTGGTTCTCCGCCAGTTTAAAATGCAGTTCCTCCCCCATGTCCGCCTGTCCGGCTGCCTCTGAACCTTCCTCTTTTTCACCGGCAGCATCTTCTTTTTCAGCGGATGTTTCAGGTGCGGCGGCCTGGGCCGTGGTGGCAGCTGTCTCTGCGGGTTTGGCTGCGCCTCCCCCACATGCTGTCATGGACATCACCATTGCACATGATAATAGTACGGATATCGCTTTCTTCATCTACCTTTTCCTCCTCATTAGATAAATTCTTCATAAAATTTAATATTGTTCTGTAAAATTATGGATATGGGTACGCTGATTGCTTCTCCTTTGGGAGGTATCCCTTTAATCAGATATTCAAATAAGGTCTTATATCCCTGATACCCCTTCTGATACGGCCCTTTATAGACAATTGCTTTGAGGATACCATCACTCAGCATCTGGGCGCTTTCCGGGAACAGGTCGCTTCCCACCAGGAAAAGTTCATTAATCCTTCCTGAATCCATTGCCGCCTCACACAGGGGAATGGTGTTCCTGGCCCTTACGGAGTACGCGCCGATAATGCTTTTATCCTCCCTGAGGCATGCCAGCATCTGCTGCCTGTTGGCCTCTGCCCGGTATAAGTCCTGGATGCATCTTACCGTGATGTCCGCATTATTCTTCCTGAAATATTCCTCAAAACCAGCTGCGTTCATCTTATGGGACAAGGAACCTTCGTCACCTGCCGCAACAAGGATGGTGCCTTTCTGTCCTTTCAGGACCATGTTCATAAGCTCCGCTGCCAGCTGTCCGGTAAAGGTGTCATTGGGCGCCACGCAGCAGAGCCGTCCGCAGTCTTTAAAGTCATTGTCAATAAGGACCACGGCCACTCCCTTTGCCGTGAACTGGCTTAACAGGCATTCCATCCTGGAACTATTGATATTGGGCGCGGTCAGAAGCCCGTCCAGCTGGCCGCCCCATTCCTCATACAGGTTCTTTAAGATCTCCACCTGTTCCCTATCACCGGAGTCCCCGTCAACACTGAATGTGTAGTTCATCACATTCATGTTATATCCTTCTTCTTCTGCCTCGTATACCTTACAGCCCTTCCATATGTAACGGAAGTAATACTTTCCGCCTTCCTCCGGCTCCGGGAGCACCACTGCCAGATTCACCTGACGCCGCTTCAGCGCTGAGGCCACATAGTTGGCAGTATATCCCATCTCATTGGCAACATTCAGGATTTCCTGCTTCACTGCCTTGCTGACCCCTTCTTTGTTGTTCAGGGCCCGATGGACGGATACCAGGGAATACCCGCTGGCCTGGGCTATGTCCTTTAAGGTTATCTTTTTTACTTCCATCGGCATGATTCCACATCCCTTCCCACTCTCTCCCCAGCAATTGGTCACATGTTGTGAAATTAACTAAGTTAAATTGTTTTCGAAAACGTTTCCGTTATCCATATTATAGTCCAACGCAATAAGTGATGTCAATACGAAAAAAATTTTCGCTATTTTTATCCGGCATATATTCGATTTTATTGTATATTTTACCCAAAACCTATTGACTTTTAATTGCTTTTCTTCTATTCTGGAATCAATTCGACTAAAGGAGCGAAACACATATGGAGCATTTTATATTTACAAACGCCCGGATTGTACTTCCTGATACCATACTTGATGACCACTATCTATCTGTGAAAAACGGAGTAATTGAATCCATCGGCAAGGGAACGCCTGACCGGGAGCAGCTTAACTCCTGCACCACGGTGGACTGCGGCGGCCAGTATCTGTCGCCGGGATTTATCGATATCCACTGTCATGGCGGAGGCGGGGCCGACTTTATGGACGGGCACATGGAAGATATCCTCACCGCTGCCAGGGCACATCTTATCCACGGGACCACCGGAATCTGTCCCACCACACTGACCTGTTCCGATGAGGAGCTGTTTACATTTTTTGAATCCTTCAGGCAGGCCAGGGAAGTAACAGAGCAGATGCCCCACCTTTTAGGCATCCATCTGGAAGGACCTTACTTTTCCCCGGCCCAGGCCGGCGCCCAGCCCCCAAAGTATCTGGTGCATCCCAGGCCGGAGCATTATCATGAAATCCTCAGGCGGGGCCAGGGCAATATCGTAAGGTGGTCTGCTGCACCCGAACTTCCAGGCGCGCTGGAACTTGGGGATGAGCTTGCGGGAAAGGGGATTAAGGTTTCCATGGGGCACAGCGATGCCGGATTTGAGGATATTGTAAACGCGATGGAACACGGCTATAGCCAGATCACGCATTTTTACTCCGCCATGTCCACCATCACCAGGAAACGGGGACGGCGCGTACTGGGGCTGATTGAATGCGGTTACCTGTTTGACCGTCTGAAGGTTGAGATCATCGCCGATGGAATCCATCTTCCCCCTGAGTTATTAAAGTTAATCCTTAAATGCAAGAACCATGATGATATCTGCCTTGTGACAGACAGCATGCGGGGAGCAGGCATGCCGGACGGCCCCTCCCTGCTGGGTTCTAAGAAGAACGGCGTGCCCGTCATCATTGAGGACGGGATTGCCAATATGCCTGACTTCTCAAGCTTTGCAGGCAGCGTGGCCACCACGGACCGGCTGGTCCGCGTGATGGTGCAGAAGGCTGGCCTTCCTGTCTGGGAGGCGGTTAAGATGGCTTCCCTGAACCCGGCCTCCTTCCTGGGAATCCAGGAAACATACGGAAGCATCCAACCGGGGAAATCAGCGGACCTGCTTATTTTTGATGACGATATCCGTATATCTTCTGTTTACGTATCCGGTATCAGACAATAAAAACACATAATATTTTTATAAAGGAGAAATTAATTATGAGCATAATGATCCACGTATCTTCTACCCCCAGCCAGCTGGGGGCACAGGCAGCCAATGCAATTGCCGTTCTTTTAAATGAGGCCGTCAGCCGCCAGGGACATGCCCGTCTGGTGCTGTCCACCGGAGCCTCCCAGTTTGAGACCCTGGACGCCCTCATCGGCCTTGACGTTCCCTGGAGCCAGGTAGAGATGTTCCATCTGGACGAGTACGTGTCCCTTCCCGAAAGCCATCCTGCCAGCTTCCGCAAATACTTAAAAGAGCGCTTTGTCAGCAAGGTTCCCCTGAAAGCAGCTTATTTTGTTGACGGCGAGGGAGATGTGGCAGGAAATATTGCCGCCCTGTCCCGTGAACTTAAAAAGGAGCCGGTGGATGTGGGCGTCATTGGAATCGGCGAAAACGGCCACATTGCATTTAATGACCCGCCTGCTGATTTTGATACGGAAGAAGCCTATAAAATCGTTGATTTGGATGAGAGATGCAAGAAACAGCAGGTGGGCGAGGGATGGTTTGCAGATGTTGACTCAGTCCCCAAGCAGGCCATAACCATGTGCGTGAAACAAATCCTGTCATGCCGCCATATCATCTCGGCCGTCCCCCACAATGTGAAGGCCGAAGCCATCCTGCACACGGTCACAAAACCGGTGACCCCTGATGTGCCTGCAACCATCTTAAAGATGCATCCGGACTGGAGACTGTTCCTGGACAGCCAGTCAGCCGCGCGCCTGCTTTCCCTGTGATAAGCAGGGCCCGGGTCCCACGAGCCAATAAAAAGCACGAGCCAATAACAAGGAGGACTTATGGAAACCATAAGATATTTTACAAAAGATGCCTTACAATGCTTTGTCTATGAAGACCGCGGAAAGATGGGAAAAGCGGCTGCCAGGGATATCATTGCCATGATTCATGTGATGCTCTCCCAGAAACCTGTGATTAACATGATGTTCGGGGCAGCGCCGTCCCAGAATGAAGTCCTGGCCGGGCTGCGGGAAGCGGATGATGTGGACTGGACGCGGATTAACTGTTTCCACATGGATGAATACATTGGGTTATCACCGGATGCGCCCCAGGAGTTCGGAAACTTTTTGCGGGAGCATCTCTTCGGGCACAAGCCATTTGCCCAGGTAAATTATATTTCCCCTGAAACAACGGAGCCTGAGAAGGAAGCGGCCCGCTATGAAGCCCTGCTAAAAGAGCATCCCATCGATATCTGCGTCCTGGGCGTGGGGGAAAATGGACATGTGGCATTTAACGACCCGCCTGTGGCTGATTTTAAGGACACGCGGCTGGTAAAACCAGTAAAGCTGGATCCTGTCTGCCGCCAGCAGCAGGTCAATGACGGCTGCTTTGCATCCATGGACCAGGTTCCGGAATATGCCATGACGGTCACGGTTCCCGGGCTGATGGCGGCCAGGGCTTTGTTCTGCGTGGTTCCGGCGCCCACCAAGGCCCAGGCCATAGCCCGCCTTATAAACGGCCAAATATCGGAATCCTGCCCTGCCAGCATCCTCAGGCTTCAAAAATCAGCCAGGCTGTACCTGGACCCTGACTCTGCCGGCCAATTGGAATCATGAACATGTCCCAATCACAGCAAAGCTTCTGTGCATAAGACCGCGCCCATGCCGGGCGCGCAAAAAAATCTCCGCCCATACCCACATGGACGGAGATTTATGATTTTAGGTTCTATACTGAATGTTGGGGTGTACTGAAAAGCACACTTCCAACATTCTTTTAGTTGTAATAAAATACATCTATAAGAAGCCTCCTAAACGCATTATCCCGACCAAAGTTTAATGTTAACGGAGGTGACCCCTTATAGATGTACCCTAATTATACCAAGGCTTTCCTTAACTTGGAAGGTGTTTCTATTAAAAAAGTGGTTCAGGCAGACTCTTTCATTAAAATTTTCATCCAGTCCCAACCGGCTGAACAGACCTGCCCATGCTGTGGGGCTAAAACAAAACGGATTCATGATTACCGTCTGCAAGAGGTCCAGGACATTCCCTTACAGGGAAAACAAGTAATCCTAGTTCTTCGGAAACGACGCTATCTCTGCCCCTCCTGCCACAAACGCTTCACAGAACCCTATTCGTTCCTGCCAAGCTACCATCGCAGGACCCGCAGGCTGGCTTGTTACATTGTTTCCCTACTTCGGCAGACCTTTTCTATCAAACAGATTGCAGAACTTACGGGTGTTTCCGTCCAGACGGTCTGTCGCCTTTTGGACACGATTAGCTATCCTCCGCCTGACCGGCTTCCACAAGCGCTTTCCATTGATGAATTCAAAGGTAATGCTTCTACCGGCAAATATCAGTGCATTCTGGTTGATCCGAAAAAACGCCGGATCCTCGACATTCTTCCGGATCGCACCCAGAGCCACCTGGCTGATTATTGGCGGAACATTCCCAGGAAAGAGCGCCTAAAGGTAAAGTTCTTTGTCTGCGATATGTGGCGCCCCTATGCCGAACTTGCACAGACCTTCTTTCCAAACGCAACGATCATCGTAGATAAATATCATTTCATCCGGCAGGTGACATGGGCGATTGAAAACGTACGGAAACGGCTGCAGCGGTCCATGCCGGTTTCCCTGCGTAAGTATTATAAACGCAGCCGGAAACTCATCCTGACCCGCTATAAAAAGCTGAAAGATGAGAACAAGCAGGCCTGTGATTTAATGCTTCAATATAGCGAGGACCTGCGTCTGGCACACCGCATGAAAGAGTGGTTTTATGATATCTGCCAGATGGAAGCGTATCGTCAGCAGCAGAGGGAATTTGATGACTGGATTGCGAATGCACAGGGCTGTGGGATCAAGGAATTTGAGGCCTGTGCTAAGACCTACAGGGCCTGGCGAAAGGAAATCCTGAATGCCTTTAAATACGGGCTGACAAATGGTCCCACAGAAGGATTTAACAACAAGATAAAGGTATTAAAACGGAGCAGCTACGGAATCCGGAATTTCAAACGGTTCCGGACGCGGATACTCCACTGTACATCATAGGATAAAATGGTCGGTAATGCGGAGGCTTATTTGGCATGCCCAAAATCAGTAAAACCTGGAACTAAACATAAAAAGAGCCCTTTTCATAGAATTGGGGCGGGATTTTAACAAATCCCACCCCAACTATTGACAAAGAGCCTGATTTTAATCATATGGAAACACCGCTGTTTATTTCGCCATGCCACCCAGTACGGTGGGCAGCCACATGCTGACAGCCGGGACAAAGGTAATCAGCAGCAGTGTAATGATCATGCACAGATAGAACGGAAGCGTCGCCTTGACCACACGCTCCATGGGCACCTTGGCAACGGCAGAGCCAATGAAAAGCACTGCGCCTACAGGAGGTGTCAGAAGGCCGATACCGCAGTTAAGGACAACCATGATACCGAACTGGATTGGATCCAGGCCAATGGAGGTTGCGATTGGAAGCAGGATTGGCGTTGCAATCAGGATGATGGGCGCCATATCCATGATGCATCCAAGAACCAGCAGGATCAGGTTCAGCAGCAGGGCCAGAAGGATTGGATTATTGGTCATGCCTGTAATGGTGCTGGCTGCCAGGTCCGGCACATGCAGCTGGGTCAGGCAGAATCCGAAGATACTGGATGTTGCAATCAATATCATAACAATGGACAAGGTGTCCACGCAGTCCCCAAGCACCCTCCAGACGCCCTTCCAGTCAAGTCCCCTGTAGATGAACACGCTGACAATCAGGCTGTAGATAACCGCCACGGCCGCGGACTCAGTGGCAGTGAACACGCCCCCAACCACGCCGAACACAACAATCAGCACAGCTGCCAGGGCCCAGAAGGAAATACCCAGCTGTTTAATCAGGTTCATGATGTTGAACTTCTCGCCCTTAGGGTAATTGCGCTTAACAGAGATGATATAGGAACCAATCATCAGTGTGACAGCCAGAAGCGCACCTGGTATATATCCTGCCAGGAAAAGGCTTCCCACGGAAATGCCTCCTGCCGTGGTTGCATAGATAACCATGTTATGGCTGGGAGGAACCAAAAGTCCCTCACAGGAAGATGTAATGGTTACAGCGGTTGAGAAATCGTCATCATATCCCTGGTCCACCATCATCGGTATCAGGATGGAGCCAAGGGAAGCCGTGTCCGCGGAAGCGGAACCGGAAATACCTCCGAAGAAATAGGAAGCAACGATATTAACCATTGCCATGCCTCCGCGCATCCAGCCAACACACGCATTGGCCAGGGCAATGAGCTTTTCGGAGATACCGCCTGAACCCATCAGGCATCCCATGGTGATGAAGAAAGGGACTGCCATCAGGCTGAAGGAACTGATGCCTTTTACCATCTGCTGGCAGATGGTGGTCAGGTTATGCCCCTGGTACAGAAGGCAGAACACAGAAGAAAGCGCTACCGCATAGGCGATGGGGAAACGCAGGAATACCATCAGGAAGAAACTTCCCAGCAAAACCAGGATTGCCATGCTATTTGCATCCATTACTCCATCCCCTCCTTTACAAAGAATCCTTTAATATGATTATATATGGCTTCTATCTCAAAAACAAACATTGCCGCGCCCGCCAGAGGAACCGGGAAGTACATCCAGAATCTGGAAACCTTCGGCATGCTTACATAAGTACCCTTGGAACCAATCCCGGTGGCATATTTCCAGCCAACCGTAATCATGATGATTGCAAGGGCAAACACTGCCAGGTCGGCGAGAATATCCAGGCTTTTCACCAGATTGGACGGCAGATAGCGGTCAAATGCAGTCATGCGGATATGGGCGCCCCTTCTGATTGCAAGGGCAGCAGAAAGCACCGCCATATAGGACATACAGGTCAGTACCACTTCCTCACTCCACGCCGGATCAGGAATGAACGGTATGTATCTTCCTGCCACTGCCATGCTTGTGATAAGGATATCCACCACCAGAAGTACCTTGCAGAGAAACAGGACACACTTATATGTCACGTCATATGCGGGTTTGATTTTATCAATCTTTTCAAACATTGCTGGCATATCAATTCCCCTTTCACTAATACAGGCACAGAGTGAATTTCCTTTCCCTGTGCCTGTTCTGATTGCCGTTTATTAATTGTTCATGTCAAGAATCTTCTGATACAGTTCAGCCTGATCCTTTGTGGAAGACTCGATGATATCCTTACAAGCATCCTGCCATGGTTTGATATCAGGAACTTCAACTACATTAATTCCATCAGCCTTCAGCTCATCCAGCACCTTGTTCTCGGCTTCCTCAGAGATAGTCCTGTTGAATTCAGAAGCAACTTTGCCGGCTTCCATGAGGATGTTCTGCTGCTCTTCTGTCAGCTTATCCCAAGCCTCGTCTGTGATGATGACCTGGATGGCGCCCAGTGTGTGGCCGTCCAGGATCAGGTTCGGGGCAACTTCCGGGAATGCGTTGGATTTATAGTTGGCAATCGGCTGCTCAGCGCCGTCAACAACACCGGTCTGAAGCGCGGAGTACAGTTCGTTGAAGGAAACAACGGTTGGGCTTGCGCCAAGTCCGTTTACCATACCGTTCATGATTGGGTCGTTGGACACACGTAATTTCATGCCCTTCAGGTCATCTAAACCTTTTACTTCCTTAACAGTAAAGAAATGACGGAAACCTTCCTCACCGTAGAACAGGCCTCTTACCCCAAGTCCGTTGTCGTGCGGTTCCATCAGGAATTCAGGAGCCAGTTCGCTGTCAGCAAACTTCCAGAAGTGGTCACGGTTTGCAAATGTGTAAGGAATGGAGAGAAGTACGGACTTCTCAGCGCCATAACTGGTCAGTGCAAATGCGGAAATACGGGAAATATCAATGGTTCCGCCGCCGCCCAGCATGGTATCCAGGACATCGTTCTCAGAACCAAGTACACCGCTGGCCTGCAGGTCAATCTTAATCTTTCCGCCGGACATTTCCTCAACCGTCTCTTTGAACTTGGTGTCGGTCTGTCCAACGATTGTGTCTAAGGGGTTAACCTCTGCCATTACCAGGGTAATCTCCGGCTCACTGGCTGTGTCGGCTGCCGCCTCGGTCTTGGCTTCCTCTTTGCTCTCACCTGCTGCATCCGCTGCCGGGGCCTCGGTTGCTGCAGGAGCAGCTGTTGTTGTAGGTGCGTCCGGTGTCTTCAGGCCGCAGCCTGCCAGGGAACCAGCTACCATTACTGCGCACAGTGCTGCACTCATCCATCTTTTTTTCATGTAACATATCCTCCTCTTTATACTTTTTTTATGCTTTCGCATATTTTGTTTACGTTTTCTTTACGCTAATTAAATTATAGGAGGAAAATCTTAATCTGAACATAGTAAATTTTTGTGAATCATAGTACGATTTTAACCTGTCTTAACATTTTCTTTATGCACATATCACACAATCCGTCTTAATGCCGCCTTTATCCCTTCTGGAATATGCACAAGCGGTACTCTGTAGGGCTCTGCCCTGTTATCCGCTTAAATACCTTTGCGAAATAATTGGAATCCGAATACCCAACCGCCCTGCCGATGTCCTTGACATTCACCGTGGGCATGGCCAGCATCCTCTTGGCTTCCACCACCCGGTACTCTGTCAGGTAGGATGTGAAATTCTTATTAAAACACTGCTTAAACAGCTTGCAGAAATAAGCCTCCGAATAGTTCATATGCCGCGCCAGGTCCTGCATGGATATGTCGTACATGTAATTGGTCTCTATATAATGGCTTATGATTTCCGTCACCTTGGACAGACGGACCTGGCCTCCGTCCTCCATGTCATCCCCCACCGGAAGGCCTGTTTCCGGCAGTTCATTCTTCTGGCCCGGGCCGGCCGGTTGGCTTGCCTGATGTCCGGCTGCCGGACGGCTGGCCTGGTAACCGGATGCCGGACGGTTGGCCTGGTAACCGGATGCCGGACGGTTGGCCTGGTAACCGGATGCCGGACGGTTGGCCTGGTAACCGGCTTCCTGTCGGTTGGCCTGGAACTCGGCTGCCAGGCGCATGGCTTCCTCCACCACCAGCATCAGCTCCTGCTCATCATAAGGTTTCAGCAGATAATCCAGGGCACGCACCGTTATGGCCTTTTTGGCATAGGAAAACTCATCAAAGGCAGTCAGGAAAATAATGCAGCATTCCTTATCCTTTTCCCGGATTTTCTGTGCGGCCTCAATCCCGTTAATGCCAGGCATTTCAATGTCCAGGATTGCAATCTGGATTTTCTCTTCCTCATAGACCCTAAGCGCCTGCCGTCCATTTTCAGCCTGGAAAATCACGCACTGGTCCCCCACGTTCTTCTGCAGGGTTTTGTAAAGGACCTTTCTCTCAATCACCTCATCGTCAGCTATCAATAAACGCAGCATGTAATCCCCCCTATGTTGTTTCCTGATTCCTGTTATCCATTTCCACGTGTTCATCCTGCGGTACGGTTACCTGCACCACCGTGCCATTCCCCTGGCTGCTGTATATCCGGAAGTCGCCGTTTTTGTACATGGCATGTATCCGGCGGCAGATGTTGCCCAGCCCAATCCCAACCCGGGCAGTCCCGCCCGCTTTCAGGGCGCCGCGGAGTTTAAGAAGACTTTCCTGGCTCATCCCCACCCCGGTATCCGCAACAGATATGATGACCTTATTCCCCTCTTTCCAGATCTTCAGAAGGATTTTTCCGCCCTGCTCCTTCTTTGAAAGGCCGTGGATGATTGCATTTTCCACAATCGGCTGAAGGGTGAATGCGGGTATGATGGTTTCCTCCTCATCCACTTCCAGCCGGCAGTCATATGCAATCCGGCTGCCAAAACGCATCTGCTGGATATACATATAATCTTCCACCACCTTAAGCTCCTGGGCCAGGGGCACAATCTGCTCGGATGTCTTAAGGTTATACCGGAACAGGCTGCTCATACTGGATATCATCCTCTCAGTGGTATCCGCCTCCTCCAGTTTGGCCATGCACGCAATCATGTTCAGGGTATTGAACAGGAAATGCGGGTTAATCTGGCTTTTCAGCAGTTCCAGCCTGGCAGCATCCAGACGTTTCTCCATTTCAATCCGTCCAAGTTCCTCTTTATGAAGACGTTCGGCTATCTCATTTTTCTCCTTCAGCGTGTTAATATGCCCTTCGGTGGCATGTTTCATCTTATTGAATGCCTGGACCAGCTCGCCCATCTCATCCTTATTCTCAACCGTCACGTCATTGCCGCTGAAATCATTCCTGGCAATCTTCCTGGAACAGTGGGCCAGCCGCACCATTGGGTTAATCAGGGTGTTGGACAGAAGCTTGGTCAGACAGATGACGGTTATGATCATCACAATGGAGTATGCCATGATCATGGATGGAATATAATACAGGACCGGAACTTTCTGCTGATAACTGCTCTTTCCCTCTTTCAGGGTGGCCTGCATCAGCCTTCTGGCATAAGTCTGGAGATACCCCTGCATGCCATACACTTTATAAAGCTTGTCCACAAAGCCCCTGTCCTCCGGGTTCATGTGAAGCACCTCATCCCGGAACACGCGGTAGCCTTCATATCCATTTTTAATATTCCATGTCCTGGCATAGCGTTCCTGGTTAATGTCCGTATATTGAAAAGGCAGCGCTTTTATGCTCTCCTCAGTCTTAAAGCAGGCCAGCCTGTACTCCTTGGCCCGTTCCCAGGAGCGGTCCCTTATGTACTCCTCAAAAGCAGAGGCCTCCTGTTCCAGCGCCTCCTGCACATCGTAACAAAGGGAATTATCGTTCAATATTACATTAAAGCTGTCCAGGGAAAAATTCATGATTAAGATATTAAAGGCAATGGAAAGCCCCATAACCAGGATGACAATAATGGAAAATGTCCCCAGCTTCTTCTTGAGGGAGATTGTAAGCCATAGGTTTTTTATGTATCTGAACATCCTTTCCCCTCCCTATCCATTGAATCACGGCAATGTGATGTGTACAGCCATTGTACTGCCAGGGCGTGCAGATGGCGGAATGGATGCTCAAACACACCCCAGTCTGCTTTCCCTGTCCTTCTTATTGTCTGCCTGGATATTATACCATAAACACGGAAAGAGCGCAAAGCCTGCGGGCCTGCGCTCTCCTTGTATTCTATGGTTTTTCTGCTCTTTTATCTGTTATCTTCTGTCTTTGGGGACCCTGCTTTGGATGCCCCCAGCCGTTTCTGGCCTGTCTTTGATGTGGATATCTGTTTGGGCTCTGTCTTTTTTGTTGTTATCTGTTTTGTTCCTTCTTTTTTCGTAGATAACCTGCCAGGTTCTTTCCTAGCCGTGGACAGCTTCTTCTGGTCTGTTTTAGCGGTGGATATCTGCTTCTGGTCTGCCTTAGTTGTGGATATCTGCTTCTGGTCTGCCTTAGTTGTGGATATCTGCTTCTGATCTTTCTTAGTTGTGGATATCTGCTTCTGGTCTGCCTTAGTTGTGGATATCTGCTTCTGATCTTTCTTAGCGGTAGATATCTGCTTCTGAACTTCCTTGGCAGTTGTCAGCTTTTTTTGATCCTCTTTTTTAGTGGAAAGCCTTTTAGGTGCTGGTTTCTTCTCTGTCTTTTTCTCAGGCTCTGCTTCTGTTTCCGCCTTCTTTTCAGGCTCTGCTTCCACTTCCACCTTTTTCTCAGGCTCCGCTTCCACTTCCGCCTTCTTCTCAGGCTCTGCTTCCACTTCCGCCTTCTTCTCAGGCTCTGCTTCCACTTTTGCCTTCTTCCCCGGCCCAGCCTTGACTTCCGTCCTAACCCCAGCCTTCTTAACCGCCTTAGCCGCCTGCCCTTTTCCAGCCGCGGCCTTACCGGCCCCAGCCTTTTTAGCCTTCGGCTCAGGCGTACAGGTAAATATGCTGACACTCATGGGAGGGATATTAACTTCTATAGAATCTTCCTTCTCATCCCATTCAATCTTCTTCGATGACTTCATACGGCCATTGACCCTGCCGCTGCCGCCGAATTCCTTTGCATCCGTGTTGAAGATTTCCTTGTATTTGCCCTCGAACGGAACCCCTACACGGAATTTCTCATGCTCTATATTATCAAAATTACAGATGAACAGCAGCGTTTCCCCGGCCTTTTTGCTCCTACGGATAAACATGACCATGCTTTCATTCTGATAGCTGCAGTTAATCCATTCAAAGCCCTCCGGGTCATAATCCATCTCATACAGGGCAGGATGTTCCAGATACAGCTTATTCAGGGTCCTCACATAGTCCTGCATGTTCTTATGGACAGGCTGTTCCAGCAGCCCCCACTCCAGGGACGCGCCTTCGTTCCACTCGCTGACCTGGGCGTACTCCTGGCCCATGAACAGCAGTTTCTTGCCCGGATGTCCCATCATGAAGGCGTAAGCCGTCCTCAGGTTCTCTGCCTTTGTCTCCAATGTGGCGCCAGGCATTTTTCCAATCATGGAACCCTTGCCATGGACCACTTCATCATGGGAAAATACCAGCACAAAGTCCTCGCTGTACGCATACAGCATGGAGAAAACCAGTTCACCGTAATTATTCTTCCTGAAATACGGGTCGCAGCGCATATAGTTGGTGAAATCATTCATCCAGCCCATGTTCCACTTGTAGTCAAAGCCCAGGCCGCCTTCCTTTGCGTTCCCTGTTACCATGGGCCATGCCGTGGACTCCTCTGCAATGATGACGGCTCCATCCCGGCGCCCTTTGAACACGGAATTCAGATGCTTCAGGAATTCCACTGCCTCCAGGTTCTCGTTTCCTCCATATATGTTAGCCACCCATTCCCCGTCGTTCTTTCCGTAGTCCAGGTACAGCATGGAGGCCACTGCATCCATACGGATTGCATCCGCATGATACTTCTCAGCCCAGAAAAGCGCATTGGCAATCAGGAAGTTGGAAACCCCGGGACGTCCGTAATTGTAAATCAGCGTTCCCCAGTGGGGGTGCGAACCCTTGCGCGGGTCCATGTGTTCATAAACGCATGTGCCATCAAAATTAGCCATGCCGTATGCATCACGTGGGAAATGGGCCGGTACCCAGTCCAGGATAACCCCGATTCCCCTGCCATGCATATAGTCCATAAAATACATGAAGTCATCGGGCGTGCCGTATCGGCTGGTGGGCGCATAATAACCTGTAACCTGGTATCCCCAGGACTCATCCAGGGGATGCTCCATTACCGGCATCAGTTCCACATGGGTATACCCCATGTCCTGCACATAATCAGCCAGCCGGGGCGCTATCTCCCTGTAATTATAAAATTCCGAGCCCACAATATCCTCTCCGGCCTCATCCTTTGCTGTTTCCTTCCTCATCCAGGAGCCGAGATGTACCTCATAGATATTGAACGGCTTGTCCTTTGTATTGGTCCCCGCCCGCTTGTCCATCCAGGCCTTGTCGTTCCACTGGTACTGGTTGATATCCCACACAACCGAAGCATTGTTGGGACGCAGTTGTGCATAATTGCCGTAAGGGTCGGCCTTTAACATGGGCAGTCCTGCCTTTGTCTTGACCTCGTACTTATAAATCAGTCCGGTTGTCAGGCCGGGGATGAATAGTTCGAATACACTGCCGTCCCCTTCCCCAATCCGGCGCATCTGATGGCGTCTTCCATCCCAAAGGTTAAAGTCCCCCACCACGCTGACGCGCAGGGCGCAGGGCGCCCATACGGAAAAATACACGCCTGAAACACCGTTTATGGTCATTGGATGCGCACCCATCTTGTCATAGATGGAATAATGTATGCCTGCTGCAAATTTCTTAAGGTCCTCGGAGGTGAACTGCGGCGCATAGGCGTATGGGTCATGGATTTCGTCCGTCACCCCATTGTCATAGGTCACAAGCAGCGTATATGCCGCCAGGCTCTTCCTTGGAATAAGCACAGCAAAGAATCCGGCTTCATCAGCCAGCTCCATGGCATACTTCCTGCCCGTGGACGCTATCTTCACAACAATCTGGGCTGCCGTGGGGATCAGGGCCTGTATCAAAAGACCGGATTCCGTCAGATGAGGTCCCAGCATGGCGTGGGGATTGGATGCTTCTGAATACACCAGTTCCTCAATTCCCGCCCAATCCATCAAATCGTATAAATTCTGTTCCATATTATGTGCCCCCTTATCTGCTTCATTCTTCATCCTGATATTCAGTGATGCGGCAAATAGATCAGAGCGTATTCGCCCTCTCAGTTATATTCTGCTTAAAATTCACCACATCATGCTCATATTCTTCATCCATAAGAGGAGATGTAATCATGAAATCCGCACTGGCCTTGTTGTTGGCAATGGGGATGTCATAAACCTGGGCAATCCTTAAAAGCGCCTTTACATCCGGGTCATGAGGCTGTGCCGTCAGCGGGTCGGAGAAGAAAATCACAAAGTCAATCTTCCCTTCCACAATTTTTGCGCCAATCTGCTGGTCGCCTCCCAGCGGCCCGCTGTTATACCCCTTCACAGGAAGATTGGTTGCATCCGTAATCATGCGCGCCGTGGTCCCTGTCCCGCACAGGAAGTGCTTAGACAGTATATCCTTGTGTTCATTACACCACTGGATCAGCTCACGCTTTTTCTGGTCGTGGGCAATCAGGGCAATGTTCTTCTGTTTGCGTATGGTCATTGGTAAATAGTCCATCTTTTATCCTCCTCTCAGTCCATTACCTTATTGGCAATGGTCCCAATCCCTTCAATGGTACACTCCACCACATCACCCGGCTTCAGGAATCTGGGCGGGTTGAATCCCATGCCCACCCCGGCCGGTGTTCCGGTGGCAATGATGGTGCCCGCCTTCAGCGTCATGCCCTGGGACAGTTCACTGACAATATGGTCAATATCAAATATAAGCAGCCGGGTGTTGCTGTCCTGGCGCAGTTCCCCGTTTACCCTGGACTGTATCTGCACATGGGGCGGATACTGCAGCTCATCCACCGTGGCAATACATGGCCCCATGGGAAGGAAACCGTCCAGGCCCTTGCCGAAATACCACTGCTTATGCTGCGTCTGCAGGGTACGGGCGCTCACATCATTGATGATGGTGTACCCGAAAATATAATCCTTTACCTGTGACGCGGGCACATGGGACGCCTCCCTGCCAATGATGACTGCCAGTTCCGCCTCATAATCCAGGTCTTTCACAATATCCTGATGGCTGGGGATGCCTTCTCCCGGCGCAGTGGCCCGGTTCACCCTCTTTGAGAAATAAATCGCAAAGGGCCTTTCCCCGTTAAATTCTTCCTTCTTATAACGGGCGGATTCCTCTGCATGGGCCATGTAGTTAACGCCCAGGCAGATCACATCCTGCTTTGGATAGGGAATCGGGGCCTTAAGGCATACCTCTTCCATGGGGGCCGCTCCCTTTATCTTATATGGGTCCTGGCCGGACGCATAGTCCAGCAGCTGTTTCTCCGAATCACTGATATTCTCAATCAGTTCCTGCATGGTTTTGTAATCCATATCCAGCGATGTCAGGGGATATATCCATCTGCCGTCTTTGCTGATTACCCCAAGTCCGGATTTGTGTTCGATTTCATATGTTACAAGTCTCATGATACCCTCCTGATTCTTCCGGCCGCGCCATGTCAGCCACAGCAGCTGCGCCGAAACCATTTCTAAGGTTTACTCTACCACATTTTCCCGGACTTTTCTACGATTTTGCCATTATTTTCAGAAATCAGGCACAATTCAGGCAATGGATTCCTTTATTATTTTATGTATCTGGATGACCAGGGTGGGCAGGAATGCAGCCGAAACAATGGTGGACAGCTGGCTCAGGCTCAGATCCGCTGCCGCAAACATGATCTGCAGCCCCGGAACAAATAATACGGCTGCCAGAAGCAGGGCCCCCAGCTGGAATGCCATGACGCTGTACAGGTTGCTCCCCAGTCCCAGCCGGATGATGGAGTGGCTGCTGCGGCAGTTAAATCCATGGAACAGGCGGGCCAGGGTCAGGGTGGAAAACGCCATGGTGCATGCCCTTCCCGGCCCTCCCTCGTGAAGGCCCGTGGTATAGGCCCACATGGTGGCTGCCGCTATAAGGCCGCCCTGGACCAGGATATCGCGTATGAAGGAGGCGGTCAGTATCCCTTCCCTGGGATTCCTGGGCGGTTCCTTTAACAGACCGTCCTCGGGCGGCTCCATGCCGATTGCAATGGCGGGAAGGGAATCCGTAATCAGGTTGATGAACAGCAGATGGACCGGCGCAAAGGGCAGCGGCAGCGCCAGCAGGGATGTATACAGTACGCATAAAATCCCCGCCATGTTGCCGGACAGCAGGAACTGGATGGCATTCTTTATATTCCGGTAAACATTCCTGCCATTGGCCACCGCCTTTATGATGGTGGCGAAATTATCATCCGCCAGGATCATGGAAGCCGCGTCCTTGGACACCTCGGTTCCTGTAATGCCCATGGCCACGCCGATATCCGCTTTTTTAAGAGCAGGGGCATCGTTGACGCCGTCCCCTGTCATGGCCACGATATGTCCCCTTCTCTGCCATGCGCTGACAATCCGTATCTTATGCTCCGGCGACACACGGGCGTACACGGAAATGTGCTCCAGCCTCCGGTCCAGGTCCTCTTCCTCCATCTGGTCCAGCTCCGCGCCCGTGGCAGCCATGTCCCCCGGCGTCAGTATGCCGATCCGTTCCGCGATTGCCATGGCCGTCACCTTGTGGTCTCCGGTAATCATCACCGGGCGGATTCCGGCCTGCCTGGCGCTGGCAACCGCGGAACGGGATTCCGGCCTGGGAGGGTCCATCATGGCCATAAGGCCAAGGAAGATAAGGTCCTCCTCCTCCGCGTTCTTCCCCGCCTCCGCATAAGGACGGCAGGCAAGGGCCAGGACCCGCAGTCCCCTGGATGACCAGAGGGTATTCTGGTTCAGGATTTTCTGTCTGTCCGAGGAGGACAGGCTGCGGGAGGGAACGCCTCCGGCCCCTGTCCTGGATCCGGTTCCGTATCCGCTTTCAGGTACGCCTGGGAATCTGTCTCCTGCCCCGGCAGCCGAACGTTTCCTGCCGTCCCTTACCTCTCCCTGCCCGGCTGCCGGGTTTGCAAGGCGGCTGCATTTTTTCAGAAGCACATCCACGGCGCCTTTGACAAAAATCAGTTCCTGGCCTTCCACCTCGTTGACCGTGGTCATCAGCTTCCTGGCCGAATCAAAGGGGATTTCCCGTTTCCTGTGGTTCATCATCCGCACCTGTTCCGGAATCATGCCGGCCTCCCTGGCCATGTGGAGCAGGGCAATCTCCATGGGGTCCCCCTCATCCTGTCCGGCGCCCGAGGAGGCATTGTTGTTGAGCACGGCTCCGTACAGGAACAGCTTTACATCCATCCTGTTCCTGCTGCGGCCCAGCCACATCACATCCTGTTCCGTGTGGTTGATATAGACCCGTTCCACATCCATCCGGTTCTGTGTCAGCGTGCCTGTTTTGTCCGAACAGATCACGGACACGCATCCAAGGCTTTCCACTGCCTTCAGGTCCTTGATGATGGCCTGTTCCTTTGCCATTTTCTGGGTGCCCATGGCCTGGACAATGGTGACAATGGAACTTAGGGCCTCAGGAATTGCCGCCACTGCCAGGGCCACTGCAAACATCAGGGCATCCAGCACCGGCTCCCTGCGGTACAGGCTCAGAAGAAATACCAGGCCGCATATGGCTATGATGGCCATGGCCAGACGGCCGGAAAAGCGGTCCAGGCTGACCTGGAGCGGTGTTTTCTTCTCCTTTGTTTCATTCATCAGGGACGCAATCTTGCCTATCTCCGTGCCCATGCCGGTGGCCGTGACAACGGCCATGGCCCTGCCCGAGGTAACCAGGGAACCGGAAAACACCATATTGGTCCTGTCCGCCAGGGCCACTGCGGATTCCCTGCCTTTTATGGCCTTGGTATGTTTTTCCACACTAAGGGACTCCCCGGTCAGGGAGCTTTCATTTACAGTGAACCCATGGACCTCCAGGAGCCGCCCGTCCGCAGCCACCAGGTCCCCTGTCTCCATCATCAGGATGTCACCGGGAACCACCATTGAGGAAGGGATGATTTCCAGCGCTCCCGCCCGGATGACCCTGGCTTCCGGAGAGGACAGCTGCTTTAAGCTGTCCAGGGATTTCTCTGCTTTCTGGTGCTGTACCGTGCCCAGCACCGCGTTAAGCAGAAGGACTGCAAATATGACCATGGCGCTTTCCGGGTCTCCTGTGAGCATGGATACGGCTGCCGCCGCAATCAGGATGATGACCAGCAGGTCCTTAAACTGGGACAGGAACACCTGCCACCACTGGAGCCTGCCGTTATCCTCCAGTACATTTTCCCCATATTTTTCAAGCCTTGCCCGGGCATCCCCCCCATCAATTCCCTGCCGTCCGGTTTCAAGGCCATTCAATACGTCTGCTCCTGACAGTTCATGCCATTCTGCCATCTGTCTCTCCCCTCTTCCCTATCACATATCTTTTTCAGGATACAAAAGTGCCGGGGTTGCCGCAAAATGTAAAATCCCAGCAAGATATGGTTTCCGGCCCATAAGCCAGAACTGACATCCTGCATTGATAATTCATTTTACGGCAGCCCCAGCACTCTATATTCCCACGCTTCCTGCTATCGTGGACATTCCTTAAGAGTACCCACTCTAAATCTATGTAGGGGAAATTATCATTATGACCTGAGAGCAGTTTTCAATCACGTCCCAATATCATATCAAACGCCACCTTATATCCCTGTTCCAGGGACGCGGCCTCCACGTATTCATCCCTTGTATGGGCGCCGCTGCCCGTAAAGCTTCCCACGCACACACTGGGGATTCCAAGGGAAAGAGGGATATTGCAGTCCGTGGAGCCGGAATGGAGTTCAGGCTTCACACCCGTGACGCCGCTGACCGCCCGGACAGCACGTTCCACCAGCGCGCGTTCCTTTTCCTGGTCCACGTCACCGCCGCAGGGCCGCAGGCCAATCACCTCCAGGGACACGTCCGCGCCCTCTGATTTTGCCTGCTCAATGACATCCAGGAACATTTTCTCCATATAATCCATGTTTTCCCTGGATTCGGAACGGAACTCATAGAGCATTTCCGCCTGCTGGGCAATGGTGTTGACCGATGTGCCTCCGGTTATCACGCCTACGTTGTAGGTGGTCCTGCCGCCCTCCACCGGCGCCTGCAGCGCATACAGCCTGCTGATTATGTCCGCCAGCCTGGCAATGGCATTATCGCGGCCAAAATCATTATAGGAATGGCCGCCCCGGGTCTTTACGCATACCCGGAACCGCTTGGAGCCAACAGCGCTGTCCACAATACTGTCCAGGCTGCTGTCAAAGGTGCAGAAGGAAACCATCCTGCTGCCATAGACCTGGCAGATCTTCCTTACCCCCTTCAGATTGCCCAGTCCCTCTTCGCCGGAGTTGCATACCAGCACCAGTCCCGGGGCATCCGGCCCCCTCAGTTCCTTCCAGCCAGGGCTGCCCACATGCCCTGCAATATACTTTGCGGCCAGCAGGAGACTTACCAGGCATGCCGTGTCATCCCCCACGCCGGGACAGTAAATCCTCCCCTCCTCCACCCTGAGAGGCAGTTCCTCCTCATCCGGGAACACCACATCCGTGTGGGCCATATACACCTCTACCGGGACATGGTCCCCTGCCTCCACTGGATAGACCACGTTCAGGGCCTCGTCCACATAGACCCCCTCTGCCCCCTGGGCCTTCAGCCACTCACTGCAGAACCTGGCCCGTTTCTCCTCATGGTTGGACGGCGCCGGAATCCTGGCCAGGGTCAGAAGCAGTTCATAGGCTTCCTCCCTGTGGTTTTGTATATACTGGAGAATTTCTTCATTCAACATGGGTATCCGATTCCTTCCGGTTATTTTTTGTCCCCTTGGTTTTTGTACGGGGGGATGCCGCTTTTTTCCCGACTGGATCGTCAGCCGCCGCCTTCCCAATCAGCACCACAATGCTTCTGGCCTTTACCAGCATTTTCTTCTGGTCCTTCACCAGGCATTCCTCACCGGACGCATATATGCCGGTTTCCTTTTCCGTGTCCACGGCAACGTGCCAGCTAAGGTTCTTTGGAAGGTTGGGCAGTGCAAACTCACATGGCTCCCAGTGCATGTTATAGGCCACATAGAAATAGTCGTCGTCCCCGCCGTCCTTTTGCCCATACTTACCGCAGTACAGGATCCCCAGCTGGCGGCAGTAGTTCTCAAACATGGGGCACCAGGTCTTAAGGCCATGATAGGATACGTCCGGCATGCCCACGGACTTATAATCCAGAAGGGCCGGTTCCTTGGCCATATGGAATACAGGGTGTTCCCTGCGCAGCGCTATGAGCTGTTTCACAAATCCATATAAATCCTGGTTGGTATCCAGAAGCCGCCAATTAATCCAGGAAATCTCATTATCCTGGCAGTAGGCATTGTTATTGCCTTTCCGGGTCCTGCCAAACTCATCCCCTGCCATGATTAACGGCGTTCCCTGGCTCAGGAACAGAAGCACCATGGCGTTGCGCAGCTGCTGCTTCCTCATCCGGATAACCCGTTTCTTCCTGCTGGGCCCCTCCTCCCCGCAGTTCCAGGAAAGGTTATAGTCCGTACCGTCGCGGTTGTCCTCCCCATTGGCTTCATTGTGCTTCCGGTCATAGGACACCATGTCCATCATGGTAAATCCGTTGGTGTTGGCCATGTAATTAATGACCCCGACCTTCTCCGGATGGTTGCGGGTGTGGAAGGCCAGATGGTCCAGGTGTCCCTCGTCCCCTTTTAACAGGCCCCGCATATCCATCATAAAGCCGTCATTATACCTGGCCAGGTGCCTGCATGCCCCGGGATCCACGCCTTCCCAGTCAGGTGCAAAGAGTTTCAGCCTGCTGAGGTACGGATCCTCTCCCAGCAGCTTGACCGGCGCATGGCCAACCAGATGGATTCCGTCCACATGGTACTCATGGGCCCAGAAACGCGCCGCATCCAGCACATAGGCCGGAGCCTCCTTTCCGTCAAAGAACAGCTCTATTACAATCTCAAGCCCTTCCCGGTGAAGGGCCTTTACCATGTCCTTAAATTCCCTGACCGGCTCTTTCCCGCTGCCGCCGGAGTAAGCGCTTTTGGGCGCAAATGAATAACCCCGGGTGTATCCCCAGTAATTCAGCTTTCCGTCCGGTATTTCCGGTTCAAAGGGACTGTCTTGGTGGGATGGCATGATGATTTCATCAAATTCAACCGGCGGCATCATTTCCACGGTCGTGACCCCAAGCTCCTTGAGATAGGGAATCTTGTCAGCCACGCCTTTAAACGTGCCCCGGTCCGCCTGCTTTACCCCGGATGAGGCGTGCCTGGTAAACCCCCTTGGATGTATATGGTAAATCACGCATTGTTCATATGGTATCCGGGGCAGCGTGTCCCCTTCCCAGTCATATATCTCCCCGGCGCCGGACACAGGGCACCGCACCGGTCCGCCAAGCCGTCCTAAGCTTCCCCAATGCTCCATGCCGGTAAACTGCCTGCCATAGGGATCCGGCGTCTCCTTCCCATCCACCTCATAGGTATAGAACAGCCCTTCAAAGTCCCCAAGCACAGTAACATTCCACACATCCCCTGTCCTCAGTCCATCGGGAAACAGGATCCGGGCCAGGGGCGCCGTCCCCTCCTTCTTATATAGAAGCAGGGCGCAGCTTTTTCCTTTTGACGCGTATGAAAAATGCATTCCTCCGGCAACAGCGGTTACACCCATTGCATATATCCTTCCATCGGTCCTGCCTATCTGAAAACCCTCTTTCATCTCTATGTTACCGCCTTTCCTCAAACCGCCTGTGTCCAAACAGACACGATACAAAAAGTATATAATCACTTTGTCCCTTTGTCAACAAAATAGCCCCTACCCGTCAATATCGTCATCCATTTCCCGTTTATGTATTTCAGATTCAGATAATATTGCCCCTTTATCCAGTAAAAAATAACCGCAGTGAATCCAATCACTGCGGCCGTGGTACTGAACATTATCCTGAATCCCCTTATTTCTGCGCTTCAATCTGTTCCATCAGCTCATTCAGGTACATCCAGCGCTCCATTTTTTCTTCCAGTTCTTTTTCCTTTGCATCCTTTTCAGCCATCAGTTCATTGAGCCTGGTATAATTGCTGGAGGACCGGATGATTTCCTTTTCCAGTTCTTCCACCGCTGCTTCCAGGCCCGCGATATCCTCCTCAATGGTCTCCCAGTCCCTTTGCTCCTTAAACGAAAGCTTCAGCTTCCTGGTGACGTTCTGGCCCTCTTTCCAGTTATTCCGCTTCACGGCCTGGTTTCCATCCTGGGCCTCCGGCGTATTGGCGGCGCCTCCGGCCGTCAGGGTTTCCCCTGTATCCGCACGGTTTCCTGCCTGGCTTTCCCCTGCTTTGGCCGTCCTCTGGTAATCCGTGAAGCCGCCCTCATACTGGGTCACCCTGCCCTGTCCCTCAAAGGCAAAGATGCGGTTTACCACACGGTCCAGGAAATACCGGTCATGGGAAACCGTAATCACAATCCCCGGAAATGTATCCAGATAATCCTCCAGGATTGTCAGCGTCTGGATATCCAGGTCATTGGTGGGCTCGTCCAAAAGAATCACATTGGGCGCCTCCATAAGGATGCGCAGCAGATAAAGCCTGCGTTTCTCACCCCCGGACAGCTTGCTTATGGCCGTATACTGGATATGGGAGGGAAATAAAAACCGCTCCAGCATCTGGCTGGCGCTGATGCTTCCGTCCTTTGTCTTTACATACTCCGCTGCATTTTTGATATAATCAATAACCTTCAGGCTTTCGTCCATGGCTTCATTTTCCTGTGAAAAATATCCCATCTTCACGGTCTGCCCTATCTCCACCGTACCGGAATCCGGCTGTACCCAGCCCGCTATGATTTTCATCAGGGTGGACTTGCCGCTTCCGTTCGGGCCTATGATGCCCACCCGGTCGCTCTTTAGGAAAATGTAGGTAAAGTCCTTCATCAGGACCTTGTCCCCATAGGATTTGCAAAGGTCCTTTACCTCCACCGTGGTGCGGCCCAGGCGGCTGGCAATGGATTCCAGCTCCACATTCCGGTCATACTCCGGCCCTGTCTGGTCCCGCAGTTCCTCATATCGCTGGATGTGCGCCTTCTGCTTGGTGGAACGGGCCCTGGCGCCCCTCTGGATCCACGCGATTTCCCTGCGCAGGATGGACTGGCGCTTGCGCGACCTGGCCTCTGCCATCTCCAGCCGCTCCGCCTTCAGCCTCAGGAACGCCTCATAACCTCCCTGATAGCCGTAGAGCTTTCCCTGGTCCAGTTCCACAATCCTGTTTACCACGCTGTCCAGGAAATAACGGTCATGGGTAATCATGAGAAGGGCGCCCCTGAAGTTCTTTAAGTAATCCTCCAGCCAGTCCGCCATGGCGCTGTCCAGATGGTTGGTGGGCTCGTCCAGTATCAGCAGCTCCGCCCGGCTCATGAGCACGCCTGCCAGGGCCACGCGCTTGCGCTGGCCTCCTGAAAGGGTCTCCACCCTGGCGTCATGGTCCCTGATTCCCAGCTCATTGAGCATGCTTTTTGCAGTGGCGGACATCTCTTCCCTGGAGCTGTAGTGGGTTTCATTTTCATTGTCCCTCATGATGCTTTCCAGCACCGTGTCCCCTTGGGTAAACTCCGGTATCTGGGGCAGATAGCGGATATAGAGGTTCCTTGTGCGGACCACGCTTCCGTCATCCGGCTCCTCCAGCCCTGCCACGATTTTCAACAGGGTGGATTTGCCTGTGCCGTTGATGCCGATAAGGCCCACCTTTTCCCCTTCATTGATGGAAAAGGCCGTGTCGTCAAACAGCAGCCTTTCTGTGTATGATTTTGTTAAATGTTCAATGGTTACCAGATTCATCTATATATCTTCCCTCTGCCTTTCAACAAGCCCCCTTGCAGGAAACCGGGCTTTTCCCATAGTATGACAATATCTCAGGAACCAATCCGTCCTTTATTCCCAGTCATTAAATTGTATCATCTATAATTATTTTTTGCAATATACGGTTTGCCCGGTTTAAGGTGCAGGAACCAGGCCGGTGTATGGTGGCATGGTCCCGATGAATTCTGGTAAATATGGCTGTTTAATAAAAGAGATTTACTAAAAATGTGGTAAACGGCTCAAACCAGGTTAAAAGCAGCAGGTTGGTTACCAGCAGTATGTAAAAGGGAACAGCCTCTTTAATAAAGGCAGCTGTCTTGCATTTGGTGATGGAACAGGTCACAAACATCAGTGTCCCCATTGGCGGTGATAGAGCCCCTATTGCATTATTGAAGATGTATATCATTGCAAACTGGATTTCATTGATACCATAGGAGGCGGCAATGGGAGCCAGCAATGGTACCAGGATAATCATGGAGGCATTTCCCTCTATGAACATGCCCACAATAAGCAGGAAAATATTAACCACTATGAGGAACACGATTCTGCTGTGGATGGTGGCCAGCATCCACTCTGTTAGCATCTGAGGAATCCGTTCCTTGGTCAGGATCCAGGAGAATACGGAGGCAGCGGATACAATCAACATGATGGAAGCCGTGGTGCATACGGTTTCCTTCAGTCCGCGGCACAAATCCGTCAGCTTCATTTCCCTGTATATAATACCCAGGATTACGGCATAGATGATGGCAACAGCTCCTGCCTCCGTAGCGGTAAACACGCCAATCCGGATTCCCCCGATGATGATGACGGGGAGCAGCAACGGCAGTACGGCGGGCCTGAAAACCTTCCAAAACCTGGGCCAGCTCATTTTCTCAGTGCTGAGGTTTCCATACCCCCTTTTCTTGGAAATGATACCCACAAGAATCATCATGGTCACGCACAGCAGCCCGCCCACGCCAATCCCTGAGATAAACAGCTTTCCAATGGATACATTGGCAATGCAGCCATAAAGAATCATTGCGATACCCGGTGGGATTAAGGGTGTTATCATGGATGAGGCGGCTGTTACCACACTTGAGAATTCGAGGGAAAATCCCTTTTTCGTCATCTCCGGCACCAGCATCTTGGACTCCATAGCAGCGTCTGCGATGTTGGAACCAGATAAGCCTCCCATAACCGTTGACAGCAGCACATTCACCTGGGCCAGCCCCCCGGGAAGCCGTCCGGTCACCACCTCGCAGAAGTTCATAATACGTTTGGTCACCCCTGTATAATTCATGAAAATACCGGCGCACACAAAGAAGGGGATTGCCAGCAGGGATATCTTTTCCGTACCCACGATGGCCTGCTGGGCAAAAACAATGGAGTTAATATCCGGGTTCAGAAGGAAATAGACCATGGAGCCTCCCAAAACCGCAATATATACAGGAACCTTTAAAAACAGCAGCGCCAGCATTACAATGGACGCCAGTATTAATATATCACTCATTGCTTGCTGCCTCCTTTGCCTCAGACTTAACACCTTTTGCCAGACTGTAGAAATAGCTGATTATCATATCAATATAGGAAACCATGGCGATTCCGTAGATTCCTGCATAAGGTATTTTCAACATGCTGGTGGAACGGCCGCTTCTTAAAAACATCTGTATGAATCCGATACTCTGCTTAAACAGATACCCGATAACAGCCACAACCACAACGGATATAACCACCTCCATCACTTTCTGTATTTTAGGCGGCATCATATCTACAATCATTTCAATGGCAACATGGTTGCCGGTTCGGAAGGCTGCGCCGGCAGCTGCGAACACAATCCACACCATACAGGCCAGCTGGACTTCCTCCAGCCAGGTAAACGGCGCTTTGAAAAGATAACGCCATATGACTCCCATGAATGTCAGCACAATCAGCACGGAAAGAACTGCTGCTGCAACTATTATATCCAAATCCCCCAGCCAGGACAGCCTACTTTTATTTTTGCTTTGCATAAGTCTTTCTCCTTATTCCCCCATTGCTTCTTTAACCGTGTCATACAGTCCCTGGGACCAGCCGAATCTGTCTCCCATGGTATAGAATGCCTGCGCCTTTTCCTTGAATCCCTTAAGCACCTCCTCGCTGGGTTCCACAACCGTAACGCCCTCATCCTTCATCAGCTGCAAGTATTCCTTATCAGCCGCTTCCTGTACCTGGTTATTATACTCCCCGGCTTCCTCCACGGTTTCAACCAGCCACTGCTGCTGTTCGGCGGTCAGGGAATTGAACCAATCAGCGGAGCAGACCCAGGTAGTGAAATTCTTCACATGACCGTCCAGAATCAGATAGGGAGCAACCTCATGAAGCTTTCTTCCGTATAAAGTGGCCAGGGGGTTCTCCGCGCCATCAATGGTCTTTGTCTGCAGGGCCTGATATACATCACCAAGAGACATGCCTGTAGAGGTGGCCCCCAGCACATCAAAGCCAATGGACTGGATTTCATTCGAGGGAACGCGAATCTTCATCCCGCTCAAATCCTCTACCGTGTTGACCGGTTTGGTAGTAAGGATATGCCGCTCTCCATATACCCAGTTGGAAGACAGGATTTTCAAGCCCTTTTCTTCCAGCTTGGCGCACTGTTCCTTATACCAGTCGGATTCTGTCAAGGTCCAGCACTGCTCCCAGCTGTCAAAGAGGAAGGGACCAAACACAATACCGAAATCCGGTACACCGTAATCCGCATAAAACGCTCCGTCCGCCAGGGTACATACATTCTCCCCTAACAGCATAGAGTCAATCAGGGATGATTTATCTCCCAGTTGGGAATCCGGATAAATCTCAATGGCCATGGTGCCGCCGGACTTCTGTCTTATGAGCTCCTGGGCCTTTTCCCAGCCAGCGCCCACTGGTTCGGAACCGGAATTTTCAAAGGCCACTTGCAGGACAACATCCGGCTCTGCATTATCTCCGGCCAACGCCTGACCTTTGCTTTCCCCTGCCTCTGCCGCTGCGCCTGTATCAGGCGCTGAACCACCTCCGCATGCAGACAGACCTGCTGCCGCCAATACCCCTGCCATGGTTAATGCCGCTAATTTTCTTAATTTCATCCTTGTTCCCTCCATCATCCATAATATATTTATTTTTTTCCGCCCCGTTGTGCCGGGTACCAACGCACTCCGCTATGCACAGCTAACGGAAAGCAACCATTAAACACGCCTTAATTTTTTGTGAAATCCAGAATTACCTTCAGCATATTGCCGGGATTATTGGCAAAGTCATGAAATGCCATGGCTCCGTCCTCAAACCTATACATATTGGTGATGATACGCTCCACCGGTGTATTACCTTCTTTTACCAAATCAATCAACTCCACAAAGTCCTTCTTTAATGCGTTTCTGGACCCAAAAACATTTAGCTCCTTTTTCTGAAGCAGTGTAAAATTGAAATCCAGGTTTTTCTTGCCCACACCAATGACAGCTACCTTCCCACCAAAACAGGCCGCGTCTATACAGTTCTGGAAGGTAGAAGGAAGCCCCACCGCTTCAATCGTCACATCAAATCCATCCCCGTCCGTGATATCACTCACCTTCCTGTTAAAAGCTTCTGAGGAATCATTAAGGAGTACCCCGTCCACGCCAAATTCCGTTGCCATCTTAAGCTTCCCCTGGGATACATCGGAAATGTAGACCTGGGCCCCCTTGGCCTTTGCTGCCACGGCGGCCAGCACACCTATGGTTCCTGCCCCCACTACCAGAACCCTGTCACCTTCGGTTACCCCGGCCCTGCTTACTCCGTGGTAGCTGATGCAGAATGGCTCAATTGCAGCCAGCAGCCTTGGGTCCAGCCCCTTTCCGTCGTAGACCCGTTCTTCAGGCATGGTTATGTACTCCTGAAATGCCCCGTCTCTCTGGCATCCCATGGTCTGGTTATCCATGCAGGCATTCACGGTCCCGTGTTCGCAGGAATAGCAGTGTCCGCAGTTAAAATAAGGATTGCAGGTCACAACCATACCGGCACGAAGTCCATGGCCATTATCCCTGTCAGCCTCCACTATTTCCGCGGAGAATTCATGTCCCGGTATACGCGGATAATCAAAGTAAGCAAAGGTTCCCTTATAAGAGCCCAAATCACTGCCGCAGATTCCGCCGTACAAAATCTTCAGTAACACCTCACCCTTTTTCCGCACCGGCATCTCAATGTCTTTGAACTCTACCTGACCAGGCGCCTTTATATACATAGCCTTCATTCATTATCCTCCCTTGCCTTCAATGTATTCTTTGTTGTATACATCAAAGTATATTAAATAGTATCCAAGTTGTCAATATTTTTTTGTCTATTCTTGTATCCTTTGTTAAAATTGTTAAAATTTTTTGGTATTTTTTATGCATTTTAACTATTTTAATTTAGTGGTCACAATATCATATCATCTCCCTTCTGCTTGAAGGAATCCAGTATCTATGTTAAGATACAATGAGGGATACATGTACGCACACATAAAAGGAGCTATGGGGAAATGGCAAAAACGAATCTAAAAACCCTGGCATATAACAGCATTAAACAAAAGATTATTACCTGCGAATATGCGCCGGGAACTTATTTAAGCGAGGAATTAATAACAGACCAGTTAAAGATAAGCAGAACACCTGTCCGTGACGCTCTGAGCCGTTTGGAGCAGGAAGGGCTATTGGAAATAAGACCCAAAAAAGGAATCATGGTCACCACCCTTTCCATCAAGGATGTGAATATGATATTCGAAATCCGTAAAATGTATGAGCCTTATATTTTAATCAATTATGGTTCGCTCATACCCGAGGACCGGCTCAATGAGTTCTATCAGATTTTTTCATGCAAGAATGCTGACAGCGAATGCTTTCAGAATAACAATTATTTTTATGACCTGGATTCCTCCTTCCACATGCTGATTGTCAACGCCTGTCCTAATATATACCTGAGACAAAACTATGAATTAATCCAGACCCAGAGCGAACGCTTCCGCTACATGACCGGCAACGTATCCAACAACCGTCTGGAGGAAACCTTTAAGGAGCATGTGGACATTATTGTGAACTGTCTTCAGAAGGATTGGAATGCTGCCGCAGAAAAACTTCTTCTCCATCTGGATGAATCTAAGAAATCAACTTTTAAATTGGTTTTTGACAGCATGGATAGCCATGATATCGGATTCTAGACAAAATAAGAGACCTCACAGCCCATAAAAATCTTCTGTGGGGTCTTTTATCATTAATATTTCAGTCTTTATTTTTGTCTTTCTGGCTTCCTACTCCATCACCAGCTCCACCGGACAATGGTCAGATCCCATGACTTGCGTATGGATGGACGCGCCAACCAGCCTGTCCTTCAGGCTTTCCGACACGCAGAAATAATCAATGCGCCACCCTGCGTTCTTGGCCCTGGCGCTGAAACGGTAGGACCACCAGGAATAAATCCCTTCTGCATCCGGATAAAAATACCGGAAGGTATCAACAAACCCGGCTGCCAGCAAATCCGTGAATTTCCCACGTTCTTCATCCGTAAATCCAGCGTTCTTCCGGTTGGTCTTGGGATTCTTAAGGTCAATCTCCTTGTGGGCAACGTTCAGGTCCCCGCAGAAAACCACCGGCTTATCCTTCTCAAGCCCCTTTAAGTAGGCCAGGAAATCATCCTCCCATTTCATCCTGTAGTCCAGCCTTGCAAGGCCGTCCTGGGAATTGGGCGTATAGCAGGTAACCACATAGTAATCCGGGAATTCAGCCGTAATCACCCGGCCCTCCGTGTCATGCTCCTCCATTCCGATGCCGTAGGATACGGATAAGGGTTCCTCCTTGGTAAACATGGCTGTGCCGGAGTATCCCTTTTTCAAGGCATAATTCCAGTACTGGTGATACCCCGGAAGGTCCAGGTCAATCTGTCCCTCCTGCAGCTTGCTTTCCTGTATACAGAATACATCCGCATCAATTTCCTTGAAAAAATCCAGGAACCCCTTGCCGACACAGGCCCGCAGCCCGTTTACATTCCATGAAATAAATTTTGCCATCTGTCTGACCTCCTACTGTTCCGGATACACAAGCCTGGATTCCGGAAATCCATCAATATGGTAAAGCACTTCCAGATACCGTCTTGACACGTACTTTGCCATGTCCAGGTTGTGGTCCAGACAGTTTCCGCAGTCCTTTGGCTCTGTCCCCGGGATTACCCCTTCAAAATCACGCACATATTCGAATGTATGGATGATCATGTCAAGGATGTCCCTGGATCCATAATCCCCGGCCATCAGGAAATAACATCCTGTCCTGCAGCCCATGGGCCCGAAGTAAATCACCTTGTCCCCCTGTCCGCTGTATATCCTCAGATAGGTTGCCGCCAGATGCTCCAGGGTGTGAAGCTCCGCGGTGTTCATGACCGGCTCCTCATTGGGGCTTGTCATGCGCAGGTCAAAAGTGGTTATCACCTGGTCCCCCACCTTGTCCTTGCGGGATACATAGATCCCGGGCTGTAATTTCACGTGGTCAATACTGAAGCTTGCTATTTTCTCCATCATCATTTCCTCCTGATCCATTTATGATCCTGTGGCTGTCCTTATTGTTAATCGCTGCCGTAATATCCATACAGGAACTTTGCACACGGCTCATCCTGGTAATTATAAAAATACAGGTAATTGCCAATGCTCCTGGTATAAAAATGTGGTTCTATATCCGATATGTTCCCGCCTTCATCTGTCAAGGTCTTCATCAGGCGGCCGTCCTTGTAAATATGGTACTGGACGCTGGCCGGATTGTCACGGTTCCTGTAATCTATGATTTCTATATAGGCCATATGGTCATCTATGCCATACACATACCTGGAGGGCAGCTCCTCCTCACCCTTGCCTCCTGTTTCATAATCCAGCAGGAACTTCCCATTAGGGTCATAATAATGTTCCGCCTGCTGGTCCGTAATGACAAAGACTCCCGCATATTCCCCGTAAAAGCGGACTTCTACATCCTCTGCCGTGACTCCATACTTTTGAAGCAGCTGGGGATGGGCTTCTGCAAAAGCTTCCTCCTGCCAGTAAAAGGGAGTGTCATCCTGGTCCTGTTCCCGGTCCACCCACTGGTTCTTTCCAATGGAATAATGGCCGTATCCGCCGGTCATCGTATCCATCATGGGAAGCACGGTGTCGCGGCTGCACTCCAAAAACAGGGACACCTGGTCACAGTCCACATGGCTGATGAACTGAAGGAGGTTCATATGGGAATCAAACACCCCAATCCCCTGCTCACCCAGCAGATAATCTCCGTCTGCCAGGATTACATGTCCTTGCGGCAGCGGGATGGCCGCGGTAAAATCCTCATCCGGCGCAAGCAGGTTAGCGGGCAGTTCTTTGGCCCCGTCCCCAATCCCCACATATCCAAGGCCGTTAATCAAGGACTGTCCGTCCTCCCCCGTAAGCCATTCAAACAGTTCGTATGCCTTGGAATCCTTTGGCGTATCCGCCCTGACGGCAGCATAAAAATCATTGACAAAGGGGTAGCTTTTGCTGCGGATTGTCTCGCTGGAAGGCATGACGCCGTCCACTGCCATGAAGGTAAGCTCCGGCTTCTGGTACATGTTCCTGGCATAATAATAAACCGAATACCCAAGGGCATCGCCTGTGCCGTCATAGGCGGAGACATTCTCCAGCAGACCTTCCATATCGCTTACAATCAGGTCCACAGGCGCCCCTGCCATCTTCTTTCCCTTCATCACCAGCTTTTCCATCAGGTTCTGGCTTCCTGATTCCATTGGCCTCTGGAAGGCCTGGATTTTCCGGTCCTTCCCGCCCACCTCCTTCCAGTTGGTGGTCCTGCCTGAATAAATGTCCACAATCTGGCTGCGGGTCAGTGAATGGACCGGATTGGACCGGTTGGCCAGGAATACAAGGGCGTCCCTGCCAATGGGCTTCATGATGACTTCATTTCCCGGTTCTTCAAAGGCTTCCAGCACCCGATCCCCCGGCTCATAGGCAATCACAAGTTCAGGGCGGTTCTCAGGCGAAACATATCCCGCAACCAGGGACATCCATGCCTGAGTTGTCTTTTCATGGGTGATGGCGGACTCTGCCTCCATCCTGGAAGCCCCTGTAGCCATCCTGTACATGGCCTGGGAAATGGGCAGGGTTGCGGTGGAACCGTCTATCCTTGGAAATTCCTCCTTCCCGATTATGGGGATGGAGCAGACGGCTGTCCCTGTCTCCATACCCTGTATGGCCTTCAGGTTATTCCTTTCATTGGGGCTCAGCACACTGTCGTCAAACCGGTCCGGGGAAATGGTCCCCTGGTACCAGGGCTGCTGTGAAAAGTATTGGTTCAGGTCATTGCTTTTAAACTGCCGCCCATGCCTTGCATATATCTCATTCCTGGCCAGGCGCAGTTCCTCCTGGGTCAGGCCGGCAAGCTCCTTTTGGGTATATACATGGGTCAGTGCATCCGGCAGGATATAATCATCCCCCATTTTTCCCACCTTATAAATAGTCCCATCGTCCTTTTGGTCCCCATCCCCCAGGTCAGGCCCCTTATCCATTCCCTGGTCCGCCTGCGCCGTGCCGCCCTGCGTGGCCCCTGATTCCTGCGTGGTCCCTGTTCCCTGCCCCGCACTTCCCTCCGGATCAATCCTGGATTCCTGTGTGTGGCAGCCTGCCAGGGACAGCACAAGCGCCGCTGCCAGTATTACCCTATACTGTTTTTTCATACACTTCCCTTTCCGGCGTCCAGGAAACCAACGCCAGCCACTTAATGCAAAAAGGGGCAGGATAACCATCCTGCCTCCCTTTTATCTCTGTGTACTCCAGGAGTACACCTTTATTAATCGTCAGCCTCTTCGCTCTCTGTAATGGTAAACGTAAATCTCTTACGGGCCATTTCATCGCTGTCAAGGTACTCATCATATGTGGTAATCTTATCAATGAGCTTCCCGTTTATGATTTCCATGATACGGTTGGCAGTGGTCTGCACGATCTGGTGGTCACGCGAGGAGAAAATCAATACGCCGGAGAACTTAATCATACCCCGGTTAAGGGCGTCAATGGATTCCATGTCCAAGTGGTCCGTGGGTTCGTCTAACATCAGCACATTGGCCCCGGAAATCATTAGTTTGGACAGCATGCAGCGCACCTTCTCACCGCCGGACAGCACCTTCACCTTCTTCACGCCGTCCTCGCCTGCAAACAGCATACGTCCCAGGAATCCGCGGACATAGGTGGCATCCTTTTCAGGAGAATACTGGGTCAGCCATTCCGCAATGGTGTCGTCATTGGAAAACTCGGCGCTGTTGTCCTTGGGGAAATACGCCTGTGACGTGGTCAGTCCCCACTTGTAGCTTCCTTCATCCGGCTCCATCTCACCTGACAGGATCTTGAACAGGACGGTCTTGGCCCTCTCATTGGGCCCTACCAGGGCCACCTTGTCCTCACGACCCAGGATAAAGGAGATATCGTCCAGTACCTTCTCGCCGTCAATGGTCTTGGAAAGGTGTTCCACGGTCAGGACCTCGTTGCCGATTTCACGGAAAGGGCGGAAATCAATGTAAGGATACTTACGGCTGGAGGGACGGATGTCATCCAGCTCAATCTTCTCAAGTGCGCGCTTACGGGAAGTTGCCTGCTTGGATTTGGAGGCATTGGCAGAGAAACGCTGGATGAATTCCTGCAGCTCCTTAATCTTCTCTTCCTTTTTGCGGTTGGCTTCCTTCATCTGCTTAACAATCAGCTGGCTGGACTCTACCCAGAAATCGTAGTTTCCCGCAAACAGCTGGATCTTGCCATAATCAATATCCGCAATCTGCGTGCAGACCTTGTTGAGGAAGTAACGGTCATGGGACACCACGATTACCGTATTCTCAAAATTAATCAGGAACTCTTCCAGCCATGCAATGGCATCCAGGTCCAGATGGTTGGTAGGCTCGTCCAAAAGCAGGATATCCGGATTGCCGAACAGGGCCTGGGCCAGCAGCACCTTTACCTTCTGGGCGCCCAGCAGGCTGCCCATCTGGGCATAGTGAAGGTCAGTCTCAATACCAAGGCCGTTTAACAGGCTTTCCGCATCTGACTCAGCCTCCCAGCCGTTCATGGTGGCGAATTCACCCTCCAATTCAGCTGCCTTGATGCCGTCCTCGTCCGTGAAATCCTCCTTCATATAGATGGCTTCTTTTTCCTTCATTATCTCATACAGTCTTTTATTGCCCATGATGACCGTATCAAGGACCGTATAACCATCATATTTAAAATGGTCCTGCTGGAGGAAGGAAAGTCTCTGTCCCGGTGTGATGATGACATCCCCGCTGGTAGGCTCCAGCTGGCCGGACAGGATCCTGAGGAATGTGGACTTTCCCGCTCCATTGGCGCCGATAAGCCCATAACAGTTGCCTTCCGTAAATTTAATGTTCACATCCTCAAACAATGCCTTTTTGCCCACACGAAGGGATATGTTGCTTGCACTAATCATGTTCGTACCCTTTCTTTTATCTGCTTTTATATTGCTATCCATCAAAAGAGGGGTCATATACGGCCCCTCTTCCACGCTGTTTACCCATTATCAGATTGTACAAGGAAAATGCTTATTTTGCAAGGGTTTTTCATAAAATCCCGGAGATTTGCCCTTACTTTGCAGACTTAATCTCCACCGGATAGTTCACACCCTGGGAATTTACATAGGTCACGCTCAGCTTATCCCCGCTGTCCCCGGCCAGGGCCCTGTCCTCAATGGGGCAGTTATCCTTTAAAAAGCTGAGTTCCTGTCCGTCGTCCGTCTCCATGGTAAAGCTGCTCATGGCATTGGCCGTGGTGGTTCCCTTCTCCGTAAGGATGCTCCACTCTTCCTGCTCCGGCAGCGCCACCACCAGGGTCACGTCCTTAAGGTCTCCCAAAGGCGCGCCGATGTAGGCAATGGCAACCTGCACGTCCTCCGCGATTTCAACCTCCACATCCCGTATGTCAGCCGGACGGATATCATAATCCCTGCCATCGTCCGCCCGAAGGGTGAACACCTCCCCGTCGCCCGTAACCTTGGTCACGGTGCCCTGAAGCATATGGTACATCTCCTTGTACTGCGGCGCCTCGGCCGAGGTCTCCTCGGGCTGTGTCGCTGTGGGCTGCGGCTTTGTGGTTTCCTCCGTGGGCGCCTCAGTGGTGACTGTCTCCATGGTCTCCACCGCCGGCTTCCTGGTACACGCGGTCCCAAGGACAACGGCTGCCGCCATGGCCGCGGCTGCTATGATGAATGAATGTTTCTTCATGATATGTCTCCTCCTGTGCTGTATGATACATGGTGTGGTCTTTATGCACCTTACTGAAGCTTAACACCTGGAGAAAAAAATATCAATGAAAATTCCCTTAAGCCTTTATTATTTTTCACTTTCCCAGCCGCGATGCCACGCATACCCACCTCATCACATTTAAGCGCAGATAAACGATGAACCTATAGATTTTTTGCAAATATGGCCCCCTTAAACCAATCCCAAAAAATCCCAGGCAGGTATCTTATATATAAAAAGACCAAAATACGCTTAAATCCCGGCGATAAATCCATGCAGGCACCTCCTGTCCGTTCCGGTGTATTCCTGTGTGTTTTCCAAACACGTCCTGATATAGTATGCCCATATTCCGGATGATTCCTGCCGGGTATTCCGGAATTTCATGGAGTGTGCCCTGTCTGAGCCGGTCAATCTTGTTTCCTTTGGCTGCCGTAAACAAAAATCCACAGACTGCCATGAAGCCAGGCAGCCTGCGGACTTTATCCGGTATGGATATACGGACCTTAATCAGCTGGCAGCCAAACAGCGGCCGTCTGCTTATCAGTCCTCTTTTTTCTCCTTAAAAAACGTGATTTTACAGGTCGGACATCCCTCTGCAATGGTATCGCCCAGATGGAAGCCATAACCCATTGCCTTGGCAATGTTCCTGTCCCCGTCCATTGCCATGTCGCACAGCTTTGCACAGGTTGCGTCGTCAAATCCCAGGTCCTGCCATGCCTTTAATAGCGGACAATGATGGAATTCAATATCCAGGCGGTCGTCGGTCTGCTCCTTGAATTCTACCTCAAAGGTCTTGCGCAGGGTAGGTGTGAGGAAGGTGTCTGCGAAACTGGAAACACTATCCGGGTTGGGGCATTTTGCCTTGATTTCCCCGCCCTGGATCAGTCCCGTCTCAGTGATTGCCTGGCGGATGATTTTCTCAGCAGCCTCTTCCATGCCTGCTTCCCTGGCCTTTGTGTATGTAAGGCCGGTCCAGGTTGCGCGGTGGCCGATGGCCCCTCTCTGTACATTCACCATCTCATCATCTTTAATTGTAATCTTGTTGTCAATCATTGCTTTTCCTCCTTGGATTTTTATATTTAATCATTCTGCTTCTTAATTAAGGTGTGTTTCCTGTTAAGGTGTGTTTCCTCCTGACCTTCCTATTTCCCAGTCCCCAGCTTATCATAGGCATAGGTGGGATTCAGGGTCATGCTGCGCCCGCCGGACACTTCTATGGTCGTGGCCGTCATGTAGCTTGCCCAGTCACTGGCCAGGAACACTATGGGCCTTGCGATTTCCTCCGGATCAGCCATGCGCCTGAGCAGGGTGGCCCCTGCATTGCGGTCCAGTTCCTCCTGGCTGATATTGGCTTTTGCCAGAGGGGTGGCTGTAAATCCGGGCATCACACATGTAACCCTGACATTGTGTGCGCAGTACTCGCCTGCAAATGTATTGGTCAGGTTATTAATTGCTGATTTAAGAGGCCCGTACAGCGTGCTTCTGCCCGCGGAAGGGCACCTTGCGGCCAGGGAACTGACATTCACGATAGAGCCGCCCTTTTCTTTCATATACCGGAACCCTGCCTGGCATCCAAATACCACTGACTTGAAACAGACGCCTGTCATGAAATCTATTTCCCCGTCATCATATTCCTCACCTTTTTTGAAGCCGGTGGCCCCCACATTATTGACCCAGACATCAATACTGCCAAAATGCCGGTATACATGTTCTGCAAAATCATAATTGGCCTGGGCATCCGTCACATCCACGGCCTCCCAGTAAACAGGCCCCAGCTGTTCCAGTTCCCCTGCTGCCTGCCGCAGTTCCTCCTCATGCCGGGCGCAGATTGCCACTTTGGCCCCTTCCTCCAGGAACACCTTGGCCGCGGCGTAACCAATACCTTTGCTGCCTCCGGTCACCACGGCAACCTTTCCTCTTAAACCCAAATCCATATCAACCGCTCCTTTTCCCTGTCAAAACAATGCTATTTAAAGAACATGGCCATGACAATGCCTGCCACAAATACGGAACCCGAGGTGGCGCTGACAAATCCTGCCACCAGTGTCTTGGGAAGCATATGCTCCTCCAGGACCTGATACTCCTCCTCGCTGGAGGAAAGAACCTTGGCAGCTTCCACGCTCAAGGTATAGCTGGCCGGGAACCCGCCTGCCAGGGAGCCAAGTCCCAGTGCAAAGGACATCGGAAGGCTCATGCCCAGCAGCTTTCCAACCGGGATAGAGAACACTGCTATGCCGATTGTCGCCAGCACGATCAGAACCGCAAAATCCTTTAACAGCTGCACCAGGGTGTCCGGCGTAACCGTATTCAGCTGTGAAAATACAAACATCATGATGACCGTATAGATGAAGCCCATGCTTCTGGAGCGCACCAGGGTGTTCTTCTCAATAAAGCCAAATGCAGTGCCGAACACGCCCAGGATCAGCGCCCACACGAACTTTGAAATATATCCATGGCTTAAAGTATCCAGGTAGCCTGACATGACTGTAAGGATTACCATAGTAAACAGGTAGGTAAAATCACTCTTATATTTTGCAGGTATCTGCGGGAAGATGAATGCACTGGTATCATCAGCAGCTGCTGTATTGGACTGGGCGGCGGCCTTGGCAACCGTAAAATTGCCGCTGCGGTAATCCTTTAAGAGCTTACGTCCCTCTGCCTTAAGGCAGATGCTTGTAAGCGGATATCCTATAAATCCCTGCAGCACATACACTGCCATGGCAAGTATGGCCAGCTGCTCCGTGGGTGCCACGGACTGCATCATCATGGCTGCCACGAATCCGCCTGTAAGGGGAGGTGCTGCAATGGCTGCCGTGGTCTTATCCAGGACCACGGTCCCCAGGGTCAGGATGACCACCAGGATACCCAGCATTCCCGCCAGGGTAATCACAACTGTCTTCCACTGCTCAATCAGTTCCTTAATATCAAGCATGGTGCCAAGATGTACAACCATCATCATGACCAGGAATGTGGGAAGGTTGGCTGCAATACCGCCTACCTGCAGGATATCCTTGGGAAAATACGCCCAGAATCCCAGCACGAATAATACCGCACTGATAAACATGGACGGCACGAATGCCTTGGTTGCTGTTGATATCACCTCACCGATGATCAGCAGTATCAGCATGGTAAGGAACGCTGTCTGCACATCCATCTGCGCCTGCCCTGTGGCAACCTTGTACACCCCAAAATACAGGAACGAAACAGCCATGACAGCCAGAAGCACGTAACCTATCACTTTGTTGCCGGTCTTTGCTTGCTCTTTCATAGTATGATTTCCTTTCTCATTTGCGTTCAACTCGAGTATGTCCTGATAATATCACGATATCCGGTTGTTGGCAAGTGGTCTTGTACATATTCGTTATAATGCACCATTTTTTACTAATATTTTATGCATATTGTACATTTATTTATCTGTTTTTCAAAGCTTTCTTTCTTTTCATTGGTTTTGTGATATTATCACGCACCTTATTTCTATCCTCAGACACCTATTCCTGCCGACTTCTTTCTATTGACTTCTACGATTCGTAAGGTTATGATTAAACCAAAAGACCAAGGAGGTTCCCAAAATGTCTTCCAATCAGGAAAATTCCCTGAAGCATCAGGTATACCATGCACTCTTCTCTGATATCATCAAGGGTATGTATCCTTTTGACTATATCTTCACAGAAAAATTTTTAATCGACAAATACAAAGTAAGCCGGGCCCCTGTGAGGGAAGCCCTGACCATGATGACGGAAAACAAGATTCTCGTAAGCATACCGCGGCAGGGCTATAAGTTCATGCAGCCCAGCGAGGGAAAGCTTTTTGAGATTGTAAAGTTCCGCTCCGCCCTGGAGTGTTCCTTTCTTGAGAATAACCACTGTTATATCAAGAAAGCGGATATAGACACCTTGTGGGAACTATGCGACCGTTATGACGCCATCCCTCCCAGTGAATCCATTACACGCTGGTCCACCAACTGTGAATTCCATCTTAAGCTGTTCACCCTGTATGGAAATGAATACGCCAGGACCGTCCTGGAAAATGCCATGAACATCCAGACCATCTTTTATGCCCTGAAAATGAAATCCCATATTTTCACGGTGGACCTTCACCGGGCCATGATGGATTATCTGGAAAAAGGGCAGATTTCAACTGCCAGCCAATTGCTGAAAGCCGACATAGAGAGCATCCTGTGCGTCAGCCCATGGATTACAAAACCAGAATCAGACAGGGAGTAACCGCATGAAATCATCCAGACAAGATATGAACAGTCAGCTGGCCGGAGCAAAAATCCTGCCCCTCTTAATCAGGCTTACCATCCCCATCACCATTGCCCAGCTGGTCAACGCCCTGTACAGCATTGTGGACAGGATGTATATCGGACATATGCCCGGAGTAGGCACCATGGCCCTTGGAGGCATCGGCATCACATTTCCCATTATCATGATAACAGCTGCATTCAGCTGTATCCCGGGTATGGGCGGCGCCCCTCTTGCGTCCATCGCCATGGGCAGCGGCGACATGGAGAAGGGCCGCCGCTACCTCTCCAATGCATTTGTACTGCTGGTTGGCATCGGAATCCTTCTCATGGCGGTTTGCACCGCATTCCTGACCCCCATGCTAAAGGCATTCGGGGCGGACAGCTCCACCCTTCCCTATGCAAGGGACTACCTCAGGATTTACATGATGGGCACTGTATTCGTGGAACTGTCCATGGGCTTGAATCCATTCATCAATGCCCAGGGCTTCACGGGTATCGGCACATTTACCATTGTCATAGGTGCATTTTTAAACATAATCCTGGACCCTATATTCATCTATGTGCTGGACATGGGGATTGGAGGCGCGGCCATCGCCACCGTCCTGTCACAGCTTGTATCCGCCCTGTGGGTCCTGTATTTCCTCTGTTCCAAAAGGGCCACCCTGCGCCTTACGTTCAGGGATATGAAGCTTACGGGCCATATCGTGCGCCCCATGTGCGCACTGGGCCTGTCCCCGTTTACCTTCCGTGTAAATGAAAGCATTGTGGTCATTGTCCTAAACTGGCTGTTAATCCGTTACGGCGGTGACCAAAGCAACCTGCACATTGCGTCCATGGCCCTCCTTACCAGCATCAGCCAGGTGTTCTTCATGCCCCTGATCGGCATCATCACAGGCGCCCAGCCAATCCTCAGCTACAACCTGGGCGCAAAGAACCATGGACGGATCAGGGAAACCATACACTACGCCAGGATCTTAAGCATTGGCTGCGCCGCACTTATGTGGTTCTGCCTGGTTGCCTTCCCTGCCCAGATCTGCCGCATGTTTACCAGCGATGCAGAACTCATCCGCCTCACCACCATCACCATGCGCATCATGTTCTGCACGGTCCTTGTCCTGGGACTGCAGATGGTGAACCAGAACGCATTCGTAGCCCTTGGCAACACCTGGTACTCCTTTATCTTCGGGATCATGCGCAAACTCCTGCTCCTGCTCCCCCTGGCCCTCATCCTCCCCCACTTCGTAGGAGTCTGGGGAATCTACATGGCAGAAGCCATATCCAATGTGCTGACAACAATCATCACGCATATTTACTTTGTGAGGTATATGAGGCGGCTTTGCAAGGGGATGGGATGAATACATAGCGAGACACACTATGTATACAAATGAAAGAGGCTTTATTTTTGACGGATCAGGCTTAATCGCGGGCTATAAGCAGTTATTTCTACCAGTCTTCGTATTTTTAAGACTATTTGTTTACAGTTTGTCCATTCATGCGCCTGCCGTGACCTTGGGGGCATGAAAGCTTGACTTTATCCAGGATGTGCGGTATCATTTTAATATAAATAAATACAAGAAAAATGGGCATGTAAACCCATATTAGCGTGTGGATTTTTTCAACATAAGCCGCCTGTGTGGTGGCCGCTAACATGGTAGTGTCCATTTTTTATTTCCTACAAAGATTTAATAACCCACCCACACCACGGAGGTACAGCCATGAAACACGAAGCAATCAAAATATTCACGGCCCAGGACAGCATCCAGACAGAAATGATTATCTCCACGTTAAAAAGCAGCAGCATCCCTTCCTACAAAAAGGACCTTGGAAATGGCGGGATCATGGGCATCTACGGCGGAAACTCCAAAGCCGGAGCAGACATTTATGTTGCGGATACAGATGCGGAAGCAGCAGCCGAAATACTGGAAGGCATGGGACTAATAAACAGCTAAGCCATACAAAAAATCACACAATCCAACCCACATCCCCCACTATTCATCTACAGCCCTTATGACCGGAATCCCCAGTCCGCGAAGCGCGGCCGTCTGCCCTGCCCCGCTTCGCGGACATACCTACTGCAGCATCCCCCCATACCGCCCCAAAAAGTTCTGCGTCCTCTCATTATCCGACGCAAACACCTGCTCGGGCGTGCCCTGCTCCACAATCACGCCTCCGGCCATGAAGATGACCCGGTCCGATATATCCTTTGCAAAGGCCATCTCATGTGTGACAATCACCATGGCGATGTGCAGGTCGGCCAGGGACTTGATGACTTTTAAGACCTCGCCTGTCAGTTCCGGATCCAGCGCCGAGGTAGGCTCGTCAAAGAACAGGATCTGGGGATTCAGGGCCAATGCCCTTGCAATGGCCACACGCTGGCACTGGCCCCCTGAAAGCTGGCAGGGGTAGGCATTTTCCTTGTCCTCCAGCCCCATCTTCTTAAGCAGCTCCCTGGCTTCCCGGATAACCTGGTCTTTATCCCGTTTCTGCACATGGATCGGCGCGTCAATGATATTCTTCAGCACGCTGTAATGGGGAAACAGGTTGAAATTCTGGAATACCAGGCCATACTGCGCCTGGATTTCCTTCAGTTCCTTCCTGGGCGCATAAACCACCTTCCCGTCAGGGCCGGTAAAGGCCGCTTTCTTTCCCAGATATACCACCTCTCCGCTGTCCATGGTCTCCAGCATGGTGGCGCAGCGCAGCAGGGTGGATTTACCGGAACCGGATGGCCCGATGATGGATACGATTTCCCCTTCCTTAACGCTCATTGATATATCCTTGATAACAGACAAGTCACCGAATGACTTTTCCACATGGTTTAACTCTAACAGCTTCATAATCCACATTCCTCCTGCCTTACTGGTAATAATTCAGCTTTTTCTCTGCCCATTCCATTCCCACGGCAACCACCAGATTGAAAATATAGTAGAACAGCCCGGCTGCCACAAATGGGATCATATTGGTCTGGGAAGCAGCCAGACCCTTGGCAATCGAGAACATTTCCGCCACACTGAGGGTAAATGCCAGGGATGTATCCTTCACCAGCGTGATCACCTCATTGGTGACCGAGGGGAGGATCCGTTTGATGACCTGGGGCAGGATGATCTTGAAGAAGGTCTGGAACCTGCTGTAGCCAAGGATCTGGGCCGCCTCATACTGCCCCACAGGCATGGACTGGATCCCGCTTCTGTAGATTTCCGCAAAATACGCTGCATAATTGATGACAAATCCGATAAAGGCTGCCCACAGGCGGTATCCGCTGCCCATCTTGAGGCCGAACAGATAATAGGGGCCAAAATACACCACCATCAGCTGCAGCATCAGGGGGGTGCCTCTCATGATTGATATGTAGACCTTCACAATGGCCTGGAGGTACTTATTCTTCGACATACGCCCAAAGGCCACTACTAGCCCGAGAGGCAGGGAAAATACAAGGGTGACCATGAATATCTGTATACTGGTCCCCATGCCGCCTGCTAACTGTACGATCATCTGCTGGATTGTCATTTTACCCATAACTGTTACCCGCCTTCAACATTTATCATCTTACATCTGTTCTTAAACCATGCAAAGCCGCTGTGGCAAAAAGGCTGCTGCCCAGGCCTTATGAAGCCCGGACAGCGCGCCTGCGCAGCGGCTTTAAGTTACATCCATTCTTTCTGTCTGCCATCCATATTCCGGCTGTTTATTTGCCGATGGTGGTAACGTCCTCGCCAAACCATTTCTCGGAAATGCCCTTAAGTGTTCCGTCAGCAGCCATTTCCTCCAGTGTTTTCTGTACTTTATCCCTTAACTCCGTATTGTCCTTCTTAAACCCAACGCCATACTCCTCAGCTGAAAGTGAATCGTCCAGGATGACGAAATCAGCATTCCTCTGCTGAATCTGGTAACCGGCCACAATCACATCCATGGCAATGGCATCCACCGCGCCCTGCTCCAGGTCCATGAAAGCCGTGTTATAATCCGCGGTTGTCAGCAGATCCTTAAAGGTGGCTGTCAGGTCAGGCACTTCCTTAAGCGCCGCCTCGGCGGAGGAATCCACCTGGCACTCCACTACCTTGCCCGCCAGGTCTGCCTGGCTTGCAATTCCGGAATCCTTGGCAACTACAAATACCTGTGTATTGGCCATATACGCCTCGGTCCATGCGTAATCATCCTCACGGCCGGTCATGGTGAAACCGTTCCAGATACAGTCAATGTTGCCTGCCTCTAATTCCATGTCCTTGGCATCCCATGCAATCGGCTGCGGCTTATATTCAAGTCCCAGACGCTTTGCCACTTCCTGTGCCAGTTCCAGGTCAAATCCGGTAAATTCACCGTCATTCCCGATAAAGCCCATGGGCGGGAAATCCTGGTCAAACCCAACAATCAGTGTACCGCCGGCATCTGCTGCGGTTTTTGCGGCCTCTGTGGATGTATCATCAGCTGCCGTGGTATCTTCTGAAGATGCCTGGGCTGTTGTATCAGCAGGCGCAGATGTGTCTGCCTCAGTGGTTGTCCCGCCTGCAGAACCGCCGCATCCTGCCAGGGATAATGCCATCACGGATGCAAGTGCTATGCTTATCAATCTCTTTTTCATAATAATCTCCTCCTTAATACCGTGTTTTTTACACGCTATCATATTAGCACACTAAAGTGGATATGTAAAGGAGATTTTTATGGACTCCCCAACATATCTGTTTTCTGCAGCATATGCCAGGGAGTCCGTCTTCCATCTGTTATAAAAAATCCTTCAGTTCTTCCAGGTTCCTGATTTCATAATCCGCCGTGATGTCCGGATCCCCTGCCTTTCCTTCCGGATTATACCAGCAGGTTGCTGTCCCGGCCGCGTTGCCGCCCATTATATCAGAATGCAGGGAATCCCCTACCAGCAGCATGCGCTCCGGCCTGGCCCCGGGTATCCTGGAAAAGCAGTAATCAAAATATTCCTTCTGGGGCTTCTGGCTTCCCGCGTCCTCGGATACAAAGATATCCTTCATGAAACAATCCAGACCAGACGCCGCAAGGCGTTTGTACTGGGTGGATGAGGTGCCGTTTGTCACCACGTACAGCCCATAGCGCTCCTTCAGGTACCTGCATATATCCATGGCCCCGGGAATAAGATAGGCCGACCGGTCCAGCTGGCGGCGGTATAATTCCTCCACCTCGTGGCCATCCACTTCTTTTCCAAGCCTGCCAAAGAAAATCCGGAACCGTTCCCACACCAGCCTGTCCTTTGTCACCTCGCCCCGTTCAAAGGCAGACCATAATCCCTCATTGATGTCATGATACAGCGAAAGGCGCTCCCCGGTGGGTTCCATCCCGTATGTCCTCAGGACTGTCTCCATCCCAAGCTTTTCCGCAAGCCCAAAGTCCAGAAGGGTCCCGTCCACATCCAGGAGTATGATGTCATATTTCCTTTCGTCATTCCCCATTCCGGTCTTCCCATGGCTGCCCTGTGCTTTAGTCCCCATCTCCATAAACAACCTTTCCTCCACATATTGTATAGACCACCTTACCTGTAAGGGTTTCCCCAAGGAACGGGCTGTTGGAGGATTTGGACTCAAACCCGTCCACCTTCCACTGCCTGTCAGCGTCAAATATCACAAGGTCAGCGGGCGCGCCCGGCTCCATGCGGCCGCAGTCCAGCTTGTACAGCCTGGCCGGGTTAAGGCTCATCTTCTCCATCAGCTGGGACATGGTCAGGTGGCCTGGCCTGACCAGATTGGTAATACCAAGGGCAAGGGCGGTCTCCAGTCCCAGGATCCCGCTGGGCGCCACGGTCAGCGGACGCTCCTTCTCCTCTTTGCTGTGAGGGGCATGGTCGGTTGCAATCATGTCAATGGTCCCGTCCTTCAGGCCTTCTATGAGCATCTGCCTGTCCTGTTCCGTCCTCAGGGGCGGATTCATCTTTGCCAATGTCCCATGTATATGGACCGCATCCTCTGTGAGCGTGAAATGATGGGGCGTTACCTCTGCCCAGACCTTGGCCCCAAGCTTCTTAGCCAGACGGACCATTTCCACGGAATGACCGGAACTGATATGCTGGATGTCCACGGTGGCCCCGGTATCCAGGGCAATCATACAGTCCCTGGCAACCAGGGAGTCCTCTGCCAGCGCCGGGGAACCATAGATTCCCAGCTTGTCCGATACCTTTCCATGGTTGATTCCATTTTCCTTAATAAATGCCTTGTCCTCCTCATGAAAGCTGAGCACGGTATCCAGCCGCGCGGCTTCTTCCATGGCGGCGCGCACAAAAGCCCCGTCCATCAGCGGTATACCGTCATCCGTGAACCCGGCTGCACCGGCTGCCAGCAGTCCTTCCATATCCGTCAGTTCCTGCCCCTTAAAGCCCATGGAAACCGCGGCGCAGCTGAGTACGTGGATTCCGGTTTTCTTCCCCTCCTCAAGCACGTAAGACAAGGTCTCCTTATTGTCAACAATGGGCTTTGTGTTGGCCATGCAGACCACTGTGGTAAAACCGCCTTTTGCAGCTGCTTTTGCCCCTGTGCGGATGTCCTCCTTATAGGTAAGCCCCGGGTCCCGGAAATGTACATGGACGTCCACCAGACCAGGCGCCACAATCATGCCCTCGGCATCTATGATCTGCGCATAGGGGCCGCTGCCTGCAACTGCGCTGTCCGTATCAGCGCCGTACGTATCCGCACCGTGCATATCAGCGCTGTCCCCCCCCATATCATCTGCGCGCGCGCCATCCGGCCCGTTCTCTCCCCCATCTCCTGTGTCTCCTATACGCCCGTCTTTTCCCTGTCCTGCAGCTGGGATGATTTTGGCAATCCTGCCTCCATCCAGCACCACATCCGCCTTTATGTCCAGTCCTTCAGCAGGCCCGATAACGCGCCCGTTCCGAATCAATATCATGATTTAATTCCTTTCTATACAATAAAGCATTCGCCCGTTCTGTGTATTTCCCGTATCCTGTCCTGATAATCCTTCGCGCATGGCAGGGCCTTGAACCTGGCCGCCGCCTCAAAATCCCCCCAGAAATGCATGGGGAATACCACATCCGCGCCCACCATGCGCATGAAGTCATCCATGCCCAGATAAAAATCCTTTTCCTGTCTCGGGTCAATGAGCATGAACGCCACATCGATATGGCGTCCGGCCAGCTTGGCCAGCTCCCCATGATACCGTTCGCTCATCTTCTGGTTATCCTTCTCCGGCTCGCCTTCCCACACCCAGTTATTCAGATCCCCTGCATGGTAAATGGCTTTCCCTTCCGCCCTGACCAGGAAGGCAACCCCTTCATCCGTGGATTTAAATGCCTCAATGTCCAGGGGCCCGCCTGCACCGTCCAGCAGCCTTGTGTCCTCGTCCGGTCCCAGGAAAGTGGTCCTTCCCAAAAGCTCCTCCGGCACCTGTCTCCTCCAGATATCATCTGACAGGATATAGGTCACATTCCTTCTTTGGTCCGCCAGGTCAAAGATAGCGCGGGAAAAATGGTCTCCATGCCGGTGGCTGGCAAATACAAAAAGCGGCTTGTCCCCCTCCACCGCAGGAATCTCTCCCTCAAAATAATCAAACAGAAGCGCCGCATGTTCCAGTTCCGCCATAAAACTGCTGTGATGGATATATGTTACCTTCATGTTTTGTCATCTCCCATCCTTCATATATGTCTTATAGTAACATAATCCGGAAAATACGTATAGTTATTTTATCCCATTTCACCCAAAGTCCATACCGGACCGCACATATCCATCATGAAACACAGCCTAACCCCGGACATAAAACGTTTTCCACTTCCCTCCAAAAAATCTCCAGGCAAAGAAGGAGGAGCGCACCACCCAGTCGGCAATCATGGCCCACCACACGCCCACCGCGCCCATGCCCAGTCCGGCTGCCAGCAGGAAACTGAAGCCGATGCGGAACACAACCATAGATCCAATGGACACGCACATGGGGAATTTCACATCATTGGCAGCCCTCAGCACATTGGCCAGGCAGAAGGAGGCCGGCCAGATAAGGATGGCGCATCCGTTATGGATCAGCACCAGGATGCCTCCCAGCCGCCGCGCCTCCTGGGACAGCCCATACAGTTTCAGCGTGAACGGCATGGTCAGGATGACGGCAATACAGCAAAGGCCGCTGATAAGGTAGGTTGCCTTCATCATTTTCCTTGCATAGTAATCCGCCTGTTTAAAATCCCCTGCGCCCACGCAGCGCCCCACAACGGTTATGATTGCCAGGCTCATGGCCTGTCCCGGAAGGACGCCCATGCCGTCCAGATTATTGGCGATGGCGTTGGCGGCAATCTGGGTGGTGCCGAACATGGCGATGATACCCACCACCAGCACGCGGCCCAGCTGGAATATGCTGTTTTCAATCCCATTGGGGATACCGATATGAAGGATCTGCCTGACCATGCGCCGGTTCATCTTAAGGCTGGTCCCGATATGGATATCCAGGTTTCGGTTCCTCAGGCGCAGCAGCAGGATAAAACAGGCGGCCATCCGCGATATCAGGGATGCAAGGGCCGCCCCTGCCACTCCCCAGCGGAAGATGAATATGAAAATAGAATCCCCTATGACATTTATCATATTCATGATAATGGATGCCTGCATGGAAATCTTTGAATTGCCCATGGAACGGAACAGGGCCGCGCATGAATTATAGACAGATAGGAACGGATAGGATACGGCTGATATTACCAGATAAGTCCTGGCATTCCTCATCACATCCTCTGCCACACCCCTGTAGAGTAATGACAGGAATTCTCTGCGGAACACGATGCACACCGCCATGATGGCCAAGGAGAGTATCCCGGTTATGATTAACAGCTGGTCTGCGGACTGACAGGCCCTGTCCTGACGCTTCTGTCCCAGGTACTGGGAAGACACCACGGCGCCTCCGGTGGCCACTGCTGCAAATATATTGATGAACAGGGTATTGACCATATCCACCAGGGACACGCCGGAGGTGGCTGCTTCCCCCACGCTTGATACCATCATGGTATCCACCATCCCCACCGACACAGCCAGTATCTGCTCCACAATCAGCGGAAATATCAATCTCCTTAAGTCTGCATTGGAAAACATGTATCCCCCCGGATTCCTCTTTTCCATGTACCTCTTACCGTCCTCTTCCCACTGCGCCTTATATCCGATGATTTGCCCGATATATGCCATGGCCTGCCTGGCATATGCCGCTGCATACCCTTGCATTCACAAATGCATACCCTTGCATTCACAAATGCATACCCTTGCAATCACAAAAAAAATCAACGCAGAATGTTTTCTATAAAAGCCTACTGCAACCAACATTCTGCGTCAATCTTCAATTTATCCAAAATTCCCTGCGAATCCACATCTTATTTTGCATTTACTTCCATACCGCATTCCGTACACATGGTCATGGCCGCTGCCATGGACTGTTCATCCTTTGCCTTCATCTCATAGAACCGGTACCCGCCGCTTAAGTTCCATGTCCTGGCGCCGGCCTGGTCAAGGATCCTCTGGGCAAGGTAACCCCTGAGCCCGATCTGACAGGTGATATATATGTCCTTGGTCAGATCCAGTTCATCCATGCGCTCCCTTAAGCTGTCCAGAGGGATATTGATAAAGCCCGGGATGGTTCCCCCGGCATATTCCTCCACGGTGCGCACATCCAGCCGCACCGCATCCTCAGGAATGCTTTCCAGGTCTTCCAGGTAAAAGGGCTTCATAAGGCCTTCCATCACATTGCCGATTACATACCCTGCCATGTTAACCGGGTCCTTGGCCGAGGAAAACGGAGGCGCATAGGCCAGTTCCATTTCCTGTAAATCAAATCCGCTCAGCTTAAAACGGATTGCATTGGCCAGGTCGTCAATCCGTTTATCCACGCCCTTTCCGCCAACAATCTGTGCGCCCAGGATAACGGCTGTCACCGGGTCAAAAATGGTCTTGATGGTCATCATGTCCCCGCCGGGATAGTAACCTGCCTGGGACGCGGATGTGGTGATTACCTTGCGGTAAGGCCTTCCCTGGGCAATGAGGGATTCTTCCTTTTCCCCGGTCACCGCAACGGTCATATCAAAAAACTTCATCACCGATGTGCCCTGGCTTCCCTTATAAGCAGTCTTTCTTCCGCAGAGGTTGTCGCCCACGATGCGTCCCTGCTTATTGGCCGGGGATGCCAGGGGAATCAGTACCTTCTGTCCGCTGACCACATGTTTTACGGACACCGCGTCCCCAAGGGCGTATACATCTTCGGCCGAGGTCTCCATGTACTGGTTCACAAGGATTTCCCCCCTGGCTCCCAGTTCAATGGCGCTGTCCTTTAAGAATCCGGTATCCGGGCGCACGCCGATGCTCATGATTACCATGTCCGCCGGCACCCTGACGCCATTATCTAAGATAATCCCGTCCTTATCCATGGCCGCACAGGTATGTCCCAGATAAAGGCCAATCCCCTGGGCCCGTATATAATTATGTACTGCATGGGCCATGTCCATGTCAATGGGGGGCATCACATGGGCGGCCCCTTCCACCACAGACACCCTGATGCCCTGTTCAGCCAGGTTCTCAGCCATCTCAAGGCCAATGAATCCGGCTCCGATCACAGCGCAGGATGCAGGTCCATGTTCCTTTACAAAGTCAAATATTGCATAGGTATCCGGTATGTTCCTCAAGGTAAATACATGATTCTCCCCTATCCCGGGAATGCCCGGGCGGACAGGTCCTGCTCCCGGTGAAAGCACCAGTTTGTCATAGCTTTCCTCATAGGTTTCTTCCCCATGCCTTACAACCACGCACTTTTTCTCCGTGTCCACGGATACCACCTGGCTGTCCACACGCACATCCACGTTAAAACGTGCATGGAAACGCTCCGGGGTCTGAAGCTGCAGGGCATCCTTGTCCGTAATCACGCCGCCGATATAATAGGGCAGGCCGCAGTTGGCATAGGAAATATATGATCCTCTTTCCAGCATGATGATTTCCGCCGTCTCATCGTTCCTGCGAAGCCTGGCAGCCGTTCCCGCGCCGCCTGCCACGCCTCCTACAATCACAACCTTCATCAATGATCCATCTCCCTTATAAATAATGTGGGGTGCAGGGTGTCAGTACCTCGCATCCGTTTTCTGTAATCAGTACCATGTCCTCGATATTAAATCCGTTAACGCCGTCAATATAGCAGGGCACCTCCATTGCCAGCACCATGCCCGCCTCAAGGGGCCTTGTCTCCGCGGCATTGATATAAGGGGCCTCTGCCGTTGCCGGACCCATACTGATGGAATGGCCCTGGTGTCCCCTCCTGTAGCAGGGGAACATTTCCTTCACATAGTCATAGGCCGCATGGTACAGCTCATTTATAGGAAGGCCTGGCCTGGCAGCCGCTATCATCCTGCGCTGCCCCTCGTACAGCCTGTCCTTTAATTTCATCAGGGCCGGGTCCCCGTTGCCGATGATCCATGCCCTGGAGGTGTCCGTGGTATAAAAATCAAATTCCGCGTTGACCCCTGCGTCAAACTTGACCACATCCCCGTCCTTCACAATCCCGTCTCCCGGAAGGGTCAGGCGGGCGCCGGATGGGCCTGTGGAAAACATGGACCAGGCGCTTGGCACGCAGAATCCGGACTTAATGACATCCTCCCTGAAGCAGTCAGACATCTCCTTTTCCGACACCCCGATTCCCGCCATTCTGCTGACCTGGGTAAAGCCGTGGTCGGCAATGCGGCAGAGTTCCCGGAACATCTTTATTTCCTCCTCTGTCTTGATGCTCCTGGCATACACGAACAGATCCGAGATATCAACAAGCTGTGCCTCGGGGAACTTCTCACAAATCATATTATAATACGGAACCGTGAGATAGTCCATCTCAACGCCAATCCGTTTATCCGCCAGGTCGCATGCCTTTACAAACTGCTCCAGCTTATCGGCCGAGCTTTCCATCCTGGTCTTGTCGGGAAGCACTGCTCCCTGGGAAATTTCCGGCCATGTCTTTAACCCGACCCAGGTGTCGTAAGGGTGTACCACAAAACCCAGGCCCGCGGACTTAATACGGAACGTGGCAGCCTCAAAATCCATGGTTGTTATATGGGTTGGCGCCTTATCGTCAGAGCGCATGACTGCCAGCGTAAAACCCGGCTGCCTTGAGACCGTGTGCTGGTGTCCCCCAAAACCCGTGACATAGTGGAAATTCTCCGGCGAGGACACGATTGCCCCGTCAAGTCCCCTTTCCCGAAGCAGTTCTTTTATTCTACCTTCCTTTGGTTTCATAACGCATATCCCTCTCTTTATCTTAAACCGCCTGTTTGGCTGTTTATTATATGTGGAATGCTTCCGTGGGCCGGCTGACGGCCTCCGGAAGCATTCCGTGTATATGGCATTGCCGCATGATGGGCGGCGCATCATTTCTTATAGTTTAATTAATAGAACATGGGTGAACCAGGTCCTAAGGGCAGGCCCAGCAGATACCATACAGCGAACATGATGATCCAGCCAACCAGGAATGCCAGGGAATAAGGCAGCATGGTGGAGATGACGCTTCCGATTCCGGCCTTCTTATCATACTTCTGGAAGAATGCAACGGTCAGTACGAAGAAAGGCATCAGCGGCGCAATGATATTGGTACTGGAATCGCCGATACGGTAAGCAACCTGTGTCAGCTCCGGTGACAGGCCCAGACGCATGAACATGGGAACGAAAATCGGAGCCATGATAGCCCATTTTGCAGAGTCAACCGCAATGAAAATATTGATGAATGCTGTCAGTACAATAAAGCAGATAATCAGCGGAAGCCCTACAAACCCAACTGACTGCAGGAAGTTGGCGCCAGATACGGAAATAATGGTTCCCAGGTTTGAATAGTTAAAGCATGCGGTAAACTGTGCTGCAAAGAAAATCAGTACCATAAAGCTTGCAAGCCCGGCAATGGTCTTGTTCATCAGCGCAACTACGTCCTTGTCATTCTTAACCGTCCCGGCGCCGATACCATAGGCAAGACCGGGAAGCAGGAACAGGAGCATCATGAAGAAAATGATTCCGCTCATGAATGGGGATGTAAGGAATGCGTGGGTTTCAGGATTCCTTAAAAGCCCGTTGGAGGGAACTACCAGCACTGCCATGAAAATCACATATGCCAGGGCAGTGATTCCTGCCCAGCGCATGCCGCGCTTCTCGTTCTCAGCAATATCCTGCACAACCTCAGACGCATCCGGCACATAAGGCGCAAGGCGCGGTTCAATCAGCTTATCCGTAACAATGGTTCCGATAATGGTAATCAGGAATGTGGAAGCTATCATGAAATACCAGTTGCAGACAGGAAGGACCGTGTATCCCGGGTCAATCATCTGTGCGGCCTGGGTGGACATGCCTGCAAACATGGGGTCATTGGTGCCGATTAACAGGTTGGCGCTCCAGCCACCGGACACGCCTGCAAATGCAGCCGCAAGGCCTGCAATGGGGTGGCGTCCAAAAGCCATGAACAGGATGGCCCCTAAGGGAACCAGCACAACATAACCGGTAGAGGAAGCAATATTGGACATGATGCCCAGGAATACCACCACCGCGGTCACAAACGCCTTTGGCGTGGAAGCAGCCACCTTGCGCAGCAATGCGGACATAAACCCGGTTCCGTCAGCAACGCCCACACCAATCATGATGGTGAACACGGTACCCAGCGCAAAGAATCCGGTGAAGTTGGACACCACGGTGGTTACCATGTGGCGGATGCTGTCAGGAGCCAGAAGGTTTACTGCCTGTACTGTCTTCTGTGAGATCTCGCCGCTGGCGCTGTCCAGGAAATCATATGTTACGGATACGCCGAGAGCGGCGCAGACAGCTGACAGAACGATTACGATACCTGTCAGTATCAGGAAGATGGTGGCTGGATTAGGCAGACCGTTTCCCACTCGTTCCACTGTGTCCAATGCCCGGACGATGAATCCTTTTTTAGCCTTTTCTTTTGTCATAACTATACCTCCATTGTTTTATGCATTGTTTTTATGCATTTCTTGCGTCTACTGCATGTTTCAGCTGCTCCATGGCTTTTTCAAGCACAGGGCGCGGGCAGGCTGCGTTGAGACGCATGAAGCCTGATAAACTGCGGCCAAAGGACCACCCCTCATTCAGTCCAAGACCGGCTTTGCGGATCATGAAATCCCTTAACTCTTCATTGCCCATGCCAAGGCCGCGGCAGTCCAGCCATACCAGATAGGTTGCATCCGGCACATTTGGCTTAACCTGGGGGATATTGGCCGCGCAGTAATCTTTTATAAATTCAAAATTCCCTCCGATATATCCCAACAGCTGCTCCAGCCACTCTTCCCCTTCATTGAACGCCACTTCCATGGCAATGGTGCTGAATGCATTGTTGCGGTGTATATCCAGGTTAAACCAGAACTTATCAAACCGTGCCTTTAACTCCTGATTGGGGAAAATGGTGGCTGACGCCTGAAGCCCTGCCAGGTTAAAGGTTTTAGTGCCGGAAATACAGCTGATTACATGGGCTGCTATCTCAGGCGATAAGGTAGCGGTGGGAATATGCTTCTTCCCGTGGAAAACCAGGTCTGAATGGATCTCATCCGAAACAATGAGCACATTGTTGGCAATGCAGATATGGCACATCCTCTCAAGTTCTTCCCTTGTCCACACAATACCCAGGGGGTTGTGGGGGCTGCACAGGAAGAATACCTTTGCTTCCTTTGCCTTTTCCTCAAAATCCTCAAAATCAATAATCCAGCGTCCGTCCTGTTCCTTCAGCGGGCTCTCAACCACTTCACGGCCCCAGCTCTCGGTCACATCGTAGAATTCAGAGTACACAGGGGTCTGGATCAGCACCTTGTCTCCCGGCTCCGTAAACACATAGACCATGGAGGACAGCGCGGGAACCACTCCCAGGTTAAAACTGATCATGCTCTTGTCAATGTCCCATCCGTTGCGGCGCTTCTGCCAACCGCACACAGCCTCATAGTAAGAATCCGGACGGGACGTATAACCCCAGATGCCTTCCTCCGCCCTGGCCTTTAAGGCGTCAATCACGGGCTGGGCCGTCTTAAAGTCCATGTCCGCAATCCAAAGCGGTATCACATCCCGGGATCCGAACTTCTTACCTGCTTCGTCATACTTGGCAGACCTGTTGTGGCTGCGGTCAATGATTTCGTCAAAATTGTATTTCATGTTCACCCTTCCAATCCCTGCTATATCGCAGTAAATTTATATTATTTTATATAAGCAAAATTCATGCCAACTTTTACAGAGGGATTTTTCCTTTATTTCCGTTCCACTGCCTGCCAACAAATGGTCTAATTCGATTAATTGGTCATTCTTTTGTATTCCTCCCACTTGTTCCGACCAATTAATGTAATCCTGCTGCCTCCCCGTCCCCTGCTTACCTTGGCTATCCCATTGCACGCCATGTAATTCAGTATGTCCCGTATTTCCTTTTGGGATAAGGGGATATAGTTGGATTTTGCCGTTTTCAGGATGCGCTCACGTCCAATCAGTTCATCCTGTTCCGATGCATTGTAAAGCTGTTCCAGCACGAACCAGAAGCCGTCCGGGTATTGGCCGTTTGGGTATTGACCGTTCGGGTATTGACCATCCGGGTATTGGCCGTCTAAGTATTGACCATTCGGATATTCCCCGTTTGGGTATTGCCCGTTCGGGTATTGCTCGTTCGGGTATTGACCGTCCATGGTATTGCCGACCGGGATTCCGCCGGCCTGAGCTCCGCCGACCGGGATTCCACCGGCCGGATTTCCGGCGCCAGCCGCATCCATCTTCCATTTATTTCCATTTTCAGTCAGCCATCCCCTCATCAGACCTCCTGCGCCATGGCGCATATCCGTATCCTTAATCTTTATGAACGTGGGCGGCAGGTCTTCCACCCCAATCTCGTCCTGGCCCGTAAAGCTCAGATATTCCACCACATTCTGAAGTTCCCTTATATTACCGGGCCAGCTGTAATGAAGCAGCAGGTCCCGCACTTCATCTGACAGGATGAAACGGCCATTGCTCCTTTGCCGGAAGGTTTCAATCAGCAGGAGGATATCATTTCCCCGTTCACGCAGGGGCGGAATAAGGGCAGGCAGGGCATTGAGCCTGTAATATAAATCCCGGCGGAAACTGCCGTCCTCCACCTTTTCCTCCAGTGATTCATTGGTCGCGGCCACGATACGCACATCCACATTGATGATCTGGTTCCCGCCCACACGCATGATTTCCCTTTCCTGAAGGACGCGGAGCAGCTTCACCTGCATGGCCTGGCTCATTCCCTCCACTTCATCCAGGAACAGGGTTCCCTTGTGGGCAAATTCAAACAATCCCGGCCGGCCGCCCTTGCGCGCCCCGGTAAACGCGCCTTCCTCATATCCAAAAAGTTCGCTTTCCAGCAGGTTTTCCGGCATGGCGGCCACATTGATTGCCACAAAGGGGCCGTCGCAGCGCCCGGATGCCAGATGGACCGCGTGGGCAAACAGCTCCTTGCCGGTCCCTGTCTCCCCAATCAGCAGTACCGGGGATTCGGTTACCGCCATTTTCTTCAGGATCTGTTTTGTTTTTTCAATTGACTGGGATGTGCCGATTACATCGTCAAACCGGTACTTGGCCCTGTATCCCTTGTGGAGCAGCTGGCTGCGCAGTTCATTCTGGCGTTTCTCCAGTTCATTAAAGGGCTGCAGGGTGGCAAATGCCCCAATGCATTCCCCGTGCCGCAGCACAGGGACAAGGGACATGTTGATATTCACGGAGCCGATGCGGATAAGCCTTGGTTCCAGAGGCGCCCTGGACTTCATGCATTTATCAAAAGGAATATAGGGGAATACCTCCCTTCCCATCCTGCCCATGATCAGGCTGCGGTTAACCCCTGTTATCTCCTTGGCCTTTTGGTTGCACGCATATACCTCCCCTTTTTCATTGACCCCCACCATTCCCTCATCCAGTATCTCAAGAAGGATGTCAAAACGGCTCTCCATCTTCCTGGACCTGGCAAACATTTCATCAAAACTGTAATTACCGGACGCCATGGTCTTCATATAATTCTGAAACTGTTTTTCCTCCAGCAGTCCTTCCAGCCCCAGGCGGATGGCAGCCTCAATCATGGTGCCGGGCGTACACGGCCTGTGCCCGATGTTGATGACCTTCTTCATGCCCGGAGGCACAAAACCGGCCTCATCCGGCGTCACGGCAATGTCCAGGCCTTCCGGCACAGGAGAGTCTGGGCCATATGGCTCGAACCCGATCTGGTTCACCCCCAGCTGCTCCAGCTGTGTGATGGCCTCCCTGGCCATCTGCCGGGTGGCGTTCACAAACAGGACCCT